>Ga0163217_1061504_pt1 | contig 14571 bp, 11 predicted proteins | sample SynspAceP_FD_185933 | JGI IMG/M metagenome (GOLD analysis project Ga0163217, IMG submission 185933) | Saline lake microbial communities from Ace Lake in Antarctica - Synechococcus sp. Ace-P (PacBio error correction) | ecosystem: Environmental > Aquatic > Non-marine Saline and Alkaline > Saline ... | reverse complement strand
AATGAACATGATATAGTATTTTTAGGCATACGTGTATGGCAAAAAAAAGAAGGAGGAAGGGATTATTCGTTTGAAACCGGTTGGGATGAAAGAAAAAAGGGAACGTATGGCAAGTTTTGACGGGGGAAAAACATGCCTGTAAATCCGGTTTGGTCGAGGAAGGCAGTTTTGCTTACTCGTCATTGGCTGCAGGCCGGCCAAAGGAACACCTTCTCAGAAGGACATATTTCCTTTTTTAGGAAAACGATGGCGCGGAAAATGGCCGTTTTAACTTAGCTTGGATAACTAAAGGCGAAGACTGGAAAAAATATTTTGAAGGACTTGATAATTTATCATGATAACCATACAATTAATCAAAAATATATGGCCAATTGGGCAACACTCTTCTTGCTACGGGAACAGACGCTATCAAAAACCTATTAAACTGAAAGTTTTAAAACGAAAAACACATAAAATGAAACCATTAAAATTGATGCAGATAAAGCAGGTAATTGGGCCACATTGAATTACCATTAAACTGTGATGAAAGTATTGATTATTCACATTCTTGCCATGAAATTGATTTGTTGATTGATGCGGAATGTAGATGGTATTTATTCAATGGTTCACTGGGGAATTCTATTAATATTACTGAATGAACGAATTTAAGATATGGTCATGTGAAATGTTAGCAGCAAATGTAATAAAGCTTCAGCTAAATTTTCAAGATAGGCGCAAGCCATTATTGAGTCTGATTATTCATCTATAGAACGGACTAAGACGAACAGTAGACTTTAAAACCAAGTGCTAATTCAGGTGATACTGCCTGACTGGTTTGTACCTACTAATGAAGAATCTATCATTTTTTTGAAGAAGATGAAGAAGTGGCTTACAAGACATTGGTTTGGTACTGTACAATCCGCCCAGGCAAAAAAGAAACTTACAATTCAAGATCATAGAATTGTTTTAAAAGACAAATGCTACCCGGGATTAATAGGTGTGTAGTAGCAGGAGGGAGATAGTGACTGGTATAAAAAATTATCAAAAGGAATAACTTCGACAACTTTCTGGTTTTCTATTCGGGCACCATCTGCCACTGGAATTAAATCGGGCAGCCATGTTGCTATCTCTTAATATGCCTGTTTAAAAAATCCGGTTGCTGCCCAAAATTAGGTATTATGATATTTGATTTCGGGGCGACAACTTGATCAGGCTCTTGAATTATAGAATAGAAATAATAGAATTTTTGGATTAACATGTATTACCACCACTCATGAGTAAACTAAGTGGCTATTCAGAATTATGGCCAATTGGATAAAATTGTTGATGCAAATAGGAGGTGGTTAGAAATTCGATCCAAACTTTAAATGGCCCTATAAATGGCAGTGGATCTGGATACAGTAGCCAAAAATAAGGCCAGTGCCGAGAAAATTGATTCCCGAATTTTTCTAATATTTCTTGGCCAAGTAAATGAAAAATTGAAAATTGTGGACGAACCATTAAAATGTAAATTTAAAAGAGAAAATCATGATTAAGAATTTCAAACCCTATTTAAAAACGGTTATAGCCCTAATTATTTTAAACTTCCATAACCTACTTCGTTTACCGGCTCAAAAAAAGCAGGAAAGCATAGAAAGACTTAATAGCCTCAAAACTACCTTTTTTAAAAGTGGAGAGGAAGATAAACTGTTTAGCGATACCTGCCGATCATGTGGCTACTAATATAGGGTTCACTGATTGCTGTTTGCCGAAGCCAGGAAAAAGTTCCTGCTAGATGATACTGGGATATAGATTTAGTCATGAGACGTTCGAAGACTTACAGGGGAAAACATGGAGTGCTTTAAAGTCGGTTTGGGATGATAAAAATACATTGTTTGTAGGTAATCTGCGCCAACTTGCTAGACCGTTAATTACAGGTAAAAATTTTGCTGTTATCCACATGGAATATAGGTGAGATAAAGAACATGCAATTATTAAAGGGAACAAGCAAAAGAATACAAGGAGGATGTTTTTGTTGAAATCAAACGATGATTGGTTAACCAATGGAGGCTTTCCGGAAGAAAATTAGCCAAGATGTTGAAACTTTCGGGCTCTGGTCCATGGTATTGCACTGGTCGGCGCTGGAATTCAGTGGAAGGTGGTGATTCAAGGGTCGTGTTTAATTGTTGCTAGTGACCACATTGAGAAAAGGTTACTAATAAATATTTTACTCTTCAATTATATTTTCAGATGACCATGGCGAATCTTGAATTTAGGAGGCGAGAACGCCGATGGACAAAGTCAAATGAATTGAGGTTGTTGAACTCTCAGACAAACAGCTTATGTTGAATATGGCGTACATTATGATAGATCACAATCTTTAAGACCAAATCGCTTATAGTATCAATGGGGGGGTACACAATGGGACAATATGCAATACTCCGATGAATTGAATAGAACCTATTTGCCAGGCCAGTATATTGCGTCTTTGATTGCTAATAATAAAACTTATCTATTGTTTTCAAATCCAAGCCATAAAAGCAAAGGGAAAACATGGCATTCAAGGATTTTAGTTTTACGATGATGGAAACACATGGCCTACATCACGTACAAATTTTCAAGGGAGCCATCTGCATATCCGATTTAGTTGCTTTTGATGGCGTATTGGTCTTATGTCTAGAAGCCGGTTAAGAGGTCCATATGAAGGCCATTCGTATGGGAGTCGTTTTGATGCCTGACCTAATCAATATGAATGGAACAAAGCTTAATTCAGGAAGGAACACTTTAGCCATCCTTAAAAATGTGGTGGCCCCTTTTGGAACGAGTATTCAAAATTAAAGAATTATTATATGAGTTTAAGAAGTAAAGGATTGATAGCGGCTGTGTTTCAGCCCTTTCGACAAAGATGGGTGTGTTTTGACCTTGGCACCAATACCGGAATTTGGTGGTAGCACCTTATCGCAACGGTATCAATGGCCTTTATGCTATGGGGAGTACCGCGCGAGGGCTCTCGATTGACGGTACGTCAGCGAATGGAGTTCACCGATGCCTACATGGGTGCGGCCTGAGCGAATACCTGTTATTGTTGAAGTTAGCCATACCAGCTATGATTGCGACCGAGGAGTTGACCAAGCATGCCGTAGGGCAGGGCGGATGCTGTTTATCTGCAACCTTGCCGCATACATATACGGTGTCCGAGTATCGACAGCTGGTTACTGGCGAGTGCGCAAGATAGCCGAGTGCCAGACGAGGTTCCCTTTATCTATTACACATTTACCTGGAAGACCGCGGGGCTAATTTCAAGATGCACACTTGTCTTGGAGAAAAATAAGGCAGATCACCCTGCCACAGCTGCGGAATCAAGTTACCTCTGGGGCCATCGACGATTTTATGATGTGCCAACAGATCTACGGCGACATGTACCAAAATGTTCTTCGGTTGTTTGACGAACTAGTTTCCTTCCGGCCTTTGGCAATGGGGGCCCGATTCGTTCGTTGGAGCACGCTACAATTTCATGGCGCCTCACTATCACAATATCACCGAAAAAATACGCAAAGGGCGATCAACAGGGGGCAAAGCAAGAATATTTCAGGGCCGTTAGGATAATCGATTTACCTTTTGGGCTATGACGGATTTGGCCTCGCAAAAGGCGATCTGAAAATGTCCGCGTCACGATTTTGGGCCCGCCGCGAATCGACAATTTACAGCCACTTGGCACAAAACGAGACGATACCTGGTTACAAAACCTTAAAAATATTGGCGACTGTTTTGCGAAAATTCCCAAATTTCTAGTTACCAAGAAAAAAAAGCTATTACTTGTTATTGTCAGACAATGGCTAATAATTTTTATGGTGTTATAATTAGTCATGCATACCGTTTCATGACAAAGAGGTTATACAAGAAAGATAAGTTCAATCGAATTGGCTTCCTTGCCGTCACGGTTTGGACAACACTTCTTGGGCTATTGCTTTGCATGTTGGGGGCATTCATAATGGAGTGATCATCGCTGCGGGGGACTAATTTTCCGGAAGTGCACCTTGGGAAGGGGGTGCCAAAAAAAAGTTTTTTTTATGTTCTGATTCTATTTTTATTTTCAAAAATGTTGTGTGAATGGCGCCATAGGATAGTAGGCTCCATGCCTTTGGGATATGGAATCCTCAGTTTCAAACTCCGAACGTGGAATTTTAATTATTAGGAGGTAATAATTCTAAAAATACTTCGGACAATAGTATTTTTATTAAGTTAAATGATTTGCAATAAAAGGGCTTATAATAGAGGAATATCCGGATTTACCCAAACCTTTGGCATATACATACTGCTGCTGTTCAGGATAATAAGGTTATGTAGTAGGGGGCTTGACGGCGCTACTTCAACTAATTCGATTTTTATTTTAAGATTTAGATAACCCTATAGAAATGGGAAAGTGCTTAAAGATTTTATTGGGCGGACCAAGGAGTTTCATAGTGCAGCAATACAAGAAACTCAAATGGTTCCAAAACTTTTTTGTTTTTTGGAGGATAGAACAAGGTAAACTATCGTGAGCTATAGATATTATGACAACTTATTATAGCTATGACCTCAGATAAAACTTTGGAGGAACTAGGGCTATATCACCTAATGGAGTAAACAGGGCAATTAGTGGTTTCGTCGACAAGTATGGGGTCCATGCACGTTTTGGTTTATATGGCGGGAAGATGATGGGGTATTGTTTTTCAGCTCTACAAATTTGAATGAAGAAATCTGAGGGGGGGGGGGGGTACTTCAAGAATCAGTTTTCTATAGAAATCGCAGAATTCTGCCAAAAGAAAACTATTTTTTAAATACCCACCCCGGCTTTAGTTAAAGATATACTCGCCTTTAATACAAGTTACCAAAATGGATGATTTATGGTACGTTGGAACAAAGTTTACCAGTAACTATGTTATCTTTTGGGAGGAAGATGAATTTATACATGATTTCTGGAGAAATGCTTCCTGGTGTCCGTACCCCAAGGTTAAAAAAGATAGCTTTAGGGGTTGGAGGCGGTAAACAGCTTTTTGAACTCTAAACTCAATGGTGTTTTAATAGGTCTATTTTATAATAACTATGGCAATTGGTTCCTTACTTTTCTAGAAACAAAAATCTACAAAGGACTATTTTAACAGTTGCGGCCGCAGTTCCTTGGTGGTGGGCTCTGGGATCAGTTATTTGGACTCTGTTTAAGCGCAGTTGACCTTTATTGCATTCCTGCTAAATCATTTTTAACCGAATTGGTTCTTATTTTTTCCGTAAACATCACAATGATTTTTGATTGTTCCTGTTATCGCTTGTGTCTTTATACCTATATTTTTCATAGGCTAAATATTTCTTTACGGCTTATGAATTCTTGGAAAATTAGTCAATTATGTGGCAAGCGTATGGGAAAGTTTATCATTTTATTCTATTTCAAAACTGGGTCGAATAGGCATTGTGTTTTTTGCTTCATTGGTATTTTCCATTGTAACAGGTATTCTGTTAAGAAGCTTTTGCAGTTTGATAATGGGAGTTCTCTGTGTTGCATTTATACCACTTTGGAGAATTGAAGCAGTCATTTTGGACGGATGATATTGCAAGTGCGTATTGTTGGGAGAAGTATATTGCTAATTTTGTTCCCCAATCAGAATCGTGCCTAATGGAAGATATTACTTTTGCAGTGACACAATAAGAGTTGATTTTGGTCAATATGATTTAATTTCTCAGAATCTACTTTTTGGGTTGTTTTATTTTAGGAGGGCTTGCTTCTGCGCTTCATTACTCAAGGCACAGATTCGAAACTGTGTTCAACGATATCTAACAAGTACAAGTGTAAAAAGACGGCCCAGAGACCTTCCTATCTGAATTTTCTGCATTAACGTTCCGGCAACCATTATTTTTTTTAGTATTGGAACCTTGCTTTTTATCTTTTACACAAAAACTACCGGAAAGGCTTCCGGCCAAACCTTGCCAATAATTTCTATTTCCCATGGTAATTGCTTAATGATGCTTCCCTTAGGGAATCCGGACTTTTGATTGCAGCTTATTTTCATTCGGGCCATGTCCAGTATCAGTAGTAGTTTTAAATTCAGTTTCCACCGCGTTTTGTAATGATTTCTATAAACATTTTAAACCGAGAGCCCAGATTTTAAACTTTTAAGGATAGCCCGGTATTAACTACTTTAATTTTGGCGTCTGGTAATGGTATTGGCTCTATGGATGGCCAAATTCCAACATTAAATCCTTATGCGGACCAGTTTCTTTTGTTCATTGGGCTAATTACGTGCAGGTCTAGGTGGAGATGTTCTTTTGGGTAATGTACCAAAAGGACTTAATTCAAAAGGTACTTTGATGGGTTGTAGTAAGTACCATAGCACTTATTTTTATTAGCTTTATCTACCTTAATTTATATTGCCTATATTCTTTCATTGGATTGGTATATGCTTTTGGGGTTGGGTATTTTTTTCAGTCTGCGTTTTTTTTGATGACAAAACGACGAAGAAATTAATACGAAATTAACTATTCAATAAATATATTATGAAAGAATTGAAGATTTTAAACGATAAAAATTTGCGAGAAACTGCGTAATGATTTTTTAGAGATGGTTACTATTTCTTTCCGGGATTTTTAAACTCCTTGGAGATAGTGAAGTCAACGAAAGCCTTAATACACAGAGTATGTAATAGATAGTATGCAAGAAGTGACGATGTATTAATGAGGATGTCAATGAATAAACCTTCGTTAAAGCAATTGCTAAACGCCTTTTTAAGTTGTATGATTCATTTTTTGCCGATATGATGAGCATAACAGTAGGTTTAAGAAACTGGCCTTTCTATCTGTGTTTGGATGATAAAACGTGAAGCAAGAAATTCATATTTCAATAAACCTCCAAAAAATAGGGCAACCAAGTCCCAGCTCCCGATCAGGATGTTATATTTTATGCTCGAACCAAACGAGGCTGTAACGATGTGGATGGCTTCATGGAACGGTTGACCGTAAAGAAACATGGCTGGTTTCGTTACATCAACAGGCATTCGCACCTCACCGGTATGCGAAAAGCATGGAAAAACAGGTACCTTGGTTTTTCTCAGGGTATTTTGGATTATGGGTGAGAAGAAAACCGATTTAAAAATGAAGTTTACTACCAACACAACCGGGAGATCTATGGTGCACCATTCCATGACTATTCATCGTGCCGATGGAAACACTAGTGAAAGCGTACGAGACAGGCAATGGGTTTTTATCTATTATGCCAACAAGGCTAAGAAGAGCGTTTGAAGCGCCAAAAAGCTTATCAAAGAAACTAGCGAGGATCTAACTAAGGAAAACAAAGCTTTAAACATGCGAATATGAACTTTGGGCCGTACTGTTGGAAAAGTGAGTGAAATTGGATTTTCGGTTGGTGGCCAATTGGGATGCGTACTTTGGGGAGGCAAATAGATTAATAGTGAGTCGGTAGACACCCTCTCTATACGCATTTGAAAAAGGTATTAATTTTTGTAGATACTGATTTTGTGATGGACAAGGACGCCGTGAAGAGGTTATTGCAAAGCGTTGAGAAGACATGGACAAGGTTGTAAAATCTACCGTAGCGAATAAAGTAACTCCCATCCTAAACAGGAAAAATGACAACATGGATGTGGATGGAAAACCCACCCATAAAAGGGAGGTACCCAGAGTGGTTACATGAGACAAATTATTGAGGGAGTCGATTACGTCGTCTAGGCGTTGAACGCCTGGATTTGTTACAATTACATTTATGGCTCGGAAAAGTGTGTGATGCAGTGAGCTCGAGTGGCTTAGAAACATGAATGCCTTAAGGGCTGCGAAGGTAAGGCTTGACTAAAATAGGGGTTATTTTCACTTGCTGATATCCGGCCAAAGCAGGGGGTGGACTTGGCCAATGAGTCTGGTAGATACCATGGCAAGTTAAGTTCAATATTTTTGAACAGGAACCCAATGGAATGAATTGTTTCCAATTGGAAAGACTACCAATACTGGTTTTATTGCCGAGTACCACTGTATTCAGGGCGTTGACAGGTACTTGGGATGAGTCAACCTATTGTGAATGGCAGTTGTGAGGATAAGCGACTTTAATGATATTATGGTGACCGTTTTTTAAAAAACGTTTAACAAAGAATAGAGAAGCTTAAAAAGATATTGTGGAACCAATATTTATGGGATAACTCGCAAATGCCGCCTTACGGTATGCCTTACATCCAGAAGAAGTTAGCCTTATAATAGCTGGAATGCGGAATAAAAGTTTGAGTCGACTTAATATTGCTATTTTCGATGGTGCTAAATTTCCAAGCTGAATTGGTAAATAGTTAAAAACCACATCGATGGAAAACCACGAATTTTTCCGATAGTCAATAAATAATGAGAAATAAAAATTATAGTCAATTTTCAAATAGAGATGTGCTGAACCCTATTCAAAATTCGAAGTGCTTTCAGGAAGCGGTACTCTTGTCTATTGTACGCTTTAGGAGCTATGAATGGCATGGCCTGCATTTGCCAAGGTCTTGATAGTCTTACCTTTCTCATTGCTATGTTTAAGTGTTGCGGATAAATGGGCGGACTCTGTAATGCGCACCTTTTATTATGGTATGACCGGAAGTATTTGGAACCATTCGATATACCATTTTTGATTAGAACAAGAAGAACGTCTTGTCAATATCTTTAATGGAACCACACTAAGCGTCTGGAAACCGATAAATGAAAAAGTTATCAGTTTTTTACCGGAATTTTGCCTTTTAAAACAATTTGGAATTAATTATCTGGGCTGAAGGAAAAGGGCAAGCTGAAAAAATCACTTTGGAATTAACGGTATTGTCAATTTCTGAGTGCCCAATGGAATTGATATGAAAGCGGATCATGGAGCCATTTTTTGAAACTTCTGTGCTGGCGCTCAAATAAGCCAGACTTATTACAGTTGCAAACTTACCGAATAAAGATTGGGATGTTACCGCAAATGACCCTGAAGGAAAATAGTTATGGGTGATCACAGAAGGGATATACATAAATGTTTTGTTTGGTATTTGTGATGACAAGGTTATTATGATAATTGATAAAGCCAGAAAATCTTGTTTAAAAATATTTGTTGAATGGGTGGCTGTAATCTGTGGATTAGTATATTAAATTACGTTTTTACAAAACTTCTGAAAGGTTATTCTTTATTTCTGATGGAAAAAAATATTATTTGTCATAGAATTAAACGACCTAAATTTTGTTGAGGGCACTTGGTTTAAAATTTACGATAACATTATGTTGAACTTTTTTGTAGGCAGTCATATACCAAGTCCATTAAATTCAGGAAACTGCCAAGTATTGGCCAAGGTATTATAAGTTCTAATATTGAATTTACAAATACGGAGAGATAAATGTTTGAGATACTCGAAAATTGGTTTGTAATCCAAGTCATCTGGACAATTAGCGGAAATTGGAAAGTTTTATACTGTATTACAGAGATTAGTTGAACTTTGATGGACCAGAAGTAATTTGCTATAAAATTAATGACGGACCTTTTCACCTTACCATTTAAACAACAATCAATTAATGGAGTATATCCCTGTTCATTTGGAGAAACTTGATTCAAATATTATAGTAGCTTGCTATGAGACCGGGTAAACGTCATCCAGTTCCCAATTGAAAGATTCAGGAAGGTTGAAAGTTAGCAAAGAAAATTTACTACCATAGGGGTTCAAGTTAAATATTAAGTACGGCAACAATCCCACATGCAACATCAAATAGCGATTACAGCATTAACAATAATATTTATGTTTGTTGATTTGGGTCGGTATTGATTTTTCAGACATAACGCCTAAAAGATGGCCAGGTCTATTATCTGTTGAACAAAGATTTTAAAATGCCGGATGGTAATGGGTCCGACACATGGTATTTAACAGAAAGGCGATTTGCCATATGTATTAGGTGAGTTATCCGGTGAAGTAACCGTTCTAAAGAATCAAAAAATGGCAGTTTTAAATCTTTATATTCTTATAATTTCTTTGGCAAAGGAATATCTATTTAGAGCCCAGTAGCTCTGCAATTAGGCTCCATCCAAAATGGGTATATTTTATTACAGCAAATAGAGTTTGGAGGCAATTACAAATATTTAAGGTGTTGAGCGATAGATTGCAATAGTACGGTTTTCATTACACAAAAGAGCAAGGAATTAAGAGAGTTCAATATTAGTCTCAATGGGAGAATGGTTAATAGCCTGGCCATCAGAAAATTCTATGATATTGTGTATCAGTATATAGAAAATGGGGAACAGCTGATAGAAATATCCTAGGACTAAGGAAATACTATCACCAGTACTGTGTTGCCCTTTTCCGGATTTTAATTTGATTAAAAGAATTAAACAAAACCTAATACTTTATAGGATTAATATGTTTAGGTACGGATTTTTCCACATATCATTCGAAACTTTAAATTTGGAATGAGTTTGCCACAAATTAGTATTGTCAATTAAAGTAATCTTGCCACATCGACAATGTATGATAATGCGCCCTCGAATAATTTGTTTTTGCTTTTATTTATTCTATTTCGATAAATGACTCAAGAAACCACCATCTCATTGCCTCATCCAAAAAGATGGTTGGTAAAGTTTTTCAAGTAATTTCTGCAACCTTAAGATTATGCCCAGGTCCTTCACTGTATAATCTCTGATAATAATTTCCGTTAAATTTTTTGCTATTTTGTTGCCCAGAATGGTGGATATAGTAGGTTGTTAAATACGCTTCTAATCCCTGCTCCTTCCCAATTAATTTTAAGATTTCGTTCATTTCCTCCTTTGCGATTTGTCTTTCATAATTAATGGGCGAACCAAATAGTCATAAGGTTGTTTCCCTTCAAGGGTTAGTATTTCAGGATGCTGCCTAAAGCTTTCCGTAATCTTGACCGACAAGGGGTCACCAATTTTATTTTTAAGCATTATGACTTTATTAAATATCAAGATCTATTTTGGGTGCCAATCCCAAGCCCTTGCGGAAGCCGGTAAACCTCCACTCAATCTTTCCCTTTCGGACACGCTTTCAGTTCGGCCACTCTGGTTAAGTTTCTTTCCGATCCGGATCCCAGCACCCTTTTTACGGCGGGAAAGAACAAGCTGCCGCGAAAAAGACAGCTTGTCTTTACTCCTAACTACATCGATTTTAATTCCGATTGAAATTTTCCATGGCCTCTAGGTTTGCACTTGGAGCGATTAAATACTCCAAAGATAAATAATTAAATTGATTGCTCCATCACGATATATGTAATATATGCCCAAATATAAATATATGCACATATTGTGTATATTGATATATGTACAAAGGAGTTTGCGCGAAAATCGGAAGGTATTTTTGATTTAACGGGAACAAATCCGGATCCCGACTCGTTTGAGTTATTATATTCACTAAAAAGAAACTTTGAATGATATTAATCTTCGAGAGATTAGCAAGTTATGTTTTAAGCATCTTAAAACGCTACTTCTGACGAAGTGAAAAACGATAGAAAAATATCTCGGATCTTAACATGGCAATCAATTAAAGATGGGAGGAAACGTTTTGGAGAACAGAACGGATATACATATACAATAAGGTTTTCGATTTAGTGGCCCGGAATCGGAAAGTGTAAATGCCATTCTTGCATTCTATGGGGTGGTTTTTCGTTGGAATAGGGCGAGGGAAAGAAAAGAAAATTTCCTTTGAAGGTGATGTAAACTTATGAAATACAGATTTTCTATTTAGACGTAACTCAACTATTTGCTATAAATATCCAAACACCAAGGAAATTTTTCTTATTCAACTTTAGTTCATTCAACGAACCAAAACTTATCAATAAATCTGCCTGAATTGTTTTAGTGATGTTTAGAAGAGAATCAAAAAAGGCTTCCAATTTCTTGTGAAAAGACCTTTGTTTTATAGTAGCGGGGAACTGGACTCGAACAGTGACCTCGGGTCTATGAGCCCGACGAGCTTACTACTGCCTCTATTCCCGCGTATGTGCGTTTCCAAATAGTCAACTTGGCTTTTAACCCTCAGTTCGATATGCTGACTGAATTATTCGGACTGCAAAGATACATTCCTTTTTATGATTTCCCAAATCTAATTTTGAATATTTAATTAAAACGCGGCGTTGAAATCTTTCATCAAACATTTTAAAAATGCCTAGTTGTTAGTCCACCGTTGTCCAAATTCTTTTTTGCTATCGATTTTAATTAAGATCCGCCACCTTTAATTCGCCCGATTCATTTATGGATAACTTATGGTTTGTTTTTTTTTTTTTTTCCTTTTTCTTTTTTCAAATTTTTTTTAACCAACCTCGTCATTGCTAGTTGTCTTGGCACTCAGAACCAAAACAAGTTTATTATAAGCCTTGCTTTTTGGGATATGGTTTTCTTGGGTAATCCATCAATGATTCAATTTTTCTTAACGGCACCCTTGGCGGCAGTGGGAAGGGATGGTCAATGTTTTTTAGAATCCCCCGGAATACAAGGAACCATCATGTTTTAGTGCCCTGGTAGGTGCCTTGCTTTGTTTAAATCAATATTCCAAAGGCCGTAGAGGGGTTTGTAATTTACTTAAAATAAAGTTATAGCACATTTTGAGAAAAAAAAAAAAAAAAACCAAAAAAAAAAAGGCGGGGTATAGTAGGGTGTGGTAAGGCTAATGGCCCTGTTTTACAGGACTTATATTGTTTGTTGGAAACCAGTATTAGTCCTTGACGGTGGGACCTCTGTATCGCCTGTTTTTGATAAACTAAATGATTTCCCAGGAAAACTGGCCTTATCGCCGATTCCAGTTCTGCGCCCCTCCTCTATTTTAATTCCCTTTAATGCTTGGGGCGCTTTTATCATGGGATTAGTTGCTTACAAGGAATAGGAAAATCCGTTTGGAACATGCTTCTTCCATGGTGTATAATTTTTTACCATTCTGCCATTCTTGACGGTGTTGTGGTTATCATTATCAAAAAAAAGATATTGGCCATGGCCAAGGCTGAAAAGGACAAGGGAACAGCGAAAACTGTTGAATAGATAATGCAAAGCCTTATGGTTGTCTAGCGAGGTTACTTCTTTGAATCCAAGAAGGATTCAGAGGCAAAGGCCATTAAATCATGATTATTCCATTGGCTTACCATGGTATGTATGATGCCATTATTTGGCATACACGGTTGGTTGATGCGGTTGAGATGCCACATCTTTTGCCGACCATTCTTTTTTAAAGCTATGGAATGGTTCTGGTTCGTTCGTCCGCTACTATATGCCGGTATTTACTTGCAAATTTTGGTTCGCCATTGGTACTGTATCGATCGCCAAAAAAATCATTGAAAAACCAAAGAAATGATCGATCTCGTCCGGAAGGGCAATAAGCGAATTAATGCCTCTTGCGTTGCTTAATGTTATTGGCTTTGCCATTTACGGGGAATGCCCTGTAATGCTTGGGAACAGGGCAAGTTCGTTAAGCCAACTGGTCCAAAGACATGGCTGTCCCCGCTTTTTTTACGGCCAATTTATTTTCGTTCATTCAGCTCCTTTATGCGTTTTCGACCGCGGACTTCTTGGGGCACTTTTTGCCAATTATGATGGCGATTGCCATCCCCATGGCAGAAATTCATTTCTGCCATTGCCTTTTGGTTGGTAGCGCTACCATTGGGGGGTGGTATTTTTTTGGAATCACGTGTGGCCGCCCATTCAGACCACCTCTATTATCTTCATTCCATGGCTCGGCCACGTCGATCAATAGATTCATATTTAATACTCAGTTGCCCTCATGACTCTCGATTGGAGGTTTGATAAACACCAGTGGTTTTACTTTTAGCGTTAATTTTAGGCTTTATTATTGATTATAGGATGCGTCTATTCAATTACCTTTGCCATTATAAAAGTTAAAAAGGGAAGATGTCGCATAAAGCCGGTTTTGTTAAATATTTAGGAAATCCCAATGTGGGAAAATCCACACTCATGAATGCCTTTGTAGGGTGAATCGGAAAAATTATCTGATATTTACCTCCAAGCCCAAACTACGGCAACGAATTTTGGAATTGTTGAATGGAGAACGATTTTTCAAGTGTGCTGATCAGATACTCCTGGAATCTCAAACTGCCTATGAATTGAATTCTTCTAGATGGACTTTGTTAAGTCCGCTTTTTGAAAGATGCCGGATTGTGCTGCTTTAATATGGTTGGAAATAAGGTGAAAAGGCCTTTGAAAGACGAAACGTTTTTTGAAAAAATTTAAAAAATAGTTACTACCCCAAGATGCCTTTCTTGTTGGAAATAAGATAGATGTATCTTGAGCAGGCTATTTGGAAAGAACCAAGTGCAGTACTGGCAGGCAGCAAATTGAGCCCTACCGCGGGGAAATTCATCCCATATCGGGCGCTTACAGGAATTTTTAATTGTGAAGGAAGTCTTTCTGCGGATTTTGGAATTGCTGCCCGAAAGCACCACCTTATTATCCCAAAGGACCAATTAACGGATAAGCCGGAACCGCTTTTTTCGTAAACGGAAAAACCAGTTAGGGAGAAAAATCTTCAGTTTTATTTTAAAAAGGAAATCCCTTTACTCTGTTTCCGAAAAAATCGATACAGAGGGAATTTTTTGGAGGACGAGGATATTATCCGCAGTCTCTCTTGGGTG
>Ga0163217_1051295_pt1 | contig 14571 bp, 21 predicted proteins | sample SynspAceP_FD_185933 | JGI IMG/M metagenome (GOLD analysis project Ga0163217, IMG submission 185933) | Saline lake microbial communities from Ace Lake in Antarctica - Synechococcus sp. Ace-P (PacBio error correction) | ecosystem: Environmental > Aquatic > Non-marine Saline and Alkaline > Saline ... | reverse complement strand
TGCTCCTGCCACGGCTCGATAGCTCCTTTTGCTGGAGTTCCAGGCGCTGGCCCCGGTCATTGTTGGCGAGGCCGGGCAGTTGCTCATCCCGGACCTTTTTGGTTCGGATTCAAGCCCCGTTGCCGCGATGGCCCCTATTTCCCCAGCCGCGGGTGCTAGGGCCCATTCTTGATGCCATGTTGGGGGCTATCGCCGGGCCTCGATGGCCACGCCTGGGGGTGTGATTGGCGCCTCCATGGAAGGTGGTCGTCGGTGGCGGTCGAACTTGGCCCGCCGCAGACCAGAAAGCGGATCCGTCGGCTGCTGTCGCTGGCGGGGGCTCACCGGCCCCCCGAAGCCATTTTGCCCCCCGCATGCTCGACCGAACTCGGCGTGTGTTTTTGAAGCCAAAGGCCTTTGCCGTGCGCCGCGGTCTCTGTCGCCAGGCTTTCGCGGCACCATGAAACCAGTGTGGGGTCCAGCGCGGAAGAACCAGAGGTCGCCTCGCGCATTCTGACGCACGCCAGGCTGGCGATCGCTTGCGACGGCTTTGCCGCAGCGGTTGGTTTTCGCGGTTGCGGCCAGCCCGCTGCCAGCGCAGCCGCTGCAGGTGCTTTTGGGGAACAACGAACCGATTCCCGCGACCCGACCGCTGAAAGCGTAGCAGCCATGGGCCCTGCTGGGCGCGCGCGTGCATGGAGCTTCGAGGGACTGCGGTCACACTTCCCCATCTGGATCAGACCCCAATCAAGTGGGCCGCCTCCTGGTGAACCAGAGCGGTGCCTATTGCCAATGAGTGGGAGCAGGACCCAACAGCTCCTCCTGCCCGTTCTCCACCAGAGGCCGCGAATCGGCTCTAGCCACCGGGCGGGCTGGAAGACGGCCTCAGAGGCCGGTGTGAACTGCATGACTGCCTTCACAGGCTGGATCGATGCATGGGGCCGGGAAAGCGAGAGAACGGCTGCTGGCCGCTGAGAGGCAGCCGCCCAGCCCAGCAGAGCCCTGAGTGGAGGAATTTCATGACAAGCCTGTGCTTACTGTTTCAGCGGAAACCACAACCATTCGCTGTCGGCATGGGCCAGAGTTGACACGGCCTGACCAACCCATGGAGCCCCGCAAGCGGGCCGACCTGCAAACTCATCGCGGCCGGACTTCAAGTTTGCGATCGGGCAAGCCATGGCGAAGCCGTGCAGACCTGGCAGCTTGCAGCTCCATGGCACCGCCCTGCAATTGCTGCGCGGTCAATTGCAGGGGGTCAGGCCTGAGCGGGCCAACGGGTGGTTGTACAGGGGATGTGGGCGATTGGAGTACGGGTGCACCTGCGCAGCGAAAAGCCATCCAGGTTGAAGGTGGCGGCCCTGATCAGGAGCAAGGCCGTTGAGCTCGGACCATCCCTTCATCGTTCCGTGGCCAGGTCCTTCATGCTGGTGGGCCTGGTGGAAACTTTCGCCACTCCGCTGGCAGGCCTTGGGCGACAGCCTCGCCGAACAACTGGCTGGGATCACTCCGCTGGCCGCATCTGCTGCTTGGACCGGAGAACACTTGATCTTCAGACGCGGCGAGCGCCACCGGGCCGAACACCCGGAGCTGGAAATTAGAAACGCGCCCCCTGTGCCGCTGGATGCAGCGTTGGGCTTCGTCTGCCTCCGATGGCACCTTGAAGCTGCGCCTGCCGATTGGGATCCCGCCATCCAGACGAATGCCGGCCCGGCGTGCAGGACGGCAGCCCTGCAACTGCCCAGTGGTGAGGCGCTGGATTCTCCTTGAAAACTCAGCTGAAAACAGATCCAAAACTCAGTCTGACCAGGGGCACGACCAGGGTCCTACGAAGTCTAGAAAACACCACCGCCGGACCGTGAAACAGATAGCCTTGTCGATGCGATCTAAGGATGCCGGGCCTAATGGGCCAGGAATGGCAGTGCTCCGGAATCCTCACCCCGGCATCCGCTTCGATCATCGGATTCGGTCAATCACCCAACCAAGGCGGAAACATCCGAGACCAGAAGCGCCGAGCAGGCCGCCGATCTCCCAAGCCCCAGGGGCCAGCCCGCAAGCAGCACGCCACCCGACGGCCATCGACCAGCCACACTCCAGGCCAGCCCCACCGATGCAGCCCCTCAATTCGTCTTCCCTGGAGCGAAAGATCGGCGAGAAGCGGGACTCGGCGGCCCCGAAGCTGTAACTGCCCCGGCCAATCATGCACTAGAGGTACTCGATGTTCGTAGTGGGCGACCCACCAGCAGGGCAGCCAGCAGGCGTGAGTGCCAATGCCTGAGCTGGCCGCCGCCCGACCTGGCCAGATCGGATAGGGGCCAGCAAGCCGTCGCTGACGTGCACGCAGCCGCAACCAATGGCTGGGAAGAAAGCCCAGAGATAAGAACAGCTACGAAAGGATTGAGGCGGCAATATCGGCGATGGTTGCCGGGACGGGCTGCTAGCAGTCTAACCAGGCACAGATGCCGCCCCTGACACCGGCACGGACCGCAGCGCCAGGTCGGCGGCCAATATGCACCACCGCTTGCCCCACTGAGGTGAGGCGAATCAGCAGCAACTGGGCAAACCACCAGGGTGGTTTTGGTCGCAGGGCGGATGCCTTTGAACTGGGGCCAGGCGGAAGACTCCAGCTAAGGCCAGGTGCACGATTTCACGGCCCAACCGCCAGGGCCCAAACCACCAGGCCGCCCCAGGCCCACCACCACCAGGCGAAAGCCCCGGCGGCAAAGACCGCTGACCACCCGGGAACAGCGTAGGTGGTGAGCAACGACGGGCCTGCTTCACCCGTGGACGCTCGGCCCCGCGATCAGAAAACCGGGGCCTCAGCAGCCGCCAACCTGGCCTGGCTTGCCGCGACGCTGCATGCGAATGGACCGTGGCCACTGAAAACCACCTGCCACATCCAGCGCCTCAAGCTGACCCAGCGTGTCAGGTGGGCATCCACCAGCCCCTCAAGGTTGGCCGTACTGATCACGAGCCGCGCCGCCAGGCTGAAGGGCGCGGCCAGGAACAAACATGGAGCACTGGGCCGAAAAGCGGGCGCCCCACTTCCTAGCACACCCGATTCCGGATGGGGGGGCCAGCAGATGGAGGTCCGTCGGGGGCCTGGCCTGCCTGGAATATGGAGAATTCTCGATCGGCAAAGCGGCCAGACGGTTGCGCGTGCCAGCAAGTTCCGATCGCCTTCAGGGTCCCGCTTCCAGGGGTTGAAAACCGTGCCGGCAGGCATTCAACGTGCGATCTCCAGGCCAGGGCTCCGGTTGCCGCCGCCCACATCCCAGACCACTGAGTCGGCCGCGAGGGACGCAGATGCGCCAGCCAGCATCACCCCGCAACCCATGGGGAGTGGGACTGAAAGCCCGGCGGGCGTCCACGAAGGCTGCATTCAGGTAGCCTGGGGTCACAAATCCCAGGCAAAAGCAAAGCTTCCAGGAGCCAGCAACCTGCAGCACCACTTGAACCGGGTGACGGATCCCGAATCGATTCGCCAGGCCTCCAGCGGCCCATGGCCAAGCCGCCCTTCAGACCACAACCTTCACGCTATTCAAGCGACTGACCCGCGCCGAGCCGTCGCCTGCTCCTTGGAGCCACTCAGCCCGCCCCATGATCGATCCGCCTCTCCGGGGGCATGACAGGGGAATGCCCAGGCGGATAGGGACACAGGGGTTCGCCCGCCAAGCCGGCCCACTGTCTTGGGCCAGGGTACGGCCTCGCTGTCAGAACGCCAGGCCAGCGCCAACGCCGGCAGCCTCGGCTCGGCCACCAGCGGCAACGGCGGCGGCAGAAGCCGGCAGCGGCACAACCGCCCAGGCACCGCGGGCCAACCGGCTGGAGCTTGACGGGGCAAGCGCCGACTCAAAACAGCGGCGGTGGCACCGCCCCAGACAGGAAGGTGAAGGACAAGCCAGGCTTCGGGCCAGCTTGTCGGCGATCACCCCACGCTCGCTCACCAGTCGATCGGCCCACCCAGGCCGTTGACGCCCAAGGCGGGCCCGTGTTCAAGCACCCAGACGGAGCGGATCCTGATTGCGAACGACCGGGCAGGCCAGCTGTTCTCCAGCCTTCGCGCACCGCCGCTTGCGATGCCGAAGGGCGCGCTGCCAACTGAAGCGCGCCGCGCGTACTGTGAAGCTGGCAGAGGCGCCGCCTTCACACGCGAGGCGAGCCAACAGGCCACGGGGCTGGAGGTCTGCAAGCCAGAGCAAGCCACGCCACAGCGCTTCGGGCTCGGACCCGTTGCCCCTGCAGCAGCACCACCGCGCTCTGGCCCAGACCGCCGGCGGCCTGTGCAACGACTGCACAAACCACGTCCGCCCCTGCGCCAAGCCGGACCTGGCAACAGCTTCCGCTGGCAACCGCGCCAGCGCCGAAATGGGCCACCCGTGGCCTCATCGAACCAGCACCGGGCAACTCCGGCGGTGGGCCAGGGCAGATGCAACCCGCCGGCTCTCCGGGCCAACCCCTGATAGGTGGGCGATGGACAAGCCACGACGGCCGCCAGTGAACCGTGGGCTGGCTCCTAGCAGCCCCGCTCCAGCCAGGCCCGGCGTCAGGTGGTTGCCCATCAAACCGGCTGGCGGGATCGAAAGCAGGTTCGAACGCACCGGCCGGTATAGCTGTGGCAAGAACGACAGCAGCCTGACGAACCATGGGCTGCGGGTGAAGGTTGCGGGGCAGCAACACCCCGGCTGCCCTGGGGGCGGCGCCAGGGCCAGCGAGGACCGCCTGGAATGCAGGGCCGCTGGAGCCATTCACACCGAACAGCAATTGGGTTCAGCGACCGCCAAGAGGCCAGCCGGCATCGGCCCTGGGCCCGCGCACCGCCCCCTCGGCCTCCAGGGGTCCGCCCGATCGACGGACATGTTCGGGTAGATTCCCAGCGGTGCGCCGGCGAAGGCGGCCAGCAGCGCACGGCGGAGAACCCGGTGCCAACCGGGGCCATCGCCCATTGGGCCGGCAAATGCACGCGGCAGGGTGGGGCCCGCGCCAAAAGGGCCTGCAGCAGGCGCTCGTCACCGCCCGAAGTCATTCCTTAGAGGTGTTTGTTGCTGTGAGGCCTGCCCGTTCAGAGCTCGCCTGCCATCGTCACGTCTCGCGCTCCGGCCCCTTTTGCGCACCCCCGTTTCACGACCGGATCCGACCCAAGTTTTTCTCTCTACGACCCCCGGGGCAGGACCTTCGTTGGCGCTGCTGTGCAGGCCCTTGGATTCTTGATCGCCCGTGGTGAGTGGTTGCTCTGGCAATTGCTGGGCCTGGCCGTTGGTGCTGGCGCGTTCAGGGAACCAGCCCAAGACGCCAGGTCAAGCAAACAGGTGGGGAAACGCATCCCTCACCACCTCCACCGACCCTGCGGGCCCCTGCTTCATCAAGCTGGGGCCAGGCCCCTCTCCACCCGCCCCGACTCTGGTGCATAGCGCGCCTGCTCGAGCAGCTCAGCCAGCTCTCAGGACAATCCTCCCGCCCTTCCCCATGCGAGGCGCCCTGCGCGGTCATTGAGGAGGGAGCTCGGCGCACCGCGCCGACCAGCTCTTCGAAGCATTTCCCCGCCTATCGATTGCAGCGGCCAGCCTCGGCCAGGTCTTACAACAGCGGACGACAGTCGCCGCGACCACTGGGTGGCGTAAGGTGCGCGTTCCGAAGCCTGGCCATATCTGCCTGCGCCTGGGAGTCTGGTGTTTGCATTCGGCTGCCGCGGGTGCTCAAGCGCCCATTCCTGCCCCTGAACCTGGGGGTGGGCTCTGGCGACATCCATCGATGAGTTCGGCCGAGACGTGCCTTTTTGAGAGACAGATTGACTACACGCCGCGAAGGACTGACAATGCGAAACGCTTTGCGCGCCCTGTTCCGCTCACCAAAACCCAGCCGTCAACAGGATGCCAAAGGTGGAGCGGCTGCTTTCTCCAGTCGCCGGGTACTCAGCCACCAGCTGGATCGCAATGGCAATACGAAGCTGCAGGGATCGCCCACGAACTGGCGACGTCCCATCACCTTGGAGCCCGAAAGCCCTGAAGATCCGCACCGGCGTGATTGGCCGGGGGATGCAGCAGCTGCTGGGAGTTCGGCTGATTTCCACGCCGGAACCCCCACCCCTGGCAACTCTTCTTCGCTCCTGCCGGCAAAACCGCGTCCGCATGGGCCATGTGGCCTTACGTCGATTTTCGGCATGATGCGATTCGATTCAACAGATGCCGATCGCCTCACCCTCGACGGCGGGCGGTCTTCATCTGGATCAACCCGGATTGTTCCTTGCCCTGGCCGGCGATTTTTCAGCACCCTCGGCTTTCTGCGTCCGCAAACGCCGAACGGCTTCACCCCGATTCGTGCCCGGGCCCTGAAACGGTGTGCTCGCGAGCCAGCTGGCAGTGAAATACGCGGTTCGTTCAACTTCAAGGCATCACCGATCGTGTTCTCCGAGTTTGATGTTCGATTAGCCCCTCTCCGGGTAACCGGCGCGCTTTGCCCTGATCCTCCGGGCCGTTGTACCAGGCCCAGAGGGCCTGGGCTCTGCGGCTTTCCCGAGCCAGCGTTCGAATCGATCCGGGTGGCCTATCCCTTACGTGGCCCGCCGTGGCTTGGCCCCGGTGGATGCGCAGGGGACACCGCCGAGTCTGCGCCGATAAAGCTGCACTGCTGGAGGTGGTCCTCTCGACAAACCAAGGGGCGCCGCAACTGCAGCCGGCTCGAAAAGCCTCCTGGCCGTTGGTTCGAACAGGATGAGGCCAAACGCCGACCTGCTGCCGGTGGTCGGAGCCCGACTTTGCGCCGTGCTGGCTGGGTCCCCGTGAGCGACAGCCTGCGCCAACGGCTGCTGCTGATGCCTGGGTACGCGCGACAAACCGCTCCTGCACACCGGACGATCTCAAAGCGCTGCTCGATCTGTTGCGTCGCACGTTTTCCCCGCTCAAAGCTGGGGCGGGCGGAATGCTGCAACGGCTCAGACCCCCTGGCCCGGCAAGCCTGAGCAGCAGGGACAACGCAGGGGATTCGCTTAGGTCGCTATCGATCCCCCATGCCTGCGCTTTCACCGTGATCTCCGAGCCCGATCGATCTGGAAGCGAAGCCAGCCGCGCTCGCCTCGTGGGGGCTTCACTGATCCTCGACGCCCAGGTAAGCGATGCTGTTGCAGTACGTGCCCGATCGGCCCAAACCCCTTTTTCCTCGCCGGCGTGGGCCGCGTGATTTCAGCCTTGCTCTGCGGGCCTTCACCCTTTTCCCAAGCTGGTGCCAGAACGGCTGGATGGCTGGAGAACAGGATCGCCACCTGGGCGCTGTTTGGCCCGCTGGGGCACGGGGCCGGAAACCGGTGGCCGCCTACATCGGGAAAATCATCCTTGGAGTCGAGCTGTTCATTGCGGCAGCTTGCAGGTGTTCGGCTTCGTGCGCACCGCCCTTCTGGTGGCCTTCCCTGCTGTCGTTGCTCACCCGCCGGTGGCCTCGGACTCCAGCTGGAGCGATCAATGATGGCCAGCGTGCAGGGGACGGCCAGTTTCAAGGCCGTGGACTTCGGGACTAAACTTCGACCAGTTTTTCTGAGGGCGATTCAGGGCCACCAGATAGCCCTCCAGGCGACGGGGAACCTGGGAGCGGATGCCTTCGATGGGGCGCGGCGCTCCAGGTTTACGGGTCTTGGTCCGGCGCTTCCGAATTGGCCCAGTCCCGGGCTATTTGAGGTGAGGCTCATCGGTCTGCGACGTCCATGCCATAGCGCTTCTTCAGCACATTCCGCGCTGGCAAGCTCCGGCAGTTGCTCCAGCAAGCGCCCGCATGTCCACCGCGCAGGGCACTCGTTATCGACGTTATTCCTCGGGAGGGTTGCCATCGCCCCTGCAGCAGGTCGAGCAAACTCCGGTGTCCTCGCCGTCGCCCACCTTGGTTTTCCAGGCTCACCCGGTTGCCGCGCCCGCAGAGAAGGCCTTCACTTCCTCTTCCGGCAGCCTCCACCGCCACGCCAGCGCTCGCTCACGGCTCGGGGTACGCCCCAGTTCCTGGCTCAGCTCACGCTGACCCTTTTCTTGCAGCTTGTTTGAGCGGTTTTTCGGTGCATGTGGATCGGCAGCCGGATCGTGCGGCTTCTTCTCGGCAATCGCCGGCGTGATTCCCCTGGCGCAATCAGCCAGTAGGGCGATAGGTGGAGAAACTTGTAGCTCCGCGGGTTGGGGGTCGAACTTCTCAACGCCGCGCACTCCAGGACCGATCGTGCCCTCCTGCGATCAGGTCGAGCAGCTCCATCGTTCCGCTTGGTGTATTTCTTCGCCACGCTTCACCACCCAGAGCGCAGGTTGGCGGCCACCATCCCGCTCCTTGCGCGCGGCGCCCGCAGGCCAGCTTGCGCTTGACACGGGCTGGCTCAGGCCCAGGGCCTGCGGCCCACTGCGCGCTGGCTGGGGGCCTGGCCTCCGGGGGGCCCCCCCCCCCCAAAAAAACGCATTTCTTCAAGCTCAATCTCCACCCTCTTTCAAGGCGTATTCAGATTCTTTGAACCTGGCGGACCGAGATGGCCTGATCTCCTGCTCATGGGCCTGGCAGGGGCCACCCGGACCGATGTCGCGCAGGTAGGAGCCGCAACCAGCGGGTCTGGCGACTGGGAATGATCGGCCGTGGAAGAATCGCGCTGCGGCCATGGAAGAAGAAGCATCAGAGGCCGGTACGCCGAAGTAGGAAAACCCTTGTATTTCGTAAATTTGCACCAGTCTCCGCACGCAACTGCTCTTGCAGCGCTTCCCCTGCTGTTCTCCCACTGCCGCTGTCCTGGCTCGCGCAGACTGGCTCTCCTGCGCGCAAGGCAATCCGGGCAACAGCGATGGCAGCGGACCGGGGAACGGATTCAGAAGCTGCTGGCCGGCTGGCCGGACTCTGTCCAGGGACGACATGCGCAGCAGCTGTGCGGCGAGGGGCGGGTTCCGGGGTCAACGGCGTTGTGGCCCCCAGCTAGCCGGCGATCGGGCCCGATTTCCCGCTCCCGAATCGCGTCGAAGTCGACAAACCAACCGGCTGGACCGCACAATCCGCGGCTTGGCAGCCTCACCGTTTCTGCTCAAACAAGCCCGCCGGCGGTGTTGTGCAGCTGCCCCAGACCCCGAAGGCTCGCACAACCGTTCCGGACCCTGCTGCCCAGGGAAACTACAGGAGCAGACCGGACTGGCCACCCCGATCTGGGCGCGGCTTTGATGCCAACAAGCCGCGGCGCCCTGCTGTGCTCCACCAATGACGGGAGCGCGTTCACACTCCAGCTCCAAGCCATCCCCGTTGATCCCACAAGCAAGACCTAACCACGCTCGCCTTTGCGGTGGCCGATGTCCGGACCGGGCCTGCCTGGATCGTTGGCGCCAAGGGGTCCCCATTGATTGGCCAGCGTCGCGGACCCGTCAGCAGGTTCGTGTCTTGAACAACCCCGGCACAGCAGCGACCACACCTGGCCTAGGAGCTGCGGATGCGCGAAGGTTCCGCAAACCGCCAGATTCGGCCACGGCGGCCCTGTTGGGTTTTTCCAGTCAACTGGACCTTGCATGCGAGTGTGCGATCGGGCCCTGACAAGCTGGTGAGATCTGCCGAAGGGCCGTTGGCGGCACCTTTTCCGGCACAAGAATGGCTGGATCACGGTGGACCCTCGGCCTTCCCCATCCGCTTCCATGGCCCCCTCCTGGGTTCGTTTCCGTCATTCCCTGGCCCCCCTCTGGGCGGCTGGCTGCGGCGGGCTCAGCGGTGGCGCGGCGGCGGCCGAAAACCCCAGCCGATCCCCTTGCTGACGGTTGGGTCTGATCTTGCGGCGGCATCGCGGAAAGCGCGGGGCCTGAGCGCTGCGCCAGAGTTGGCCAACGAGGACCCGGATCAGCACGCCGGGTGCCTGGAAGGCTCTGGAGCGGGGTTGGCGGGGGGCGACCTGCCGGAACAACGGCTTACGCTGGCACGATGCTGCCCTGCTGGAACAAGCACCTGGCCATTGCCGGCAGGTTCCATGGCGAACGCCCTGCGCCAACAAGCGCCTCCAGGTCCACGGCGGCTGGGAGTTTCCAGCCGGCAGCCCTTCCTCGCCCCGATTCACGCCGGGCTCCATCGATGTCTTCAACCACCTGGCAGGGGTCGGTGCTCTATGCCCCTGATCAGTCTCGGTCTTCTCTACGGGGCTTGAACATCCAGCAACAACGGCTTGCGGCGGCCAACAACTGACCCTGCGGCCGGTGTCGCTCCCTGCCGCTTGGCCATGCAGGACGGCCCGCTGGAGGCCAAATGAGAGCTGCTCAAGGCCTATCCGGAACTGCTGTGCCGCTGCGGCTGGCGAACGGGGCGGGCGATGCAAGGCTGCGGGTGGTTGGAGAGAGCGGGCAACGCCATGCCATCGGGCGCGGCGGTGCTGCAGGCTGCAGGCTGGCCGACCGACCAGGATCGACCTGCTAGCAGTGAAAGCGGGGCGAGCGCACCGGCAATTGCAGGCGGCCCGAAGGCGAAACTTGGTGCTTTTGCAGATGCAGCCGCCGATCCAGCTGCAGCCAACCCGCTCCCAGTCCCCGAACCGGCCGTGTTCTGGGATGGTCGGCAGTTTAAGGGCCGAGGGCGGACTCTGCCGGGCCGCTTCCGCATTCCTCCGCGCGCGAGACAGCGGTGCGTCCCCGGCTGCGGGCTCACGGCCGTAGCGACGGGCCAGTTCGCCGAGACCCTTGGGCAAGGGTGCCGCGCAGCGCATCGACGGGCTGCTCCAGCGCCAACACCAGTTTGCCCGTGCTGGTGCCAGGGCGTGTTGAAGCGGGGCGCGGTCAGCAGGTGGAGGCAAATCCTGGAGGGGAACAATGGCCAGTTCCGGCGGAAGAGCCCGATGCGGCCAGTCCAGCAACCCTGCCAAGCCGGGCGCGGTCGATTGTGCTGGCCTGATCAACTCGCCGGACCTGGGTGACGCCGGTTCCCGCTGAGGTCCTGGCACCAGCTCAGCAGGTTGGCCGTTGTCGTGGGGTGCCGGTATAAACCACCCCAGCGATCACAGCCGATAGTTGGCAGGGAGATAGGCGTTGTCGGCGTTTGCCCGTCGAAGGCGAAACTGGAGGATCTTCATGCTGCAGGGCAAAGCGATTCGCGGGCAAACGCCTCCACCTTCCGGACGTGATCACGCCCTGGTCCTCGGCGATCCAGGCGCAGTGGTCATTCGCAGGTCCCCAGCAGGCTGGCCCAAGACAGGGCATGGCCAGGAGAACGTCTCCACCGGCCCGCCCTGCGGCCGTGGTGCGCCGTTCGGCCGGCAACGTCCCAGTAGGCTCTCAAGGGGCGCGGAAATGCGTCGAGGCGCAGCAGTATCAAAGAGCTGAGTTGGCGCGCCCAGGCCGCGTCTCCACCAGCGGGAAAGCCGTGCCCAGCGATGCCGGCCACCAGCGATACACCGGCGTGCCCCAGAGGCTGGACCGCTGTCGGAAAGTTAGTCGGGTGGGAACACCGCTTTGGCTGCAACATGGCGAAAGCCATCAGGAATTCGCAGCCTGAAAAACGAGCTTTGACGATTCGCCCAGACATCGGCACTGTCATGGGGCCACGTAAGGAAGGGCAGATCGCGACATCAGTTGCACGCCCAAAGCGCCGTCATTGGTCAGCGAGTCGTTTGCCACTGGCGTTCTGCAGGGTTGCCATTGCAGCAGCGCTCTCTTGAAGCATAGCGTCGAGCCTCCTGCGATCGAGCTGCCGCAAAGCGGAGCGCCCATGGCGGCCAGGGGTTTGGGCCCAAGAGCCACCAGGTGGCTGCTGGCTCATTGGCGGATCGTCGCAGCGACATGAAGGCACAATGATCCTGTCAGCTCAGGCCGGCCGTCTGGTCGCTCGCAGTTTTGGAAAGGCACGGAGCTGCTCGGCCGGTTGGCCGCTCCAGCGGCCGCCGCAGGCCAGTACCAACCGCCCGAAGGCCGCAGCCCTCACGGGAGGCGGTTGGTCCAGCTGGTCGGTCGCGGGGCTGGCCGGCAGTTTCCTTCAGAGTCGTCAGCAGCCAGGAACTCCCCCAGCCACCAACTCTCGAGCCATCAAGCAACCCAGGGGGTTGAGGGCAGAGCCACTGGGAGAGCTGAGGGAGAGCCGGGTGCTCAGTCGGTGGGGGGCCAGGTGCAGCAACTTGCCAGGCCCCCCTGATGGCCCTTGCTCGGCCGAGCAAACTCAGCCATTCCAGGGCCGCACCGCCCCGAAACTGCCACTGCCAAAAGACGTTGCCGGGCAGGCGGTGGGATGGAGCAGGACGCCGCAAGCGCCGCGCGCCTGCTTCTCAAGATGCTTGTCTTGCTCAGCGCGCTGGGAAGGCGGTAAGGCGGCTGATGATTTCTTGGCGAAGGCCGGGGTATGTGCTGTATCCGCCTTCTTCCGGGGTGGTGTGCGGCGCACCCAAAGCGCGTTGGCGGGTGAAATGGGAGTCGATCCGAGAAGCGACCGTATTCCAGACCTTTGGGACCCACCCGCTGCACCAAGCAGCCATCCAACCTTCAGCCAGCCAGTCCCGGGCAGCTTCACCGCGACCTTGTCAAGGCGCCGATGCCCCTGTGCACGGCGGCGCGCGATTCACCGCTGCTGGTTCACCGGCCGCAAGCTCCAGTTCAGGCTCGACCAGATCAGCAGCAGCTGGCCGAGCGGGTTGCGTAACACCAGCCATGGCGGCCGAAAGTGCACCCATGTACCCCACGGACCAGATCGGGCTCCGCATTGACGTATCGAAAACACTCAGGCAACGGGCGCGAAAAAACATCCTTGAGATGGGGCTGTTCGAGGCCGCAAGAACGGCCCGTTTCCTGCGGGCCATCGCTTATGGCGGAAATGAATGCGGGCAGTCCTGCCATGAACTCGTAGTGCACACGGTGGCCGGCGGAGCTGCTGGCGCTCTCCAGAAAGGTCTGCAGGCCAGCGCGGCTGACATTGTCAACACAGGGGCATGCCAGCACGTAGAGCTGCTCGAGTGGGAGGGGTGTCCTTGGAGTCGGCTCGCAGCCGGCCTGGATTGGCAGCCACGCCCGATCGCCAGCAGCCTGCGGAAATGCCGCTTCCGGCAGTTGCTCCAGCACCTCAAGGTTGGGGGAGAGGGTGGTCTTGTTCACCCGTTGCCGCCAGAACCTCTTACCGGGTTGCGGGCCAGCCACCGGCACCGCGTTGAAGCGATGTCGGGCTCTGCTGCACGCAGAGCACCGCATATTCCACCAGGCCCGCTTGTCCAGCGCCCGCACCCCGATCCGGCTGACGATTGCCTGTCCAGCTGGGCACGGCGATCGGTTACCCAGCCTGGCGCTGACCATGCGACTGGTGAACCCCGATAAGTACAGCTCGTCATTCGTTGTTGAGGCGGTCACGGCTGCGGCCATGGCTTTCTCCTCGAGACGCCTCCGAACTTGCTGGTTGAGGAAGGCACAGGCGTTACGGACAACGCCACCCAGCGGGCTGTTCGCAAAGGCCGCAGTCACTGCAGAGATTCCTTGCTGGCTTTGGGGCTTCCCTTGTGCCAGATGGCCTGGCCCGTCGTGGGGGGGAGAGAGGCTGTCGTCAAAGTCAATCTGCGTTGAGCGCAAGGAGCTCACAACCTATCGGTCGTTCGGGTGCTGCCTGCACGGGCTGGGCGAAGAGTGAGCGACATAAAATCGATCAGGAACCGACGGCCCATGGCCGGCGGCCAGAGAGCACAATCAGCTCCAGGCTGAAGCAAGGCAGTGTCAAGAGCTGGGAGAACCGCAGCCGCAAGCCGCCGAGGCGCACGTATCACTGGTCTGGCCCACAGCGACTCTGGCTGCAGGCGGCATCGGCCCGCCTCATCTGCGTTTGGGCCCAAGCCGATCCTGAGCGAACCGGCGACCCACCAGCAGGAGAGCGCGCCAGGGCTGAAGCCCCCGCCCACTCGCCCCGATCACGGGTTGCTGTTGATCGGCAAAAGCGACGCCGATTCTGCTCGGCATGGCCAGGAAAGGCGCGCCCTTCAGGCCGCCAACAGCGACGCCTTGCTGCTGGCACGGGTGGATCCCGCGGGCCCTGCGGCTGCTGATCCTTCCCGCCGGACCTGGCCGTTCAGCTACCAGGCGAGGAAGCCCCCGCAGTCGCTCGGTTCGTTTGTATCGAGAGGGGCGGGCCAGCCCTGGGCCAGCAGCTCCTGGCAGCCCTGCTGCGGGCTGGAATCCGGTGCAACCCCAGCGCGTTATGTGGTGGTGCCCCCGGGCCGCCCTGCGCAGCCCTGGTTGATGGGCTGGGCGGCGTGGAGATGGAATCTTGGAGCAAAGCCGGCGCTCACCGACAAGACCCAGAATTTCGAGGTGGTATCTGCAGGCCGGCCTGCAGAATTTTCAGGGCAATTCAGGTGGAAGCAGGATGGTTCGCTTCCTGGAACCAATCCCTGGGCGAAACAGGGTCGCCCGGATCCGCCAGCAGCTGGTGCTTGAAAGGCGTCTTCCAACAGCTGTCCCGCCCTGAACAGGGATCTCGGCTGCCAGAGCTGCTTGACCCAACTGGCTCCGCAGGTCGAACACCAACCTCTCCACCGGTGAACGCCGCTCAGCCTGCCCAGTGCGGCAACGGCCAATCCCAAACAGTATCCGCTTTTGTACCCAACTGCCACTGGCGCGGCCCCAGCAACCGCAGGTCCGAGCCCAACCCTTGCGGCAGCTC
>Ga0163217_1077294_pt1 | contig 14573 bp, 17 predicted proteins | sample SynspAceP_FD_185933 | JGI IMG/M metagenome (GOLD analysis project Ga0163217, IMG submission 185933) | Saline lake microbial communities from Ace Lake in Antarctica - Synechococcus sp. Ace-P (PacBio error correction) | ecosystem: Environmental > Aquatic > Non-marine Saline and Alkaline > Saline ... | reverse complement strand
CCCGCTTGTCCGGACCGTTGCCCCCGCGCGGGATTTGTCACAGCCCGGTCGTTCTGCCCGAACTGGGGACGGCAGCAGCGTCGAACGTCACGCCGGCAATCAGGCCTGTCTTTACCAATCACGCCGTGCAGAGTGCTGGCCTCAACGTTGCAGCTACGCTTAGGCGCGCAGCCCAGGACGTGCTTGCCTGGCCCACCGACAGAGGACGACACTACACGCCGATTTGTCCACGCGCAGGTGCCGTTAGTCAAATATATTGCACGGTTCGTTTACTTTATTCGCGTCTGGGCGGCGCACCCTCCGCGATTGAATTACCTGCCGCAACAGGGTATTGGTTTTTATCCTTGCCCCGATCATCCCAAGGAGCGCATTCGCGGAAAGGCCTGCGAGGGTGCCGCCATCGAAGAAAACGCTGAGTTGGCCGAACCTTGCGGGCCGCCGTGCTGCAATGCACGTGACATGGATGCGGCGATGAAGGGTAGTTGCAATGTGGGACCCCCAGCCGTATTCATGCGCCGGCGGATGCCTCTAACGCCAGGAATTTTCGCAGGCGGACCAACACGGTCCGTCGACGCCGCCAAGACACAATGAAACCGCTCGCGATTCTCCAAAAAACGTCACCGCGCCGACAGTTTCCTTGGCGCGTCCTGATGCTTCAGCTTTGGATGGCCGGTATGTTGTTTCTGGGGCGATCTTGGCGACGGGTTACGCTTGCCGGCTTCTTCCCCCCTTTGTCGCACCGGCCCTGACAGGAGCCGACACGCCCTGGCGACCAGACCCGCCGCTTTCAGGCCGACGCGCCCGTCCCGGCGGCCGCCATGCCTGACACTCCTGCCCAAGCGTCCTGGACCCTTCTCACGGTTCGCGAGAAGGTGGGGCGCGGGTGTATGTGGAAGGCGGGCATTATGGCGGGCGAATGGCCGAACGGATCGGGAAACACAGCATCACGCGCTCGAGCCCAACCCGCGGGGTATCCTGGATTCCCCCGGTGGGGTCGGTCAGCGAATGCGCTGGTCTGGGGCGTTTATATTCCGCGATGTACGATCTTACAACGGTCACTGCGCAGCGGCGATATCTTGCTATTCCGCTTGCCGATATATGTTGGCGGCGCACCCGCCGCGATGTGCGACCGATGCCTTAATCTGTCGGGGTGCATCAACACTTTTTCGGGAAGCACCTGCTGCCGCCTTTGTGGCCGTTCGAAAACATCCAGCGCGGACAGGGAGAGGTCTGACCTTCTAGATCAGAGGGAATCGGACGTTGGTCATGCAGCACGCATTGGTACCCCCGATGAGATCTTCTGCTTGCTGCCCGAAGAGCTACCCGCTATCGCTTGGTGGAAAACGCCGACGCAAGCTAAGATACCCCTTGTTCGCAAGGCATCGTCGCGAGGCCTACTTAACGGGGGTTGACGGGTTCTAGCACTGTTTGTAAAAAAGTTACATTCCAGTGGCCTTAAGCAAATGCGCGAGTGGGAGCTGGTTCTGTCGAGCCCGGGGTTCGTTTATTCTGGCGCCCACCTGTGAAAACAGGGCTCGGGAATATTACACAGAACGGCAGCGTGGTCCCGTTCAACTTTCTTACCAGTTAAACGTGCAGGCTGCGGTTTCGCACCTGTCAGGACGGTTGCGACCAGATCAGAATGCTTCGGGGGCCTCTCGGGCCATGTGAATCCAGAACGGCGTTCACGAACTTTGGTGTCGCCGCCCTCAAGAAGGCGCGGCCACGACATTTCATTGATCACACTTGGGCGGGGTTTCCTGCTCGCGCGCTCTTGCGGCCGGCGGCGCGATAAGAGCGCACGCAAAGTTAGGGGTCAATGCGCAGCGATGGCATTTGGCAACCAAGGCACGGTCCGTCATCTGGGTCAATCGCGCCTGATTAAGTTCACGGCTTGTCTCAAGCAATTCCGCAAAATGCCGAATGTCGCCGTCAATTCAATTCCTGACCGTCCTTAAGGTCGCGCCAAAAGCGGTGCTCGAGGACTCTTGCGTACGTGTCAAAGCCTCTTGCGGAGGAATGTTCCATTCTGGAACAAGGCCTGCACGGGCAATTGAAAGCCGCGGAAGCTGATTTTCATCTGCGTTTTGATTGCCCGAAAGAGGCCGGCCGGAGGATTGTCATGCTGTCTTGGGTCCGTCATTGTGGCCGCCAATCAAAATTATCCGAGCGGGGCTGAAACCGATATCTTTACGAATGTCGCCCCACTTACGGTCAGCGGCGATCAGATTGCAAGGCCGGCAGCTGCAAGCGCCACGCCCTTGTTTTGCCCATCAGATCGGCGCGCACGGCGGCTCTGTTTCATTGGTTTACGACCGTCAGGATTACCGTTGCGATGCCAGATGCACTGCAAACCATCCAACCTGCAACGACGCGGTGCTGTCGTTGCACACGGTCTTCGTTAATTGCGTCGCTCGCCACTGGATCACGCAGCGGGGCAACATACACCGTCAAAAATTGCTTCTTTGGCGGTCAGAGATGGCGGATGGCAGTTCGGTATCTCAAAGGCGCGCCGGGCATTTCCACCACGTCCCACTTCTGCCTCTGCAGCCTCTAAGTTCAGCTTGGGGCCCCTTTCATCAGCCCTTCGGCGATATCGAGTAATAGGGCGAAAGTGACGAATTCAAAACTTAACAGGCTGTTTCGAATCTCGGGGTTCGTCAGCGTGTGTGATTTTCAGCAGCCCATTTGCACTTACTCCGCGTTGATCGGCGCGTGCCACGATGATAACGCGTATATGCGTCAGCCCAGATAACGGGTATTCGGGGTTGTCAGGTCAGCAAGAATCAGCTTGTGAGGCAATGTTCGCATGAATCTGCGGACCCCAGACGGTCGTTTGACCCCGTACGGGGACGGTTCGTCCTCTTTCTCTTCGAACGCAAACGCGATCGGGGTCGCGGAACAGCATTACCGCACCGCGGCCTTTCGTCAGCGATAATCTGCATGCAGGGCAATTCGTCAGCGGGGCGTTGGCCAAGGCCCAAGATATCTTCAAGGCATTGATCGCGTGGGTCCGAACCAGAACAGGGCTCATTCCGTGGTGATATCGCACTTGTGACAGCGCAACGTGATATCGTGCCCGATGATGTCGTCGGGTTGAAAACTGCATCTTCCAAGTCGCCGCCATAAGCGGAGGTCACAATTCCGGCTGTCACCGTTAACCAGCAGGTTATCAGTTTTGTGGCGTAGGCGATCAGATCGCGATCGTCCCGATCTTCATATTGTGTTGCTTGGAGAAGGCGACGGATCAGGCAGGGCGCGCCATTGGGCATCTTCTTTCATATCTCGCAAATTACGCACCGACGGATGCAGACCGCCAGGCGGCGAAAGATATCGACAGGCCGCTCGGTATGTCCGGCCCCACCAAGACCCGCCGTCGCGTGCCCCGCAACGGGAAACACTGGCCCCGGTCTGTGGCGATTATCAACGGCGGCTTTGTCTTCGTCGGATGGCTGACTTTGACGGTCAGGCGCCCGATCCGCAGCCGGAGATTCCGGTCGCGTCACGCGCCTCACGCGCCTCGATCGACACGGTTAAAAGCCGTCTTCGTGGCGGGCAGAGTTATTCAACCGCCATTCATTTGCGACCAAAGTATTGACGCGCTTACTTCAGTCTTGGGCAGGCAGATTCAAACCGCGCCATGTGTGGCCATAAAGTTTGATCGCATTCAGCAGTCCGCAAAACTGCGGCGGGATCACCAGATCGCCTTCGTTCTCGCGGTCCTCGTGATCGACCAGCACGAACATTACGCCCCTGACGGGTTCTTCGATGATTCTCTTCGATGGGCGCGGATGGTATTCGCCAATTCAGCCTTCGACAGGTCGGGCGTTCAAATTGCATGGGCTTCACCTCCACCTCTTTGTTGCCAGCACATTACCCCACCCACGCTGGCCTTTGCCAGCAGGCGGGGGCAGCCCCGCCCGTGATTCATTTGCCAATAAACTCAAATGCCGCACCAATCAGCGGCCGCTGTGCCCTTGAGTTACCCCTGTAAGAGCACCCGCCCTGCCAGAGCCCCTGCCCTGCACGCGCAGCGCCTATCAAGCTACACAGCCGCGGTTTTTGGTTCTCCTGCGGGCAAAGGATTCGCTTGCCTCTGGGGCGTGCAAGCAGAAAGCGGCAATTCAAGGAACATCTCCGGCCAAACGCGCGCACATAGGCGGCCATGTGTCCATCTCGAGGTTGATGCGGTCCCCCCGGCGAACATCGCCCAGGTCGTGGACCTCTTTGGTGTGGGGGATGAAGTGATCCCAAAATCACAAGCCGCGACTCGTTCACGGTTCAGCGACGTGCCATTCAACGCGGACCGAATCCTTTTGGCGCCAAATGAACCGAGCCAAGATCTTTCGGGCGGGCGCGCAGGGTCTCACACGGGTGCTGTCACCTCGTCGCGCAGCCAGCCACACCTCGGCGGACGCCCGTCGACATGGCGACACAATATTATGCCCGCGCCCAATTCGTCACCGACCTTGGAGCGCGGCGTTCAAGATTTAGCCGCCGCCCGACTTCCATCGCGCCCAGATTGGTCTTGTCCACGGTTTCAGCGCTGACTGGCACCTCGGTTACCAGTCGGGCCCCAGATCGACGACCGTCAGACAGACGCCGTCTCGCGATCGACCCGGCCCATTCGATATACCGGCTGGTGTCTTAGCCCGTTTTCAATCCGTGCACGCAGACCCCTGTGCTTGCCTCGAGCTTGGTGTCTTTCCGATGTCTGTGATAATACCTGGTAAAACATGCGCGTTGCCTCTTCTATTAGTGATCGCTTACGGAAGTAGACCCTCTTGCCTATCAGCATGGACAAGTCCACAGACAGCCACTTTTCGCCGGTATCAGGTGTTTGTATTGGTGATGAATAAGTAAATGAAAGCTACCATGAAAAGCCGGCAGGCCCCCCGTGGACGGGTTTTCCTCTTCCTGCAAGGGGCCGCATGGCCCCTTCTCAACGACTGGCAAGATGTTCGTCTGGCGGGTGCGAGGTCTGGCGTGGGGGTTCAACGCAGGCGATCGGGCCTTCTGGTTCCACCCGCGCACCTATATTTCCGTTTCGCGGTACGGGCTGACACGCTTGGAAAGACACCTTTGTTGCGCTGCTGCCGACAAAGGTGTCACAAGACTTATGTGTTATACGTTGCAGACACCCGTGATCACGCCCAAGCCGTGGCGAGCAACGGCGCGGGGGCTCACCGTGCATGTATTTGAAAGAAGTACATGCGCCCTATTGGAGTCACCGGATGAGCGGCGGCGGATCGAACGGCAATTCTCTCGGTTAATGAGATGTCGATCGAACAGATGCAGCTCCGCGCTGGCCAATTCGGACATGGAGGCCCCCTCCCCCCCGGCCACTGGGCGAATATGCGCCAACATGTTTTTTACGGGCGCTGGTATCACTGGTTTGTGCTCGTTTCGAAACGGCGGGATCGCCAACTTCCGCCGCACCGCAGCTTGCCAGTGATCCAAGGGACGTTCCAGCTTTTACCTTCAACGTTGTGTTGGATGCCCGCGCTGGCATGGATTCGGCTGCTCGCCGACGCTGCGCATCCGGCTTGGCGGGTTTCCTTATCACTGGCGCTTTGTGCACTGGAAATGACAGGCCTCGTTTCCAGGAACATTCCCCGGTTCGCAGGCAATGACGATTTTTTGGACGTCGTGCTCGAGGGGATTTGCCAAAGGCGACCACGCACCACCATCTTGTCGTTAAAGCATCGTGGAAGGACGGGCCGCGCACCGTTGCGCCGCAGTGGTGAAGCGCGGTAGCGCATGATCTGGGCGTGCGGACCGCTGTGCATTTCGTGACGGGGCGGCAGCTGCACAGCTGCGCTTTAATGGATGCGCGCACGGGCGATCACCGGTGACTCGGACCGCGGGGCAACAGGTGCTTCTGGGCGTGCATTACCTCTCAGGGTATTGGCAGCGCCGTCTATGCAAAAGCCCGAATTCGTATCCAAACAGCCCTTGACCGTTTCTTTGCCGCCGCATCCCGCCGGACAACAAGGCTACAAGGGACTATCGCCGGTATTTGCTTAGAAAACTCGCAGGTGCCTGGCGGGTTTTTACGCCGCCGCGCGCGTACCCAGCTTTCTGGTCAGGGTCGTTGATATGATGCTCGCCCCCGAAGCCCTTATGACGCGTTGGAACTGGGACCGCGCCACCACGGCACAGTTCGGAGCCGTCACCTGACAGATTTTTGCCGCGACAGTAGCTTTTCGGATCAAACTGCGCTAGCCAATGAGTATTACGCGAAATAATCGGCGATTTTTCGAGCAAGGTAGAATAGGTCGAGGAAGGACGGGCGTGGAATCCGTACCCTTCCGGTGGCGCGTCCCATGCATTAATTGGCGGCTATGGCGTGGGTATCTCGTGTGGTCATTCCGCAGGTTGGTCGAACAAACGTCAATCTTTGCAGGATCGGTCCAAAAGCAAGGGGGACGCTTTTGTCGTTGCCGTTTGACGTGTTTGACCGTGCAACGGCTTGTCGCGGCCGGGCGTTGGATTTAATTTCGCGGTTTTATTCACGCAGGCCAGGCTTGGGTCGGAACACGAATTTAATCGGTGATACCGCTTGGGGGCTGGACAATCTGGGAAACGTCGACGGACGGCTTGCTTAGCGGCACAGGGCACAAACGCCACGTGCTGGAAGAAGTGGCAGGTTGACGGCTCTGCTTTCTTCGTGCTACGCGGGTCGGCATCAAGGGCGCCGGCAACTCTCCCGGAGCGATTCCCACCCCCGGGGGCCGGTAATTTTTTCATCACCGAACAAAACTGTCGAGAGCAGACGTCGGACCCGCAGGTTCAGGTTTGCGCCGTTGGCGGTGACGGGGCGGGGACCGATGTCGCCTTGTGGAGGGTTCTGTCGGCGCCGCAGGGCGTTTATTGCCATGAACGCCCGGACCGCACCCCTTGCCGACCATGGCTAGACACGTGCGCGCATGTGACGATCACGCCGCAAATCGCTCAGTGACGGTACTGCGAGGCCAACCAAAAGGGCAAAAAAAATCTGGCTTGGAAGACCTGTTACAACACCCCGAGGCTCGACATATGCACTGCGGCGGCGGTGGGACCGTCAGTCCTGATCGAGGAAGACACGCGGTCCTTTGTGGCGCTTGGTGCCACAGGTACACAACAAAAGTCCCTTTGAACAAGACATGTCGGCCTTGAGGCAATCGCCCCAAGTTCGGCGGCTGACCGCACGGCACCGCAGACCCGACGGGTGTCTTCGTCTTCCGAACGAAACCCGGGAACCTGTCGTGGCTCAGGTCTTGGGCCGCGACGATCTGCAAGGGCGGCACAGCGCATGATTTATGTGCTGGGACCTGGACCAAGCCCAAACGGCATGTTCATAGGCACGTGATTTGTGATCGCGAGGCGACACGCTGCTTACGTCACCGAAGCCCCTTCACACAATGGGAGCAAAGTCCATTCTTCGATCCACGGGGGATTCGGGCCAGTTCGGTCAACAGCTCTCGGTCGCTCGCGTCGAGAACTGATCTGCAAAGATTGGCTTTAGGCCTGAAACATATTGATACCCCCGCCGCCGGCGCCTGCAAGGACCGGCGGCTTTTTGTGTTTAACGGCGGTGGTTCAATCACCACCGCCAGGGCATTACGGCGCATTTTGCAGTTGTCGGGCTATTAGCCTGCATCTGGGGCTGGCCGGCCGCAGCGGGTTTGATAAAGTTGCGGTTTTGGGGCAAACGCGGGCACAAGTCACCGTGGGCTGGCAGTGGCCGAAGCGTGAATTCTGCTGTGGTGCGCGTTCGAAGACGCATTGCTTCGGTCGCTGTTTCCGGCCGGGGCGGGAGCGAGCGCCCATGGGGTTATGGTAAACCATAAAGGGTTGGCCATTTTGACCCTAAACAGCCCTCTGACCGTCGAAGACATCCTGACACGCACCGCTCGATGATACAGCTCTGCGGCGCGCGCCCGCGGCTGCATCACCGGATAACGAAGCGTCATCTGACCAAATACAGCGGCTTTGACCCAAACCCACCCCGCCCCCGACCCGGGATATGTGCTGGTGATCGACCAAAACTCTCTGGGACGCTCGGTCGGCGGAGTCGGGGGGCGGACCGGTCGCGGTTTCTGAAAGCTTGTCTTTGCCCACAGCAGGAAAACCCCGGCGCGCGGATCATCATCAAGACCCACCCCGAAACCGCGGCGGGCTTTCGCTCGGCCACTTTGGCCCCCCAAGGACGCCAATGACCGCATCACTCTGCTGACCGCCCGGATCAGCCCTTGGGCGCTGTTCGAGGGCCGTTGCGCGTTTATAACTGTCTTCCTCCCAAATTGGGTTCGAGGCGATTTTTCGCCCGGCCCACACAACACGGGTGTTCGAGGCAACCCTTCTTGGATGCAGGCTGGGGCCTGACCGAGGGAACGAATTTCCGTTCAGCGCCGCAACGGGTGCTGCCCGTGGCGCAGCTGTCTTGCGGGCGGCGAATGATCCTGTATCAAGTGAGTGGTATGATCCGCACCGCGATTGCCTGTGTGACATTGAAACCGCAATAGAAGGAATGGCAGCGCAGGACCGCGCTTTGGTCGCGAAAGATCTTCGCGGCTGGGGTCGCTCGGATTATGAGTTGTGGAACGCCAGCCGAACCAGCGTTTCTTTGGCCGCTGGTCGACCTGTCCACCTATCGAACGATCCCGACGCGGGCGCTGCGGCGGGCGCTCATGGGATGGGTTGGGCTCAAAAGCGGACCCAAAGGGATCACGCTTGGTGCGGTTCCGCGTAGAGGAACGGGTCTTTGCGGTCACGGCTTGGGGGCGGATTTGGTGCACCGCTGTTCGCTGGTCTGTTGCGAAATTGAGGATCTACTATGACCCCCGCACCCCAAGCCGCGTTGGAAGAATCACATCGCTGCCCGCGCCAAATTGCGCCCTGACCAGTTCCGGGCCGCGCGATGCGGCTGATCGCTGCGCTGCGCGACGGCTGGGGGTCAGCACAGTACAACCTTGGCGGCGATATCACGCCGACGACCTGCCCGCACGGACGGCGGCAATTCTTGGTTGCCCGACAAGTCGAGACGATGCCTCTATCCGACCGGCCCGGGTGACGTGGCGACGAATTTTGGCGCTGCTATCAACCTGCGACGGTGCAGCTCATTCCTGACGCGGTGATTCCTGATATAAGCCCACCCGACGTAGAGGCCGGTCTGCCGTCCCGGTGCCATCGATGCCGAAGGTGGCCGACCGCCGTATTGACCCACGGCTGATCCCGTGGCCCTTGCTGGCGCAGTGGTGAGGATCTGCGACATGGACGTCCCTGCTGGGGTTCGAGGCGCCTGTTGCGCTGGCGATCAAGGGTGGTGACCCTCGGGGCCCTTTCATGCCGGGTGGGCCTGAGCCGAGGACCGTTGGCGGCCGATTCCGCCACCGACGGGGGGCCGATGTCCCCTCGAGGGGGTTGGTGCATGCAGCGCTCATTGATTTATCCGCGCTATTTTGTATCGCCGGCACGGCACAGCCTGCCCCGCGAGGTCGTGGTATAGAGCGGCTGGCAGCGCGGCGACGTGCCACGGCGCGGGTGAACGAACCGCTCTGCTGGCCAAGCTGGCAAGGGGTTGTTTGCCACAAAGGCGCATCGTGTGGCGGCGCGGGTAGCGCTACGGGGGCCAGCCCCCGCACCCCGGGATTTGAACACTTGGAAGCGAGTCTTAGCCGGCGCGTCCGGCGCGAGAGTCCAAGATGTGGAGGAGGTCGGGGCCGATTGCGCGCGTTTCCGTTTCAGGGGTGACAGCGGGGGCTTTGTTTGGCAAAGGTGTCGCAGCTTGTAGCGCCGCGATGGCCGGCAAGCCCGTACCAGACCCGAGGCGTCAGCCCCTGCTGTGACCCGAATCAACCTGATTCCACCAAAACAGCCTGCAACAGGTTGCGGCGAGCCCACCGACCGGGCCTTTCGGCAAAAGTGCGTGTCAGACCGGTTGCTGACCGAGTTTGCTGAGAGCAAAATCCCTCGCATCCGATCTGGCCCATGCTGCTAGCAAGCGATCAACGTTGCGCCTAGGCTTTTCCACGGCTCGATCAGGCTCTGTCGGTCGCTTTTGCAGCACGTGGCCAAGGATCAACGGGAATGTCGCCTGCAGTTTTCGCCAATGTGCCCGCCAAGGGGGATGTCACAGGGCATTGGGACACAACGATCCGTGTTTGGCTGTCGGGTGACGCCGAGTGTCGCGCCACGGTCAGGCTGGGTTCATCCTGTCGCGCCGTGCCCCGCCCACCATTGAAACCGCGTCATGCCGGACCTGCGCATCGCACTGTACCGCACGGGGCGTGCGGGCGGGGCCTGTAATCCACTGGCTTTCCACCTGTTCGCGGTTGGCGGATACGACCTCAAAAGCTGCTTGGCGATTTTAAGCGAACCATCGGACGGCCCTGCATCGATACGCAGGAAAAAAACCCATGTGATCGGTGCGGGCTTACATGCGCGAGCACACCCACGTCAACCGCGATGCGCGCGGCAGCAAGGAATGGCGAGTTTGCCCTGCGCTGCAGCGCGAGGTCGCTTGTCTTGTTGAGGCAATCACAACGCGCAGCGACCTTGCTGCCAACAAGGGCAGTCGGCGCAGCGGCGGGGTTCTTGGCGGTAGGCGGCAGGGTTCGAGCGTGGACATAGGCCGTCGCCGCCTTGGCCGCCGACCCCGATTGACGCAGGGCTTTCGGGTTCGGCACAGTGGGGTGTGCCTGGCCGCCCGGCTGGGTCACCCCGTCCGACGATGCGATCCGTATGCACGATGACGCAGCCCACGGCCGGATTGGGCCAGACCAAGCCCCCTGCCCGCGCCGGCCAAGTTATTAGGGTGCCAGCGCCGTTAAAAGCGACGTCGTCAGACATGGTTATTTCGTCCGGCGCCCCCAAGGGGGGTTTGTCTATTGGCGTGAGTTCCTGGACAAACTTATCAAAGGTCGTCTGCGCCCTGAAAGTATCTTATAGGACGGCTGGCCAAACCCGCACATAGGCCGACGGTATCGATTGCGGGGGCTAAGGCCTCCAATCACGAATCTCACCGATCTGTTTCGACCCCGACATTTGTTTTCGCCCATGCTTTTAAGGACGGCGCCACAAATGCCGCTGACATTCTGATCAACAGTTCAGGATCAAATTCGGGGCGTTTTTCTGCATGGAAATGGCGGATGGGAACGATTCCAGCTTGTTCGCGCGTCGAAATCCTCCGCGCTTGCCAGAGGTTTTAACGGACCACCAAAATCGCGCAGCTGCACCGATTCACTAGGTTTGTAAACCGGCCCCGCAGGCGCGGGGGACCAGAAAGGGCAGCGGCGGATTTGATACGTGGTCCTCGGCGGGCGGCTGTCTTTACTTGGGTGTCGATAGTTTCCGCCAAACGGGCAGCGCTATGGCCGGTCCCCTTTAATCTTAAAACCTGCTCAAATAGGGGTCTAAAAGACCACCACTCCCCAAACTATAGGGCCAACGGCGAGTCTTTTGGTAGGGGCGAAATGGCCGTTCTTATATGTTGTACTGAGCGAAACTGCCCGTGAAACTTCCGCGTCGCCGATGCGTTAGGCCTGGAACACCGATAAATTCTGAAGGGAAGCGACATGACCAAGACGGCTGTTTATCACGGAGCCTCTAGCGGAATCGTGGCGCACGCACCGCACCGCGCCGCAGCCCAAGGGCAGGAGGAACGTAGGACTGTTTGCCCGCAGCGAGGACAAGCTCAAAGACCTCGCACGTGACATCGGGGTCAAGGCGTGTCTTGAACGGGAGATGCCACCAAGCTATGACGGATCAGGAACAGGCCCATGAGCCGCTGCGCAGAATTCGGCCAGATTGGAGCGGTGTTCGGCAATGCGGACGCGCGCAATCACCCGGCGGGACCGAGGAAAAGGCAAACCCGATGATTGGAAAGCTATGATCGACCTGACAACGTGATGGTGCGCTTCTTGATTACCGCCCATTGCTGCCGATGCCCTACTCTGCGCAAAACGACAGGGCAATATGTTTGTAACCGGATCAGCCGCGGGACGGACGCCACATCAAGGGGTCAATCTATGGCGCGACAAATTCTTCATCACGGTTTCGCTGGCAACCTTGCGACGAATGCCGAACTGGGGCGGGGCGCTGCATGGTCGGTCTCCGGGTGATGGTCGACACGCCTTTCTTTGACGAGGCCAGCCCGATAAACTCCAAGCCCGAGGATGTCGCATCTGCCGTATTGCACGCGTGGAGCACCGGCCATGCGGCGGTCGCGAAATCCATCTGATGCAGTGGGCTAAGCCTCAGGACGAAATGTACGCGACGGCCTTGCAATTGGCGCGTCCGGTGTTCGACAGTTTAGATGCCCTTGCCATGTTCAAAGCCACCCCATATGCGCCCCTGCGACCACCAGGGATGCCTAAGCGGACAGGCTCACTGCACCGCTTTGATATGCGGGGGGGCATTTATCTGCCCTTCTCATGTTATGGCGCAAAATAGGAAGCGGATAGGTATCAGCTTCGCAGGCGGCACCAGCCGTGCAAAAATAAGCCAATAGGCTCGCGCTGCACGTCGGGACATCGTGCATTTTCCTGGATCAGCAGCGAGGCCAGAGTAATGTCGCAACGAACAATTGTTCAGCAACCGTCGGACCGCTACACGAAGCGCGCTGCATATGACATCGTGGTTAACCATCATACCAAGCCCTTCGCCCGCAGTGGTTTGGCCGGAAGTTTCGCGTGTTTTCATCTTTCTTCGCCTTCCGCTTGCGGCTATTGCTTGGCGTCAGGCATAAGCTTACCTGACCGGGCGATTTGCAAACCACCACAACAAACGTAATGCCGTGGTTATGTCCATCGCCGTCGCCTTGGTCAAGGAGAATCCGCAAGTATCACCACAGGCGGGACGGTGTCAGCCTGTCGGATGCGAGCGTAAAGGTGCAGCCCACCAATCGCCGCAAAAGGCCACGCGGACCGCGGTTCGCTGACATACAAGTCGACGATCCGCGGCTCCATCTGGTCCACCAGGCGTAAACCCGCTTGCGGCACACCAGTGCCCTCCGCGGCGCGCCAAAGGCCCGTGCTACGCTGATACGCACGCCATTTTCTCGTCGGCGTGTAGGTCAGCACGTCATTTGGCCATAGCCTGCGGCCTAAGGGCAGGCCCGCGGCCAAAGCGGCAGCAAAAGCGCCGTTTTGGAAAAGTTTCTCATTGTCATTTCCCGTTATTAGAAGTCTTTCAGTCAAGGATGTAGTCCTTGCAGAACTGGATTTGCGTGGCACCGCATGGGTACTGCCGCGTTAGCGGACCGACACTGAATAAGATTGAATGCGGCCTCGGATAATCGGCGATCACTCAGTGTAAAGACGGCACGGACGCGGCCAGCCCGCTGGGCGAGGGACCACAGCGGCGAACTTTGGGTAGGATTGGTGCTGCCGTGCACCAAGCTGGTCTTCGGCATATTCGCAGCGGCATACACCACAGGCCGCGCCGCGCCTCTCCGCGATCCATCGATCACCTCAAAGGTCGTGCCCGACAGCCGAAATAAACTGCAACCGGTTCACCGCCGTAAAAGGCCTGCGCGACGGCGGCCATTGGCATAGTGGAACAAAATGGCGACGAGGCCGAAGTTTCATGGCAGGTCATGTTTTTTGCGGCCTAGGACAAGACTAGGGGTGCGCGGCGTGGAATTTTAAAGATTCACAGGTTTGAGAGTGCGGCCAACCGCATGAAAAAAGGCGGAATCCGAAGCACCCGCCTTTATAATTGTTTGCGACTTATGGAACCAGCTTTACTGAGTCGAGGAACGACCCGTAGCTTGCGGCGACCGGCTTGGGTGCTTGAGGCTGCCGCAGTGCCTTTGCCTCGATTCTGACGGATTTTACGTTCGCGGCGTCACGCTTTGAACTGCTGGACCCAAACCTCTTCGAGCGTATGGTCTGTATTTCATACCGATGCCGAAAAACGCATCCGCAAAACACGTCCTCGCGCGGGGCAGCGATGCCAGGCCCGTGTCGTGGTTTTCCTTGAGTTTTCCTGGAATGGCGCTGATCCAAGTTGCAGCACGGCATTCTGTAATTCATTCCGATGAAGTACGGCCAAGCTGGCTTGTCTTCTCATCGCCGATTGGCGTTTCAAGGGGAAGATAGGCTCCTTTGGCGATTTTTCATCACCTTGCGAACCTTTTCCAAAGGCATTCTGGCAGCTTTTTGCCAAGCTCTTCCGGGTCGGCTCGCGGCGAAATTTCGTGCAAGATCTGACGACCGGTCCGAACCAGGCTTGTTGGATGTTTCGGATTTCAGTGTACTGCACTGGAGATACGGATGGTACGGCCTGATCGCGATGGACCGGCGTGATTCGCTTGGCGGATTCCACCATGGTCGCATGAGGTGCTGAACTTATAAACGCGAACGGTATTCGAAAACTTTTGGTATCCACGGCCGTTTCATGAGGGGGGGACGATGTTACCTTTCCTTGAATTTTAAGATTCAAGGGGGGAAACTGGCAAGCCCGCCGGTTTAGTATTTAATTTTTTTTAGGCAATCGAAAAAATAACGAGGGCGCAAGGTTTTGCACTTCGACCCCAATTTCCTTTTTTTCTTGGGGCCCAATTTCCCTTTCCCTCCCTTCCTTTTGTA
>Ga0163217_1110262_pt1 | contig 14574 bp, 10 predicted proteins | sample SynspAceP_FD_185933 | JGI IMG/M metagenome (GOLD analysis project Ga0163217, IMG submission 185933) | Saline lake microbial communities from Ace Lake in Antarctica - Synechococcus sp. Ace-P (PacBio error correction) | ecosystem: Environmental > Aquatic > Non-marine Saline and Alkaline > Saline ... | reverse complement strand
CAACGGCCATTCAAAAATAATGCGCAGGCCCCATAAATGCAAGGACTTGGGCGGACATAATATTTTCATATTCTTTTTGTGCATCTTGCTCTCCTTTTACCTTGATTAAGGGCAAACTGCTGTTCAGCAGTTGTCAACATCATAGAGGTATATTTGCACAGTAAAATAGGTTCATATCTTTGGGGAATTTTGCGGATCAACATTAAAAAGCGCATAGGCATAGTGATTTTTATCACCTGCTGCGTATTTGTTGTTTCAAAGCCAAAAAACCATCCGTTTTATTTAATATAAGGCGGGCTGTACCTGGGGAAACAGGGATGTTACCGCCTGACAACAATGGTCCGTGTCGCTGGTTTTTAGCGGTAAAGATTAACTTGATCATTTGTCCTGGATGACCTAACCTGCTGAGTTTTCAGGCTTTCTAAAACTGCCAAGGCCTTCCCGTATTAAGTACAGTAATAAACTCACACAGTTATCAACGACTTTTCATCAATATCTTACCGGGACCATATACTGCAGCCGTATTCGATGGTTTTGCCATTTAAGCCGGTTAAAGTCCACAAAAAACATCATAAGCGGCACTAAGGCAAAGCCAACAAACAGCCTAGCACATCGCCATCAATTTGATGAGTTTAATTTTTATTTTTGCTGAGCTTGTGACGCTTTGATTGCAGCTTTGACACTGTTGTTACTTAACAACAGGTGGTGTTTCAAAGTGTTGGTAAGGGGCAGTGATGGTATTTCCCATTCTAACCTTGGGAACCTTCCCTAAACTTGAGCTGAAACAGATCGCCTATTTTACGACTTCGCTTTAATGAGTAAAAGCCAAGAAAATCGCTGAGATAAAACAAAGGCGAACCCACCAATTTGATCCACTTATTAAAACTCGGCAAACTGCCAAAGATAATCAGGAATCGTCTAGGATACCAAGCTTAAACCAACAAAGTGCATAGGGAAGAATAATTACATTGGACTGAAATGAGTGAGCACCCAAAAGGTGCCTTTAGCCAAGGTAATATCAAACATTTTTGCCGGTCCATTTTGGCAACAGTAATTACACTTGCCGCCATGATAGAAGAATTATGACCGGTCACTAAACGTAGTGGAAGTGAGCGACGACAAAGTAGGTATCTATGGATATTTGGGAAATCGGCAGGGGTAATAGCTAACATTCAAGCCAGACATCCACCGATAGTTAAAAGTACATAAAGGCTAAAGGCAACAAATAGGCACTCAAAACTAAGGGAACTTCGCACAATTGTAGCGACCCAGTGGAACAGACCTTCAACTCCCGTTGGCACGATATAAGCATGGTCGCCAATAAGACATTTCGGCGAGACGGCATGCAGTGGTAACACATGTGTGAGCCCATACAGGAAGGATAACAAGCGATTGAAGTGGTTGGCATAACCATTTGAGGCGTAACAAAACAAGGCTTCGCGAAAAAGGTTGGGGACAATGTGTTGAAATTAATTACCAAAGGGCTGGCAAAATTCATGATGTAAACTTCGGGATGACGGAAACCAAAATTTGTTGGAAATCACTGGATCACGCCACCAGCAGCATCAAAAAATCAGTTACCAAAAACTTGGTCGGTCAGATACCATGGTTACGGCGCAAGCCAGTACATGGCATAACGGCATTAACGAAATGCCGTATTAAACCATGTCCAAACAAACAAAGGCTTTTTCTTCATCATGTAATGCTAGGAGCGGCATGTTAAAAATAGTTGACGAATACGTTTGATAGCGCCCATAATCGAGAAGCGCCTTAATGTTGGCAGGGCAAATACAAACAAAGCTGTGGTGTCATTGCTATAAGTGGTAGAGAGTGGCGCATAGAGGTCCATCCAACGCAGGACCCCCTTCATAATAGGAAGACAATTAAATAGAAACGCAAAGTGGATCCAAACACCAGTTATTCATTGCGAGGAAAGCCTTCGGCGCGCCATCAGTCATGGGTTATTAACCAGTAGCCAGGACCAGTGAGGGCGGGCCATGACTGCAGCCAAAACATGATCAAAACCATGGACCTAGTCATTTGATTGAAAAAATTTGGCGTTCGATATTGCAAACTGGTTGAAACAGTTTCGGGCTCGAATACATGGCCATGCACCGCAATCAAAACATAATAAGGCAAACCATAAATATAAAGGTCCCTTATCTTTATGGTTGGTGGGTATTAACATTGTAATACCCTTAGGATATGATGTTCATGAATGATCTTGGCTGTCATGGTTGATCTTCCACTAGTTGTTGTAGTTCATATTCATCTCCTCTATTTACGTTATCGCGGCGTAATTGTCTTGGCTGAACGAGGTCACCCGTGTTGTTAGGCCCACGCATTGCGCTCTAGGTAATACGGCGCAATATCGGTTCATCGATAATTGTTTGGCGTAAGATTGCATTGCAGTACCCGCAAAGCGTTACGACGATCAATGTGACAGGCTGATCGTGTTATGGCTATTTTGTTGCCTTTTTAATGCAGGAATACACGGACAACCTTTCACCATTGGGCATATGAAAGCGGCCACAGTTGCTAGGATAAACCTTTTCGCCCGTTGCCGCCAAGGCTCATCTAGTCATATTATTGAAAGCAGTCGTGTTCTTCGCTTTAGCCTCGGCATGATGGCTTTTGCTTCACAATTCAAAGGTCGTAATCAGCTTTGCGTCTTTAGCGATACCACGGATGGCATAATTCCATGATCCTTTGCCGACAGTTCAGCACATTGCCGCTATTAGAGAACCTGGCTCGTTGACTTTCGCCCAAGTCATTAATAAACCTGGATTTTAGCGTCTTGTTGACAGCAAGTCAGGTACCCACCAAAGTGGATAACATTCATCGAGTAATTAAAAACGCACTTTTTTGTCAATCGGAATAACTTAGAGGCGATGGCTACTTCTAATAATAATTTTTTGGCCTTTTTTTCAAATTTACGTGAATTTCTTCCGATTGAGTGGCAGGCGAGAGTATAATCAACACCTCATTCCGATGTATTTTAATGCCATTTCCACTGTGACCCAGTGGACACGATGTGAGTTGGTCATTAGCACTCCATCATTAGAAGTTTGGCTGCATGTACAGCAAATGACATAAGGAATAAGAAAAGGTAACGGTCCACGCAATTTCGACTTTATTACTTTTCGTGGGAAATTTGCAGCTTTCACGCTTTTGGATTTGCGGTGAAACCACATGCCCAAACATGCCCAACCACCCATGGAATAACTACCATTAAAAACATCAGCATTATGAAGGTCATAGACCTTTCGCTAATGTCTGTTAGACTCTGTCATGTTCAGTTGGAATATTGTCTTCTTTGCGGTGGCTTCTGGCAAATATGGCAAAGCCAGTAAAGTTAGCGCTAAGCAGCGGCCATTTTGTGATTAAAGTTCTTTTTTCACCCGACACCCTTTTGCCAACCTATTGTTTTTATCTCCATTTTATTGAATACTTCAAAAATCAATTAACTCTACCCCTTTTGAGATTAACAGGCAAACAACTGTTACTAATTGTAAACGATTGATAAGTAATACTTTTTTATAACAATAGTTCTAGCTTTTTTTGTTAAAACTTATCAACAGTGTATTTTTTTGACATTATTTTTGTTAAAACTTAGATTGCAAGAAAATACAAGCTCGACACGCTTATAAAACTTGATCGATTTGAATATTAAAGAGGAAAACTTGGGGTCTTGGTTTTATAAAAAACCAAAGAAGGATAAAACAGGATTTAATAGCCGTCTTAATTTACATCAATCGGAGCTGCGGATCACACTACGCGATTGCCCTCAATAGATAATGCTTGAGTGCTAATCGACTTTAATGGCGAAAACGCATCATTTTCAGCGTGCATGTCTGCCGTACCTTTTTCTCAAGTTCGTTTAAACCGTACTTCTCTTCAAACGTTGTACCCACTGTCATTTGTGTAGTCGGGAGGTGCGGGCACGGCGAGTAAATAACCATAGTTGCCAATATCTTTATACTATACCATCCACTCTCAGCAAAAATCAGCACTGGGCTTTAAAATAACTTGGCGGGATCAACTTTGTAGGTGCCCTTCTACGTGTTAGCGGCCAAGATAGGTTACGGCGGCAACCGACATCAATGGTAACCGAGCTCTTCAGCTGTTCTCTAAAGGAACATTGACCTTATCACGTGATGTCCGGTTATATGTCGATAACGCCTTTACGGAGCTAGGGCTTTCAAGTTGTCCTTCAGCGCCTTAGCCGACTTAACTAACTTGAGTGCGATCTCGCTCGCGTTGGCGGCATGCCAGTTTTCTTGCATTTAGTATCTTTATAAGTTGTAATACTTCTTCTTGCGCGATGTAGTGGACGCATAAACAGCCTGTTTTTCTATACAGTGGACTGTTAGTATAACAGTTAACTCAGATTCTCAAGCGCTGTTTAAAACAGTGGATACGACACAGTTAGCTTATTGCCGTTTCGTCAATTTAAAGGTGTTCTGCGTGCAGGGGGGGGGGCCCATGGTTAAACTGTTATGAATTTTTCCAGTCCCTATCATTATTAACAGGGATCGGAGGATCGGTCTGCGATGCTGCTAGTTAAAAATTTTTATTTACGGCTGAATAACATTGCGCAGATTATTGTTGGTCCTTCTTGCTTGCACTGTCATTGGGCCTTTAGCTGACGTACCTTACCTAAGTTGGATCAGTGTATTGGTTTTTGCAACGCAACACGTAATACCAGCTATGGGGATTTGCCGATTGAGGTGAGTCGATATTAGTAAAACTAGATGGCAATCTGTGGGCAAAACCTTCAGAAACAAGGTAATGGAAATCACCTACCATCACAAGCGGGAGTGGCCCACATCAACTTGGAAATTATGGCAATATAGCGCAAAAACGATATATATTTCGTGATGTATGGGTTCGCCTTCAGACAATCGAATATGGAACTGCAATGTATCGTGTTGCTGAAGATTATCCACAAGATATTGCGGATGCTGATTATCCCCTCATTCGCCAGTTTAAAGTACCGGCAATTTATAATTTTAAAGCTCCCAAGAGATTTCGCGCAGGGTCTTGGAGCAAACTGCTGCCGATAAATATTAGTGGTATGTCAGCTTGCTCTGTATTTTGCCAAACTATTTAACCACATAATGGTGTTGGCATAGGGATCTTAATTAATTGGCCCTGGGGGTCTCCTGTCGAGCATGGATGAGTGAAGAGCCCTAGCTTTTCCTGAATACTCGCTGAGGGCAAACGCTTTGCAATGATGAGCTTCATTGCTGCGATTACGGCCGCGACAGCAAAGGACGAGCAATGGATACTTAACTTAATCATCAAGCCTTGGGTTTAGTTTGTTCCCGTCCTGGTTCAGCCCTGACTTGACGATAGTCATTGGCGATTTTACTTTGGCAGGCGCAAAAGTTGGCTGGTGGAGTAGCGAGTGGTCATGGTGGTTGCGTTAAAGTTCATCAATCTTGATGCTGAACAAGTAGTAATGCGATATTTTCGCTTGGGGCGTTTGTTGATGCGATGAAGCTTATATCAATGGTGTGAAGTGGGCATACCATTTCAATACCTCTCGGCGTTATTCCATCCCAGCGGCGTGCTAAAGTGGCAAAACATCCTTGTGTACGTGTTATTGCCAACAGTGGTACAGCGAGTTTGTATTAGATAACTTATTGGATCGGCAACGATGCTAATATTGTATTGCGGAACGTGGAAGCAAGACGGCTGGCAGGTGATGCCCTTAGCGGCGTACCTTTATTCGATGGAAACAATGGGTTTGTACTGGTTTAACAGCGCCGCTAATCGTTGCCTTATCAAAGGGTAAATCTGGTTTAAGGCGAAATCTAACGTTGGCTTGGCAAGTTCACAGAAATTTAGCGCTATTGGATCCATGTTTGCGGGCCAAATGGGGTCGGGCGACTTTCCTTTTATCTTTGCACAACTCGCAATTTTTTGCTGAACAAGAGCAACCACATGGACAGTGATTGGGCCGGCTGCGCGAAAGCACAAGCACAAACTTTGAGCTAGTATACGGCCTTGGTGGTTACCATCGATGCGGGAGAATGGATGATATTTGCATCCACCATAAAAAGAAGTCGATAGTGAAGACTTTGCTTTAGCCGCGCGGCCCTAGCCTTAGGTTTGAACAAGTCAATTACCAAGTCCACAAATCGCTCTGTTAAAGCGCAAAAAGGAGGGTCTATGTTAAGTTTCAACATATTTTATGGAAAGGTTAATCTGAAAAAAACGATGACCATAGCTTTGCCATTGCGGAGCAAGATGGGCTTTCAATGGGCCACTGCAACTAGTCGCAAATTATGTTTGTCACCCCAGCATTAAGCAGCTGTAATGGTTCGCTATGCATGGGGAGATAATTCATTATGCAGCTTTTTGATATACAGTGCCATACTACCCCGCCTACCTTTTTCAAATAAACATAATTATTGAGGATCCACAGTAAATTGAGGATCTTTGCCTCACGATTGTTCAGGCTTTGAGCACTTGAACATAATGCATTGGACAACAAGCGACACAAATACAATTATTGCACTTTAATATTCAGGTCTTATTACCAAATATACATTAATTTGTGTATGATGGCATGGATAACATAATCGGTATTGCTGGTGGTCTATCTTCAATACCGGTAAATGCTAGTATAAGCCAATTACAATTCAAACAAGGATATTAACAAGAGGTTGAAGTATCGGCGACACCCATTGATTATATTTGCTGCGCAGGTCATTCAGCAACGCGACACAATTGCACTGAAGTTCCGCGAGCCATCAATTATACCATACCAGAGGACCGAATATGAGCGCGGACTAGTGTTGAGCTGTTGTTATTCAAACGTTTATGTGGTTGTTTATTATCAGGAATTCTAAAGTTCGAACTGTGGGACAAGGATAATATAAACAGTGTCTTAATGATCATAGTACACACTCACCTCTGCAGCTAGCGAGTTTATTTGCTCATGCTTTGTCTATACTATCGTCGGAAGGAGTCTCTCGGACCTCCGACATTTACAGACTCAAAAAAGTACAGGTTATCGATAAATTTTGGGAGAGCAAGCCCAGAAAACAAGTATTGTCAGGAAAATGGTCAGATTTATGCCAAACCAGTCATCTACCAGTGGTACGCAAATTTTTTTTATTGTGTATGTTCTTGAGTCGCGATACAATATGTTCTGTCTATAGCAGCTGATATTCATCGCGAAGCGATTAGACAAATATGCCGGATAAATGCGGTAATAGCCATAATCATACTCGTTAGCCAGGGACCCATTTTCATCGCAGCGGCAAGGTTATTACAGGTCCGTATCTGCTTGAAAAACAAAATTTTACAATTCGTATTAGGTTCCCGAGTCGTGCGCTCAGCCATCATTGAAGAACGTAAGTAAAATATTTCAGCTATTCAAAAACGCCAATCACAAGCTTAAAATATATAGGATGAATAGCGGAGATTACCGCGAAGGTTTAATCCGACTCGGTGGATTCGAGTTCTTACTAGATTGGCATAAAAATTTACAATGTATTGAAGTCACACCACGCACCAAAGGTGAGGGCGGCTGGCGCAAAATGGTCATGAAAATCATTTACGTGCCTTGTCAACCGTGTCACATGGATTATTTATTGCTGACTATGTTATCTATCACGAGGGTGTTTGTAACACGGCACATTGCTGCGCTGTATTATCTTAATTTTGGGCCATCGGCGGTGTATTACGTAAAGCCGGAGCCTTGTTTCTTACCCGTATAGTTTTGCGGTAACGTTGATATACCGCGGTATTCAGAGAATTCCTTGAGCTGCTATTTTACAAAGGTTATTCCAGTCAAATTATTTTCCTGAAGGGGTTCGCAGTCGCACTGGGCGATTATGCACCTAGACAGGTATGCTCGCATGACCATTACAAGGTTTGATTAAGGCTTAATCGCCCGGTCACAATTGTTACCGGTGTTATATTGGGCTACGAGATTCATGGAGTCTCTAGTTATTACAGAACTCACTGTTCTACCAAAGAAGATCTATCTTGCATATCTTTTCAGCCATTCGTAAATTGAAAAACTATGTTATGGTTTTCGCAATGTGGTGAGCCGATTCAACCTCACTAATTTATTAGACAAAAGCGTGTCTTATTGGCGAGAGTTCAGTGCTTGAACCCGGATAAAAAAACGCAGTGGTTAAACGCCAGTCGTTAATGACTCGGCCAATAACGTTAGTGAAAGAATCAATCCAGCCGCGTCTGTTAGTTGGGTATGTCATTTCTGCGCAATTTTTTATTGTCAGCCAAAAAACAGCCCTGACTGACAAGTATGAATTATTGCTGGCTATTTGAACTTGCTGGACCATTACTGGCTAAATCGCCTCTACAAGCGATTGTTGCTACTAAAATCCCCAACATTTGGCGCTAAAAATTTACTCGAAAACACCTTAAAACTGAACATTTGAAGTCAGTCGAAGGACAGTTTTGGACGCATTTTATGGTAGCCGAAAAGGACAAAAATTTGCCGTGCCCCTCATTTATTATCGACAATATACTCCACCTACTTTGCCTTTACCGGCCCTGACTAGCTGCGATTTCATATTTGCCCGTCACAGCATCGGGTCGCGCGAACCATAACAATTGTCACTAAAACTCTATCCTTTGTGCAGCGAGAATTGTTTATTTATATGAGCCTAGAGCAGGGTATTGAGTATTAGGACTCACTGATTGATCCTATGTTAGCCATGGGCTTACTCAGTATGTAAATGGGCGGAAAACATGAGCCCCACAGCCCCTAGTAGTAAGGCTTATTATTCAGTTTGGTTACTTAATCCGCAGGCATTCAAGACACCTTGCATCGTTACGCTGTGGTGCTCACTTGCCTGCAGCGCGAAACATCCATGAGTCGCAGCGTATTAGAAAAACGCAGCCAGCAATTTTGCCAGCGTTTGGCCTCACTACACAGTATTTAGTTCGCGATGATTTTTTTTGATAAATGTACTCAGTCTTTATATTAGCTGCATTAAAAGGGCAAAAATCATTGGTTGAAAGCCGGGTCTCGGAAGGCCAGTTCTGCATTGTGACAAAAGTGAAGCCTTGCGATTGATGTTATCGGCTTAATTTCTCCAGAAATCGCCAGCGTACTTCAGCAGATTTAATTTAAACCCAGCAATGCACATTAATTACGAGTCACTGTTTTTGCTAGCAGAAACCAACTAGGTTTCTGCTCGCATTACGGACAAATCCTTGAACCCAATATTTACTATGCATGTGCACTCTACACAAATTTTAAGGCTTTTTTTTGCACAAAATGTCGAGCTCATTCGATGTGCTTTGCATAGCGTTATTTACAGCATAGCGTTTCATCCTTGGTTGCAACGGCAGTGGGAAAATCAGCTTTAGCTGGCTGTATCGCCGGACAAGGGGATTTTTTGAGTGTTGTGAACGAACAAGTTGTGGCCAATTATGCTTGGGTCGTAGAGCAGCGCAAGCGATTGATAGAGGCAGAACGCGCCAAAAGACTTGTTGCCGATATACTGGATATCTCCGTGCCAGCAACAGTTGAAGAAATTTTGTTTTGCAGGCCTTAGGTTGCCTTTACCAGCAAGATCCTTGATTTACGTTGAACAGTGCTAAACGTAATTTTCACTGAGCAAAATGCTAGCAAAGGCCTTTTCGCGCTTTATCACAGGTGAAAACGCTAAACTTTCTACTAGCAGCTCTCAGTAAAGCTAGGAGTTGTTAATATGGGATGAAGCCGTGGACGGCTTAGATTCATCAAAGCTGCAAAGATTATCTAAGTTGTTTAGCTCACTAGGAATCATGTCACCCTTGTATTTGATTAAATCGTCTGAGTGAAAGTACCGCTTACTGTCAACAAGTCCGGTATTATTGCAAGCCGGAGAAATCCCAGTGGCAGACTCGATCATAACTCCTTAAGCGAAAACCATTAGCCACACGTGGAACCAATTGCGCCACATGCAGCAAAGCGATTTACGCTTACCGCTGAGCGCGATGAAGAGCGCTTTGCCCTCATCACTTGCATACGGCTGCTCCCTTTTGGTCAACTGACTCAGGCAAAAGTCAGCTATGGCGATTAATTATCGTCTTTCAACATCTCGATGGAGCATTCAACCTATTCAACATTGGCAGATCACTGGCCCTAATGGCTCAGGCCAAACCTGTTCTTTAACTTGATTACGGTGACCTCCTCAGTGTTATGTGAATGAAAGGGTATTTCGGTTTTAAACGTGGCAGTGCGCGAGAGATTTGGCAGATAAACAATATATTGGCCTATATGTCAAACGCCTCGCATCTCGATTACCGGGTTAAATTGTTCCACTGATTACAGGTTTTCTTGTCTGCTTTTTATGGACAGGCATTTGGTTTTGTATTCAAGCCCTAGCACAAGAAAAAGGCATTAGCTCAACAATGGTGGCCTTATGTCTTTGACTCACCTTTGAAAATGCGCCGTTTGCGGCAGATTATCTTTTGGCCGATCAGGCGCATGGCTTAATTGCGCGCCATGTTGAAACAGCCTCTCTTGCTGACTTTAGATGAACCTTGCACGGTTTAGATGATATTACACCGCATAAAGGTATTGGCCTTGATTGACTTACTTGCCGCGAAGGCTGTACACCTGACATGTATGTTATCCCATCAGAAGATGCTGATTACCCAGTATTAACAGACTTCATGACGATTTTAAGGCTTAAATTCGCATGTCTTCACGATGACTTTGGCTTTTATTGGAATTTAATCAGTTATCGCAGTATGGGCTTGCCAGAACGTTTTACCTTTCATTTATATCGCTCATCATTATGTGTACTCGCGCTGATGAATTGCAAAACGTATAAGCACGCGCAAAGTTCGGCAGCTACTTTGGCTGGAACTGACGATCGAATAACATCATTGGCAAAATGTTTGGCGTTTTGTTGGTAAAAAAACTCAACGCAGGCCATATTGGCTATTTAGCGCGGTTTTTCCGGCAAAGCTAGCAGAACAAATCATATAACGGTTTTGTGCGACGGTATTTGACTTACTCGTGCAGATAATTTTTTTTTCTTACACAACGAAGGTCCATATAAACCAACTATAATGAGCAGCTACAAATACGAGAAATGTGCCGTGTTGTCAGAGTTAGAAGCGGCAATTAAGATACGGTCAAGCGGCTCGAGAAAGCCATATACGCCGCGCAGCGAGCCCTGATGTACAGCAAACGCCGCAGCGAAAGAACAACGCACTGCAGGGCACGAATAGGTTGGCTAAAAACGAAAAGTTTAGCAGCATGCAGCACCGGCTTTAATCAGCAAAGTATTGCGATAACTTCAGCTCAAAAGCCATCACGCCTAGAATGGGACGCCAAGTTTGCCAGGCACAGGAGTAGCTTTGTTGAATTGAATGCGCCCAAAGTTGAGCTTTAAAAAAACCAAACGTAAACCAGGCCTTCAGCGGCGCTAGGCGCAACAACAAACTTCTTGAGGCAATACCCCATTTTTAAATTCCCAGGGCGAAAGCAAAAAGCTTACAGGCTTATTTTTAGCCAAACAGCGCTCGCGCACGCCGCCCGGCCGGGCGGAGAATGCGCTGCCGCCAAAGTTGTGGCAAATATGCTTTAAACATTCAGTTGCACCCCTTAGCTATGGCAGCCATGTTTTGGTGGGGCGCATCGCCTAAGGTCTGGAAAGTAGGCAACATAAGCACCACATATCCCGCTTTTTTAGGAAGTGTCAGGCATTTGGCGCATTGCTTGAGGGAATGGAGTTGACCCAATCCGATGTTGGTCAATAAAGTGTGAGGCAAAAACCTGGAGTTGGTTTTCAAGATTGAAGACATCGTTGATTATCAATAACCCGCGCGCAGTTTTTATCTGTACCCGGCAAAGAGGTTAACATGATTCAGTTTATGGCCCGTATGAAAAACCCAATTTCCCGCGGGCTTTAGCGTGCTCATTAATCGTACACGCTTAGATATGTCGACCTCTGGATTGATGGTGCTTCGCCCTCAATGCCCAAAGCGCACAAACCTGCCAAACGCCAATTTCATTTCCAACGTACAGTAAAAAAACCATATATCGCCTTCTTGGGTAAACATGGAATTAGTGAGGCAGAAAGCGGGAGTGATTTATTACGCTTGCGGGCGATTTATTATGACCGCCCACGTCAGTGAGTGTGCAAAGAATACGGGTTAAAATCCGCCTTACCCATTGGCAAGGTGGTATCACGTCGATACACAAGCTCAGCCAAACCAAGTACTACTTGCAACCCATATGGAAGAACTCATCAATTACGGGCTGCATTGTTGCCATCACTTGTGGGCTTGAATATGCCCATGTGGGTGATGATCTCTTGGCACCTTGCTAATCGCCTGCATCTGCATGCACAACAATTAAGCATAACCCATCAGTAAGTAACAAAAGCTATGTTCGTTTTTAACGTTTTGAGGCTGAGTTTTAGACATACCCTATTTAGTTGTCTGGTGTTTTTAAGTCAAAAAGAAAGGCACGTTGTGACTGAATTGCAATAGATTAAAATATTTTTCCATCGATAAAACCAACTTTAGCTACTCGAATTTTGCAATGGCACTTTTACTTGGCATTTGAAACTAGGCTATTTATAAATTGATTTCGCCCAATGCGCTCGAGTATGAACTCCCTAGAATTAATCATTTAGCTCCTGCAGAGATCAAAAGGAAAGGACGGATGCCTGAATATCTTAGCACCGGGAGTTTAAAATCAATGCAGAGCCCTCGGTTGCCACCAAGCATAAAAACGGCCCAAGCAAATTGCCGTGTTTATTGGTTATACCGAACGTAGGCTAGAAATTAGACAGTCTTTCTTTATTGAATATCCCACGCGTATCAGGCTCATTGGCGGAATTCAAAAGTTGTTTCGGTGTAATGGCTTGGCATCATTTAAAACATCACCCCAGTCTGGCAACGGGGGGGCCAGCGCTTGATGTCACCTTAGCGACAAAGGTTATTGCTAACTCAATTGTAGTGCTATTTTTTGCTGTATTCGAGCATCGCTTTATTTTTTAGCAATGGGGCTGTGAAGTGTGATGTTGTTCAGTGGGTGACTATGGCACTAACAATTACTGCAATTCGCTGCTTGCAGTTTAAGGGCCATCCAGCAAGATGTACCAGCCTCCATGTAGTGATTGCTGACGCGGTTGCCTTGGTTGATCAATATACTGTTTTTTAGTGGCAGGCAAAACACTTGCTAACTCATTGCTCTCAAGAGCCTTTAAACGCTTCGCAATCTTGGACATTTATCAAGGTTATACAGCAACAAGTCGAGCACATCAAACGGGACTGCATTGATTTTGTTTTTGTCATAACATTGGGCGTGAAGAAGTACATTTTGCCGCGGCCTAACTTATCTTGGTTGAACACATATGGTTAGAACCAGCGGAACATTAGCTTTGCGAACATAGGCACGTGACTGAGCTAAAACCCTGTTATCAATGGAGGTAGCGCTAAGCTATCGAAAACGGAGATAAAAAAAACCAGGCGCTGCACCAGCAGCGTCAGATCTTTAATCCATAGGGTAGCTGAAGCTCGTACGCGTTCATCATCAAAAAACCAATATGATGAGCAACAAAAGTACTCAATTTGTGTCAGTGCCAGCCCTTTTTATAGCGCTCAAAATAATGATCGATTGGCTTTGAAAAAAACTGAATCTATTACGCCAAGTGGCGCTGTTTGCGGAGTTTATGTTTCAGATATTGAAGCAACAAAGGGTATGGAAAGCCCCGGCAATGTTCACTATCATCGGTAATTTCACGTCCTTGCCAAACCACAAAAAACCAACAGCAACAAGAACTGACTATTTCACGCCGGTTCTGTAAAATCAATTAATGCTATTCGCGGTTTTAGCGGCAAAGTGTACTGGTTTGGGAGGAGGAACGTTGGCGCGAATGACAATGAGTGGCGGTACATCATGTCAGGGACGTACGCAACCATGATGAACAGTTCTATTAGCGAGGCTTAAAAGGCTTAGCATTTGAGGCTAATAATCCAACTCTTTGGGCACGGCTCAGGATGGACGAGACAACTTCCTTAATGCAACTTTTGGCGTGCAGGCGCTTTTGTGGGAGCAAGCCTGTGGGGGCGTTTTTTGTCAACGTGGGCTTAAATAAAACAATTGACATACACAGATGATTCACGAAGGGCGTTTGATTATACAACTTGGTATATCCATTGACTTGGCCTGCTGAATTTACCATATTAAACGATTGGAACAGAAAAATATCGTAACACTAAACAAGTTCAGGCTCCATTATTAATAAGCCGCTCTGCTTACCAAACGAGGCACAGCTTAAACGGCGTTTTGTGGCATTTACTTCGACATTTTCTCGTGGCTATAACTGGTTGTCTTTCACGAAAATTTGTGCCTTTTAGTTGGTTTATTTTTCTCCGGGGAAACTCAAATAATAAAAAGCTTTTTACTGGGCGGGTCTAAAGGCTTCTGACAAAAAAACGATATTTGGTCACCCACGGGGGAGGCCGCTGCGCTTCAACCATTAGGAAAAAAAGCCAGTTTACTTTATTTAAATTTTTGGGTCTAAAAAACCCCACTTGATTTTTTCTCTTTTTCCCCTTTTTTTCCCTGGTGTG
>Ga0163217_1035189_pt1 | contig 14574 bp, 22 predicted proteins | sample SynspAceP_FD_185933 | JGI IMG/M metagenome (GOLD analysis project Ga0163217, IMG submission 185933) | Saline lake microbial communities from Ace Lake in Antarctica - Synechococcus sp. Ace-P (PacBio error correction) | ecosystem: Environmental > Aquatic > Non-marine Saline and Alkaline > Saline ... | reverse complement strand
GCAAAAATGCCTTTTCAGTGTTGGATGAGTTTTTCTTTTGCCTTTGGCGGGGCCTTTTCTTCAAAGGGCACCATTCCCAATTTGCCCCCAGGCAATCATGGGACCGGGGTTGCCCCCGGGGGTGGTAACTTTAACCCCCGGGCCATTTTTTTTTGGGGGGGCCGGGGGGGGACGTTCAAAAAGGCTTCTCCGTTTTTTACTCGGCGGGCCTGGGGGAAATTTTTTTGGAAACAAAAAGGGGCTTTTTCCAACGGGGCCAAGTTTTTTACGGGGGCCGATAGATTTTTTTTTTTGCTGCAGGGGGGGGGTCCCTGGGATTTTTCTTTAACTTTTGGTTTCCTGATTCCGGGTTATTTTTTGGGCCCGCGTTTGAAGCCCAAGGGATGGGGGCAAATTTCAGCCCCCACCCAATTTGGGTTGGGCTTATTTATACAGCCGGGGGGCCTTGTTTGTTCGTGGGGCTATTTTCTTTTTGCTTTTTTTGGCTCCACACCGGGCCATTGGGATCGGTTTTTGGGATTGCAACTTTGGGCGGCCCCGGCGGGGATCCCGCAGGCCCCGGTTTTTCCCAACCGGGGGGGCCCTTTTCCAAAAGGTTTTTTGGCCGTTAATAAAATTTTACCACTCTTTTTGCCCCATTCGTGTTTTTTTCGGGGCCCACGCCCCACTTTTGTTTCTGGGGTTTTTTTGGCCTTTTGTTGGTCTTTTTTTTAAGGGCCCCCCGGGGGCCGGGGGGTTCTATTTTTGGGCTTGCCCCGGGGGCGCTATTTTTTTGCGGTTCCTTGGTTGGGGGTATTTGGTTTTGCGGGGGGTTGTTTTTTTGGCCCGTTGGTTTTTTTAAATTTTCGCTTTTTGGGAGGGCCCGTCGATTCCTGGGGAACTTGGGGCCGGCCCCCGTTGTTTCTTTCCAAGCGTTTTGAAAAGGGGGAGGGCCCTTTTTAAAGCCCCCCGGCTTGGAAAGGGGGAAAAATTTGGGGGCCGGTTGTCTGGGGGGCCAAAAATTGTTGGTTGGGAAAAAGGCCAGCGATATTTAAAAAAACGGGCCGGATTTTGGTGGGGAACTCCCCCCCCCTTTTTCCCGGTTTAAAAAGCTGGGAAGCAAAAGGGGCCAACATCACTTTTGGGAACCGGGGCGGCCCCTTTTGTTTTTCCAAAGGGGGGCCGGTGAGGGGGGGGGGGATTTTCGAGGGGGGGGCCAGGGGGGCGGGCCAGGGGGCGGCTTTGGGGGACGGCAGGCGCGGGGAAAAGGGTTTTATTTCAATTTGGGCCGGTTTTTTTTTTTTGGTGCGCGGGCCAGGGGGGAAAAAAAACCCCAAACCGGCCCTCGGTTTTGTCGTGGGGGGCCGGCCCCTCCCGCGGAAAGAGCTTGTAAACCCCAAAACTGGTGGTGGTGTAACACAAAACAAAAAAAAGGGGTCTTGGGGCCGAGGGGATTTGTTCTTTGCAGGATTTTTTGCGCTGCTTGAAAAAAAAAAAAAAGCTGCTTTTGCGGCGTGCCTATGAAACGGGAGGTTTTTTTGGCCCTTTCAGGGGGGGCGGGGTTTTTTGCGATCTTGTTGGGCCACCGGGCCAGGCGGGGGGATTAGGGGGTGGGAAACCAGGCTTGTGTGGGGAGAAAGGAACACTCCGCCTTATTTTGCTTTTCTTTTTATTTTTTCCGAGAACCACGGACCCTGTCGCATGCCGGGTTTGCCGCCCGGGGGCAAAGGGCTTTTTTTTGAATTCCAAGGGCAAAAAGGGGGGACCTTTTTGCCCCCCCAACCAAAAAAAAAAAGGGGGGGCCGGGGGCCCATTTTCCCGGGGGGGGGGCGGCTCCATTGGTATTCCCGGGTTTTTTCACATTTTTTTTTTACCCTTGCTGTTTTTGGATTTTTTCGGGCGAGGAGCGGCCCAAAAAAAAAATGGCCATGGATTTAATCTCCCAGAGTTCGCGAGTCCAAGGCGGTGGGGGGGGGGGGAAGCCCCAACTTTTCCGAGATATCCAGAACCCCAGCACCCGGGGGAGTGCGCCCCCAAAACTTTTTGGGCTGGGCATTCCCCCAGGGAGAGGGGGGGGGTGCGGTTTCCCCCCCACGCCGGGCCCCAAGGGTGCTGGGCGTGGCAGATTTTTAACAGTCCGGCGCCAATCTCTTCCCCTCGGGTTTTCCCAGGGTGCATGACTTGCTTTTAGGGGGGCGGGGGGGGACCCTTATGTTTCTTTTGTGGGGTGGGCGGCGGGGGCGCGGAAATTTTGGCCCCGGCCGGGGGAATAATCCAAGTGAGTAATCCCCTTTTTCACGGTGCCCCCGGCGCTCAGATGAGCTGCGCGCAGACCCCCCCAACGACTTATTAGGGGTTGGAGCTCTCCCCCCCACTTAGTCTCCTCACGCGTGCCTTCGGGGGGGGGGGGAGGGTACCACATAGACTTTTTCAGCCCACAAAAAGCCGGGGGGGGTCAGGGGCGGGTTTAAAGGGGGGGGGGGGACAGCTTTGCGCCCCAGGGGGGGGTTTTGGGGCTGTTTTTTGGTTTTAACGGGGGCGTTGGGGTTCATTCCCCCCCGGGGGGGCGGGTCCATGGGGGGATTTTTCCGGCTTTTTGGCGCGCGGAACGCAAAGCGGGCGGGGCGCGGGGGAAAGATTTTATTTCCAGGAAGGGGGGGAATGGGGGACCCCCGGCGTTTGCTGCGGGCATTGATTGTTTTTTCCCCGGTTTTTCCTTCCGCTTACTGTATTTTGGGGCGAGAGTGGCGACTTTGTGGGCGGGGCGTTACCCGCCCGCGAAAACGGTGGGTTTTTTGAGGGTCTTGGCGGGGGTTAGGAAGGGGGTAAGCCCCCTTGCCCTTTTTTTTGGGCTTTTAGAGGGGGGGGGAATTTGACCCCAACCCCCTCCCCATTGGGGCACCGTTTTCCCCCGGGGGGGGCCCCTGTTTAACCTTTGACCAAAATGATTTTTCACCCCCCTGAACTTCTTTTTTTTTTTACCTTTTTTCGGGGGCCCGTGTGTTGAGGGGGGCGATTTTTTGCCCCCCAACCCCCCCCCTGTTTCCCCCGCCAAGTGGGGGGGGGGGGGGGGGGGACACTGGCAAGGGTTTTTCCGTTTTTTTCCTTTTTGGGGGGGAGTGGGCTGGGGGAATGTTTACCCAAGAAGAATTCTCTGTGGGCGCGATCGCCCGCTTTTTTTTCTTGTTTTCTTTATATGAACTTCTGGCGGGTTTTTTGCAAAGGCTTGGTTTTTTCACCGCGGGAAGAGGGGCAGGATTTCATCTGCCGGGGGGGCCCCCGGGCGGGTTTATCCCACCAAAACTTGGCGCTCTTTTGCCCATCTCTTTTGGCTTGGGTTTGTTTTGAGCCTTTGTATCTCGGATTTTCCACCTTTTTTTTTTCCGATTTGATTTTTTCTCTTACCCTCCGCTTTTTTACTTGGGGGGCTTTGTGGGGCCCTTTTTTACGGGGCCCCGGATTCCCTTTCTTCAACCCCATTTTTTTTAACTTTGCCAATGTCTGGAAAGGGCTTTACCCCTGGGGCGTTTTGCTTTTTTTTTTCCTTGGTTTTTTGCGCCTCCTACCGGGGCCCCCACGGTTATGCCAAGGTCCATCCCAATTCCCGGGGCCTTTTTTTTTTAAACCCTTTCACTGGGCCGCGGCGGGTTTTTAAAAAAAAACGTCTCGGGGGGCGGGGGGGCGGGGAAAAATTTTATTTGTTACCCCGGCCCTTTCGGGGCCGTCCGAGGGGGCCTTTTGGTGGGGGGTTTTTATTTTTTCCATTTGGGGGGGGGGGACGGCCGGGATTTTTTTTTTCCTTGGTCCGGGGCGTTTTTTTTTGCTGGAATACCCAGGGGGGGAAAAAGGGCTGGCTTTTCCCCCAGCGAGGTGATTTTATTTTTGCCGGATTGTGGTGAGTGCCGATAAGAAAATTTTTTCGCTTCTTTGTGGTCAAATTTTGAGGCTTGCGATGCCCCTCCATTTTAAATTTCGCTGGGTGCGGTCCAGTTTTTCGCCGCCGGGTGGGAATCGGGGGGGGGGCGCCTGGGGTAGGGATTTCGCAAAAAACAAAAGGGAGGCCTGGGCTCCAAAAAAAAGTAATTTTGGGGAACCCAAAAGAGTTTTTTCGGGGGGATTTCTTTGGCTGGTTGGGGGGGGTTTTTTTTCCAGTGTATACCCCCCGGGCCTTCAAAGGCGGCTTCGCAAAAAGGGGGTTTGGGGTCTCGAGGGCCGAGGTGGTTCATTTTCTGGGCAAGGCCCAGGAATCCCGAAATTTTTTCCAAAGGGGGGTTCGCTTGTTTTTTTTGGGTGGGGGCTTGGGGCCTTGGTTCTTTGGGGTTTCGGTTGCTTGTTGGTGGGGATTTTTTCCTTGCTTTTAGGTAGGTACCCACGGTTTTTTTTTTTGCTGGGGGCCCGCCGGGCCCAAAAAAAAGGCTGGGGGGCTTCAAAAAAAAAACCAAAAAAAAAATAGAAAAAAGGGGGACTTGGAGAACAAATCCCCACCCAATTTCTGTTTTTGTTTTTGCCTGTTTTTTTTTTTTTTTTTTTTTGGCGGTTTTTCCAAAAAGGGGGGGAAAAAAAAGGGGAGCCTGGCCCAACCGGGGTGTTTTTTTTTGCGGATGGCCAGGGTGGGGGGGGGTTTGTTCAGCCAAAAAGCAAAAAGGGGGCTAACTTAAATTGGGTCCCCAAAAAATTTTTTTCTTTTTTTTGCTGTTTGGCCCCCGGATTTTTTTTTTTTTTCATTTGGCTGTTTTTTCCATTTCAGGAAATCTGGGGCAATAGCGTTATGAATTTTGGTTTTCTTGGCCCGCCGTTATTGGCCGCCTCAGGCCCGTTTTAATGCCGAGCGGCCAAAAGGATTGATCTTGCCAAGGGAAGGGGTGGGGGGGGGCCGGGCGGGGGGCAGGGGAGAGAGACCCACACCAAACACAAAAAAAAAAGCCCGGGGGCCGCCTTTGATGGTAAAAAAAAGGGCCCACCCACACAACGCTTTACAAAAACCTTGCAAAAAAAAAAGGGGTTCAGGGGGGTGCAAAAAGAGGGTGTCCTTTAAATCCTTTTGGGCTTTGCTTGCGGGGACCGGCGTTGTCAAAAGTGCGCGGCCACCAAAGATGGGGGATTTACCAACAAATCCCATTTATTTTTTAAAAAAACCCAAAAAGCTTTTTGAGTTTTTTCGAGCGGGCGGCAAGGGCGTTGTTATTCCAAGCGGGGGGGGGGCCCAGGGGGCGGCGGGCACCGCCCGATTTTTACCCGCACCCCGGCCAACAGGGCTTAAAAAGCTCAAACGTATGTGTGGGTCGCCCGCTGCTTTTACTTTGGTTTAGCGCAGGTTTTGGCCAACCTTTTTTTCCCCGTTTTGGGTGGATTTGCCATTTTACAACAGAGGGGATTTTTTTTGCACCGTCGGGCACGGGGCTTTAAAAGCGATTGAGCGGGTTTTAGGGCGCCCCTTTCCAAGGGGGAACCCTTGATTTTTCCCCAAAAAAAAAAAAAACTCTTTTTCCTTGTCCGGGGGGCCCCCACCCCCCATTTTCCCAGGGGCAAAAAGGCCCAGGGGGGGTAAAAAAAGGTAGAGGGGAAGGTTTTTTGATTTTTGTTTGGCTTTTTTTCCCAAGGTTTTTCGGGGGGGGGCAAGGGGCTGGGGGGGATTTTTTTCTTTGGGATGGCCGGGGGCGGATTTTGGGCGGGGGGGGGCCGGGCCCGGGGGGCCAGGGGGGCCCGGCAGGGGGGGGGGGGGAAAAATTTTTTCGTCGGGGGGGGAATGTTGGAACATGGGGTTTTTTCTCCACTTTTTTTTCGGGTTTTTTAAAAAAGGGGGGGAAGGGGGGGGGACGGCTCGGTCCATTAATTTTGTCGTTTCCCGGAAATTAACCCAGAAGTTAACCTTTGCCGCCAAAAATTCGGGGATTGGCCAAGGGGGGGGGCTTTTGAGGGAGCTAAAGGGTTTTTGAACGAATTTCCCCCAAGGGGGGGGAAAAAAACTGGAAAAGTTAAACCCCCCGTCGGAGCCAAGGGGGTTTTTCTTCCTTTTGTTTTCTCCCTTTGTGGGTTTTTTTTTTGGCGGCTTTTTTTTATTTGAGGGCCCTTTTTCTGTTTTTTTTTCTGGCTTTTAAAAAAGTTTTTTGGGGGCCTTGAATCCCCAGTTTCCCGGGCGGGGGGGGGGGGGGGGGCTTGGGGGGCAGGATTTGCGGGGGATTTCAATGGGGGGCCCAACCCAGGGGGGGGGGGGGGGAAGTTTGGTAGAAGGGGGGAAAGCCGCCCGCTTGGGATTTTCCGAGGCGGGGCCCCGTTTTTTGCATTTGGCACGGGGCTTCCATTTTTTTTGTAACTTTTTTTTGTTTGGGGCAATTTTGGGCTTTTATTTGTTTTTGCGCTTTAACCTGGGGGGACCCTCTCGCAGCGACCAGGTGCGCCCCGCCAAAATTGGCCATCTACAAAGTTGGGCTTTGTTTTGGAGTTTTGCGCCCGGGCCCCAAAAAAAACCCTTTGGGGGCCGGGGGCCCATGGTTGGTCGTGCGGTTATTTTTTATTTTTATTTTTTACTTCCTCTTTTGATTAACTGCCGGATTTTTTCACTTGGGCCCAATTTCTCTTTTTTTTCCTTTGAATCTTTTTTACCTTATTTGGGCGCGGGCCTTTGGGGTTTTTTTTTTACAAATTTGGGCGAGCGCCAGTATCTCGGTTTGACGGTTGTTAACCGGTTTTTGATCCGGCCGGTTTATTTTTTTTTTAAAAAAACGGGGCATCCAAAAAAAGGGGCCCGGCCAAAAGTGAACAAAAGCTAATTCCGTTTTTTGTTTCTTTTTTTTTTTTCAATGGGCCGGGGGGGGGGCCCTTTGGGCGGGGGATTGGTGGGGGGGGGGGCAGGGCGGTTGTTTTACTGGAAAAAGACAATGAAACATCCCGCTTGGCCTTATTGGGGCGATAGCAAAATTTAAAAACTTGCCTTTGTTTCGGCCCATTTTTTTCTTCTTTTTGCGGGGCCCTTGTCCGTTTTTTTCCCCTGGGGGAAAAAATTTTCGTGTTTTTGAGCCAAGGAGCCGCGGGGTGGGGTGGGCGGGGGGGTGGTGCGGGGTTTGGCGGGGTCGCTTTAACACTCTGGGGGGGGGCCGGTTTTTTTTGCGCCCAAAGAATCCCAGGGGTCAAATTTTTTTTTTTCCCCAGGGGCTGTAGGGGCGAGGGGGGTGCGGGGGGCCCGGTCATTTGGGGGGCCCCAAGGGGGGGGGGGGGGGGGACCGCGAAACTCTTTCCCACAGGCTTGGCGGAGGTGCGGCTTTGATCGGGGGGACCGGGGGACCCGATTTACCGGGGCCTTTTTTTACCCCCCCACCTGGGGGAAAAAAAAAAAAAAAAAGGCATTTGCCCGTTTCGGCCTTTTTGGGTTTCCCCCGGGGGCCTGGGCGGCCGGGGGGGGGGGGCTTTGAATTGGGGACGGGTGGGGGGGGCCCCCCCCGGCGATTTTAACTTGTGGGGGGGTCCCGTTATTTTTTTGGGGGGGGGGGGGGGGGGGCTTATTTTTTTTTGCTCCGCTGTAATTTTCTTTTTTTGCTTTGTTTTTTTTTCGGGGCCTTGGGACGGGGAAAAAACGCTTTTGGGGGGGGACCCCAGGGGATTGGGGGCTTGGTTGTTTTTTTTTACCAAAAAGGGGGGCGGGGCGTTTTTTTTTTTTTTCCAACTTTTTTGGTTTGCGGCTTTACGCGGTTGTTTTTTTGGTTTTTGGGGCCCTAAATGGTTTTTTTTTTTACCCCAAGGGGGCCGGTCAAAGGCGGATTCGGTTGGGGTTTTAAAAAAACCCCTGGCCCATATGATTTTTGGAATGGGACCTTGGGGGGGCCACACCCTTCGGCTTTCGAGGAATAATAAACCCCCACCAAGCCCAAGGGGGGGGGGGGAGTCCGCGCTGGGATTCATGTAAGTGGCCTTTTTTTGGGTTTTACCGTTTATTTTGAGTGACGGTATATGTAAATGGAAGTTTTATCCGGGCGCGGAAAAGAGGGCTCCTCAGGGGGGGCATTCCCTTCATTCGCCGTGGGAAGGTGCCGGGGGGCACGTTGTGGAGTGCGGCAGCCAATTGTCGCGCCTTTTTTTGGTCAACTCTGGTTTTTTTGACACTTTTCCTTTGGGCGGGTTTGTCTTTATTTTCTTGGTTTTATAATTGTCCTTTTCGGTTGGGGCGGGGGCGCGTTTTTCGAGTCGGGAATTCCAACCCATTGGGGGTGGCCAGGGTTGGGTTTACACGGCCCCCTCTCCAGTCGAACGCGCGGTAATTTACAGGTCAAGGGCCAGAGGTCGTCGGCACGTAATCGGTCAAAAAAAGTTTTCTTTGGCTCGCTTTGTTTTCGGCGTGAGCTTACCACGTTGGCTTCTTTGGGCTCGGTGATGTGTCGCGAGAGCAAATCGGGGCTTGGCGGAAGGAATAAGTGAGGCGGTTCTGGGGGGGGGATCCTACTATTCGCCCAATTCCAGCGGCTATTGATTGATCGGGAATCGGGCGGGGCCCAAGCCCGTTTTTGCCCCCCTTGGGTTTCGGGCTTTTGGAAAAAAAAAATTTTGGTCCAGTGATGAAAGCAAACCCCTTGGGGCTTGTTGCCCCGCTGGGCGGGAGGCCGTTTTAAAATTTGGTTGCAGATTAAGGAGCTGTGACTCTGTGGGGGAAATTCGGAAGGGGCAGGGTTCCGTTTTCAACCGTTTCGGGGGAGGAGAAAAGGTTTTCGTCTTTTTTTTTTTTCTTAAACCCGGGAAAATTTTTCCGGATTTTTTTTTTCTTGGAGACTTGGTTATCCGCTGCTTTTCCAAAAAAATAATTTTTTTTTTTTTTATCCCATTCTTTCGGAAGCGCTCCAAGGCTTAGGTCAGCTAGCATATTTTATGCTTGGAGCCTGTGCTCGCGCACAAAAGTTTTTTTAAATCCATTGCAAAAAACGGTTCTGGAGGGGGGCACGTGCGGTAGACATTTTTTTTTGGAGAAAAAGGTCGGAAAGTTAATTTGACTGGGTGCCGAAATAAGAGAGAGGGTGCCCCCATATTTTGTTTTAAAGTTTCGCGCGTGCCACCTCCACTGCCTCTGTTATATTGAATCAAAAATTGGCATAGTGCGTTTGTGGATTGGGGGGGCCGGTTTTTTTTTTTTTGGCTTTTTGCTTGGGCCGGCTGCTCCAGCCCGCTTTGGCGGCGTTGGGACAATAGAATAATTCACAAAACGAGAATTTGGAGGTGCGCACACAAGGCGGCTGCGGCCGGGTAAAATTCTGTGTGCATTGGGAGTTTGTCTTGGGTAAGAAAGAGGGTTTTCCAATAGGGAAATTTTTTTTTTTTTTGGGGGAGGGGCGAGCCTTGGCTGTGATTCCCCGGGGGGGGCTTGAAGTGTTATATTTCAGGTGGGGGTGCTTTTTTTCCAGTGGAGCCCGTGAAAAAGTTATTGGGTAAAAATTGGGGGGCCATAGGTGCCAAGTTTTCTCATGAGACGAGGGGCCCAAGGGATTTTTATTACCCGGGATGAGGGGCGGAAAAGTTCCCGCTTATTTTCGATTTTAAATCTCAGGGGGGAGGGGGTAGGAACTCTATTTTGGGAGCGCCGATTTTTTTTTTTTGCCCAAAAAGAAGAAAAGCCGGTCCCACCTTTTTTTTTGATGGTTTACGAGTGCGCCAAGGGATTTACTGCGGAAAATATAAGCCATAAGTTCCAAGGGAGGTCGGGAACGGAGAGGGACAGAAAAACAAAAAAAAACCCCGGAAATTTTTTTCTGGGGTTCCAAAAAAAAGGAGGCCTCCCAAAGGGGGGGTTTAAAGCATTTTTGTTTAAAGGGTTCCCGAGCGGCTTTTTCTCGTGTACGGATGTCAGGGGGAACAAAGAAAGTGCTGCGGGGTGCGGGAAATCGTAGAAGAAAAAAAAAAAACTATTGGGATGGGGGTGGCTGACCCACAAAACCTAATTTTTTGTTCGGGGGGGACCTGATCAGGGGGGCTTTTGACGATTTATTCTTTGAGGAAAGGAAGGAGCCCCCAGCAAATGGGGTTTTTTTTTGCCCAAAGGAAATTCGCCCAAAGGCGCGGGGGGCCTTGGGATGAAAGGGGGGAAAATTGTTTACCAACCCGGCGGGTTTTTTTATTCTTTTGGGCCAAAAAAAGGTTTTTTTAAAGGTCGGGAGGGGGCCCATGATTTCCCGGCCCCCGGGGCCTTCTTCAAAAAATAATAAACCTAATCTTTTTCAAAGCTTTTTAGCGGCGCTTGGGGGGCCTTCGTATCTTGCTTAACCCCCAAAAATTCTGGGGGGGGACCGAAGCCGGCCGGGGACCCCCGAGGCCGGATGAATGATTTGCTTTTCTGTTGTTTTTTTTACTTTCAGGGGGCTAAGGGGAGCCCAGTGACATCATGACGGAAAAGAGGTTTTTGGGGGAAAACGGGGCGGTGGGATTTTTTTTGGGGCCCGTTTCGTTGATTGCGAGCAGTGCGGAAACGTTTTTCGCGCCCGCGCGCCGCGACAGTAAAGGGGAGTGTTTTTGAAAAACAAAAAAAAAAGGTTTGGGGGGAAAAAAAAACAGCCGCCGCCGCCCCGCAAGGGCCCGGATCCCCGTGATGTTTTGCAGGGAGAGTCGGGGGCACATTCGCATCGTGCCCTTTTTTCATCTTCCCGATGCGGGGTGTACATTCTTATCCCAAGGGACACCCCCCCCGTCGCGCCCGCTTTTTTTGGGCCGGGGGCCCCAAAGAAAAAAAAAAGTGGGGGCGCGGGGGTTTTGGTTAAATCGAATGGGAACCCATTCCAGATATTACGGCAATTTGGGGCGCCGTTCAAAAAAATTTTTTTTTCCGGGAGCCGGGGGGATCTGTCGGGGAACTTCGATTGCCCCAGCGGGGGGGATTTGGGGGGGCAAAAAGATTATAATTCTTGAGGGGGGGGAATTGCCGCAAAAGTTGGTTGGCCCGAGGGGGACCCCTTGTTTTGGGGTTCGTTATTTTTGGGGGCACCGGGGGCCGCGATGGCAAAATTTTCCCGGCTAAAAAATAAAGGTCTGGGGGGTAAAAAAGGTGGCCACGGGTATTTTTTTTTTTTTTTTTAAACCCCCACGGGGGGGTAGGGGGGCTGGCGTATTATTATTGCCGGGCCAAGGGCAATTTGAAGAGGGGCGGCGGCAAAAAAAAAAACAAACGCCCCGGGTTTTTTTCTTTGCCCCCGCCCCGGGGTTTTTTGGGATTTTTTTGTTTTTGAGGGGTAGGGCCGGGGGCTTTTTTGAGGTTTGATCGTTAGAGAGCGGATTTAATTTCCCCAGAATTGGGCCCGGGGTATTTTTTTTTTACCCCGGGGGGGCAAAAAATTTTTTAGCCGCATTTTTCGGGGTTTTGAAAATTTTTTCTGGTTTGGAAAGGGGGGAACAGGTTTTCTGTTTTTTGGCCCGGCCCTACACTTTTTCAAACTTTTGGGGGGGAAGGGGGGTTTTTGGGGGGTTATTTTCAAATTTTCGGGGGTCGGGGGGGGGGAAAAAAAGCATTTTCTTGATTAATTTTTTTCCAAAGTATTTTGTTAGGGCCCAAGGAAATTTGGATTTTTCGCTTTGGTTTTGCGCTTTCGGGGGTTTTATTACTCTCTTTTTGCCCCATTTTTTTGAGGGGGCTATTTGGAAAAGAAATTTTTGTGCTTGGGAAGAGTTTTTCCTGTGGCTGGCCGCCGCGAAAAAAAACAATCCCGGGGGGGAAAACGGTTTTTAAGATGGTTTAAAAGGGGTTTTCCAAAAATTCCCCGCAGGGGCAAAACGCGTTCCTTCCTGTTTTTTTTTTCTTTTTTGGCGCACCCGTTGGAATTTGAAATTATGCGGTTCTTTGGCCCCTTCAATTTCCTTTTTGTCGTTTTGGTGACCCGGGACCAAAAAGTGGTCTTCGCTTGTTTGTTTGGGTATTTTGGGAGGCCGGGCCGCCCGATTTGGAGGGCGCCAAAGTATTGGGGACACATTGGCGATTGGGTTGGAATTGGGTGGGGAGAAATCTTTTTGGGGGGGGGGACCCTTTGAGAATTTTTAACCCCGTGGGGGTCCCCATAAGGAAAAAGAACGCAGGCCCCGCTTGTGTTTTCGAAATTAAATTTTTTTCGATTTAGTGGCGTGGGGATGTTTTTTTGGAACCGGGATGTCAAAGGGGGGGGCCAAGCCCATGTTTTTGTTTGTACGGCACGGGGGGGTGGCTTTCACTGGGGACCCGCCCTTGAAAGGGAGAAGGTGGGCGCCGGAGGAAAAGGCACCGGTCTCCGGCACGGGCCAGCCCCCCTACTGAGCGGGGGGGACGTTTTTTTCCTATTTTTGGCAAACGGGGCCTTTATTGGTGGGCTGGGCCTTTGTTGTGTGGGCGGGCCGATTGATTTTTTGGGGGGCGGTTTCTTATTTATTTGGGGGGGGGACCCCCTTGAAGTTGGGGGACCGCAGGAAAGGCCCAGGCGTTTACCCGCATTATGGCTTTGTGTTTTTTGTGCTGGGTTTTCCGGACTCTTTTGCGATTTTTTGGGGACCCTAATTGGGGGGGAAGTGTGGCAGAGTCGGGGGGGGAGGGGAAAAAATTTTATTGGGGGGGGGGGGGGGGGGGGGGGGGGGGGGAACTTTTGAAAAGGCAGGGTTTAAAGTGGAAACAAAGAAAAAACAATAAAAGAAGACTGGAGGATATGGACCTGGGGGGGGAAAAACCGCCGGGGGGCCCCCCCCCCCCTTTTTTACTGTCTCGGCCCATTATCCCGGGAAAATAATGGGGAAAAGAAAATATTTTGAAAACATTTTTTTTTTCTTTTTTTCTTGTTTCAAAAAAAAACCTCTCTCGCCCACCCGGGGGGCTAGACTCTCGGTTCGGGTTGGCTTGTTTAGGGCCACCGTCTTTGTGGGTGTGAAATTATTTTGGTTTTTTAAACCCCCCCCCCCCAAAAAAAAAGGGCCTTTGGTGGGGGGAACCCTGGGACGGTTTTGTTTTGCCCAGGAAAAGGCCTTGCGGGAAAAAGGCGGGGGTGCGGCGCTCTAAAAAAAGCCTTTTTTAGGGGACGCACTATATATGCTTATCAGTTTTTTTTTTTTTCTTTTTTTTTTAACGTTTTGGGATAATAAACAGCCCACCCCAAAAAAAAGGGCGCCCGACCCTCTTTTGGTGCGGGAAGGGGGGTTTGGGGCTTATTTGGGCTTTTGAAAATCACCCCGGATTTATTTTTTGTCGGGGGGGGGAAAATGTGTCGAAAGGAATTCGAATTCCCAGGGGGGGGGACGGGGCTGGATTCCCCCCAAAGGGGGGGTTTTTTTCCCTTTTCTTTGTCTCTCTCTCATGTCTTTTTTGGCCAGTTCTGGGGGGGGACCCAATGATTCTTTGGGGAAAAATTTTGTTCCAAGATATTTTTTTACTTTGTTTGGCCCATTCGGGCTTTTTCCATTTTTGGCCTTTGGGGCCCTTCCCCAGTTTAATTTTTTTTTCCATTTTTTCATTTTTTTGCGGGCTTCAAGGCCCAAAAAAAACCCTTTGTGGAAAAATTTGGTGGGGGCCGGGGTTTGTTTATTAAAAGGGGCCTTTAGCTTTCCCTTTTGGGCTCGTTTCGAATTTTAGGGGCCTTGTTTTCCGCCCAATTTTTGGGCTTTTTTTTTTGGAAATTTGTCCCCGGCCCAGTTATCAAAAGGGCCCTTTTGGGGGCCAAATCAAAAGCCATAAAAAACCGGTTGTTTTTGTGGCCCAGGCGGGGGCAAAGGCAGGAGGGGGGGGGGGATGGGGCCAAGGTTTTGGCCCGGGAGGAAAGCGGGGCGGCTTTAAAATTTTTGATTTATTTTTCATTAAATTTGGGAAAAAAAAAAACCTTTCCTGTTTTTTTTCTTTTTTTTTATTTTTTTTTTGGGTTTTTTAAAAAAAAAAACTGGGTTATTAAGGGAGGGGGGGGGGCCTCCAGGGTCAAAAAAATTTTCCTTGAGGGTTTTTACCGCCCCCAAAATTATTTTTTTTTCTCCCACGTTGTTTTTTTGCAACCGTTTTTTTTGCAGGGGGGGGCGTATAAGGGGTGGGCGGACAAAAAAAAAAAAAGAAAGGCCCCCGCGGGGAAAAAAAAAAAAAAACACCTGAGGAGGGTTTTTTTTTTGGCGGCCGGGGGGCGAAAGGGGAAAAAAGGCTTTGCTGGGGGAACTAAATTTCGGGGATTTAAAGGGCGGTTTTTTTACAGTGGCGGGGCCCCCCACGGGGGGATTTGTTTTGTTTTAAAAGCTAAAACGATAAAAAAAAAAAGACCGCGGGGTTTTCGTCTATTGGTCCCGCCCGCCATTTGGGATTTGGGACGGGGGGGGGACGGCTTTGCTTTGCGGGGGGGGGGGGGGGCCATAAAAAAAAAAGGGCTGGGGCGTTTTGGGGACCGGGCCCAAGGAGAACAAGGCCCCGGGAAAACATTTTCTTGGGGGGGGGGAAAAGGGGGGGGGGGGAACACCCCCCTTTTTCCCTGTTTTAGGCGTTCTTTGAGTAAAAAAAATTCCAAACCCGGGCACGTTTCCCCCCCACCTTTTTTTTCCCCAAAAAAACTTTATCCTTTTTTGTTCTTGTGCCCAGGAAAAACGGCGGGGGCCGGGTCGAAACATTCGGGGTCCCCGCCCGCAAAAAAGAATTAGGGGGGCTCC
>Ga0163217_1012589_pt1 | contig 14576 bp, 9 predicted proteins | sample SynspAceP_FD_185933 | JGI IMG/M metagenome (GOLD analysis project Ga0163217, IMG submission 185933) | Saline lake microbial communities from Ace Lake in Antarctica - Synechococcus sp. Ace-P (PacBio error correction) | ecosystem: Environmental > Aquatic > Non-marine Saline and Alkaline > Saline ... | reverse complement strand
CCGGTAATCTCGGAAATAAAAACAGCAAGCAGAAAAAACATTCCGCTTGCTTTTGAATCCAGTTACTAAATTTTGTTCATAATTTATTGATTTCAAGCACGATGGCGAATACCAAATGGCTCGCACACCCGATGGTAGATCCCAGATTCATGATGAACTTTGGCGTGTTCGATCCCTAATTTCCCCCAAGTGATCTTCTCATTTGGAAAAAGCTCACTATGAATAAGATCCATAACGAAGTGGTAGAGTCAGAATTGACAGAAATAAGCCCCAAAGTGGCCACCACTCGTACGCTGTAAATCCGATGTAGCATCGGTTACTACACGATATTGGGAAGTCTCCTGCCAATTCCCCGCCAATTTGAAAAAAAAACCAACTTTTACTTATTCTTCAGTTCGCATTTTTTGATATACCATTCTGCTTAAAGAAAAATCATATATCACAGCTGTTCTGACATCTGTATGTGCAACCCTTTTCCTCACGTCACGCGCGCTGATCACGTGACCGAGCAAACACATACTTTTCCCCCAAGGTAGAATCTTCCCATCTGGAACGCATGCATCGGAAGATTTTTCTTTGCAGCTTCAAAGCCAACCAAACTATCTTTTGGATCCATTTGAGAAGACCTTCCAATTTGCCTGATAGGAGATTTTGTAAAAAAATTCAATGTGGAAAAAATGCCTGCGCCCGCCTTTGGTCAAGCTTTTCACCCACTTCCTCCAAAGCGAAATTCACGTTTTCGATCTCCGGCATTTGCTTCCATTTCTGGGATGCAACCCGATATCAGTCACCTCCGTCTCTAGTGTATAACATTCGGCTCCTAAACAAGAAATCTTGCTCTTGAAGCTGTGTAATGTCACGATATGAGGAATTCGCTCCATTAATAATCATGACGGCAACTAAATGAAGGACATCTTCCTTCTGGTTTGCACCAGTACAGGTTATTTGATATGATTTGAAACTTATGTCTTGATACGAATCATTCGCCGCCTAAAAGAAATTCCCAATCGTCTTGGCTGTAACATAGCTCCACATCGCTAGGGTAACCATCATCTTTCCACCGTTGTCCCCCAGATGACGTTTTGTTTACCCTTCTGCCGATCAAACTCAAAGCTAGCTGCATTGACAATGTCTGTAATTACTGCTTATCTAAACAAATTCAGTCGATTGTTATTATGTCCATTGTGCTTTTTCAGAGCCACCCTACTGCTGGCAAAAAGTTACGCCAATTTAGGAACACAAAAAAACCCGGCTATTAACCGGCGTCTGTCCAGATGTCAAGAATTTGGGTATAAGTGTGAATTTTGTCGTATTCGCCTCCATCTGAAGGGCTGTACGTAGGGGCTGCTGCGTAATCCCCTTCCCTACCTTTACCCTTCCACATGGATTTAGGAGTCGCCATCATCAAGCGCATCGTGAGTGCACAAGACGCTCCACCTTCCGGCCTATTTGCTGTAGCGATTACTTCGATTTGTTGGTCTCCCCGCATAAGTTTTTCATGTTACTTTGCACACGATCAATAAACTTTCTGCCATAAAGCGCTGATTCATCTACAGATAATTCTTGCATTTAAATTTATCACGATAAGTCACTTAGAGTTGTTGGCCTTTGGCTTAACTAATTCTTCTTGTTTTTTGCTCGCCTGTCTGATTAGGATGTCATATTCTCCTCCAGTCTTGTTGGAATTTGCCTACTTCTTGCTCGAATTCCTGCTAGCTCTTCCTTTGAAGATCTCCTTCGAATTTTTTTCCTTTTTTCCAGTGATTTCTCCTGACTCTTTTGACGCAAATAATCATACTTATTGATTTTACCGCTGGTCCGTATATACATAAGCGATTTCAAATCTCCAGGTAACAGCTGCATTCAAGTTTTCATTCTGAGTAGTATCCTGGTTTGTCTGCTTTTTTACAGCTGTAGAAAAAGAACTGAAGGCGAGTCGCCAATGCTCCAATTAGTTTTAATCCCTTTTTCACTTTTCTGATTGTTATAGTTTGACAAGGTCGCAAATATAAAGAAAGTATTGAGTTTTCCAAATTAATCTCACAAAGTCACTTTCTTAAATTGAGTTAAGTCCAAAAAAAAAAATCAATTTTCTTGAGACCCAACTGAGGTAAACCTGTTTGCTATGGGCATTAGATTTTGGTACTTTGTGGCGAATTTACCTCCTCCCATTACACATGTGATGGGACATTGAGTTGCTTGGCAAAATTCAAGACCATTTAAAATCCGCTCTCTTGACACAGAAAGGTTAACCCCAATCTTCCGGTTTGCACTATCAATACATCCACTCCACTTTGGTAAATAATAATCTGGGTAAATTTTGTATTGATTAGCTCTAGGTTTTTTTGCTAATAAATTCAAGTAAGCTCCCATCTCCTATTCCATCGGGCCAATGCACAATCCAGAGATGACAGTTCCTTACGATGAGTGATTAAAATTTTTTTCTCCATGCATACTTAAAAGGGAAGACATCTTTAGAATTCTGAAACAAGCTGCTGTTCCGATTGCTCCTTGTCAGTGAACATCTAAGTTCAATCACTAATATTCTTGCTAGCCCAGTTCGGTTTATCGATCTAGATACTCCTCGCCGTCGATGGCAAGAACGTATCATTTAGCGGAGACAAAAATTCCCTTCACCGTGCTGCGGAAAATGCATGATGGGTTCCCCCCCTGTATATTCATTGCTACACCACATATTCTATCGATAATGCGGCTTGATAAAACAGACCCTCCAGCAATAATAATTTCTCGACCGACTTAGGGCCTTTGAAGCGGAAAACCAGTCACACGAATCTCTGACTTGGATGAATGTTAAGTTCTGAGCTTTACCCAATACGTTGAGGAGGTGGGTATTTAGAATCCCACTTTTATATCCAGTGCTTTTGGCACTCAAAGAAATTGGTAGAATAGATCTGCAATTCCTTTCATATTGGAAGCTGTCCTGGAGTAAACTCATATCTTCTCTCGGAAAAGCGATGACCCGTGGAAGAGAGGATGTGCCTGAGCAATTACAAGTTGAGTAGGCCCATTTTAGCATAAAAAAACAACTTGCTCTAGGAACAAGTGCTCAATTAAAATTGTTACGAAATATCTTCTGTTAAGATCGTCTGATTCCATGTCTTTCAGTGAAGAAATACATCGTGTCATCTAAGGTACTAATGTATCATCATTGAATTCTTTGAAATTTCGCGATAGTTGATTCATCTACAAATTCGGACATTTGATTCCAGCATCTAAACCCATTCCATAGTAGTGATTGGTATCCCGCTCATCCACAATTCCTGAACTATTCACAGTTTCTTCTCTCAATCTCCAGGATTAATTTCAGTGATGAACCCACCTATTTCTCCTCTTCAGTGGTAATGGATTTCATATTTTCCGTTTTTCATTCTTCCTCTACGTAATTCCTTTGAAATTCGGAATTTTTGGGCAGCCTTATGCTCAGCCAATTCATTAAACTCGCTTGCAGAAATGAAGGCGAAGTGTATAAAGTCGCTATGCATATCACTTTTTCCCCCTTTTTTTTTCTTTTTTTTCCCCCCCCTCCCCCCCATTTAAAAACCATTTTTTTCTTATATTCTAAAAAAAAAAATAAAAGGGGGGAAAATTTGGACCAAAAAAAATTTTTCAATTTCGGTGTTCTCTCGTCGGGAATTATCTTAAATGTTTTCCATAGAATTTAACTCCTCTCTAATTTTTCAATTGGTTAGGGTCAAATCCAGGATTAGTTAGTTCCTAATTGCAAAAATTTTAAATTAAAGCTACTGGTTTTAATTTAGACCTCTCTTAAATATTATTCAAAAGTCTAATCAAATTATTATTTTAATTCCACAGGTTGATTGAAGATTTTATTAAAAAAATGATTGAAGGCAAAGAAAAATAATCGCTTTTGACAGAAAATTAAAATTACTTCAAAATCAAAATTGCTAAAACGATTTCTGCTTTTGCAAATACAGCCGGGGGTATCATTTTGATCGGAGTTTCTGCACGAAAATAGAATTATTCGGAATAGGATCCTGAGGAAGAGAATATATGATCAGCTCAGCTAATGACCAATTTGTTGCCGATCCTCATGCTAAAATTTGAATTTAAAGAATCACCAAGCTGGATCTTTAATGGACGAAACTAAGTGGAAAAAGACTTGAACCTTCTTTTTGGTATCGTTGAAACAAGCAAATGAGTTGTTTACTGTCGCCCGATCAGAAGGAATAAAAAAAGCATTCCATCGGGTAATGATCAAACCTTAATCATAAACCTTATTAATCCAGAAATTTAAAAATAAATTTGAGCTACTTTCCTGATAAAGTCAGGCTTGTTAACATTGGTCCGTTCTGAACGAATTGAACAATCTTTCGTGTTGAACGCTTATATTTGTAACATAATCTCTAAAATATATTCACGAGTGATCATCCATTATTTTCTTCCTTAACTGCAGTGGTTATTTCTCTCTGTTTTGCCAAAGTTCTTTCTCCATCGATATTTGCTCGCCCATCAAATTTGTTCTCTATGAACAGCCCCAGTACTGGGAAAAATTCTTTTTACCTCTTCACTTGGCTATGGGAAGGAAGTTCTTACTCTCTCTAGAGCGCGAGGTGGCGCATTCTTCACGAATGCATTCATGCCGGTACAGCGACCACTCCGAAGATTCGCACATAGTCCACACCATACTGAGAATTTATTTACGATGATGTGGGAAGAACCAAAAAATATTTACAACGATACTTTTCATTCAAATTAAACACCGGAGGATCGATTTCGAAGATATTCCTGAGGAATAAGTTTTGACAAATTGCTGATACAATGCTCGTCAGGGGGGCTGGGATTATTTTATGTTAACTATCTAATGTTTTTATAGCATTTGGTATTATCGAATTGGCCGGTACGCATTGGTTGGACTTACTTTTGTTACCTATCCATTTCATGATGGGTGCAAGTTCACGGCGCTATTGTCACACTGGAGTGGACACAAGTACGGATATCATACAAATTTTGGACAACAACGATAAATCTAAAACAGCTTTACTTCTTTGATGTATTAATGCTCGGGAGAGTTTGTTCCAAATGAATCCATCACAAGCTTCCTAACAGAGCAAATTTTGCGGTGAAATGGTATGAATTTCTGATCCAACTCTCTCGAATCGTTAAGTTGCTCCATGCATCTGGAATTATCAAATTAGGTCTACTTTAGAAAAAAGTCCTCCAAAACGTGCAGGGATTTTTTTTTTTTATAATCCGTTAAATTTTCATGGGACGATTAAGATTCTTTTTAAACTAAAATAGTTTAAAATTATTTAAGGAAAAATCTTGCTTTTGCGAAACTACAACGAATAATTTCCGGCGATTAAAACTGAAAACACCTTACTTATTGAAACCATTACTAGACCGCAGAGGAGATCATGCAAACTCCTCGGGAAATTGAAAGAGGATTTGTAAAAGATTCCTTTTGCCCATGACTGAGCCTAAGGCCGGCTTACAACCAGTGTCCACTATTGTGAGATCCTTGAGGCGTAAAGGATTCGTTAGTCACAAGTTATGGTAAGAGCCCATGAGTACTTCCCAATAGTTTCTAAAGATGAATTACAGGATCATTCATCATTAAGAAGATGAATTGGGGCGGTTATTGATAAACTCTTTTCGCGAAAGCTTTTCACGAATTCTTTCAAGATGATGGAAACGTTGAATCAAAAAGCTTTCAATAAGCTAAAAACTGATTTAAAAGGTCTGACAATTTTTGTCGGACCTCTTTTTGTTCATTTTTATTTAAATCCACATATTTTTTGAACGTGTCTGTAACAGCTCGAAATAGCCTTCAAAAACGCCCGGGGCAAAATTGCACCCCTTGGATTGGGCCACTCCACCGATTAGGATATTTTAAAAGGGGTAGAATTGCTAGACTGCAATATCTACCACGCCCTTAAATCGGTAATTTCCTTGAAAACTGAGTCGAAGTTTAAGCTGTTAAAACTGACTTTTGCAGAAAACCGGAAATACAAATTCATTTTTTACTTTATTTTCCTTTTCATTAGTTCTTCTACCGCTTTTTCAAGTTGTTTTGATCAATTCCATTGTCAAATCTTCCCTGGGCTATTTTTAACTCAATTGCGTCTGGTTTCATTGTTCTCCAACCACTCACCTGCTTTGTTTTAGCAGAAATAGGTACAGCCCTCTCCCCATCCGTACGCCTTTGCTAACCTTCCCAGCCCCCGCAATGGCAGGGTACCAGTGTGGGCATAACCTACAGTTTTGCCAATATTCAAGTCTGTATAACCACAGGGCGAAGCAATGGGTCCATCAGAATAATCGCTTCATGGAACATCGCTAAAAGTAGGGCTTGGTCCCATCTTGGAAGTTGGTCATACCAAACAACTTTAGCCTCCTGTAGCGTAGCGTCGGAACTTTCACCTGTAAAGAACACTCGCTAGGATTTTCTTTTTTTCCTTTTTGGCCGGGGAAAAAAAAAACTAAACTCCCTCCGCCATGAAATCTGGGTTGTCACGATTACAGCTTCCACTGTCATGAATTACCCATCATTTCTTCATAGACGTTTCGATAAGGGGGCCATCGCTCATACCCGGAATATGTCGTGCCAAGTTGCCTCCGCTAAGTGGAACCACTTAGCTTGATTCTTTTTTACCCAACGCTATAAAGCAAACTGTTTCTGCTCCTATCGAAATCGGCTTGATCGTTACTGGCTTGACACCCGTACTTGGCTCCAAAAATCGAATTAGCGTGAATTTATCAGCCTTTCGATTCAAAAAACTTAGCGTAAGTCAGTATCAGGAGTAATGATGATTCCATCAATATTCGCTCCGATGATCATTCCTGGCTTTACTTGGATCCAGCTTTGTGCCAATGGTCCACCAGAAATCACGTTCAGTGACTTTAACGCCATTACCTTTAATAGCATAGTCCATGAAATACCCAATGAAGCCGTTGCATCGGCCCATATCTATTGACCGCGAAATAGCGGAGCTCCAGCATTGAGAGACATTTAACTTCCGATCACTTTCTAAAAAGATAGGCAATACTCTGGCAAAACTTCATAATTCGTTCCCGTATGAGGAGAATATATTTTTCTCATAGTTTACCCGTGCTGCTCCCGTCTACACATTGCATTATTTCCGGTGTATAAGAAAATTGCCCTTAGTCCTTAACCAGACATGCTCAAACAAAATTGCCCGCTTTCATCCTTATTCGAAAGTCATCTCACCTTCAAATTTTGATACTCTCACGCTTCCATCGTCTCAGGGATTGATTTTAGGAAATTAGAAACCGTTTGTCACAAGTAGAGATTTTTTTGGTCTATCCACGTCAAACTAGCAGAATTAGCATCTAAGGGCCTAGCTCTTGCTTTGGTCTCCTTTCGTCCGTAGATTTCGTACTCCAGAGATTCATTCCTTTTTTTCGATGAAGTCAAGTAAAAAAGCTTTTCCCCATCCTTCGCAAAAACTGCATCACCTAAGTCGAAGAGTGAATGGTAATCTTGCTTTCCGCTCTTCTATTTTCCATTTTCAATCAAAAGTCAAAGTTTTAACAGCTTTTAACCTTCCTCTTTCTTATCTTTTTCTTTATCCGTATCTGTCTCAGTTTCCTTTTCTTTGGACTTTTCGATTTCTTTTCATCAAATCCAAGTCCTCTTTGGACAATCTAAATTTTCCAATCCCTCTTGATTGAAAAACAAGTTGCGTTATACACATCTCTCCTCTGATTTTGACCACTTGTCGCGTGGATCTTCCACCCATCATCCTATTGAAACCAGAGAATCTGCTTACCCTCATTAACCCACAATCGGATTTTTCGTCACCGTAGCACTTTTGTCAAATTTCTCATTGGAATTTTTTCTGGTAGCATCTAGAAGAGAACTACTTTCGAAATTGACCAGTCGTTTGGCCTATATTGAAGCTAGTTAGCCACTTGCTGTCTGACTCAAGTGAACATACTGGTCTCCATTCACGGCATGTGGAAAAGCTGGTCAGGAGTCAATAAGCGTGACCCTTCCGTTTTGTGCCAAGATCTAGAACCTTCAAAGTTTTTCTATCCTCGACATAGGCTAAATTTTTCCCCCATCTGGGGAAAGCCTTTGGGCAGATTAACCAATCAACTCCTTACTGACCAATGGTTTCTTCCTTCAGTAAAGTAGGATGCAAAAGAATGGCTCTTCAGCTGAACTTTTTCTACTCTCAAAAATTCGCCATTTTCGTTTTCTTTCAATGGAGTAAATGACTGATTTTCCATCTGGCGCCAAATTCGGACAAATCTTTCTCTTGCTCAGGTGTACTTGTTATTCGTTTTCGTTAATTGCCCCATCTACCTTAACTGAGGTTAACAATACTCTCCTCTAGCCAATAATGCGATTTTCTTTTCCCCATCGGGGAGAAATAGCCATTCTCTGACACCCCATATAATATGAATGTCAACTTATCTGAAATGCTGATCGCTTGAGTCTGAATGGTTACAGCTAGCTTCTTTTGCCGTCTTCCTTTCTAAGGGTATAAAAGCTTTCCATCATAGCTAAAATGGACATTAAGCCATTTGCCCGCAATTGACAGAAATCGTACTGGGTAAGTTTTTACAACATCAAGTTAGGGCCTGCTGTTGCTTTTAGGATTTGACATCCATTGCAAAAACATTAAAAAAATTTCCATTCCGCCGTCGCTTTAGGTAGAAAAATTCTTTTATCATTCGATGAGAAAAGACAGGATTTACCGTTTCTACTCACCATCATAGAAAACTGTCAACATGGCTATGCGTTTTTGAATTTACCATCATTACCATCCAATGTCTCTTGCTTTACACCCGATTGATGATGCTTCTCCATTCGTTTTCTCCCCCCTTTTTATCATGTAGATCATCTTGTTCCAATCCTGCTGGACTTGAATGCTTCAGCTGGAATTGTCCAAATTTGATCACCCTCCCTCCTTTTACGGGGACAGAAAGAGGTTCTGCGTTTGTAGCTAGTTGGGGTTTGTTCAATGTGAAGACGATATCTAGCCTGCATAGTACCGAAAACTACCTTGCTTCATCTGGGAAGAAAAAATCAAATGGAATTCATCATTGGATGGTAAGTGAGTCCGAGCCGCTGGGACCCCAGGCAGCATCCATTAAAGAACATTGCAAATAGTTTGCCGTAGCGGTAATCCATTCTGATGCCAAAAAGAATTCTGATTACCATTTTGCTCCCAAAACAGGATTGTAATCGTGCCGCTTCGTGAAAGGATTTGATTGGCATTTCTCCCTTCACTTGAAACGGTGTAGAGATCACCTTTAATAGGGTACAACGATCTCTAGCCATCAGGCGAAATACCTTGGACTATCGCATCCATGAGGAGGTATTGACGCAATCCAGTTCCAGTAAAAAGAGAACTAAGGAAAAAGTCGTTTAAAATGAATTATATATTTTAAGCTCTACGAATTTTTTTTTGATTCGAAAATTAGTATTTTTTTTATTCTCGAAAGTACTCTCTTTTATGTTCGAGAGGGAAAATCAGTTGAAAGTTGATAATAAACAGATTGATTTGGGCTTTTCCCTTTAATCCTTACAAATCACACCCATTCTACTCTCTTGCTCGCTCTCGCACAAAATATCGCGCGAGAAACTTTATCACGCACAAGAATTTACGCTGGCGGAGGAATGCGCCCAGGATATGACTCTGAAACTGAGTGATCACTTGAAACACCGCGCCTTTCAAGCCTACCTTGGCTTTGATCCACGCTGAATCCTCTCATATAGCCATTTGGTTGGCGGATTGACACTTTACACTTCCAAGCGTTGCCGCCACAAACCTTTTGCATTAATAGGTGGACCACTGGAATGATTGGTTGATCCCTCTATCTTCAAATCTTCAGAACGAAATTTATTGCCAAAAGGCCACTTGGATTCCAATGTGGCTCTGTTCTTCGAGCCAAGCAATTAGCCAAGTTTTTAGATTTCTCCGGGAGCTACTACAACAAGGCTGATTGGAAATAACTACGATTGGATCTCAAATTTTGTTCAGCTTTTGGAATTTATTCGAGAATGTTAGGTAAGTCAGCATCACAAGAATATAACTCTTCATACATACTCTTCATGTGGTTTAAAGAACTGCATTGATTGGCCACAGACCGGATCCATCCCGCGGGCCCCTCAAATGGGCTATCTTAGCTCAGAGTATCAACCTACTCCAGTTAAGATTCCAAGGCTAACGATTTCTTCCATTTTGTGGAAAAAATGAAAACTTTGTACTGCTGCAGCTAGGCGGTTCCGGATCAGTGGGGAAATATGTGACACGGAACAGAATTGTATTCGCTCGCATCCCGGTCCGGTGCAGTGCATATGGCATTTGACACGTACCCGTTGACTTACCCAAAGCCGACTGGCACCAGTTGGCCAAAACAGAAAGTGGTTCAGTTTCGGCTTGATCCCTGAGAAAACTTCTCCTTATGCTTTCTATCACGCTTCTTCGGTTGAGAATGTGTCTGATGAGAGATGCTTCAACAATATTATTTCGGATCTTTACTAGTTTTGGATCAAATCAACGACGAATCAACTGAAGCAAGTCATGCGGAAGCTCCTCATTGAGACACCTTCAAAAAGACAGATTGCGCATAGCAGATCACAATAACATTGGTTCATGGTGAAAAGGAATTTGAAATGGCCATAAAGGCATCAGAAATCCCTTTTTGGAAAGTCATCCACCGCGGATTTAGCTGAGCTTGATGAACGGACCTTTCTTACAGTCTTTGATGGGGGTACCTCAGCGTTCAAGTTAAACCGATCTGAAGTACGATTCTTGGAAGGTCTTGGATCTATTTTGGAGAAATAACGCAAGGTGTCGTATTCCCTTCCAAGGGTAAGCAAGAAAGATGATACCAAGGAGGCAGGCGTCAGTTCAATAAAGAAAAACTCAGCGATCCAAATGCATCACCGTTCTTCCATCTTCAAGCAAGTAACTTATTGGTTCAAAAGGGTAAAAGAAATTATTTTATCATTGAGCGTTTAAATAAATCCATTTGTCTTTAGTGAGAAAGTGCTTTAAAATTTCTCTAAGGCACCTTTTTTTTTATGATCTTATTGGAATAAGGGCGCCAAGCTTATCATTCTTTTTGACCCAAGTTTAATACCTTTTTGCAGTTCCACTTTTTACCACCAGAAGAAAGCAAATGGAGGGGAAAAAAACAAAGAAAAATCATTAGATTTAGCCGCTAGACACTTTTCACACGAACGGATTCAGGCACCCAGAATGGAGGATGTTGCAAAGAATGCCGGGCCATCAGTAGGGCTTGTTTATTTTTATTTTTAAGAATAAGGAAGACTGTTTATTGGCTCCTCTGACCAAAAAAAGCCTTTGATCAATTCCAAGGTATGAGTTCCGAGGATGTACTCATAAAAAGCGTCTGGAAATTCTTGGTTTAGAAAAGTTTCTGAGCTATTGATCGACATCAAGTGCTTTTGCCAAAGGAAAAATCAAGTCTATTAACAATTCGTTATCAATTTTTCTGGACTTTGGTTGAAGCATACCCAATTAAACCTGAGGACTCGGCAATGATAGATCCCGCTGATATTGGGAAAAGCAGTCATTTTTAAACCTTTAGAGATCGCATCAAGATCCGCCCAAAATCGGAATTATGATTGGGTTCAGCCAAAAGAGACAGAAGAGCATGGTATTTTCCGTCTGATTGCAGCCTGAGATTACTTTCTATGCCATTTGGGAGTATGGATCATCGGCTATGAAAATGCTCGTTCCAATTGAGTTTGGAAGGGTAAGGATAATGAAGTTTCACCGGAAAAACTGGGAGCCGTGGATTTTAAAATTAATGCGCTGATATGGGCTCAGGGGTACGATTCAGGCAACCACCCCATCGGCTACTGTACAGGGAAGGTTTGTTTTAGATCCTTAGGTTACATAAAATGTAGTCCACACACAAAAAGGCTTCCAATTTTTCAAACATGGAAGCCTTTTTTGTGATCTTATTCTGCTAATGAAATTCTCCCATCATTTCTTAATGACTGGTTTCAGTAGAAAAAAGCCAAAATGCAGAGCCCATCACGGTATAACACAATCAGCATATATTGATCTGGCATTTGAGGCTATATACAAAGTCGTTTCTATAAGGAGTCCAATCCCACATACTGCCTGATCTCCCGCAATCAGTCCTGCTCCAATATACCCGGATTCTTTTCTGGCCAAATCGCAACTGATTTTGAGGAGCTATACCGTGCTCTCGCGCTCTCGCTCTACTCCGGGTATCTGTCCACCGTAATTTTTTGGTGCATGATCTATCCATCTTTGTGTTATCAATGTACAATTTCCTCTCACCGGCGATTATATACTATCAATACTTTCTTGCACAAAAGTGATAAGAAATTTGCATAATACTACGTTCAAATTTATCGAACCAAAGAATTGAGCAGCTAAATCGCCTGTTATGCAGCTAATTTTTTAGCTTGACTGCGATGGAAAATACTTAATGAGATTAAAAGCCACTTCCCAAAGGATCGAGAGCCAATAGTAGAAGAAATTTAGTGGTGGAAACTCGGGCTCTATTACCATTTCTTGCTGTGTTCTACTCCTGAAAGCCAAATACTCAACAAGCTGCACCAATAGAAAGTCGCAAGACCAATAATGATGGAATAGTGAAGCTTGAATGGATGGGGGAAGACCTAAACTAGCTGGACCATCTCCAACCTAAGACATAGTGTCGGTTGTGAAATCCGCCTCATCGATCAAATTGCAAGTTGAGTACCCCAGCTCGCTCGATCCCCTGACCAAAAACATTTTCGCTTAGTAAGAAAAAGAGAATAAGATGCCAGATGACGCCCTACTTTATCTGTTTTGTTTCAGCTTTATCTAAGGCTCTCCGAACAACAATCACCTCATCCTAAGAATAATGCGAAAGCAAAACTATGGCTATAACTGTCACCTAGGACCGGCTTTATGGTCACATCAATAGGAATTGTGCTCTGGTTCCAATAGGATATGCAACACCGCAGTCTAACATAGCGAAGGAATTAGTTTGAAGTATTGATTTTGAGTTTCTTATTCCCAGACCTTTTCTGCCTCAGATAAGAAAAGTGGCTTATCGCCTAATCCTACTAGCGATATTACTAGTCAATTTATATTGAATTAATCCGAAGACCATTCCTAATCCCTCGCAACACCAACATCCCAAATGCACTCTAAATCGTAAAGTCGCTTATTAATAGTCCACATTTAATTGGAGCAATATAAGAATGCACTGATATGATGTCCATATGAAAAACAAATAGAAAACCAGCAATGCTGTTTAGAACTTCCTTGCAGGGAGTACTAAATTGACTCTTCTATTGAGCCTTGAGTACCTTGGGTTTCAAAGTCCGGTGGCTCCTAATACATTAAATTACAACCAGGAAGAAGGGCTAGTTGGTGTCAATAGGGCTGTTAAGCGGCGACTTTTTCTTACGTGCAGAGGAGGAAATATAATTTTGACTACCGGGAAGACCATTGTAAGTGGCACCAAGCCCTCCAGTGCCTATAATTATCCCTCCGTACCAAACAGATTGCTTCAAGCCAAATAGTCGATCAGCTACAACACTGCCAGTCTAAAAGATAAAAAAACAAACAAAAACCCCCCTCCCCCCCCCCCCCCCATTAAGTAATTTTAAGGGGAAGTTTTTTTCCCCCCTATATAGCGCAGAGTTCTTATCGGTCAAGCCTAGTTCTCCCTCAAATACGTGTGTAGTCAAATGAAAAGGATAAGCAAGGCACGCATTTTCATAATAGCCTAAAGCGTCCCACATCTATCAGTTTGAAGAATAGCGTCATTAAGCCTTTTGGCATGACCGAAAATAGTCGGCTCCATCAAATCAGGGTAAGTTTGTTTCCAAGGATGGTTTATTTGGGTGAAGCTAAAATTTTTACAATGATAACAATCTTTATGCAATATGTTTCCCAACTGATGTATTTGGATTAATCCTGAGTAAGCAATATTCTATTAGGTGTAGAAGGTTCTTATACCTAATCAAGGAATGATTAATGGTTACATTTAGCTTACAGGAATCATACTGTCATTCGCGTTACTTATTCTTCGTAATCGATGTGTCATTGCCAACAAATAAACAGGATTATATTAGTTAGATTGTAAAGATCTTATGTTCTAATTTTGTGAGACTCATTTTCCGTAGTGTTAATACCACAATAATTATTCAAGGATCAAGTTCCCTGAAGCCCAGACCTCCCCCCGTCTCTTTCTAGACTTGAGAGACAAGTTCGGAAAACGTACATTTTAATCTCTCGCCACGCTAGCCTTAGTAGAGCACTGCCTTCTAGCAAAAACCAAGGGAGGATACCTCACGCTACAGGCAGCCCTTATGGGCAGATACCAGCGTGACTTTCCGGCTAGTCTCTAAGGGGGACATGACATCGTAATTGATGAATCAGACCAGGGACTCAGGTCTTGGCTGGGAGATATTAACATCGCTTTTTGATCCCCCAAAAACAGTTTTGATGCCTTTGTTAGAGGAAAATGAACGGTTTATCTTCTGAAAAGATAAAAGGATCTTTTTGTTCGAGACTGCTTACCGCCGGTGCTGATCCCGAATCACAGACTAAATCTGCGAG
>Ga0163217_1004210_pt1 | contig 14577 bp, 10 predicted proteins | sample SynspAceP_FD_185933 | JGI IMG/M metagenome (GOLD analysis project Ga0163217, IMG submission 185933) | Saline lake microbial communities from Ace Lake in Antarctica - Synechococcus sp. Ace-P (PacBio error correction) | ecosystem: Environmental > Aquatic > Non-marine Saline and Alkaline > Saline ... | reverse complement strand
TTTACGCGAAAAGAAATTGAAATTTAGTTTATAGACTTGAGTATACCTCACTCAGAAAATTTTCGGGATTTAGGTTTTAGATTTTTATTCAAATCACAATAATAATGTTAGACTCTCAAGCTAATAATCAGATAGATTAACTTTATGTACCCAGATTCAATATCAAAAATCGATTAAAAACTGATATTTAAACATTTTTCAATTTTTTTTTTGATATCTTATCCAAAACCCATTCACATCCAGTATGCCCAAGATTCAATTGATTCCAGAAGTGGAAACATCCAAGGAACGATTCAACCTAAAATTGACCAATCATTTTTAGAAGATGATCAGAGAAAAATAATGAAGCATATCAATGGATTAAGCATCAGACAGAGTTGAATCTTTGATGAAAACCCTATTGGATTAGACTCTTTGGAGAGATTGAAGATCAGTTCATTAAATTGACTTGTAAATCATGAGCGTTGAACCCATTAAAAACACAAGTGCGATTCCATCGATTATTTCCGTTGCTGAAGAAAATTTTTTACTTAAACATGAGCCATTTGAAAACAACAAGAATATTTTTGTCTCCAGAGATCAATACGATTCCTTTCTTTGTTGTTGAAATGCTTTGAATTCCAGTTGAGGGTTTCCCAGCGGTGATTTTTTAATTCACTTCTTACCTGTTTCGAGAATATGTAAGCGCGTAAACCATGGTGAGCTATTCCTATTGAAAATTTGCCTTCTCCAAGAAAAACAGATCAATTTCCAGAAGATCTAACTTTCAATCTGTGTAATCAAAACCGCTTTTATCGGCTCAAATTGATTTGATGAATTCAGACAGTTTAAACTAGCTAAAAGAAACAACCCACAGAAGAATCCAACTTCAGTGCTTTTCTTATGATTACCACTCTTGCTGGATATGATACTGAACGTTTGGAAGCTTAATGAGAAGCTCAAAAGAACTTGAGAGTCGCCTAATTTATTTATACCATTTTAAAGAAGGACAGCTTCCTTGACATTCAATTTGGCTCCTTCTCCCGTTTTTTGAAGTAGTAAAAATCCAACCCACTTTAAGCAAAAATTAAGAGGTTGGATGGCTTGAAACTCCATCTCCATCCATTCTGCCCAACACTACACATATGGACTTCGATAGAGTTTAACATCAGCAAGAGGAGTAATTCATGTGGGGATTTCTTAAAAATATCGATGCCTTTAAAAAAGAAAAAATCATCAATGCTAAAAAATCCCATTTTTGTAGTTAAACGGAAAACCTAATGATATTAAGGGAAACACAAAGCTTCCAAACTGCTTTTTGGAAGGAGAACCAGGCTTACTCCTTGGTGGAAAACAATCCAGCTTTTTTACAATGGGAATTTATTAAACCTGCTGAAAGGCATAATTAGACCAGTCCTTTTAAATGATGACGATATTTCCAATTTTCAGGAGTAATCAAGAAATTCAATCCAAAGCAGCGATTTTCAGATACTACGAGATATTATCAAAGAAACTAAGAAATCCAAGACTATTTCTGAATTAATTTCGCGATGAAATAATTCCAAAATCGAAAAAATAAAGGAAGTTTTGTTGCAATTTTCTCGAAGTTTAAATCCTAACGATACCTTTCAAATTATTAGGACGGTATGAGAACAGATTTTAATGGGATTAGCGAATGGACAGTTCTAAGCAGGGAGACATTGTCTTTCCATTTCTTTTTTAATGTTGGAGAGAGAAACTCGGAGGGTCAGGTGGCAGCCATGACAATACATTTAGATGAATCTGGGATTTTCCTTGGATGATTTAGGCCACAGGACCATGGCGAAAGACGGAAAGTCAAAGCTTGCAGAGTCACTTTGATTGCCAGGAAAATCGCCTTGGGAAATTCATGGTGCCTGACCGCGATAGAAAAAGAAGAATTTGACCAAAGATTGGTGTATCTTTTACTTTCAGGACTGAAAAGAAAAAATGTCAAACAGAATTCCCCAGAGCTCTAAAACATGTAGTAATCCACCGGAGGGAAAAAATTACACAGTGGGATTTAGTCCTACTAAAAGAATCCATTTCGACTAATGGGGAGACTGCGAAATAGATGTGAGTAATCAAAAGTGGCTATCCATTGGGTCTTGAAAGAATTCAATAGAATTACAGTGCCTGAATCAGGCTATCTATGTTGACACTAAAAATAAATATGCAATTCTCATAAAAAACGAATTTGATCAGAAGAGAGCGTAATAAAACTGTAAAACCCCATAATAATTAAGACAAAAGGTCTCTGACTTCATAAAATAGTGAAAACAAGTTTTACTGGTTTCACAAAAATTCCAGTACTCAGGTACCACAATCCAACCGACTTCCTGCGACTACTTGAAGGCCGTAAAAAATAATATAGTAAGCACCTCAAGGAAGACGCAATTCCTACTTACTTGGGTTAAGAAAGTAAGTTCAGTAAGAATGCAATGCCCTCCAGATTCAACAATAAGTCATAATGCTTCACAATAACCCGACTTCGGTTCTTTTCCTATTGCAGAATAGGATTTTGAGGATAAGTAAAGCTTAGAATTGAATCAATCCGTGCATTTTTGGCGATGCAGCTTCTTTACACTTAAAAGAATCTTTAATACAGTTTGGCAGATGAGAGAGTGTTTTTATACTTTAAAATCTTCCCCCTCATAAATCAAAAAAATATCTGGACTTCATTGCTCGATCTATGAAGCAATTGGAGCGCGATGGAGATGAAGAGCGTTTAGAGGAGTTTGGTCTTAATCGCAGTCCAAAAGAAATATTTTAAAAAAGTACTTCGAGAGCTGCAGTACTCTCAAGTTCAAAAAGTCTGTAGCCCGATTTTAACCGTGAAAATTAGATGAGCTTACGCTACCAAAGGGGGACCTGATCTCTTCTTTCCTTAAGTTTAAAAAAATTACAAGCTGGAAATTATCATCGCAAAAAGCACTTCTTTTTAGGCCTACAGAAAGAGGATTCCAAGACTGGAAAAGATTTCATAAAAAGTTGAATGATAATGTCTTGCTACAAATCTTTGAGAAAAAGGCAATTCATTTTCGGTCCATTTAAAGGATGGATTAGATCAGACAATCGACCAGGTTCCTTCAGCAAATCAGGTATAATCAAATCAACAACAATGATCCAAGATCTTCCATAAGTGATTCCATAAGCAGTGAAAATTAGAGACAGAAAAAAATCTCACCGCTATTTTTCAAACTGCTTCAACAAGCTTCAGCGATCCTCAAATTAAGGAAACTCAAAGAAGCCTGGACTGGGTAGAAAAAACGATTCATGTTCCAGGCAATTAAAAATTATACCTGCTGTGATGCAGAATATGGTGAGCTGACAGATAACATTGTCTTGGACTTTTACTTTCGGCTCAGGCAGAGAATGGATTACTCGCCAAAAGCGGCAGTCCAAGAAATACGAGAAGATATTTCTGCGCATAAATTAAGCGAAGGTGGTGATTGATGCTTCGAATTTGCGCATTTCGAAGAACATGTGAAATGATTTCTCAAATCAATTCAATTCACAACTTAACGCTGAATAACCCAGAAAAAGACTATTCTGCGAATATACGTCGTGGACTGGAATAAAATATACATGCTTATCCGTAGAGCAATTCAAGCATCAAAAGAATTGTGGAACCCCGAGATTTGATCGATAAATATTATAAGCTTCTTTAAATAAACACGAGGACAATTTCTTAGAGAAGTCGAATAGAGAATGCTTAAATGCTTGAAGAATTGGCTTTTGACTACGGCCTAATAAAAGCTCCCAAACAGTATTGAGTTTTTTTTGATCGGGAAATTAGGGACAAATGCCTCTAAAAACAGTGAGTATTTCTGATGCCTTACGTTGAAGCGGCCAAAGAGGCTACTGAGTTAAGCATAGTGATGATAAAAATGGTCGCTGAATTGCTATCAAATCGCATTTCAATCCCATCCAAAACAAGCTTGGCATGCTCACTACTTCCGCATTCAGAATCTTCAAATTAATCAGGGGAATATTACTGAACAGGGAATCAATACGGAAGGGATCCATAATGGTGCATAAAAATCTTGAAAAACATACATCAGGAGGCTATTGCATACAGTTAGCAAGGCTTGAAGTTGCCAGAATCGCAAGGCAAAGAGAAAGGATTCAAATCCCTTGGATATATTGTCTATCACGATGCATTGATGCACGAGCGATAAAAGGTCAAGTGAAGGGTACTTTCAACGCTGTAAACAAGAGCAGTATCTGAATTGAGTAAGTTTATTTCTAAGCTTCATCACCACTTATAATTGTCACACGTGTTTGTGACTTCAGATCAGGGGTTCATTCTATCAAAATGGATGTCAGAAACAAGAAAAGAACCTGCCCGGGATGTATGGAGATATTTCAAGTAATCACAATCGATATGAAATTTCCAATCGTGCCTAAAAATCTCCAAAACTGGTTATTGCTTCCTTTAGTTAAAACCAGTGATTTTAAAGATCCAAGATCAAGTATTTATTACTATTCCTGAATCTATAAATCGCTACAAAAAGCAAAGGTTGTCGGCCTCATTCATTCATGGCGGTGGTTCACTACAAGAGAATATTTACTCCCGTTATTAACATCTACAAGATAGTCCCAAGCGGTGTGTTAAAAAGTGTCAGGCTGTTGGGGCCAATGAAAGTCAATTACGGATTTGTCCAATTATTCTTCGACATCAGAATCCATACAGGAGAAAAAAAGTATCAGCGGAAATAAAAGGAGCTAAAATTTGATTTTGGGATTGTATAAGGATAGGAACTTGTGAGTAACGAAGTCAGCCTGACGCTAACTCAACATCGGGACTCCTCCAACAGACCGTGTTTTTAAAGTTGATTAATCACTGATAACTCCAGCTGTGAAAGAGTCTTTTTCTAAATTGAAAGGCTTTGATTTTGAGAGCGACTTAAAAACCCGCCTATTTACATTCGGTGCAAAACCAAACATTATCCCTACTTGATTTTATAAGATGAATTACAAAGAAAAAATTTTAGCGCACTTCGAAGAAAAGTGTTCGGAAAGGACCTTACCTCTAAAGTAAAAGGGAATGCAGTAGTTCCAACTTACGTGCTTGAATACCTTCTCGGGCAAGACTGCGCGATAACGATAAGCTATCATCGAAGCTGGGAATTGAAAAAGTTAGCTGTCATCCAAAATAATTTATGTCCATAGAAGTGACGCCGAAAATCGTAAAATCTAAGATCAGACAGGAAGGGTTCAATTCAAAATAAATAGGACAAGGAGTCAAGGAATCCCTGAACGATTAAGGCAAATATTATGAGGCTGAATTGCAAACCTTGGTATAAAAAAGTACCCGTAGCAATATAATAGGTCTTGGGAAAATCAAAAGCTTTTAGTGGCGCTGGTATGGTGCATGCTCACGATGGGCTATTCTCATGCAGCCAGAAACAAGATGTTTAGATGATAATCCAAAAAGACATAAACCAATTCCAGTAGCAATTAATGACTGGAAAATATATTGAATCCAGGAAAGCTTTTACTTCAGATGAAATGCTGATCTTCTTATGCATAGTATCGTTGAATCCCGAGTTTTTAAATAAAAAGGGAAGCTAATCCAAATCTCAAGGCTTATCACTCACACAGAAAACAACTTCAACTTATTGAGCTTGGGCCAAAAAAGGTACTGGAAATCTCCATAATTTTTCAGAAACTATCACCACATGAGTATTTAGTTTCTGTGAGATGTGCCAAAGCGATTATTGTAAATAATACTGGAAAGAATTGGCCCTTTGGGCTTTTGGGATGTAGGGCATTAGATGAATTGAACAAGAAAAATGGGGAAAAAAAAGAGATGCGACTGTGAAGATCATGCAAAACTATATGGCCAACCAATCTTTCAACAGAGCAAAACACGTATCAAGCAACAGCCTCTATTGGCTTTGTGGGTTAATTACTAAGCATACGTACCCTACTGCCGAAAATTGCACCTCTCTTAATCCAATCCAGCATGTATACAAAGCGCATTCTTGACCGGATTGCATATGTATTATTCCTGGCTGCGAAGTCGAGGATTTTAAAAAGCCAGTATTCACAAAAGACTATGGTTTCATCGTGGATTACTTGGCAGAATCCTCCAAAGAGCTAAGAAAAAAGCTGACTATACTGATTAATGATAGGTTTATGAAATGGATGGTTCATTGACCACCAGAGACAAAACAGCCTTTCGTAAATCATTTCAGGTTTAGCTAAAGCTTATTTATCTATAAGGAAATGAATGAAGCTTCAAGTTCTCGACTATAGACTTGCAATAAAGACGCAAAAGTGTGAAGATCAACTTTATATTATTGACGAAACTTTTCGAAGTGAGAGAGTATCTTTTAAAGTACCGGATAAAATCAAGTGTGGTCAGGTAAACTGAAAACGCGTGGAAAAAACTGAATTATCACACTTCAACAAAGGCTATAAAGATCTAAACCAGTGCATCTCATCGAAAGAGCTGTGAAATCAGAGAGCCCCACTAAGCCACTTGTCGATTTAAAACCAACATTCAGGTGGTTAGTTTAAAGGTCAGAACTGAGATTTCTAATCAATTTTATTTGGAGATTATCGGACGAGGATGCTACAAAAATTCAGCTTCAGATCCTTATATCAGAAAGTATTATTCAATCAAAAATCTCTTGAAATTCTGCCTGATGCTTAGAAGAGGAAATCCCCAGAAGCGAGATTGATTTGCACGTAATAAGCAATAATAATCCGAGCATTTAGAGGACTCCGGGCAAAACTTTTGAAAGATCTTCAAGAAAGCTGGCAGCATCTTGGGATCATCTCAATTATGATCGCAGGACGTCCATGATAGATCAATAATCTCTTGACAATGGATGAAGAATTCAACTTACGGAGAGGAGGATATTTCGACCGCATCGAAGAGTAAGTTCAGCGCAGCAGATTTAGACCAGACAAAGAGAAAGGTAAGGCTTGTATATTACTTACTTGAGGTTTGAAAAGTATAAAAACTTTAAAACACTCTTATAGGCTATTTTCAATGATGCCGAATACTAACATAGAATTTAATCCAAAAAAAAGCCCGAAGGGCTATTTTTATAAGAACTCATCAGATTCCGGCTCTGTGACGAAACGATTAAACCGTGTGAGTTTTTCCGTATGATCTGCTTCCTTTTGAGCTTAGCTACGTTGAATTCACATAGGTTCCCTTGCATATTCGAATGTTTGATTTTGTAGCTCAGCCATGTTGAGGCTTACTTACACACCCATGGTTTTCAACTTGCTTTCCTTTCCGATGTACTTTTTGAGAATGTCATACTATTTTGAGTTTTAGTTAAAAATTATGCAGGTCATCTTGGATGGCAGGAAGTGATGAAAAATTAGAATTTGAAAACTGGAGGCAGTCCGTTGGAAAACCCTGTTTTTAGAAAATTCTTTGAGAAGCCTCAATTTTTAAGCAGGACAGCCTCTCCTACCTTTGGGCAACAATTGGGTAAAACCAAAATAGGGCATGGAATTACATGGAAGTATGCCTAAATCAAAACTAGCATGAGCGGATGGAAATCCTTTAAATGTATAAAAAAGCCAAGTCTGAAAACCTCTTAAAAATGAAGGCTCTATCGAGATTCCGTCACAAAGTTATAATACTGACAGCGTCAAATTGTAATTGAAATGCAAATTTTATTTCCAAGTGTTTATCATAAAGAATCCTTTTCTAAAAACATCATTTAAAAATATGTTATTAGACAACACCTCTAAAAACTGAATAAGGAAAAATTTGAAACATCGTATCTGGTTTCGCAATCAAAAATAGTTTTCAGTCCTAAAATACCTCCTGAAAAATTCCACCTTTGTATAATCCCCCCATCTTGCCAAAGGCCTTCTTACCACTTGTACAGCCAACATATTGGCTTACCCGATTTCTATCTTAATATCAGATATATAGCCTGCAAATTTAGCAAAGGCATATGTTACCATTCTAAATGTATGTTTATTATGATATTTCTTTAATTACTTGATGAGTAGAATAAAACTGGATAGTCCTTAAAAATCTTTTTTTTGTTCAGGTATAACAGCTGATCCCAAAACAACACTCAATGGTACGGATTCCACTCGCTTTTCAAATTCGAAGTAGTTTTCGAAGTCGAACAGGTTCTGTGAAGTTGGACTTCTTGATTGTATGAGATTTTCACCTTTTTTGATGAAAATCACACTACCCGAATTCAATCCTTGATCAAAAAAACGATTTCGGACAAAAAGATTCGCTCTCCGGATGACCCCATCAAAGTTGATTCCATAGGGTGATCAAAAGTCTGTATCAAAGTTACCTGAATGGAGGATATCTCCTAACGTGTGACCACCAGCTTCAGTGAAGGAAGTGGATCTTGGAGCGCAGCAACCCATCATTGGCTGCGGTAGCCTGGAAAACCTCCATTGTTAAATATTTTCCGGCTGAAATGGGTGAAGATTTCGACTAATTCAAAAAGCTATTTTGCCCTCTGGCCTTCGTTCTGGCACCCAAAAATTCAAACCATCGAGTGCCCAATTCCGTCAGGTGGCTTGACGGCTGCTGGGCAACAGATTATTGAACTTATTGAAAACGGTCAATAGACCTGTTTAAGTACGATTGTGAAAACACTTTGATCAGCAACTTCCGGGATTTGCCACAAACGTAACAAATGCATATGCAGACTCGGATCTCCGATGAAAAGAAAGAATAAAATGAGTCCTTGGTTCCAATCCAATTTGAACATTCCAAACAGGACTTCAGGAGTGTAGTTTTTCGGTTTTCGCTTATCCTCAAATCTACTTGGAGCCTTGTTTTGGTAGGATTTCACCTGAATTTTCATCCTCCCGAAGACTTCCTCGATTTGACAGAGAAATCATTTGCGCCATAGAAAATTCCCAAAGCTTTCCAAGGCCCGTAAAAGGAAGTCCACTTGAATGCCAATCAGAAGAACTGGATACTTCTGCAATTTGCACCAAGTCCAACTCATCTCCAGCTTAAACTTTGGGTATGTGACTGCTCCTGATTTGATGAGTCTATTTGGAGCTCAGTCTTCGCTTTTCTCCAATAAAATCAGCCAGGAAGAACCTCCTGTGTCCACGCAAAGTGCACTGCATGGCCAACGCCTGTCCATGTGCGCACAGTAGCCATTCAGCGTGTATGAACCATAAAAAGCCACGTGCTTCGCACTGATTAGCGTCCGCCAAGAAAGAGGCTTTTTGATATTTTTAGAGTACATTAGTCGGAAAGGAATCTGATATACTCCCTTCTGTGCACTGAGTACAGCCCGGCTTATCGCCCAAAAAACTCCGTCGGCAGGTGCAAATCCAAAGCCCAACCTTCGAAAGAAACGCATCACATGTGACCTTTGTTCCCAATGAACATCTTTTTGTATTAAGCATATAATCCCTTCAAAATCGGACGGCTTCCGCTTTCCGAATCGTGCCTACCCATCCAAAGTCAGATTTTCGAGAATCAGATATTCACCCGATTTTTCACATGGTTCCAAAATACCATAGAATTTACTTTCCATAAGTTCCATTTGATTTTTTGTTCATGGATGTTATCGCCTCCCACCATATTCCACCACCAAAGGCGCAGCCAAATTCTTTCAAATTAAAAAGATGTTGAATCTGGGAAGTTTGGACGATGTCTTAATCGGCGGAAAGTTGGTGGAACAAACTAAACAGCCTTTCCAGTGTCCTGCTATAAAAGACATGGGAGTGCCCCAAGAGCTCACCATAAGGCTTTGATTCAGGTGCAAAAAAGCTCATCCAAAATTCCTCTTTTGTCTCACACCCATCCGAAATGCCGCCCTGCCAAAAACTAAAACCCCATCCACCGGTCGCGTCGACAAAAAATTTCCTCTTGACGCAACATATTCAGTCGGAATTTTGGAAACAGAAAGCACTAACTGGAAAAGAATTCGTCACCTTTTTAGAAAGTCGATGACTGCAGTGTTTAAGAGCAGTTTGATATTGGCTCGGAAAACGACTTTTTCTAGGAGAATCGTATCCAAAATTAAGGGCGTTCCCTCCGGATTTCGTTACAAATTTGTCTACATCAGTTCATCCTATCCACCCCTCCTTCTCTTTGCCCATCTGTTGATTGTTTCCCATGTGGGAAGTGGCACCCAAGATCCAAAAGCCGGATTCCGAAGTGCATCGCCTCCCAAGACCGGCGCCTATCCGAATCAATGTCACTTTTAGACCTTCCCGGGCAGCAGTAATGGCAACAAGGCAAACCCCCGATAGGCCACCCCCGCGATTAACCAAATCAACGGCTACATTTTCAAATTTTAAGTTTCTTTTTCCCAATGGTAAACCTTCCTTCTTCATCAACAAATAGCTACCCAAAGAGTGGTTTAAGTGTTGTAATGTTTGTGTTTGACTTTTTTCGTTATAGATTTGAAAAGGAAATAAATCCAATTCCAGCTATCACTAAGGCCTATGCCCGATGAGTAAAAAGCTATTTCTACCGCTTTATCGCCAGAAGAGCAAAAAAGCAAAAACCGAATGGGATATTAAAGCTAGAAATACTCAAACCTTTTATTCTCCCAAAATTCATTTGTTTGCCCGCTCCAACTCTTCTGCGCAGAGGATTTTTATTCGATCGGTTTTACCGTGTGGAAACGCCGCTTAGCTATAATTCTACCAGTATCACAAGATTATAATACCTACACCTAGGAAAAGCTCTCTGCGGTTTAGGATAAATTTAAAGGCCTTAGTAATGAATGAAGAAAAAACATTTATAATCAAACTGATTAGCTTGACTCCCCAAATGGTTTGGCCTGTTGCTTTTTTGAAAAAGGGCCCATATCGTGGACCGAAAGTGCCCCTCCTGTTACTGCAGCAATGCTCTAGTACACCTCCAACAATCCCTCCCCCAAAGCACCAAAAAATGCAACTCCTATGTGCCGATAACCAAAAGGAATAGTGGTAAGTCTAGCACATTCATCAGGTTTACTGTGAATTGGCCGTAAAGGTTGAAAATACATTGTCAACACTCCGCAGGCAAGGTAAGTGAAGTATTGACCGAAGGCAGTGGCAAAAAATCATCCCCCCAAGCATCAGCCCAAACACGCCTTACAGGCAGTAACTCTTACATATCATCAAATACGCACCCTCTGCTTCCAAACCGTAGGTCAGGGTTTAAAAACCCGGTAAATATAGGAGCAACATCCATATAATCGACTGACCAAATAATAAAACCCGAAGAGAAAAGCCTACTTTTCGAAGGACTTGCTCTTTTACAGAAGTGTACGCTGCACAGATGCCCAGTTGCAACCAATAAAGATGATATTATAGATTGTAAAGGCAACAATAAAGACGCGGATATTCCTCCATTGAAAACATTGAAAAAGTATCAGGAGCTTTTTCTACAAAATTCCCAATCCCTCAACTTCCTTAATCGAAAGATGGATATCACAATTAATAACCATGCTGTAAGTATTACCAACGCAATACATCTGTCACTAACCGCCCATAAAACCACCTACAAGCCGTGTTAAAAATCATAATCATTCCTCCGAGAAGAAGAATGGCAAATTATAATCAAAATCCGGTAGATACGTTTACAATTTTGCTACAGGATAAAGGAAAGCACCCGTGATTAAACCCAAATGGAAGAACAGGAACAAATAGTGAGATTGTGATTTTTTTCCCCAAATCGATTGGTTAAAAAAACTCTGCAACAGTTAGTTGCTTTACTTCCACCAACCTTGTTCAAATAAATAACACATTATAAAGCCTGCAATGCACATGGCCATCTGAATTGGAATCGCCCACCATTCGCTTTACTTATAGGCGATAGACCCCAAACACGAAAGTACCAGCCGAAAAGAAACTCATGAACAGTGAAAGGCCATTCAGAACCAGGCACTGCACCTCGGCGCAAAAAGGAAGACTTCAATTCGTTCCCTATCGAGCAAAAGAAAGCCCAAAGCAGCCAGAATGATCAATGAGAAAATCTGAGAATGGTTAATAATCAAGCTGCTGCATTTCGGTTTTAAAGTAATTGGAAAGATTCGACCCCCTTCTTCTAAGTTCTATAGTACTAGATTTTATTGTTTTGAAATACTAAGATAATTCTGCGATACTACAAATTGCACTGAGTTCTAGTGTTCCTTTGGACTTTTTTCGTCTGAATTAGAGCTGTCATCTTTAATTTTTGAACTTGAAGTTCTCTGGATTAAAAGATAGAATACTCCGGAAACGCCCTGCTGAACGAAAGAAGCCATTCAAATCAATATGTTGCTTTTAGGGTTTTAATCGGTTTACAAACCAACCAAATCCTTCTAAGGCCTTTTGAGCTTGTTACAATCTTCCAAGGCGCCTCTTCTTCCCATTCACAACTCAAGTTGATAGCCAATGCAGCCTTTTGGAACGGCGAAATGGATTAAAGCTTTATCTTTTTGTAAAGTCACCCCTAATCAAGGGAACTCGATACAATTTTGCTCGGTAGCTACTTGATAACACCGGAGACCACTCACTGTGATAATAATTATCTTTACCCGTGTTGAATTGAAAGTTATAGGAGTCGGAAAAGTTGCATCCAAGAGGAACGAAATCTCACCCGGATTCGTGTAGTGACATTTACCGGTACGCTCAAATCGCTGCCCTTGGATTACCTGACCCGAAATTGGAATCACTCAATATCGTCGCATACCCCACATAGAATCCTTCTTTTTCACGCTGAAATGGCGGAGTGCGGGAGGAAGAATCTATTTTTTAAATCAATTTCCAGCGTTTCCTTAATGAATCAAAGTCCTCCTGCTGAGTACTCGAGACTTCCAACTCGTAAGAGTGGAAAAATTCCAATTCTGTGAGGTTCAATGAAATTATCATATTCCAGAGCTGATGCCTTTACCATTTCCATATATAATTCTTGCAAGTAAATTGTGCATTGGATTCTTGTCCAAGAAAATCCGCAGTACTCCATTTTGCGAAGATATTGTGAGCCAATCTCCCCCGATATCTTTGAACTACTTGATTGGGTTTCTAAAAATCGAGAACTGATCGGGACTTATCACTTTTTGGATCAGAAGCATACACGAGTTCTTGTCCATCAATGGCTTTCCATGCATACGTTCTAGTAAGGCATCTGAACCAGGATTGATTGCGGCAGAGTTTCCCAGCCCTGACTCCAAAATCATTTCCGTTCCCTGTCTTTTATCGCCATATCAATCGATAAGCGAAGTGAAAAGGCAGGAAATTCCAGGTTCCGAGGAAGGATCGAAATTACAAGCACTGTTTCCAGTACTTTATGAATAGAAAGATCACCATACCGGGCATTTCTTTTCGATGCAGTTAATAAGCCTCTCTTTTTTCTTCGTACACATCCACCACACCCCAAGATCTGTTCGGAAAACTCCCTTGTTGCTTACATAATACTTCTGTTAACTTGAGTCAAATGAACCTCCAAGTAAATAGAAGCCCGAAGTGATCGGGGGGGACCAAGGATTTAGGGCCATCAAAATCGAATTCAAGCTTCCCCCAAATTGTCAATCCCATATTCTGCATAGAAACAGGATTTTCAGAACCTTTTGTCGGTGCTCCCGTAGATAGCCAGGTTTACCATACTTATGATCAATCCCGAGTCTGAATGGATGCTAAAGTCATTTTCCCACTGTGCGTATGTGACACCCGGCAGTCACCAATTCTGGTAGAATCAAGCGTGTTTGCAAAGCAACATTTTTTCACCATACTCAAATGCCGTTTGGCAAATATGACGATTTCATTTCTACACTCGCAACCTATGACACTGGCGTGGTTGTATTGCGTTTCAATCAATCTAGAAACCCATTCTAGGGATTGGAGAATTGGGTCTGCCAAGGATCAAATTCCCATAATTAACGCTGAAATGGTCATCAGACCCCTTTTCATCCAAATAATCCAAGTTCTTTGAGGCAAAGGAAGATGAAGGGAAAGCGGCTAAGTTCCTCCCGCTCTTTGATCAGGTTATCCAATATTCTTATTCTCCAAAGAGAAGGGATGCCAAGTGAATTCTTCATTCAGGCAACCAAATGAAAAAACCCATCGGCTCTTAAGAATCAACCATTAGAAGAAGTTGCTATTGCATATATCCAATGTCGATTTTTTCTTCAAACGAATTCTTTCTAACAGGCAAGGGGAAATACCGGAATTCCACCTAGAAAAAAAACCTTCCCGTCGTGTATTAAGTTGGAGTATCAAATCCATGAAAAGAATTTCCCTTACCCTCCAACTTGTTTTTTAGAAAGACTTCAGGGACTCAGAAAGGCCACCGGTATTTTTTGCCTTCAAAGGGAAGTTTTTTAAAGATTTAACTACCATCTTTTTTATCTCTGGATAGGCACCGCGCAGGAACTTCGGCTTTGAAAAACCATGATTTGTAAAATTTTTCAAAGCCTAAAAAAATGGGGGAAAACCTCGGGGGCCAGATTTATTCTTTTGGTAGTCGGGGAAAAAAAAATTTGGAAGTGGGGGATTTTGGAAAAATTTCCCCTGGTTCCCAAAAATTTTTTTCTGGAAAATTCCCAAATTCGGGATTGTTGGCAGATTTTTTAAAGGTGGGAAAAAACTTGATCGTTTCTGTCCCCCCCCATTCCATTATTTCGATCTCTCTCT
>Ga0163217_1043080_pt1 | contig 14578 bp, 24 predicted proteins | sample SynspAceP_FD_185933 | JGI IMG/M metagenome (GOLD analysis project Ga0163217, IMG submission 185933) | Saline lake microbial communities from Ace Lake in Antarctica - Synechococcus sp. Ace-P (PacBio error correction) | ecosystem: Environmental > Aquatic > Non-marine Saline and Alkaline > Saline ... | reverse complement strand
GCACTTAAGAACGCGAACGACGCGCAGCGATGGCCGTCCGGGGCGGCCCCCGCCACCAAGACTTCAGGGACATCTCGGCGGCCATCCTCTCGGCCCGGCTGCCAGCAGGTAATCGGGTAGGCCAAAGGTGGCCTCGGTGATTCAAACACAATCGGCGACCGCACCGGCTCGAACGGGCGCGCAGCTGGGGGCGTTCCATCCCGATTTAGTAAGTCGCGCTGGATCCAGCCAGGTTTCTGAACTCGGCGCTGAAGGGCGGATCTGGCGGGAGACACAGCACAGGCACGGCGCTGTGGAACGACAGAAGGTGGCAAAAAACCGTCACCCCAGTTCAGCTCTGGCCGTAGTCCTGGGCTGTGAGCGCGATCGCTGGCCCAGACCGACTGGTCCGGCAGCACAGCACTTCGCCGGCCTGGAGCCCAACGGCCCAATAGGCGCCCACTGGGGAGGCGTTGCATGGTCGGGCGTTGGTGGGCCGTGAGATGATACAGGAGGCCCGGGGCGAGGCACCGGCCGACTCAGGGTCGATCAGGCATTGTTCCTGCGCCGGGCAAATACACGCCCCCTGCGGGGCTGAGCTGGATCAGGCCACCGTCGCGCCGGGCAGGGCCATGCGCTGGTTTGACCGGTGACGAACCCTTCCCAAGTTAGCATGGATCCCGCATTCGCCGGCTGGCCCCACTGGACCACTACGGACCACCTATTCGCGAGAGGAGCTGGAGGTGCCACGGCCGCGCCCTCTCTCCGGACTGCAGTGGTCTGGCTGGGCGGCCGATAGTAATCCACGCGGCACGGAATCTGGCAAGCGCCTTTGCGGCTGACCTTTGGCTGAGAGAACATGTGAGGAAGCACGCGCCGTCGCTTATCGCACCTCATGCTGGCACACGCGGCCCCTGGCCTCGGGCGAATGGAATCAAGTGGCGTGATCCTCTACGAGGAAACCCTGTTCCAGCAGGCTGCCGCACAGAGCTCCAGCCAAGACGGGCGCCTTCGATCCTCGATTGTTTCAAGCAGCAGGCGCCTGATCGCCGGCATCAAGGCTGGATTACTGGCGTGGAAGCCTCCTGCCGGTGGGCCTCCGGCGGCGCAAGCTGGAATTGCACGGGCTTACAGGCGTCTGCGGGGAGCCTGGGCCGCGGAGCGCCTATTTGCCGCGGCGCGCCGCTTTGCCCAAAAGGTGGCGGAGCGGTTGCTGCGCATGCTCAGCCGATGGCTGCCCGTCGGAGCTGTGAACGTGCAGTTATAGGAGGAGAGAGCGCCTGTCGGCTCGCTCGCTATGCCCGCACCGTTCCAGGACGAGGGCCTGGTGCCGAATCGTTGGGAGCCGCGAGATCCTGATGGATGGACGACCACGACATCCTCACCCACCGCCGCCCCCTGCAGTAAATGGGTTACTGAACGAACACGGTTTAATGAAGCCCTCGCGGCCTCAACACGGAGTGTTCCTGGAGGGCACCCTGCGCTCAAGCCTGCGAGACCCTCGCCCCGGCGCCGACCTGCACCAGAGCGCCCTCAGTCTCCGAGCAGGTGGCATGATTTCTAGGCCTGCGCCACCCTCAGCGCAGCGTGCCCCCCGCTCGATGCCGGCGATCCTGGTTTCTCATCGGGCGGACTGGGCGAGGGAGGAGGCCAGTGCGTGACCTCTCCACAGCCATTCAATGCGGACACGCCTGCTCGGCGAGCCAACTGGCACCTAGGAGAATTGGTTCTCCTGACGGCCGTGCCCTGCATCATTTCATGCCTCAGCCAGTGGAAGGGCCACAATCTGCGCGGCGGGTCAGGCGGCCCTGCTGGGCCCGCCGCCAGGCCACGGCGCGCTGCCCGCGGCGGTTTATGTGCCGGGGCTCGGAACCCACGCATGAGCAGCTCGCCTGTTTGTGGCGAACAACAGCTAACTGAAGGCGGAACCTGCCGCGAGGACGCGATCCAGCTCAGACGCTCAGTCCAGCATCGCCTTGGATCGGCGCAGGGCCTTCAGCCGCATGCTTTTCGCGAGCTCGATCGCAGCAGACGGAGCATCGTACTCGATCGGCCACTCGCCAGAGCTTCTCCAGCGCCTCTCGCTTCTCGCCGCATCGTAGGGGCAGGCGTCCCCTGCAACTGCAGGCCTCGGAGACCCTACCTCATAAAAACTCTGCGCGGCACCTGGCGCACGCATCTGGTGCAGGGATGCCGCGGTCGAAGCTGCACGCACGATAAACCGGGCCGGGCTGGCGGCCGCCGCGAGGCCAGCAGCTTGCTGAGATGGAGCCGATGAGCTCCGGCGGACGATCCGAGCACGGGGCGGCATTCCGGATGGGCGTGATCAATTCGGCTTGTGCGGTGGCTCCAGCTTCAGCGCGCAAGCACGGCCTCCTCGCTGAAGGTTTCAGGTGCACGCACAATGCAGCTGCCGGTGCCAGAGGGTGAGTTCACGCCCACTCTGTTGGGCACCCAGCGACCCAGGTTCTGGCTCGCGCGCGCGCCGAACAGGGTGATCGGCCGCTCGGCTGGGCAGCTGCTGACCACTAGCGCGCCAGGCGTTGCTGCTTGGTGCCAGCAATCAGGTCGCTCTGGGCATCTTTCACCGCCGCCCGAGCAGTTGATGTAGCTTCACCTAACCACGCGCGTGGTCTGGGGTGCTTCGGCCGCGGAAGGCGGCGTGAAGGCGTCGGCGGTGGCAGGGTCAAAAGCCAGGAACAGCCCCGCCTCCAATCCGGCGGCAGCACCATTTGGGCGGCGGCCCTGAGGATCTCTTAGAGACGTTTCGGCCATGAAGTGGAACAGCCACAGAAAGACGACGATCACTCGGGCGTTCTCGTTTTGCAGCCGACGCCTGTAGGGAGAGCTCCAGGTGAAATACGCCGCATAAATTCGGCCACGTCGGATTCGGGGCATCTGGTTGTAGTGGCGCGCCACGGCGTTCCGCCGCGCGCTTCAGTGGACGTGATGCGCCCCCGGCAGATTTTGGGAGCGGAGCCTGAGCCGGCAGCCCGGTCGTATGGTGGCTGAGAAAGGGAAGCGAGTCGTCACGAGGCCCGCGAGAAACCAACCGGAGCCTCAATTTGCGGCAGGATGCTCCCAGGGCCTAGGGATGTCGACCACGGCTCAGTACGCATCCGCCATTGCCGGGGATCTGCACGGCGAGATTGGCTGAGCAGAGACGACGTGCCTGCTTCGCGCATCACTGGGCGCCCTGATGCCCTTTCTGAGTGGTCCGGGCAGATGTCCACGCTGAATGGACCTAGTTGAGCGGGATCGCACACCAAGGCCTCGGCCTTCGCTCGACAGCCACCGCCTGCATTTTTCCGCAACCACGACACCGGCAAAAGACGACTAGCGGGCGCGCAAGCTCCAGGCGCCAGATCGGATACTACTTCGGCTGAAAGCGCCTATTGCGGCTGGCGCCGCTGCGACCTTGAGCCAGCTGGACCTTCCGAATGGTGGCGGCAGGCGCCCAGCCCAGCGCCCAGAGGCGGCGGCTATCACTTTCCGATGGGGGTTGAAGGCGCTGTGGGGGCCGGTCTCCTCGCGGGATCGAGTTAACCGACGAGAATCACGGCGGGCCGCCCTGGTGCCGATCCAGAAAGGCCCCCCTCGTGCTGCCTGGCCCATTTCAGGCCCCACGAGGCTGCTGGGCAGCGAGGCCCGCGACCCCTGCGGGCCGGGAATGGAGACCTCCCGCCGTTGCGAACTGGGGCGACATGCGACCTGGCGGATGGCGATCGAGCGCATCCAGGCGCACAGCGTCCGCCGCTGCCGCTGGTTGGTTTTCGGTCATATGCACCACCGGCGCTGATGCGTGGCAAGACGGCGAACGCGAGCTTCGATGATCGCGGCAGGCACCGCCTATCTCAATTCGTGCGGCCTGTGGTGCCGCGCCACCCGCGGCATCGACGGTGGAGGGCGGTGAAACTGCGCCATCTTCTCCTGAGGCCGAAACTTGACGCAAACGGCTGGTTCAGGCCTGCTCCAAGCCACCGCTGGTTTACAGCCCGGAAGGTCGCCTGCTTCTATGAACCAGGCCGTTGGCTGTAAGCAACCCTTGCCGTGACGTGCTGATGCTATGCCTGGCGTCAGCGGCCACCGGCTTTTGGCCATTGGGTCCGGGTGAGCTTCGGTGCTGCTGGCACCTGCGGCACGCCAACCCTCCTGGCGGCTGGTGATCTCCAGCTCCCTGCCCACCTCCTTTTCTCGCCGGCGCCCTTCGGGGCCACGTCCCTTTGGCACGCCCCTGCCTGGCGGGATGTGGGGCGCTGTGCAGTGTATGCTTCGGAGTGGCGGGGGCGGCCACGAACCGCGGCCCTTGCGGCCCTGGAGGCAGCGCCTGTCTGGCAGATCGAGCACCGAGGCGTGGCCTGGTTGGCGGACAGGGGCGGCCCTGCCTGGCTTTGCTGGGGGCGATGCTTCCCCCTGCCGCAGTCCCCGGCCTGGCGGGAAGCCACCCGGGTCTGCCGTTGCTCGGATGGGGGCAAATTCGGCTGGGACGACATGCTTTACGCCCAGATGGGCGGGTGCGTTTCTGGCCTGGCGGCAGCGTGCCGGGATTACCGCCGGAGGTGATTGGTCTGATCCGCTTGCCGCGTTAATATTCGGCTGGCCATGGACTGCGGTCTTGCCGGAGGATCGCGGTGGGACTCACCGCCTGAACAGCCACGGGCTGAATCCGCAGGATCCTGCGCCGCCAGACTTGATCGTGCCCAGCAGGCACAGCGCGCGTTGCTGCTGGCCTTCGGTGGCTCGGGCTATACGACTCCGATTTCCCAACTGTTCTGGAGTACCGCTGGCCCGACTTGGTCGGTTCATCAGCTCCGATCCCAGCGGCGCTGGCAGCCGCACCGAATGGGCCGGGTTCTGCCCGCGACGTGCGGGCCGCTGGAGGTGACTGCCCTGTGCGAAGCGGTGATCGGCAACGCGGGCTACAGGCAGTTTCTTGTGAGGCCCTCTTGCCAATTCAGATGGGAGTCCCATTCTGGCTGGGCGCGCAGCTTCGCCGAGGGCGGCCGTCATGGTAAGCCGGGGCTTGCAGCGCCTGCGGGCCACGCACCGGATTTGCTGAGCCAGCGGCCAACTGCGAGCGGTGACTGGGCAACTCGACCAGCCGGTTGCTGGCCGCCCGGGTGGTTAGGTCGCATGCTAACCGTGAGCGATGGGGACGGCAGCAGGCGGCTGAGGCGATCGAAAGCCTTTGCCGGCCTGCAGAGCGGCTTCGGCACTAGCCTTGAATGGCGAGGAAGCGCTGCACTGGAGCTTTTACTGGAAATGCTATCGTATGCTCATGCTTCAATCAGGAGAGCTGATTTCATCTGACGAAAGATTGGTGGCACCCTGATCAACAAGAATCCTTGACTGAGTCGAGTGATGCGAACGCCCAACACATCTGATAACGGTAGACACTTATTGCGACTGTCACTTTATGCGAAACCACTGTGGGGCTCCGGTCTCGTGTCAAGTTATGCGATGTATCGCATCCATCTTCTCCGAACGGTTTCCTGCATCCAAAATCCTTTTCACGATTCATCTGCTTGAAGCCACAGAAGTTTTCTCGCGTCAGCTGGTTTCTGAAGTCGTTCCAAACTAATTCCCGCCGCAATTTTGGTTGCGATTCGCACCTTCTTCGTTTTCTTGTTGTGCGTTCAAAGTCCGCCAAATGTTGCCTTATTGGGCGGTCACTGCTTTGCTGAGGTTGGCTAACTTGGCCTTGCGTTGTGTCTTGCCCCACTCACGACATCCCGAGTTTGCCTAAACTATCTTTCCCGCCGCTCTCTCCTCCTCTCCGCTCTGTATGATCGAGCGGCAGCAGCCCGGCTACAAGGCCACACTCTGCAGGAGATTCGTTCGTCCCAGCATGAATCGCTCCCATGGCCTTCCCCACTGCGGAACCCCGCTTTCCGTGGCGCGGTGGGTTATTGTGACGCGAAAAGCGCAACGACACGGCCCGCTCGCTTTCGCCTGATCACGCACCCGGAAACGACGGGCCCTGCTCAACAACGATTCGCTCTCGCTCGAGGGCACCTGGGCCATACGGCCAGACCAGGGTTACTGATCTCGTTCGGCGGCGTGATGTCCTCCTTGGATCCGTCACCCCAACCGGGTGATATTGCGCACGAGCCCGGATATTGCCAGTTGCAAGGCTGCGGTGACTTACCAGTTCATTGGCCACCCACCTAGGGACATCCGTGACCCGGTCGGAATGGGTCGGGTGGCTAATCGAGCCTGAGGTGCAGGAATCAAGCAAGCGATTTTTTCTGATCGCCACCGTGGAGCCCTTGAGCGATGTGGCAGATCCGCGCGTGACATGAGCCCCGCAAACTGGCTGCCCAAGCTGGCACCTGAGGGGGCCTCCTTCCCCACCCTCGTGGCCGCAGTTCTATGGCCACCGGTTCAAGCGCTTCACCGAGCTCAACACTATGAGGCCAATCTCTCAATGCGCCGGGCCAGCATCATCCGCCGCAATAAACAATGACATTGCCCAGCTCAGACCGTGGAGAGCCCGCGAATGCTCAGTGCACCTAGGGCAGCCTGGGTTGTGCCTGCGGGAATGATCGCGGCAGTCAGCCCCCAACGTAACATCAGTTCATTAGCTGATCGCCGCTGAGCGGGGGCTTGCCCACCGTCTGCGCTGGGCGATCAGGCTAGGCCAGCCCGTTGAGCCAGGGAAGCCAGAGCTGATTGGCGTAGGGCCATGGGCAGCAGATCTGAGGGTCGGCGCGGTTGATTCACCGACCCAAGATTCCAATAGATCTCAGAACAGCATCACCACAAGCGGTTTTTGAGAGCAGCAGGCCACCCAACTCCATGGCGACCCGATCCCCCTCCTTTGCATGGTGGGCTAGCCGGCAAACCGACGATCAAGCCGCAGCACTGAGGTGACAGTTAAGGTGAGCAACACTGCTCGCTGGAGGAGAGCCGGGCACACCTGCACAGGCACGCCCCGCCTCCAGGCAGGTTTTCCACGGCAGGCGATGGGGAATCAAACGATGGCGCCGTCTCGCCGTTGTCGCGCACGTAGTTCTGGTTGCCGTAGCGCGTCTGCAGCCTCCCCACACAGAAGGGATGCGCCGGGCACAGGGCGAACATGGCGTCGCCGGACGTTAGAAGTTGAGCAGGTGTTTAAGCCGCCGCGCGGATCGGCCGACAAAGCACGAGGCTTGGCCTTCATCGAAGCCCAGAACTCCTTCACCGCCAGGCCGGGGGTTCGCTCGTACGGGTGGGGGACCGCAGTCCAGCCGCTGCTTCGTATTCAAATACGGCCCATGTTCGGCTTCCAGGCTGTCAGCGCTGGGCCGCGGGTGAGGGCCCGGGGCCAGATCGATCACCGGAACCACGCAGGACAGGCAGGTGGCGTGATCGGAAGCAACTCAGGGGTTTAGTACCGCGCCACGCCCCCCCGGCCAGGGCCGCCCAGGGCCCGTCAGCAGCACGGCAGGGCGCCAGCGATGCCCGAGCGGGCCAGTGCGGAGGCAGTGGGACGGACCGGTCGGCTTGGACCAGCTGCGGCTGCTTCTCAGGTGACGCTTCATTGCTCTTCCAGCCAGGCTCCTGGCCGTGCCCGTCTGCCTGGCTGACAGACAGCGTCCTCGAAGCGGCAGGCGCAGCGTGCCCTTCGCCTGCTTACATGGACGCGGGGCGTTGGGCATGACCGCTGAAGCACCGGTTGCCTACGGTGGGCTGGGCCGCCTTGCGCAATCGGGCCGCCATTAGACGATTTCGCCACGTGCCCCGTCGCTGGGCATAGACATAATATAGCGTGCCTGCTTCGCGGTCCCAAGGCTTGCCCAGGTGGTCAAGGAGCTTGCACTGGATCCCACCGACTGGCAAGACACCTGCTTCGCGAGCGAGATCGGCCGCCCCGCCTCTCCCTGATTCTCGAGCCGGCCCTGGGCGAGGCTGACCTGGGCCGGCAGGCTGGCCGCTGCGGGCTTGCGTGGCGACGGTTGGGCGTTGGCTGGCGGGCCTGCAACCCGAGCTGGTGCTGGGTGGCCCAACGCCGGCATGGTCCGCCCGCCAGCGGCAGCGGCCTTGAGGATGCCCTCGTGCCGTGTGCGCTGAGAAGCAGCTTCGAGGAAAGCTGGCGTGCGCGGCCGACTGGCGGGGCAGTGGTGCTGGCCCACGAGGTTGCTCAGATTGCCCTGAGCGGTGGAGCGGATCGGTGAGGCAGCGGGCGGGGCTGGACGCCAGCAGCTGGGGACGCCTCAGCAGGAACGTTGCGGCTTGGAAGCCCGGCGGACCTGGAAAGCCAGGCCCAGCGGTGCACGGCATGCAGCGCCCATGTTGGCCTGCAACCGGCCTGGGGAGGCAGCGGCCTCCAGGGCTGGTGCCGGAGGCTGCATCCGGGCTCGAGCCGTGGCTGGCGGGCCTTGGTGCGGGCGTCTGCGCTGCGGCCGCCTGCTGGTGTCGACCCTACGCCCTGGAGGCCTGGCGCTTTAACTTACGCGACGCCAGCGCTCCAACGGCACTGTGATGGTCCTACGGGGCCAGGGCAGGCAGGACACGCAGATCCCTCTAGGCGATATCCGGCCACTGGAGATCCTCACCGCCCAGCCTTGGCATCGACAATGCCTGGTTGCGCGTGCGGCCAGCGCCCAGAGCGTTGGCAGGCTGCGGGTCAGTGCCGCCAGGGGAGGCGCTGCTGGCCTGGGGGTGGCGGACACGCTGCACGTGGCTTCAGCACAGGGCGGTCGGCCGGGCTTGGGCGAGCTGGGCTAGGCCCGTCCGTCGAAGCTCTCTGCTGCGGGCCTGGTGATCCCGCCTGCCGGCTCGGTGATTTCCGCTGGCTGGCCTCTTGCCCGGGGCGAGTCCGGAGCGGGATTCTAGGCCGCCCCCGTTCTAGGCGCCACCGCCCCTGTTTTTGGCCGAACCGGGGGCCCTAGCCCGCCCATCGAAGGCCCAGGCCAGTTTTCACCGCCCTGCTTTGGCGCAGTTGCTGCAACGGAGAACCAACTCCGCTCGGCGTCCCTGCGCCCTAAAACGGTCTAAAACTATGTGGTTTCATTGGCACTGCTGATGCTCCTGATATCATGGGCGCCGGAACGCTTCTTATCTTGAACTCGACCCCCCGCCGCCAACCTCAGGCGAGCTGGCCCCATGTGGTGGGGTAGAGGCGGTGGCTTCGCCGGCGGTCGGTCTGCCAGGCCCTGGCCGCCAGCCGGTGCGCGTTTCACCCTGTATTAGACAAAAGCGCAATTTCTCATATCCTGTTAGCGCCCTCCTCTATCAGGTGGCTTGGGCTGGTCTCGGCGGTCGGATGTATGGGCCGTCGCCCCTCGCCAGATGTGAGTCAGGCCCCCAACGTTCAGTGCTGCTTGGGGAGAGTGTCCGCGAACCTTTGACTGGAGAAAACCCGTTCCCGCGGATTCAACGCCATTCGACACGGCTACGAACCAGCTGGTGCTGTGCTGCGGTTCTGGGGCAGCAACCTAGTTCGGTCACGAGGAAATTGGGCCGCTGTCACCGCGCCGATGAAAGTCCTGGAGCACGCCAGGAAATTCGTCGGCCGGGTTTGCTTGGATGGCCCGTTGGAAGAGGCCGAGCAGACCCACCGATCCCCAGCCGGCCGCCATTCCTGCAGTCGGTGGTGGGTGGGCCGGGCCGTGCTCGGTTTGCGAACGTAGCGGGCTCCCTGGTGGACTCGAATGCACAGCGCCATCCGCCCGGCCGATTTTCAATAGCTAGTCAGGTGGAGCTTCTGCCGGGTGGTAGCTGGTGGAAGCGGGGATCGGGTGCTGCCAAACATGACATTCCAGCCTTCTACGGGCGGCGGCAGCGGGAGTACCTGGAGGCGCAAAATGGGGTGGAGCTAGTGTCTGGGCTCAATGTGGGGCGATTCGAGCCGGGCAAGGTCCTTGCTCAAGGCAGTAAGGGGCATACCCGCTTTCTCGGGCCCGCCACCGTCTGCTGGACCGCTGGGTGCGGCCGTACGGCACTCGGAAACTGCTGAGCCGACGCAGCGCGCTCGCGCGACGTCTTCGGGCGCGTGCTGGTGGAGCCCGATTCGTCTCGCCGTCACGCTCGGCAGCTGCGGGTGGTGGGCGATCTCTGCAGCTTACGGCCGACTACCAGCGTACGGCGCGGCGCGCTGTGCCGGCATCGGCCGGCCTGGCAGGTTGCTATGATGGTGGTCGTGGGTGGCCGGGCGACATCCTGCTGGCCAGATCAAGGGCAGACCAGTCCGTCCTCCGCGTGTGATCTTGGCTCCATGGCCGGTGAAGCCGTCCGCTGTTCGCGGCGTTGGCCGGACCTGCAGCGCCTGCTAGCAGTCACGGCTGCTCGGTTGGCTGCTTGGGGGATGGGGCCACCTGGGCCTTCATCACTTGCCAACCGAAAAACCGCACACCACGGGCTCACCGCCGCGCATGATGGCAGATCGCACCGTCAGCGCGCGCCGGTCCTCGCTAGATACACCGCCGCCGGAGCAGCACATTCAACGGCGTGGGTGTGGGCCTGACGCGGGCTCCGGCGGCCACCCGAGAATCTCCGAAGTCATCCCCGGGGCTCAGCCGAGTCGCCGCACCAGCGCCGTGGCCCTGCCGCGGCTTGATGATTCGACCGGGGGGCGTTGCGGTTCACCACCTCCAGGTGCGCAGGGTTGTAGTGGTGTCACGGGTGCTTCCGCTCTTGCAGGAGAGACTCACGAGCACGTGAGCGGTCTGGAAGGCGGCGGCGCCTTCCCAGGAGTAGTTTGGCGCGGGCCGCTTGCGCTGCGCCGGAAGCGGGCGAAAAGATGCGCCAAGCCGGGCGGGAAATTAGGCGTGCTGTTGGTCCCGCTGTATGTAGGCCCCACGTTCGTAGCGGCTCCAGGAGCTGCGCAAGCTGCTCGCCCCTCAGCACGTTGCCCCGCTGTCGTCGGCCCTTGGGCCCGGCCTGGGCAGGTAAGCGAGTACGAGCTGCGGGCGGGCCAGCGGGCGGCGTCAGAGGCGAGGCTGCGCTCGGCCCAACGCAGTGCTGCGGGCTGAATATTTCAGGGCGGAGGAGGGCGTCCGACCAGCAGGAAACTGCCCATCCTGCAGGAACGGAATAGAAGAAAGGGAAGCCGAGGGCATCCAGGAAGGAGCAGCCCCAGATCTGTTTGCGGCGACTGCGGTCCAGAAACGCGGCCCGCTTCTGGCGCTCACGTACGATACGGTAACGGCCCGCCGCTGCCGGCCGACGAGCGCGATGGTTGCCATCGGTTGGCGCCAAGGCTCAGGCCGCGAGCGTGCCGTTAAGGGCGCAGATCGACCCCCACGAAGGACGCCCACCATCGCCCCTGAGGGCCATTCGCTGAAGGCTGTCTTCTGTCCGGCCACCATTGTCGCGCGGCGCAAAAAGCCCAGGTCAGGGCGCGGCGAGGGGAACAGGGACACGTGCCCTGGCTCACCCGGGATGTAGGTGGTGGAGCCGTAACTGGAGTTGAGATCAGGAATCGCACGCAGAGCGGTGATCGGCCACGCCGCTGCAGTTTTCACTCGCGGGCGGCAAGTTCAGCGCGCTCGCGCTCCTGGGGCTTCGCCGCAGCGGGTGGCGTGAATGCTCGCTCAGCCCGTGCTGGGGACTCCCCCAGGCCAGAGCGCGCCCAGGGCCCCGATAAGCCACCGGCACGGCTGGCGCCGGCGAGCGCGAGGCAAGGAATTACGCGAAGAAACGGACGCATTCATTGGGACCTGACGCTACCAGATGGCTGGCAAGGCCTGGCTTCTTTACCCCGGATGCCATCGCACCCTGTTCGTTGAATGTCGTGGGTGCTGAGCGCGGCGTTCAGCCATGAAAATTGTGAACAGCATACTAGCTATCGCATCAATAGATAGAAAAGGCTCGCCTTAAGAAAACTCTTGCTGGAGCAGCTCTGGAGCCAATATGGGAGCTCAGCTGGAACGGTGAAACGATGGAGAGTGTGATGCTTCCGTTGGGCGAGTCCCTGCGTTTATTGAACCACGTCTGCGGTAGTATCCGCAACGCTCATCCACTAACGCCCATATTTCTAATGACCCATAAAATCAGCGAATTGAAACATTAGGAGAATTTCAATCGGGACGCGGTATTCAGAAAGCCATAGGCGAGTCTTACACAGTCGGGTCATTGACAGAGGAAACCAAACGGTGCGGTAGCGCCCAACAGACGGAACAGACATGCCCAGCCCCCGCGCCGGGCGGTGTCATTGGAAGAAACCCTAGAGGCGATACCGTGGCAGAGAGCTGAGGCGGAGAACGGCGAACCTCGGCCGGGACGATGCGACCAGACGTCTGTGTTTGTACGTGTCGGAGATGGTTAAATGTCCTGTTCGATAGAGAGTTATTAGGTACAATCAAGGGTTCTGGCATATGTCGCGATCTATAGAAAAAACACGCGTCTTCCAGATAGAAATAATCCAAAATGCAGAGATTACGCCCGTTTTACGCCCAGCACGTCAGTAGAGATGCTTAGCACTAAGCGCATATCCATTTACTCAGGCTGATCCCGGTAATGAACGCGGTCATTAGGCAGATCGATAATATTGCACATCGTGATATGCCAGTATGACGACATGACAGCAAGGTGACATGAGATAGAAGTACACCAGGATTGCCAGAATGTCCAACAACGAGAATCGCGCAGCGTTTTGCGTTTGATGCGGTAGATTCGCCGTAGCTGTTCATCGTTTTGGAAAAAAATGACGGCGGACTCTCCCTTTGATTCGCTTCAATAATTCACCCGACAGTATCCAGGGCGTCAGCAGCACAATGTCTGCGGCTGCCCTTGCCGCCTCTGTTGCATCCGAAACAGCAATGCGACAGTTCCGGATTTTTTATCAGGCCGAGGGGGCGCTTCGATTCACACCATCACCGGTCAGCCAAACAAAAAGTGACCGTGCGCTACTCGAAATTTGGAAACTTGTGTTCAGGGAAACACTTGGGCGAGCCAATGCGGCTTGCTGTATGGATTTAGCTGCCCGCCGGTTGTTCTTGTGGCTGAATCGCCCAGGGACTGCTGGGCATCGAAGAATAGTTGTGCCCAGCCCCAGTATTGCTGTTTCCTTAGCGATCGGGTGTGCACTGCCGTGTTCCCATCTTCTGATCTGAACACCCATCTTGGCTTGCCGAGCGATTGGCTCTTTGCATCGCCGCATGTGCTGGGAGGTCGAACAAGGGGAAGAAACCCCTATGTTAAATTGCCAGGGCCCATCCCTTCTGCTCGCGCTTACATCCCAGAACGAGTCGACCCTCGTGCCGCAATAGCATTGACAGCCTTTGTTCAACGGCCCCATGTTTATCTCCTGAGTGTTTCAGGCTAAAGCAAGAGATTACTGGCGGTGGCTCCCTTGGGTCCCTTGAAGGTCCTGGCTGGTCATTACGTTAGACTGCGTAAGATTCAGTACGTTTTACTGCAACTGGTGTCAAAGGTGATAAAGTGGGACGGATCTTCGATTATTTAGAGACTGGTGCTCTTTATCCCATCCAAGTACAGCGAGAGCAACGAGTCATTGTTCCGAAAGGCGTCGGATGCAGCGACCATAGAGAATGACCTCCTCGACAGACTTGAGTTGACACAAAAGGATCTCCTAAGGTTAACTTATCTGGGTCAGTTGTTGCCAGTTTTATCCGTCGCAGAGAAGCGTCTACCACTTGCTAACTTCTTCGATTGCAACCAATTTTTGCTTACGATCGCTGTTTTGGGCAAGCCAATCGGGGCTCCAACGGCCATTGTGGGACAGAAAGAACCGTCGCATGGCGGACGGAAATCGCAGGCTACGACGTGGAACTGGCAAGGGGTCGAAGGATGGGATCCCTCGGATGGACGCAACGACAAAATTAATTAGTCGTTTACAAGCCCCAAAGCCCAGGACAATTAGATAATTTGCCAATCTTCAAAGACTGGCCTTTTGATAAAATGGGGCTGACTGTGTCTGTTCCCTGTCTGCACGAGTTGCGCGGTCTCTTTACCGAAAGTAAGTCTTTGAACCTGTCCGTTAGAAACTATATTGCACCTTGACTTCCCTGGGCGAAGGAAATTGAAAACCTGAATAGTATTGGGCCTCGCCAGACTCTGAAGCGTTCAGTGGTGTAGAAGATTTCCCGCCGAGGTCAGACGGCGGTATAGATCGGACTTCGACTGGATCCCCATTCAAGCAGGGCGGGCATCGGCGGGCATACAATGTCACCAAATGTCGAAGGCGATCAAATCTCCACGCTAGGGTACCAAATTCACGAGATTAGCCGATTCGTTGATCCCACATTGGTCCATGCCGTTTTGACTCGCGCTCTTAACAGACAGCTTTTGCCTCAGTGCAAAAGCGACATTGCGTTGCCACGCCTTTCATGTTCCTTCCCAGAAGCCAAACAAAAAGCATTGGAGAATCAGCAACAGTGAGTATATGAATGAGAAGCCAGCCCAATGGTCCCCAAACTAATTGCCGAAAGAAATTAACTTGCCTGGCAAATTTTTTCCAAGGTCATCCATGGGGGAAAATTGTCCCCAAGAAGTCTCTGAGAGAAAAGCCCAGGATAATGGGGATTGGGCTGTTTTTGTTTCTTTTTATTATTTAATTTATTTCGTATAGCGTTTCCGTAAACCTTTTTCAGGGCGGACAAAGGGGCGGGTGTTTCGTTCAGCTCCTCTTGGCTTGAAGCCTGTATCTCTCTCT
>Ga0163217_1076763_pt1 | contig 14581 bp, 7 predicted proteins | sample SynspAceP_FD_185933 | JGI IMG/M metagenome (GOLD analysis project Ga0163217, IMG submission 185933) | Saline lake microbial communities from Ace Lake in Antarctica - Synechococcus sp. Ace-P (PacBio error correction) | ecosystem: Environmental > Aquatic > Non-marine Saline and Alkaline > Saline ... | reverse complement strand
ATACCTCGTTGATTACACAATTAGCGCCAGGCACACCAATCTTCATTTATCCCTCCTGACTTAGGTTTGCCTCATTCTTGATTGGGTTGAAGAGAATCTTTATGCTGGCTCTAATGTTAATTATTCTCTTTAGAAAAAGAAAAAACTATGATTGTTAGGGAGGAGCGGGCTTAGAGCTGAACAAACTAATGTGTTTTATTGGCATTAGATCCTGTAAATGCCACTACCCTTTTTGATAACGAAAGTTGGATTATTTTGAACTTTTTCCTAGTGTACGTTTACCTTAAACTAAATGACAACAATTAAAATATCTGCCTTTTTATAATCGAAAGATAGACCGCCCAGGCGAAACCTGAGAAATTGAGGAGTTTTTCCAAATATGATGATCCAGAATTATTAAGAAGTAGGTAATCCGTATTTAAGACCACATTACCGATGCTTTTGAAATTGCCCATAAGTACTTCTTAGCGGGGAGAGGGTTTCTTTGTTCTTCATGCAGTGTTCATCGCATGATTAAAGATCAGTACATGGCGCATATTTAGTATTGACACAGTTAACCCTGATTACGATATTGTTTAACCGAATTTATCAAAAAATAACGGGTAGTGCGACAATTACCGGTGGGTAGAACTTTTATTCAGTCAAGATAATTACCAACACGGTTCTAAAAGTATCGAGCTAGTTTTAATGGGGTTGTCAATAAGTATAGATGCCTATCAACGGTACACTTTACCTTTCCTTGTCGACGTCCGTTTTTTTATCGAGGCTTCAAGCTGATCCTGCTTGGGATCGAAATTAACCAGTGGATTTAAATTTGCGCTTGGAAGTTATCAGCACAAATCACAGGTGGTATTTTTTTCAATAGAATAATATACACAAGGCGAACAACTGAGTGCTCCTCTTTAGATATTTGGATTTCAAAAAAAACGATTTGGGATAGTAAAAGGAGAACTAAGCTTAGGCGGCACTGATATCCTAATTACTTTTGGTATTTCGTCAACACGAATCATCATGAGGTTTTACTGCTGTCTATGAAAACGATTATGCAACCCAAGTGATGTCGGTTAGGAATGAAATAATAGGTTTTAGAAAACAATTGAATTATATAAAAAAAAATTTAGATTTTCCTTAAACCACCTTTAGATTTCGGTGTTATTTTATAAACTAATTCAAGAGAATTTAATGAATGAAATTAAAGTGTTCCAAAAGTGGCTGAAATAACCCTATTATTTGGCTAATGAAGATAGTTGCCACCACCTTTTAGGCGGGAAACTTAGGAGATTTTCGGCAAAACTTTAGGTTTTAGGGATATAACAATAGGTATTACTAATTACATTTTTTTTAATATTTTTTGTTTAATGTTCTCGGTATACCAGTTGTATTCTAAAAAATATTGTGCCCTATATTTTGGCTTGCTCATAATTGCGACAACTACTTTAGGAACGCGAGATTTTCCGATTTATGCGATAGAAAGTGTAGGACTAGGTTATACGTTTATGCAGTTGGTTTTATGTTGGTTTGGCAACTACTTTAGGGGCTGTGGTAAATGCAAAGTTTAAGAATTTAGATGTTCTATCCAGATTTTTGAAAAGAAAAAAGAGCTATTTTTTTGGGACAGCAGTTTTATTTCTCAATAGTTTGGTACTGCATTGGCGATTATTTAAGTGATTTGAAATTGCCGTCTAAGTTATTTTAGTGGGTGCATTGCGTAACTGCAGCTATTTTGCCTTTTGGTTAATTTTATTCCAATTACTTCTCAAAAAGTAAATCAAATAGTGTTGTTTTGATTGCATTTGTGTTCACTTCGACCATTTGGAGCAACCTTTTGGGACGTTTTTCTAACCAAACTATAAATAAAAAACGGTTTTAGACCTCGGGTACCTACCAGCATCAATTTTTTTATTGCTATTAATACGGTTTCTAATTATTATTTCCCATCGGACCAGCTTCAAAGAAAACTATATAAAATTTCTTTAGATTTCCTTTACCATCTTTAGATTTAGGTATTTAGTTTTATAGTATAATTAAAATTAGAAATCATGACAAAGTACAAATTTTTAGGAACATGTTTTTACCCTATTAATAGGAGCTGGTACATTTCGCATTGAAAACCAGTGATGGACACTCCAAAAAAAAGTAAAAGATGCCCTTTGCGAAAATTCCCTATTCGGTAAAAAAAGTTAGCTGGAAAAAGGAAAGATGAAACCGAATGCGGAAGCAGAATTTAAAATGAATAAAGCTCGGACATATTCTGCGAAACTTTCTTTAGAAGATGGTACTGGCAAGAAAACAGAAACATGAAAATTAAAAAAAATGCCATTCCAACTTAATGTAAAAAACAACTTTAGAGACGGGAATTTTAGGCTATAAAATAGAAGAAGCTGAAAAATTTCAGAAACTAGCGCTGGGTACTGTGTATGAATTTGAACTTGAAAAGGAGAGCAAATGATGGAGTTGCAATTGATGTACCAACTGGAAAACTCTTAAAAAAGAAATAGGGAAGAAATAAAGAGATAAGGATTATGTTTTATTTTAGTTCGTTTGAGGATTTAAGTACTAGTTGGGTCGAGCAAAAAGTTCCGACCACTTTTTTTTAGTTTTTAGACTTAACTTTCCTTTAGATTTCAAGCCTACATATTGAGTATCAATTCATAAAAATGTGGTTTAAATTATTTTCCAAACGCTTGCAATCCTTAAAGCTTTCTACTTGTTTTTCTCTCTATTTCTACGTCGAAAACTCAAGCTTTTGGTTTGGGATTTACTGAAATCTGATAAAGGTTAGTTTTATTCTCTTTTAAAACTTTTGGCACAGGATTTCTTTTTGATCTGGCGACGGTCTCTTTTTGTCGCTGTGCCCTTATTTACTTTAACTTTTAGTTTTTTCCATTAAAATGGCATGGTTCATTACTAGACAGAATAATTACCCCTATTGGATTTTTTTTAGGAATTTATAATCAGTCTACTTTTCTTTTTTTGGAGAATTTTACCTATTTGGGAGGAGTTCACCGCCAGGCTAATAAGATTTGTATTTTGACTGTTGATTATCTTGATTGTATAACCTATGGAAGTTGTAAAAAATATTAATTGAATCCTATCCTTTACCTATTCTAATTAGGATCCCTATTGGTATTGCGTTGGCTGACTATATTTTTAGTTTTTTAATTAAACATATTTAAAAACAAGGCCTATGCGAAAGAAACTACTTTTAGCAGAAGGTTATTGCCCGCTACACCTTGGTTTTTTAATGGCACTTTTTGTACTTTATTTTGATAATGATGCTGCAGAATGGTCCAAAAATCGGTACAACAATGAACTTTCTAAAGCGGGAATTTTTTCTTTTTTTCGCTGCACTTAGAAACAATGAATGGCGTATACCCGAAGTTTCTATAAACACGATATCTGAAGAAAAGCGCTTTTGCGCTTTAAAGGTACCTATGCAAGCTATGGCGATTTACCTTTATAAATCCTGTTTGAAAAATTGAAATTAGGCGTAAAGTAAATTATTCAGGGAGTTAAATAGTACACAAAAACCCAAAGATGTAAATTTTTATCTTGTATCGGAAAGTTTAAGTGCCTATATTTAAACCCCTAGCGATGATCTGCAGATTACCCCAACACTCGATTCGGCTGCCAATGGAAAGTCTTTTCTTACCAATTTATTTGCCACAGGCACTAGAACTGCTTCGAGGTGATGGAGGCTATTACACTTTCAATACCCAAACCACCGCGCGGCGAAGATTGATAAAACGAAAAAAATAATACAGGTTATCTTTACTATGGCGAGTATTTAGGAAAAAGGATATAAGCGAAATACTTCTTCTATGGTGGGTGATGGCTATTTGATAATATGGAACGAATACGTATTTGGGCGGTAATGGTTTTAACATTGTCGATAGAGGTCGTGGTTTTCTTTTCTGGATAAAAGTATCACAACTACACGAACTAATATAGAAGATGATGAAGGACACTTTTGAAAATGCCTGGGGCGTCCTGTGATGAGATTATTATAACAAAGTTTTATAAAGGAAGCAGACAAAAGCCTATAACACAGAACGCCATTTTTCGATTTGTGATGACCACATCAAATCATAAAACCTTTATACCTATCCGAAGGTAAAAGTAAGATATCCCTTCTGGTAGTGGAAGAATGGAGGTATTTAATTTACCTCATTATGCCATAGGTGCATTTCTTAACTGCTCGTTCTAAACCTGTGGTTTAAAAACACAATTTTGCATCATGAGTGATCATTGCCTCAAGTAGTGCCGGTAAGTGAGGAGTTAGATGTGCAGAACTATCATATTTCCTGCTTTATTTACAATATCCCAAATAGTGAACCACAGAAAAACTAAAATAATTTGAGTATCACAAGATTGATCTTTCCGACACTTTTTGCACAGCTTGGTTGGAGTATGAAAACCTATTTGTTTGGCAAAACATCCTTGCAAATGAAACCTGAAAATGAACGCGCTTTTACGGTAATTTACCGAAAACTAGGGGTATTTTAAAAGTAATAAAATAATGATTTAGGAGATGGAAAAACAGCCAATTTTATACCTGGATTCCAATGACAATAGTTTAAACGAGCACCCATTAGATATTGAATTTTTAAACGCCACAATTTCAAATTATCAAGTACGCCTGATATTTGTATCGGAATGGCGGCCTTAAAGCTTAAATAATAAGATGATTCATATTGCATTTTATTCGTAAACCCAATCGCTGGTGTCGCAAATCTTTATTGACAGCGGCCATACCTTAAACCTTATTTTATTAGCAGTTTGCCATGTTGCGTAACAGTAAACATTCCGACTTATAAAAAGCTGCTTTGAGCTTACTTTAGCTCAATTGCTGAAAAAGCAGATAATTATTGGGCCTGCGGCGGCGATTGGTACTATCATGAAGTAGCGTTCTTGTTTAAAACAGGCACTACCCATTCCTTAGGAATTAATACCTTGGGATCGGAAACGTTTATCATCAAATTTTAAATATTCCTAAAAATTTAAGAAAGCTTATAGCAGTTATAAGGAAAACAACGAATGACGACCATTTGACATTGCAGTATCAACGAAGCGGTATTTTTTAGTAATATGGGATCGGTTTTGATGCTAGTGTCATTAAGCATACGAGGCTTCAAAAAAAGAAACCATCTTTGGCTACGTTGGATGCTTGTTTAAATCGCTTAGAGACTGTAAAATAAAAATAATAAGCTAATCCGTACAAAATAGATGGCTCAGCGTTTTTGAGAAAAAACCCGTTTATGATCTTAGTATCTAATTCAAATGAGATGGGGTATAATATAGTATGAGTCTTACGCCAAGCAATTTTGTTTTTTTTTTTTCAATTTGCCAAGATGGCCTTTTAAGAGTTTTAATTATAGCTAAATTAAGTAGGTTTAAAGTATTATGGTTGATGTTTCTGAATGCTTTTTAAAAAAGTACATTGGCTGAGAGAAAGCAAAGAGTTTTCACCAAAAAAAAATACGATTATTCAAGAAATGACGATTTCTTATTTTTGAAAGCAAATTTGATGGAGAATATCATCAGACAAAATCTGATTACATTAGAAATTTCTCTGTTCAAGAAAAAAATCATTAAGAGTAATAACTACTCAGTAAATTGCTGCTGAATGAGATTACATTAGTTTGACTTTGTTCAAGAACTTAGTAATGCCGTATGGTTCGTTATAATATGCAAATTATTGGAGAAAAACGGCCCGTAGGTATGTTGCTCTTTCGTAAAAATGATCAGTCCAAGGTGCCGTTAGGGGTTGACACAGGCTTTAATTTTTTGTTTTGGATAACCTAGTGCTGGTTGTTCGTTTTTTGCGGGCGTGGAAAACTATTTGAGTGTACCAGCTACATGGTACGCTTCTTCGTCAGTTAGTTTTGGATTGTCCCAAGTTGCTTTAAATTAGGCATATTACTTTTATAAATTCAGCAGCGGTAATGACACGATTCATCCCGGGCGCCGTCATTGTAGGAGTCTAATCCCCATAAGGAGGATAAAAGTAGCAGCATGTACTATTGGTTTTTTGCGACCTTGACCTTCTTCTCCCATGGCCATACCAAAACACTCTTTTATAAACACCTGTTTCCCTTTGTCTAGGTCGACGGCCATAATCCGTAGCCTAATGCGGTTGATATCCTTTATGATATATTTCTTTCCTTTTTCAGGCAAACCCTGGCTTAGCCAATCCATATACGCCCGGGATGGCATCCATATTTATCAGATTTGCAGGAGTTTTTTACCATTATGCTGCGTTCTATGCAGCCGTTGATACGATCTTCTATGGTGCCTATACCGGTTGGCCACGACCCCCAAATTGAGGAAAAACGCTTAATATCCCCACCCAAGAGAAAGGCTCCCGCCTGAGTGCCGCTCCTAGGTGGACAATATAGTACAGGCCAGATTAATTCCCGGCTTGGGAAAACGGTATTCTTGGGTTCTTGCAGTCGACCATGTACTGGTACGGTTTCTGTAATTAAATTAATAGCCCTTTTTTAACTTTTTCAGGCATTTTTTAGTAAAAACCCTTTTAACCCGATTTTTTTTTTTAACTTGGGGGGGGGGTTTCTTTTTGGGGGGGTTGGGGGGTTCCGCCACGTCCAGGCACTCCACTAGTGGCCAGTGCAATCAAGATGTTTCCTTAAATGTAAGTGTAAGACCGAATACCAACATCCAGCCAAAACAATGAGGATAATGAATACTTTATTAAAATGCCTTTTAATAGTGGGTACTTCTTTCATTTGTGTTGAAATTCTTTACCATTTTAATGGGTGCACTGCTTAAAAATTAGTTAAATGAAACTATAACTTCGGTAAAGATAAATTAGATATGGATATTAAAGACCAAACAAATGACTTTCTTTCTTTTTATTCTTGGAATTTAGCAGATATGGATACCAGGTAACTTTAGTGGCTTTTATATTTATTAAATAAAATAAGATCATGAAAAAAAATATTTTTGTAGGGATGCTTGCTGATGCGTGCACAATTTGTAAGTGCTCCAAGAATGGATAACGCCGGTTATAGAAGGTTACGGTAAAATCAAAGCATTTAAGGAGGTAGCCGCTCAGCCCAGATGCTGCTTTAGTAATACAACATAGTTTTGATGTTATTGATGATTCGCGAAATGGAAGGGTCAATATAGGATTTTGGAAAAATTGGCCAGAGTGATAAATATGTTAGGTGTCTAGTGGGCATTTCACCCGATAAAATTCTTTGGTAGCTGCCATTCACGGAGGGCTATTTTTGCCACCTTAACGAGGCTAAATATCAAGAAAAATATCAAAACCAAATCCCAATGCAGAATTCTAAAAGCTTTTAAAAAGACTTATGGCGTGAGCTTTTTGTTTGCGTACAAGCGGCACCTTCACGGCGTAAATATTAGTCAAGAAGATTGAATTCTTAATACCGAAATGGGCTTTCAGCAATGATGGTCATTTAGCAATTATCAGCCTAAAAGGATATGCTTTTAATGCCTTAACCTTTATGTGGTGCCAAGGGTATACCAAGCATACTACCTATGTGTGGGGCCTAAAATCAAGGCGACTTAAAGAAACGAGGATGGGTTTCTGTTAAGCGTTATTGAATAGAGGTGAACGATACTCTTTTGCCCTAGCTTCATTTAAAAAAACATTAAAAAAAGATAGGCATGTTTACCCCAAAAAGCGAATTTTTAAAGTGATGTTAAAAAAAGCATAATTTGCGCAGCTTGGTATCATTATAAAAGTAAATTTAGTTAGTATCTTGCTTCACTGATGGAAAATACTTCAAAAAACTTAAGGGAATCAACTGGCAGTTTAAAGGCCACAAAAGTTTTAAAGTTTATTTAAAACCATCCTTTTAAAAGTATTTTTATCTTCTTTGGAACGGGATTGTTTTTTTTGAATCTTTTTGTTGTTTTGCATTTATTTTGGAGCTTTTTTGTAAGTTACCGACGAAGAGTATTTAAGCAGTTAAAAGATCCTATTACCTCTACATGTATATGCTTCCAATAACGAAGCCTATTGGTTATTATTACTTACAAAATAGATCCAATAAGACAGACGCAGATTAACGGAAGGGTTAAAAAATGTCTGCCTCGTTGCAACAGAAGATAGTCGGTTTTTACTTCGCCATAAGGGCATTGAGTTACCGCAGCTATGGTCGTTGTTTTTTGTAAAATCTATGTCTAATGGGTCAAAAGGCATGGCGGTGGTAGCTTACTGTAAACCAGCAAGTGGCCAAAAAATATATTTGGCAGGCAAACAATTTTTTTTATCAACCCCTATTAATAAAATTCGAGAGTTATTGTATTGCAAACGTTTTTAGAAAGTATTTATCTAAGAAGATATTCTGTTGTTATATTTTATACGTATCCTCGGAGAAAAATTTTATTACGGCTAGAAAAAGCATCCTATCGTTTTTTTAATAAGCTTCCGAGGCGGTTAACCCTCACGGAGAGTTGCCACTTTCAGTGGGCTTTATTTAAAGCTCGTCGTTTTATAATCCAAGAACAAATCCAGAAAGAGCTGCTTTTGAGCGAAATGTTGTCTTGAGTCAAATGGAAAATACGGTTTGTTTAACTTCAGAGAAAAAACAAGCTGCTATTTTACCTTTAAAATTAGATTATCAAGGCCTCAAAAACATCTCGTTGTTCTTTACCTTTAAAGAATTAGTGCCGAAGAGAATTTCGAAATGGGCGGAAGACACCCTGCTGACTATGGGCATATTTACGATTCTAGAAGCGACGGGTTAAGTATTTATACGACCTTAAACACATCGTATTCAAGAACTATGCAGAAACGGGCTTAACCGTCAAATTGGGAAAAGCTACAGAGCTGATGGGACCAATATTGGGGATGCGGGCAACCATGAAGCGTGGAAAGATTCTTTTACTCCAAAAATTAGGGATCAAAACCTAAGACGTCAAAAAAACCTTAGCCAACAAGAGAAAAAACCCAAAGAAGAAATCCGATGTTTTTGTGCACAGCAAAAGAACAGAAAATTTGGATTCGTTGGGTTGAGGGTTATTAAAAATCAACTTCAATCTTTAGAAGATTCTATTGCAAAAATATCAACCGATTACACGCCAGTGTTTTGGTATTGAGCAGTAACATCGGGCGAGGGGAATTATGGGTTATCGTGGGCGGATAGATTATGGGTTTTGTCAGGTGACAATATTCAAAACACCACGACAAGTAGGTTTACTTTTTAAGCCTATTACTTATTTAGCAGCCTTAGAGGCAGGTCCAGGCCCCTGTAATTACTACGAAATTCGTTTGCTAACCTATGCTAAATATTGAGGATTGGCAACCCCGAAATGCAGGCGGAGGTTATGGAAAGGTAGCCTTATATATGCATGGAGCTTTTAGCAAATTCTAGTAAATACAGGTTTCTGTGGCATACAGCTTTCTGAACGGGCATAGAAAGATATTGGCACAAGCCAAAAAAATGGGTAATTGAAACAGAATTGCCTTGCTGGGTACCATCGATTGTTTTAGCTTACAGCGGATAATTAGTTTACTCGAAATGTATCGGCGTATGCCAGCATTGCAAATGGGTAGTAAAATTAACCCCTATGCATATTGAACGTATTTTAGACGATACAGGACTGTACTCTATGAGCCAAACCAGGCATTTATGGGCGTGTGCAAGTAATCAGCATATAAAGGAACTATCAAAAAATGATGGAGGCTGTGGTGAGTTCGGGCACTGCTTCACGTATGGCGGGCTATGCGATACCCTAAAACTTAATAGGGAAAACGGGCACTATCAAATAATGGGAGACGGTGGTTATTGGTGCATCCCAGAATGGTGGTTGGTTCTTGGGTAGGTACCTTTTGATAAAAGAGTACAATTCTCAAGTACCCGAATGGGTTTGGGGCAAATACAGCCTTACTATTGTCGCTCTATTTTTTAAAAATTTGAGCTATTGAACGACCTATTTTAACCAATTTTTCAGTATAGTTGTTGATTATTTTCCAGTCGCCTTTTTTAGAATTCGATGCTACAGAGGCGTACGAATTTGCAAAAGCAGATACTCTTATACCTACAAAAACTTACGAATTAGAGATTCTTTAGAAGTTTTATCAAAATGCCAGTGGCTATCGACTCTCTTCAGGGCATTGTGCTACCAGAAGGTTAAAACAGATTCATTTCCTGTGATAGTCTCAAATAAGCTTAAACCAGAGCTGTTAAAAAACCTTGCTTAGATCTCAATTTTGAGAAGAATAATTGCACTTGCCTGCTATATGTTATCTATTTTTTTTAGCTTTTGGGAATTCCTTTCTAAAAGCTTAAGGTATTTCGATGGGTTTCAGGCTACTAGGAAGGTATCAAAAGCTCGTGCAGCCATTTAAGCCTAAATATGCTAAGTATAAGGCAAAATTCACAGCTAAACGCACTATTTTAGTTTTAGCTTTAAAATGGGCATTTATGATTTTCATTGGAGGCGTGAATCTGGAATTTTAATAAACCACTTGTGGGTTTCCATACCGCCACAAATAACACCTGCCAAATTAAAGATTTTCGATATTTGTTTCCTGGTAATCAGGATGGTTTACGTAGGTAGTTTTTGTGGCGTCTGTCGAAAGTGTTAATGCCTTAATTTTTTTAAAAACGCAAAATTGGGGTTTATAGCCTCAAGGGCAGACAAAATGCGTGGCAATGGTAACATTTTTTACCTTCTTCTGTATTGGCTTATTTCCGTTGCTGTTTATTTCAGTAAGTGAGGCCTTGTAGTATACCTTAATATTCCTTCTTTTATCGGTTTTATAAATCAGGGGAACCCAATATTTAACACGTTGACCTGACTTCTTCTTCCGCGAATAATTAAAGTTACTTCTGCACCCTTTTCTTAGCATTCAAGTGCGCATCTAGCAGAATACTAGCACCCAACGACAGCTATTTTTTTGTTGTGCATAAAAATGGGGGTTCATGGTAGTAATGCTTACTTTTTCTAAATTCCTCACCGGGGAATATTTAGTTTGTTTGGTATATATTAAAACCCTGTAGCGATCCCACAACATGCTTCGCAGTATAGGCTTCTTAGAGGTTTTACAGAAAAGTTAGTTCCTATTTTTTCTATGGAGGTCTAACGTTTCAAAAGATTGAAATGGTTTAATTTATTGCGGTCACAATTCTGCGGGATAGTACTCGAAAGCTTTCGTTTCGTTTTGGCTTGCTTCGTTACTGGATAAAACGGTATTTATCAATTCTAGTTCTCAGAAGAAGAAAAAAAATTTGCATGTTAAGGGGTAGTGGTAAAGTGAATTTACGATAGCCCCTTTCTCTATATGAGATAGCTAAGTCCTTTTTTTTGTGCCTCGTAATCCACAGGCAATTCCTTATGGGCCACCACCTACGATAACCAAGATCAAAATTTATTCATTATTTTGAAATTTCCTTTAATTGTGAAATCGTCGTGTTGGTTTTTTACTGTTAAAAACAAACTACCGGCGACCAAAATATCGCGCCAGCATCACTAAGGCTTGGGCATTTTTCAGAGAAACACCACCATCAATTTCAATTAGCGTATTGGCGCTTTTTTTAAATTAGTGCTTTTCAAGCTTTTATTTTATCGTTTAGGTATTTTCTAAAACGATTGTCCTCCAAAACCGGGATTAACACTCATTAAACAAACGACATCAATAGCATTGGTGATCGTGTGTCTTCTAATAAAGCAATATTGGTATTGCGGATAAGCGCAACACCCGCTTTCATGCCTTCCGCTTTAATGGCTTGTAATGTTCGGTCGCAAGTGGGTACACGCTTCATAATGAACACTGTAAAAAAACCGAAAAAAAAAAAAAAAGGGGCGGGGCCCCCCGGGGCAACCTAATCAGGCAAAAGTTTTTGATATAGCGATTTCTGGGTCAACAATCATTAAAATGTACATCTAAAGGCTTTTGTAGCGTGTTTGGCGATGGCTTTTACGATGGCACCCGTGACGCAGGATATTAGGCACAAAAACACCATCATAATGTCGATATGATGCCAATCAGCATCGCTAGTGTTCACCATTTGCTACATCGCGTTGTAAATTCCCGAAATCGCAGCTAGTAATGACGGAGCTATTTTGTTCGACTCAGTAGCGTAGAAAGACTTTTATTTAGGCCTACAAAAAATACAAAATTGATGTTTAGGCTATACCATTTTTGATTATATGAAGGTTAATTGCCACAGGCCATGGCCAAAGGATGTTGTCTGTAGTCCTAAGAATTAAAAAATACCAATTGAATAAAAGGAACTAGATTTCGCGGAAGTTAATGTATGGGTAGTTGCGCACTTGGTTTTTATAGATTAAGCTGTCGCAATCCTTCATATATAACAATGGCCACCGCATTCGATACATTTCAAAAACTTCGAATATGTTCGCTGTGACAGGGGTATTTATAATACTTTGTCTTTTCGTTTTTTTGGATAATGTCTTCGGGTAAACCAAACCGATTCTTTTTTCCCGAAAATATTAAGAAGCATACCCTCTCAAAGGGGAATTTCCCCAATGTGTTTTTTTACCAGTGGAGCTCGAAAAAAAACCAAATGGCTATCCTGATGTTGTTTCATTAAAAATTCCTTATGCTTTATAAAATAGTAAAAGCGAATAGGTATTGCCAATAATTAAGCCTGCACGTTTTACGCGTTTGTCGCTTAAACTCAAAAGCCAAAGGGCTTTTATAAGATGTAGATGAAACCAGGCTAACTTGTCTACGATGATTACGGGTTATTATTAGGTTTTCAGCGTCAAATTTAAACAGGTTTAATGCCATTATTTTCTTAATTAGACTTTAAATATAAATGCTCAACTTTTTTCACGAGCCCAAGGGGTTTTTCTAAAAAATTTTAAACTTTTGATTTTATGGTTGGTTGCCTTTAAAAAATTGATATTTATTTGCCAAGACAACTCTTCAGCCGTTATTTTTCTACTAGAAATTCGGAGCATAATCAGCAGTTTTACACCGTGAAAGTGGATTGTTGGGCTGTTTCTTGTTTTGGGTTATCTTGCATTTCTAGTTCAGAGTTTTCTTGTTAAAAAGTTTTTTTAAAAAATAAAAACTCGGTAATTCAGCCGGAGTTTTATCATCAAGCAAAAAACGAACAGTTCATTGGATTAACTGTTGTTAATGTCCACAATTACGATTATTCCGTGAATTTTCCAATAGTGAAAAAAGAATTAATTGGAAATCATGCTGGTTTCTTATTCCAAGATAATGTTTTTAAAATTTTTACTTCTAGAGGGTGTGCTTTAACCTTGCATCGCTTTTCTTTTATCTGACGTACGCGGCTCTCTTGGTTTTAGGTCGAAGGTTGTTCACCCAATTTTTCTTAAAGTCATCGAATGTTGACGCCAAACCAAAGTATGTAAGCGAATTAACATCTTGCTTCACGTTGGGAGTTAATGTTTCATAAAGCTCATTTCGATTTTCAGTTCGTAAGATTCATGCAACCAATCTTATCAGGTTTGGAGGGGACTCCCACTACGTAATACGTCGTACAGGTTTAGAATTCTTCACCATCAATTAAAAGGAGCATCCATCGATACGTGACGAACCAGAGTTTTTCAAGATTGCTTTTTACATTCTTCAACGTCATGTCTAATTCTTTTCAATTTCTTCAGGAGACGGGCTGGCGCTTTCATGTGCTTGCTCCAGAAGGCGAAAGTTTTTATTAATCTTGTTAATAGATCATTTTTGTTCCAACGGCAAACGAACAATACGGAAACTGTTCTGCTAATGCTTGTAAAATAGATTGACGATCCACCATACGGCATAGGATATAAAATTTAAAACCACGCGTTTCGTCAAAACGTTGTGCAGCTTTTAATAAGACCTAGTACCTTTCGTTAATTAAAATTTCGGGTAAGGTTAAACCTTGATTTTTTGGTATTGTTTTGCAACAGATTACCCACGAATCTAAATTGGCTTTGGTTAATTTTTTTCCAAAGCGGCTTTGATCACCAGGCTTTTATCCCGGCTGAGCTTAATTTAATTCTTCATCGGCAGTAATCAAAATCTTTTACTTTACCAATTTTCCTGTAAATATTTGTCTGAACGAAAGCGGTTTCCCTGTTTGGTTACCTGTTTTGTTAATCTTTAGCTGTCTCATCTAAATATTCTTTCTAATTTATGCCTGTTGTGGCCCATAGGTCTGCATTAAAAGTTTTTTACGTAGAAAAAGAAAATGTTACATCTCGCATGTTCTTTTTTGTTTAAAAAAGCAAAAAAAAGGGCCCTAAATTGTTTTGATTTAGGGCCTGGTTTAGCTATTGAAAAAGAGCTTCTTTCAGTTCTCTTTCTTGGTTTTGCGATTCTCTACTTTGTCTCTGCTACCGCTATTGCGATTTCAATTTTCTTACCACGATCGCTTGCTATCTCCTTTGGTGGTCTTGCTTACGTTAACCTTCTGGGTTTTTCTAAACAAAAGCCTTACGAGAAAAACTTTTTCTTTTTGCGCGTTTTTGGGGAATCTACTCCCCCAAAAAAATATTTCACTTTTTTCAAAAAAACATTTCACCCCCATTTTTTATTTAAACCCACCCAATTTTTTTCAGAAAAAAATTTTTCTTTTCCCTCCCTGCCCTGTGTTTGTTGTGTGTTTTT
>Ga0163217_1027732_pt1 | contig 14582 bp, 8 predicted proteins | sample SynspAceP_FD_185933 | JGI IMG/M metagenome (GOLD analysis project Ga0163217, IMG submission 185933) | Saline lake microbial communities from Ace Lake in Antarctica - Synechococcus sp. Ace-P (PacBio error correction) | ecosystem: Environmental > Aquatic > Non-marine Saline and Alkaline > Saline ... | reverse complement strand
TTTTATTTTTTTTTTTTTTTTATGGGCGAATGCATGATCAATTCTCTTCTCGTATCTTTCCGAAAACTAAAATGATCTTGATCTGCATGTGATCAAGGATAATCTTTCTCGAACACCCCCTTTGTTTAAATCATCCAAGAGGAAGCAAAACTGACTGGAAGAAATGTACAAGGTCTTCAACATTGGGGCATCGAATGGAAGTATATTGACGAAATTATGCTGAAGAGATTCATCGATATCGCGAATCTATGTTGTCGAAGCTCAAATCATTGGGCCGTGGTAGAGCCTTCATTCTGGCAAGAAAGTGAAACCATCCGAAGCGAGCATGGACATGTTGAATACTAATTCCATGAATTGGAATCCCTGTTCAAAAAAAGCACTAAAATCCTCCTTGGGCATATTTAGTGCTTTTGTTTTACTCTGATTTCTTGACTACGGTGGACCCGGCTCCCCAATTGACAGCAGGAATTTTATAAAGAGAGACCTGTTGATACGATGTAGATGAGATCCCTTTTTTCAACACTTTAGGAGAAAACTTGGATGGCAGGTGGTCCAAATCCAATATGACCCCTCCTGAGCCTATTACTGGTTTGGATATCTCCTAGACGCTCCTACGAAATTTGTACAAGACAGCAGTTTTGTAAAGCTTTACTTTGAACAACGGCAAAACTTCAACTTGCATGGTTGAAAATTTTGAGTTGGCTGATTCGTTCACCCTTCCTTGCAAAAATCTATCAGGGAAGACATAGAAAAAGCGAACCTCCCTATTGATCAGCTAAAAACTTCACCGCCACGCATACACATTCAGGAATGGCGTGGCTCATGCAGGGACCTTTTGGGAAGATAGCTTTTGGCGGATTCATCAAGAGATTGTTGATTTAATGGTAAAAAAAAGCGTTACTGCTCTGGAGACCGCTATTTCTCTTCAGACACTGATTTCCAGTAGCGTTCGGAAGGCCGACGCCAAGAGCTTTGGGTTTGAAACAGATTTATCAAAATGACCCAAATTGGACCATTTGTCAGACAGGCTGATTTTTACAAAAAAAGGAACGAAAGAAAGGCCACTTTCTAACTTTATTCTGCACACGCCACAACGATTGAGTTCCAAGTTTATGGGCTTGTCTGGAGATTTATCCTTTTTTACCTGATGCAGGCATTGGAGGCAATGATATGATTTTGCATTTTTTGCAGCGGAACGGTTGAAGCCATCGCCGTTTCGTTAGTTTATGGCAATACTCCACAATTGGTTAAGCAGATTATGCCTAAGCGCAATTGGATTCGACGATCGAATTCGACATGGACTCAATTTGCCCACAATCAAATGGCAAAGGAGAAAAAAAAAAAAAATGGTGGGATATTTTTGGGGGGGGCGGACCCATTTTAGATTTTTGTTTCGCTGTCGGAACCTCCACCTGAGGATCTCAGACAACTTCGAATTCGACCTTGGCTTGGTCACAATATTTATTAGGCGACATACATGCCCGACTAGAATTTTACTCTCATCGGAAAACCCTGTTTATCGGCTTCTTCTGGAGAGTTTGTCCGGAGTTTTATGAGAAAATTTAAATAGCGAAAAAGTCAAAAGCCAGTGCGAGGGCTCAATTCGTAATCATCCACGACCTTCATGTGGGCTATATTGGCTTATTATCCACACCGGATCGGGTTATATGATAAGCATTTCATGAAGTGCGAGAGATGAACTGGTATGGCCGGAAAATGAGGCCTACTTCGAATGCATGATAGAGGAGATAATAGCAAAAAGTCAACTAGCAGAGATTTTCCAAAAGTGTTGCACCGAATCCAGCCCTTTTCTTTTCTTAGTTCTCCATTTCTGAAACACACCTGCCTTCTTCAGAAATTGCTCATACGGGGGGAACATTCCAATTCTTGGGTGCGCGGTGAAATCCGAAAGAAATGTATTCATTGATAAATTGATAACCTGTTGAATCCAAGAGCTGACTGAGGGCTCAAAAAAATCGAGCGAGATAGAGTGTCGGATCAGGTTAAGTGCTGATTTCAATTCAACTTAGAAATTTTTCAAGCTCAAAATCGTTAAAGTATTCTAGCACAAAAATGTAGCCAGACTTCATCGAACTTATTTTCAGGACATCTTGCTTCGAATTTTCCCAAATGAAACTCCAGTTTTACTTTTCTGAAAGGTTTTTTTTTCGCTTTGCGAAGCATGCGCTCCGAAAGTCCAAATTCCCCACGAACTTGTCGAGCAAAACCTTTATCTCTAGGCCATCTCCTCACCCGACTGATTAATACCCTTTTTAAGGCTAAATTTCAGCAAAAGCCAAATTTCAACTTTCAGTCAGAGAGGTGCAAAAACCATCCGAGCAAGTGGAGAATAAAAGGACGATAAAAAACTGCTAGCGATCTTTCACTAATTTTAAAGGGAAAGTTAAAACATCCCAAAGATTCCTTTTTATGAAAAAATATTTTAAAACCATGGGTGACTTCGAAAGTTCTGTCCTCAGTAGACCTAGATCCAAATCTCTAAACTTTCTGAAAAAGTAGACCTCTCCAAAATGGTCGCCTTGTATCCCAAATGAGGAGGAAGAACTCCCAAAATGATTGGAATGATGAAAAGGTGAAGCAAACCCAAAGTAATTCCCCCAATAACGGGAGAGTTTTATGAAATAGGCAAAAGCTACCAAAAACCACGGCGGGATTCAGCTTTCTGGTTTCGCGAGTTTATGGAACGAAGAAATCAAGCCAGAGTTCGCAAATGATATTGGAATCGGGAGAATTCCCCATGCAGGAATAATCCCAAAGATGGCTAGCTAGATATTGCGGATTGACCTATCAAGTTATGGTTGCGGGACATTCCGCTCTTTTAGAAGGTTTTGGGCAATGGAGAATGGCAAGGAATCGATACTTCCATCTCTACATTTTTCGGAGGCAAGTGGCGCGCTATGGAAGTATTTACCTCTGGTGGCTCTGAATTCTCAAAAACAGGAATGGCTTCCCACCAGCATAAAGCTGGCAGAAAAATTGGAGCTTTCGGTTGACGAACCTGAAGGTGGGTTCTGGATGTAGCTGGGCGGATTTGACAGACTACATGCAAACGTGAAGGTGTCTGGAATTCTGAATGGTCAAAAAGAGTGGATCGGCAATGCGAGCTTCTCGATATGACGATCATCTGGGCTAGGATCTTGGAGGATCGCAAGCGTGAAAGGGCTTTTATCGTAGATAAAGCAATTCCAGGTTTTTGGCAGGAGAAACTTGTGAGGATTAAAATGCTTTACGAACGGTTCCAAAATGCCTTGATTACATTTGATCTAATTGCGAAGTTCCGGATAACTGACAGGACTTCAGGATGGCAAATTCCTTCAAGGGACACTTGCTAAAGTCTTGCGAATGACCAGAGCCGGAGATAGCTTGGCAAGGCGCGTGGATGTGGCTCGCGGGGGCCTACGAATTAGCTTTAGCTATACCCAACGAGCGAAAAACAAATTTGGGCGGCCATAGGCCTCCTTCCAACTTTGTTCAGGATCTTTGGTACCGATGCTCTGGGGATCTTTACAGCCATGCAAACGATGGTTATTTCGATTTCAGAAATGCAGGACTCAGATATGCTTCGAGATGAGCACGCATCCTTGCGAAGGTATTTTGCACCCTTCGGATGGCGCTCTATTGTGGATAATTCCGCGCACTATTTGGAAGGTAATGGAATCTTACTTCGTCATTGATATTGCGCGATTTGTGCGCAGATGCCGGAAGCCCGTTTACAGCTACGAAGGCACCAAAGAAATCAACTCTTGATCTTGTGGGGAGAGCGATTACTGGGACACAGTGCCGTTTGTCTAAAGAAATAACAAGCAAAACCGGGAAAAGAAAAAGACAAGCTTCGAGTTTCGTAATCTGACTTTTTCAGCAGAAAGTTTCGGATTGAAAAAAGCAGTAATGCACAAAGACATTACCATTAAATACTCAGGCAAATGGTCTGTAAAATGAAGGCCAAAGAATAAACTCGCCAGTCCAATCAGCATAAGAAGAAAAAACAAAGCTTTCTGATAAGGCCAATAAATTTGATAGGAGGGAAAAACAGGAATGGGTCTGCCGAAAAATCCGCTAAAGCGGTCTGTATGCGATCCAGATGCGAAAGTATGAAGCAAATTGATTCAAGGCAAGTAAAATGTTTAGCTCCCCAGAAATAGAATATCTTCCCAACTCAAATCTAGCACCCTAACTCGGAGCAATGGAATCCATACAATTCCTAATACAAAAATAGGGCAATGCTAATTTCTTTGCCCAAGCCATACTTTCTTTTACCGGCAAGTCGGATGAGTAGCATGCTGGCAAGAGATCAACGTACCTAAGATCAGACTCCAAACCATTTCATTGCTGAGACAAAGTATAAATAAGCTAGGACTGGCACAAAATCAATACCAAAACCAAGATGATTCTGAGACTATTTTTTATATTTCAAATGAAAAATATGGCTGCGGCGAAAGAATCCCACTTCTGTTTTTCATGGCGGCTACTCCGCAGCATGTCGCGTATTAAAATACTCCAAACTGGCCAAAAACCCAAAAGCAAAACACCTGCCATTCTAATTCGATCCTCAAAAGCTTAGAAAAAAAATACTAACCCAGCCAAAAGCACCAGCACCCCAATCGATGGAAAGCCATGAAAGTCGAAGTGGGTTTTCTAAAAGTAGCCATGAAGGAAAATTTAGGTTTGGCGAAGCCTGCTCATGAAATTTAGCTTGAACTTAGGAATTTTTTTGCTAGTTTGAAGATTTCACTTTCGGAGGCAATTTCTAAAAACCAAAACAACCTACGAATAAGCCTAATGAAACCTTAAAAAATTATTTTGCACTGCTTTTTTGCGTATTGTCTGCCTTTATGCCAAGCGCCAATTTAAAGTGGCTGTGTGTCGGAAATAGTTAATTACACAAGGTCCAGGTTAGGGATAACCCAAATAGCATATCCATTCAATGCAGGCAATCCTGGCAAGCTTATCAGGTAGGGAAATTTTGGGTAGCGATCGGAACTTTTTGCTCCGGAAAGGTGATTTTCCTTATTGGAATGAGCGCAGTTTCAGGAACGGTCAAGGGATTTGCACCAGATATCCTGATTCATCTGCCTCGGCACCAACGGACTCGAAAACCGCAAAAACTGGAATTGCTCGGAATTCCTCGACAAGGGGCTACTTGGATATGATTCCACGAATTCAGAAACGATGCCCGGAGACGGCCAAAGTCTATGTGATCCTTATCCAGTGCCAGTCACGCCGAGTAAATTTTGGAATTACCCCAGACATAATGAATAACGGAGAGCGGTATCGCTAATTGATATGCACATGGAAAGCGATCCGAACTTATAGATTTATACACCCCTTTCTTTAATGGGAAAAGAATGCTCTAGTTTACCAGATTGGTGTGCACCCAAATACCGAAGGCCAGTGATTGGCGAATCATTGGCGCAAGTGATTGCTAGGGCATTGAGGTCTGTCTCATAGCGCGCGCAAAGCAGTAACTTCTGTAGACGATTTTTCAAACCTCCAAGTTTGAAAAACCTGGGACGGGGTTTTTATATTAAAGAAAAAATCAACTAGAGTTATGACATTCAAAAATTTTGATTTCTACTCTGGCAAAAAAGAGCACTCCATTCGCTTGTTAATGACTTAACCCTGCCTAGAGCGTCATCGCACAACTCCACTGTAAAAAAAATCATCCTGCCCTTTTCATCTTCAAACCACGTTCTGCTTCACTTCTCCTTCAAATGCATCATTAGCCTGTTGGAGTCCAGTGTACTCGGCCATTCTTTTGATGTATTTTCTCCCAAAAGGCTGCCGCCAGTGCCTCCGTGTGCTTTTCAGGCACATTTTCCAAGTAGCTGATTCTATCGGTTCCGCTTCGGATCAGTTTTAAGTTATAAAGCTTGCATATCAGGAATATCTACTTTCCGCAGGGTCACCAGGCTTTGGAAAACTCAGCCTCCTGAGGCCTTGGCAGTGATTAAAAGCTTCCAATTCTCCTTTACGGATGGCAAATGTCTCCATTCACCAATGAATACGGGTCCTTCAGCAAGATTGGTTCCTTCCTTTATTCCTCCTTCGAAGCGTTTCACCAAACTTAAACTGTCTCTCCTTTCATTTATCGCTGAGTTTACTATCCCACCCAAATCGGCGACGGTAGCCATGAAGTCCGTTTGGAGGATCGGTGCGAGATTGACTAGCGTGTTCCGCTTTGATTTCTCCGGCGCATTTAATAATCATTAGTGCACACGATGTCCACCTTCGTCAAACTAATCTGCCTTTATGCCCCCGAAATACCCCGCTTGGCAGATGTCCCATTTCACGAGTTTATTCAAAAAACCTGCAGCTGTCGTGAACAGCCATTGTCACTTGTGAAAAACAAGGAGTGTATTTCCTCTATGCCGGCAAGCCTTTAGGTAGCCTGGGTTCGTTTCATTTTCGATGTAATCATCGATCATCCATCATGAAAGTTACCGCGATTAAGGAAGCCAATCCACTTTTTTCCCTTGCCAGGTCTGTTGTCAAAATCGGCGTGTCTGGGTGATGGTAAAGCCAAATACGAAGAAGAAAGGTTTTTCTCCAGTTTGCCTTCTGATGTGGATTCTATACTCTTCTCAAAAAATACAGGGTTGTCTGGCTCGTGGATAAAATCAGTCACTGGTCGGTCCTTTCGCGCCACAAGAATATTCTCCGGCATCAAATCGTCCACTTGGCCGGGATACTAGTGATTTTATTATTTCCACATAGACATAGGGGTGCAATATCTAATGAAGCTGGTAGGGCAAAATGAATAATCAAAAGCCACAACGTTGGCCGGGTGCATTAGCAATTGGTTTGGCCAAAATCAACTGATCATAATCCTCTGGATTCCAACCGCCCCTCATCGACGTTTCGCCATCCTTCAAACCCCAATCCATACGAAGATGGCCACTTCCATAAGGCTGTCTCATAGCCAGATCGCTGCAAACATGGAACCAGATCTGTTCGGTTATTCTGGAATTATATGCGCGGGATTGCCAGTTAGCAACCCCTTCCTATTAATCGGGTTTCGCCCAATTTATACCCGACCAAGTCAATAAAGCAAGGCGTGTTGGCGTGCAAACCGACAAAGTGGTATGTGCCATCTCCTCGTAAAAATATCCTTCGGAAGAAAGTTGGATCGAACTCGGTAAGAAGTTTTAATTCTTATCTTACCGGCATTAAATTGCTCCACGTCCCCCGGTAGCTCTAGGACGTCCATCGCAGAATAAAAATAATGTTTGGTTGGTTTTACTTTCTTTAGGATTTCGGCGAGCACAAGAGCAAAAAGCAGGACGAACCTTGAAGTAAGTAGAATTGAAATACGATTTCATTTGAGTTGCTTTTTGAATTCAACTCAAAAAAATTTAGCGATTTATTAGGGAAGATTTATTTTCTTGGAAAAAGCAAAAGAATCTATTCTACCCTAGATATTTGTCCCCACTGACTAGCATTTAAAAAAAATCCAGTCCGAAGACTTCGCTAGCTTTATTATATTAAACCCTTTGAACAAACCTCCGCGTCATTTGCATTTTAAAAATACCATCCAACGTTTGGTGAACCCTTAATTGCTGATTGAAGATGATTTGACCTAAAACATCAATAACAAGTGAGTTTCTGCCCCTGGAGCGTTTCCTTGGTATTATATTTGCGATTTCGCACGCTACTTCTTGGATGAAGGGATTTTCAGGCACCTAAAATATTCTTTGGGGACCCTTTGCGAAATCCCCGTCCCTTGGCGGTAAAGAGCCATTGCAATTTTGGCGAACTCTAATTTCGCTCTCTGAAACCTCTGAGTCACTACGGCTTTGCAGCAGGAAAAAACTAAAATCATACCAAAAACAAAAACACCACATCCTTTCGAATTGTGGATTTTAGAAATCTAGGGCTATTGTACCTTTTTTTATGGACCTAGTGCTTTCAGCACCTGCCTACAATTTTCCTAAAGATTTCGTTTTGTAATAGCTTGCCCTGACGACTTCTGTGTGGTAAAGCAATCGAAGCTCCTTAAGGAAGTCTCCAAGCATTTTCAGTGGCTTTTATCCATCGCAGTCATTCGAAAGCGCCATGCTCAGAAGCATTGCTTCCAATACGGCCTTGTAAAACTGAATCTTCAATGATGTGGCACTACTCTTCGATGAGTGGCTTGAAGGTTCAAGATGTAATCAGTTTCTGCAAGTTTTTCTTTCTTCAGTATCACCATTTGACATTGGAAGAAACTGCTCTCAGTTTGAACAAATGAGTGCTACATTTTAAATTCATTGAAAACCAAAAACAACCTGATCATATTCTCACCCCAAAATGAGTTCATTCGCATACTCTGACAGCAAGACCTTACATTGTCAAAGGTAAGGTCACCAAAAACCTGATTAGGAAATCAGGGAAATCAATGCAAAAATCAACGCTTTTTTTGAAGGCCTCGTAGCCTTTTTACCCAGAAGGTAAAATGGTTATTTCTTTTCCTGGCCAAAACTTGACCAAGAATGGAAGCGTTACAAGCTTTATAACATTTTTGAATTGAAAAGCCCAACAAAGTCCTTTATCCGAAAGTAACTGGACGATTAAGTAACCTTATTACTTCACGCTTTTCAGGCATACACGATATCGCTGCTCTCCGAGCTGCAGATACATTATTCAGGATTTGAGTCAACTTCTAGAGAGTATGGACGCTATCTGGGTGATCTTGTCTTGCGCTCTTCTTGAGTATGGGCCTGCGTATACCATTTTCATGGCCATTAGTAATCTGCTGAGTAGAGACTAACTGAGGTGAATCCGTTGCTTTACTTCCTTAAGGTTAGCCAATCAGTGGTTGCTTTGTACTTGGTATTAAAAAACCGGTAAGGTTTGACCCTCCCGGATTCGTTTCGATTATTTCGCGGTTTTTAGGAGCTAATTCTTGCAGCAGCAGTAGCAAAATCTTTTCCCTGCCTCCATTATATCTCCCCTTAAGAATAAAGGTTAGTGCTTCAGGATAAGTTGATTTCCAAAAGTGTATTAGAACTCTTTCTCAAAATATCTCTAGACTTGATCTACAGGTTACGGAATCCATCAAAGCCTTTTGTAGAAGCATAGATTATCGCAACTTGATTAGCTACAGAAAACTGGGAGAATACTGTGTTCTTTCAAGATTTCCTGATTTCTTCTACCTCGCTCAATTGTTCAGTCTTAGTAGTAGCATCAAGATCAGGAACAAACTTAGAGAAAGCTTCTAACTCACGGAACTGAGCTTGATTCAAGCTTCAATGTACCAGCTACTTTCTTCATTGCTTTGATCTGAGCATTACCCACCTACCCTAGATACAGAAAACTAACGTGATCGCAGACGAATACTCTGCGTTAAATAGGTTTGTCTCTAGAGATCGACCATCTGTAATAGAATTACGTTAGTCGGGATTATAGGCAGATACGTCACCAGCTTTGGAGTTCGATGATAGAAGTTCGCCGTCAAAGCCTGCACCTTTTTACCAAAATGCTTATTGAATCTGGCCAATCATTTCATTGCTGCGGCAATGGTATCAGGACTTATTGATTTTCGTCGCAGCTCTTTCAAGCGAATCTAGAGTGAAGGTAAAATACGTCTCGGATTAAGCTCACGTTCCCGGAGGGCTTCGCCAGAAAGCAATGGAAAACTTTCACGGTATTGCAACAGCTTTTTTGGAAAGATCATCATAAAAAACTAGGCGCAGGAGTACGACCAGTATCACGGAAAGGTCACAATAGATGCACCTGTGCAAATGGTGGCAAAAAAACTGCATTGGAGCAGGAGATCTGCGGCAGAAGCGGCTACAATAACTGTATAAGAAGTGCTCCACCTTCTTCAATGCAAGCTACTACGGATTTTGCCACGGTAGAGCCATTCTGTCCGATCGCTACAAGATTTACAGAATACAGGTTGCCTCTATCGTAAAATTCCTTTTGCGTTGATTTATTAGCATCAATAACTACAGCAGTCTTACCTGTCTGACGATCCACGATTACTAAACTCCACGTGAACCACGACCGATTGGGACATCTGCATGCAATAGTTTGATACCAGTCTGAAGAGGCTCCGTTGACCGGCTTGTCGGAGATCACCCAGGGAGCTTTTCGCTCAAGTGGATCTCGTACAAAACTCACAGTGATAGGCCTGTTCCATCGATAGGAATCCTAACGTTATCGACCACACGGCCAAGCATTCTCGCCAACCATTAGAGAAGCAATTTTACTTGGTTCTTTTTACCGTATCACCTTCTTTGACCTCTTAGAGTCCCAAAAAGTTACGGCTCCTACATTGTTTCTTTCCAGGTTACAAGGCACCAATTGCTTTCAGGCCATTGTCGAATTCGAATTCAATCACCCGCCTGATACCTTGGAAAGTCCATAGATACGTGCTAACCACCATCCCCCACTGAAGGACTGGGCCACCTCTTCTAGTTCCCGCGGGCTGTTCTTTTCCTGTCTCAAAATTGCCGAAACTTCATCTGTCTTACTTTCTGCATGATATTCGTAGATTAATCTTTTAATTAGATTTTACTTCGTAATGATTCTCACTGAACTTCCGCTTCAAAATTCTTAGCTTCGAGCTAACGTGATTCATCAAGTTGGGGGGCATCTTTACCTTTTTAAGATATAAACCACCAATCAAATCTGGACTTTATTTTCTCAACGAGTTGAACCGTCTTTTCAAAACCATCGGAAATCTCCTGTTACACTTCGATAAAACTGATTGCGCCAAATTTTCATCTATGGCCATAGGGTCTGTACTCAATTCAGCACTTGAAGTGATTTAATGGGAATATTGTATTGGTTTTCAAATTCCTTAGCTACATCCACCAAGATCATTTTTCTACCTTTTCTGGTGAGACATTCAAAAAAGTAAGTGTCATCTTTGGCTCTGTAGCATAAAAGGGCATTTAGACTTTCAATTTTTTCTCGGGAATAATCGGGGCGTTATTTCAGCATGAGACAAATCCCTATTTCCCTTACCATGGTGAAAGCTTGACAAATCAGCATTCACTTCCTCAAGGGATATCCTTTTCAAGGGAAAGCTCCCATAATGACTTTGCATACCGGTGTGCTACTCTATTGATTTGACATCGGAGAGTATTAATTAGCTTTAAGTTCGTTTAAAAACCCATCAACAAGCTCTTTTTAGCTTTTCATCAGTCAGATCTTTCTCATAATTTCTCGTTATTCAAGGGAAAGCGAAGCAACTGAGTTTTAATGATCTGCTAAAGGCAGCTTCTTCTCTGTTTCAATTACTGCTTTTGCAATTAGCAATCATTTCGAGCTCCAGCTTTTAGTAGCATCCTCTTTCTGCTTCATCATTCATTTTTAAACTGAAGCATCCTTGCGCTTTTTTCAAAATGAATATCTCGCTCCAAGATCTTGCTTCAGGTTAGCAACTTCTCATTTATCAAGCCTTGAGTTAAGCCATTTCATTCTAGCTGTTTAGCTTGACTTCAATGCATTCTCAATGCTTACTTTCTCTCTCGTCAAGAGCTGCAAGCATTGGCTTTCCAAGCAAAACTTGATTAGAATGAATAGAAGGCCCAGAAAGCCAAATAATTGCCAGAAAATAGACCGGTACCAGGGTGTGATTATCATTTTTTGAAATTTTTTCCAATTGTTCAATAAAAAGTAAAGGAAAAGGGAAAGCCGTAGCGCCAATCCCTTTCCAATTTATAATGATCGATCCCGCGATGTTTAGCGTATCAACAAAACAGGATAACTGCTGCAAAATAGAGAAACTACCTCGATCAAGGCAGCAATGATGCAACATTGCACCTGGATCTTTCCAGCAGCTTCAGGCTGGGCGAGCAGATAGCTTCCATAGCCTGTCCACCAAACGACCGAACCTAGGCCTGCGCAACCGCAAGCAATACCTCATGCGCCGGATTCCAGCTCCATTAGAGCATAAGCCAGCAGTCAACCAAGATAATAGTTAACATAAATTTAATTTATATAAGTTGAAACAAAATAGAAATCCTAATTTTAATGATGATCATCATGTGCGTGCTCTGCTACCGCGGGACCCAATGTTACATCGCAGAAGAAACAGCCCGTTAAATACATAAGCCTGAATAGTCGCTACTAACCGAATTCGTATTCAATTTATAAAGTCACCATCAAACGTAGTGTGTATACCGATAGTGACTGATTCAAAAGATAATGCCAGGCAATGAAGCCGAGAATTATACAACTGGGCCTGCGGTGATCCGCGACGAAAAGTCGAACCACAAGGCAAAATGGCTTAGTGGAATAAGCCTATGATTTCTACTCGAGAACCAATAATCAATAGCATCAGGAGGCACACCAGGAGGTCATAAAACATGCTTCCAGTAAGCCTTATTTCCAGTTTTACGTATGGTATATAATGATGTCAAAACACGGCTCACCCCAGAAACTAATGTGACAGCTAATATTTCCAGTCATGTTGGGCAAGCACCTGGGATAAGCCAAGCAATTACCAAAACCACACAAAAGGAAAGCGTAATCAAATATAAGGAACGAATCGTTATGTATTGGTGGAACGATCGAATTTTTGCAATGTCGTCTCGTCACGCGAAGATAACAATGGGTTCAATAATCGCGGCGGCACTTTCGGATGCTACAAGCCCCCATTTTTCTTATAGAATGGACGCGGGGCAAGAAAGTGCCCAGCCATCCAACAACGATTAATACTATAAATGCATAATTACGTTCTTGGTGTATAGAAAACTTCTACAAAGGCTGCCATCAATCTACTCTACCCAAGTATCGTGCTCATCGATAAAATTACCCTTCATGGCATTTTCTTTCTCCGAAAAGGTGGTTTCATGATTTTTGAAAAATTGTAGGAGCTGAGAATCTAAACCTCTGTCTCCTGATACACGACTTCAGGTAGTGGTAAATTACTGAGTGTGACCAAAAGTCGCAAGAAAATTGCCACTCATTGAGAGTCCTTTACGTGATGCCGATGATGAAGCCTCGTCTTATTCTTCTTCTGACCAAGCAGCATAAGTATTGCCGGCCAACGGAGCAAAAATGCTGAACATTAAAAGACTTTAGTACCAGTATTTTACCGCGTCATCAACTCTATTTTGGAGGGCTCTTACGAAATGTGGCGCGCAGTTTAGACAGAAAGTTAGATTATCAAAAACGTAAGTAGCACGAAAAAATTGTAAGAAATTTCTGCCTATAACGAATAATATTTTTCCCATACTAGGCCCAAACGCAATTCAATAAACACTAAAAGTGCCGATAAATCTTAAATGCGATTGCTAAAAACCATGATTGACAAGAAATTTTCACTGAAGGATTTAAGAGAAATTCCACTGAGTAAACTGATCAAAAAGGAAGAAAAATCAGTTAAGGAAAAAAGAATAAATATTCCAGATTTTTTCATGAATCAAAAAAAGGAAAATCCAAACTCATACGCCTATTAAAACTTGCAAATAGCCAAAGAAAACAAGAGGAACCCGAATATGAGTTTTTTTAGGAAGGTGCCATAGATTTGCCAAGGATAAGATACCAAAAATAGCCATATTTTTAGAAAATCACTTATTAGTCCTGCTTCGCTGAATCAGAAGTTTTGGTAAAAAAATCATTCCTACAGACAAAAAAGAAAATAGTAAAAGCCAAATCCTGCGAATTCAATTTCCTTCTTTTGTTGAATCCACCACCCAACCCAAGTACCCAGGCGCCAATCACTCCAAAAGTTGAAATGATAAAACCAATGTAAATTTAAACATAAGAAGGTGGGCGTTAACTACTGGGCTTTCTTCTCAGGATCACCAGTCTTCATTATCAGAGGTTAAATTTTATTAAAAATCAATCGCAAATATCAGGTCATTATGGCGCCTTAAGAAATTAATCGCTCGTATAAATTTCGTTCTGTTAAGAAGGTAAAAATCCTCCTCATTTGGTACTTAATTGGAAGAAATCCCACATGTCAAAAATTAATCTAGGTTTAGTATTTATGTGTTGCTTTTTGCCATGGCTTGCTCCTCAGAGGCGGCAATAATTCACTATCGAACTTTTCCACAATCTTTACTTCTCCATTTATAACGCCTACTATCTGCGGATGTCAGTTGAAGGAAGTGAAAGCGGAAATTACTAAGAAAATTCAAAGGAGAATTATTACCAGTTGTCTAACTCCCCGCTCTTTCATACGATTGTACTTCTTGCAACGTCCTAGGCAGTCGCTGAATCATTGTGCACACTAACATCCGCTCTCGGGTAGAACTGGCTTCAAAAGCAATTGAAATGGCATAGAAATAAGCCAAGCTGGGTCGTATGATAGTTTTAATTACATTACTTGGCAAAAATTGAACTATTACCAATTCACCTTGATGATTCCCAAATACCTATCAAATTTACATTCAATGTAAATTCTAGGAGAATGATCTTTCGTCATAAAACGATCATTCCCTACTTAGACATTTATACTGTGGATTTAGGAGGAAAGTAGAAAAGCAGAAATTTCACAATTGATAACTCGGTCTCCACAAAGAATTCAAAATAAACCTGGAAGAAAATTAGATACCATGCTTTTTACCGAAACCTCGCTTATTATGATGAATCGAGATCAGTCTAAACAATGATAGGTTTTTATT
>Ga0163217_1010970_pt1 | contig 14584 bp, 10 predicted proteins | sample SynspAceP_FD_185933 | JGI IMG/M metagenome (GOLD analysis project Ga0163217, IMG submission 185933) | Saline lake microbial communities from Ace Lake in Antarctica - Synechococcus sp. Ace-P (PacBio error correction) | ecosystem: Environmental > Aquatic > Non-marine Saline and Alkaline > Saline ... | reverse complement strand
TCTTATGAATATTATCAGGATAACTTCCAAAGCTTTTTTAAAAGAACCAGAAGAGGAAAACTTAGCTAGCATTTTCCCTGCTCTTAATTTTCTTTGCATTTGGATTTCGTCCAGCCGTCTACTAATGAAGATGAATCGTTTATCCGCTCTCGAAAAAAGGCAAATAGTTCATACAAATTATTTTCCTTTATTGTTAGCTTTATTTATTTAAGTAATCTCCTGTCAAAATTAATATTCAAAGATTTTGTTAAGGCATTCACATTTAGAAGAAAATCGAATCCCCCTGAATTAGGCATTTGAAAGCCGGATGTAGGTACAGGGGGAATCTTTTGAGTCTGCTATTGGGGAGAAATAATGAATTCCTTACCCTGTTTCAAGGTTGATAAGATGCATTGCCGAAAAAGACCATCTCCAAAAACTAAGAGGTATCTTGATAAATTTTAGGATTTAATACAAAATTAAAAGGCACCTCCCCATCTTCAGTCTATCTTTGGTAAATCCTATAAAAATGTTTCACCAGGGTTTAAAGCTAATTTAATTTTGTTTCCTGTTTATTTGGCTACAACCAAATACTATTCAGGAGCAAAATTAGGATGAGTTTGTTTATGGAATGTATAGAATTTAATTTAAGCACCCGAAAAGGGTGGCTCAGTTTCTTAGGCTTTATTTTCAGCTCTTCTCATTATGTTATCAAGGTACCATCACCAGTCATAAACGAAATATGGATTATTCAGTAACGTACAAGAATCTACAATCAGCAGCCAGCTTCAGGAATATCCACACAAAACATTCCACAAGGCAACATAGCGCTACGCTTGATTTCAAAATTATTTTTTCATCTTTTTAGTCGTTTGTTGCCCTCATTGCAAAAAATGAGCGCGAGTTATAAATTTAATGAATTTAAAAAATCTCCGACTGGGCCAGTACCTTGTTTTTCGGTTTCAATATACCTCTTGCAACTATATTTGCAGCTCTGTTTTGAATATTTTTATTTTTCTTAACCTTGCAGATAGACTAATTTTCAATTGACTAGAATTTTTTAATAAATTTAACATTATATCAGATTCGCTTCATCTACAGTCGTTAGTAATAACTATTTCGCCCTATTCCCATGTCCAGCTGGGTTCAGGGACGGGGTAGGGAAAATTGGTTTTTTCATTAAATTCGAAGTTCGGTCGTCCGGGACGCATCGCCATCGGGAATGTTCATACAGCGATTCTTCATCAATTGTAGCAACCTTCACACTCACTGTAGCAACTCCTTATCGATTCATCTTTTAATTTGAGTGGCACGACAAGTCTCGAGATATCAATAACTCGGCGGGAGTTTTTTGGGGAAGTCGCGTCATTGATCGTACCCAGGACGGAGTTCTTTGGTATCTCCCGAGTGACTTTACCCAGGTGTCAAAGGCAAATATGTTATTGTAGCAGCCAGTAGGGACTATCATGTTGGTGAAAAACTTCTCCATTGGAAGTCATTTTCAATGAAATTTCTTTCCAATAAAGCTTGCGGACCTTTTTGGAATCAAGGGACGGAGTTCTTTCGCTTGCCAAAAGCCAATGAGGCTCATCACTTAGAAATAGAAAAAGCAAAACAGTGCCGAGTACACAAAACTAGATAGTTCATCGCATCTTTCAACAAAGCCTGCCATAGCTGACAAGCATCTTGTTTAAATTTTGTTTCTAGCCGCGGATAAAATTAACTTATATTACTAGTCGAAATAGAACACGTCAAAACAGTTTACAATCTTCAGGATTTTATTTATTAAAAGACTTTTAAAAACAGTGTTTTTTTTAAAATAGGAAATCACAACGGAAGATTTTAACTTAGAAAATGACGGATACTTGAAAGGAATAATAGATTTTCCTTCGTGTTCTCCGTTAATCTTCGCGTCCTCTGCGGTTTTAAAAAAGAAAAAAATGATAAATTTCTGTTCCACACCGCCGTTGGCACCTATGGGAAAGGCGACTTCAAGAATTACCTCGAATCGAACGAGCAAAAGCTGGCGTACTCGCTGAGATCTGTTAGATCGAGATTCGTGAAAGACGTGGACTTGGTGCTACTTCGGCAGGCGATATTTTCGATTCCTTCAATTTCCAAAGTCATTGAGGCGGTGGAATACTCTATAAGGACACTTCCGGAAACTGTCAAAAGAACAAGGTACAGCCTATAATTAGGCAATCTCTGGAATCATGATAGCAGGCAGTTTATCGAAGCGCGACACTAGCTTCGGGAATTTGGATATTTTTTTTACAGCAGCTTTCAGACAATTCTTCCTTTCTTGGAAAACTGGATCTGGAATAGAAATCACGGCTTCGGAATCTGGATTCATGGAAACTCCACCTTCAAAAATTAACTTTTCGATCCGAATTCTTGTTGGCTCCTTTATGCCAATAAGTTTCCCTTTAAAACTACCTCGGTGCCGAAATCGGCGAGGAAGAGTTCCGAAAATATTGGCGAAACAAAATGGACTAGTCTGCAGATTGCTCACCTGTGCATGAAATCAGGTGTTAATTTTTCATAGGGACACTTTACTTCCGCAGGAAGGCAAACCAGGAAGCCGAACCTGAGTCGGGAGCGACCGATCTTGCATGTTAGGCGGTAGCGCAGGCACTGTTTCCACATTCCCCCACAAAAAATCCATATTCGCTTTGGGGACATTTGCATCGCGGTACCATGCGGTCAGCAAAAAATTCCTTTCATCCAGTCGTCTATCGAGTCCCTCTTGCCTTTCTTTTAGCGAAGTGATCAGCAAAAAAGGTAGTGTTGATTGAGGGATGAGCCGGAAAACCTGTGAATTATTAAGCCTTATTCCGCCTCCCAATCCGGGGCAGGACTTGTTTGGGTGAAATTTGACACCTCCCTAGACCTGAAATGGGCTGGAGAAGAAAATCCCTATTGCTTCGTAGAACTGACCTATGAACCGATATGCCATTGATGCTGCGACCCGGAAAAGCGATTCAAAAAGACACGATGGCATCGTCAATTGATCCCCCCAGTTAAGGGATTTCAACTACCCGAAAACAATCGACTTCAGGTCGAGGACCCTTGGTAAAAGTTATGACTAGTCTCTTTCAGCTTTCTACAAAAGCGAAAGGGCCAAGAACGAATGCCGAGATTTAGAATTATTTCAGGAAGTAATTCAGTCAGGGAGAATCAATCATGAATACAATTACTATTTAGAAATTCAGGGCCTTTATTCCCTATCGGGAAAAGCAAGTTATCGACTTTGAAAAGCTGACGGCTGCTGGACTTTTGGAATTTTTGGCAGCAGTAGGTTCTGGGAAAATCCCTCTATTTTGGAAGCGGTACTTTTTGCACTTTATGGGAGCACTGAACGACTTTCTGATCGAGGTGGAAAGAGCAGTATGCTTAATCTCAAGTGGAGCGCCGCTTGATCAATTTTGAATTTCGCTCCGGCAAAAAACAATCAATCCCTCTATCTAGCAGCGCTACTCTGCAAAACGAAATAAAAGGATCCGAAAAAGTTGATCCAGCAGGCATATTTTTCTACCTCGTTCAAAGCAGGAGGATGGGAACCGGCTAGAAGCTAGAGCAGAGCAATCATCGGGATGAAAAGGGAGGCTTTTTAAGCAGACGGTGATTATTCCGCAGGGAAATTCCGGAGAATTTATGATCTTACACCGGGACCCAGAAAGCAGAGATGATGAAAGAGCTTTTTGGTTTGGAGCGCTGTTGATCTTTCGCAGAAGGGGACAGGGGCTTGGCTGAAAGTCGAAAAGAAAATTCAGAATTAGGCTGGAAATCAATGCGCAGGAATTAGAAGAATATTCAAAATCCAAATCTCAAAGGAATCGGAAAGCCAGCTCGATGAGATCGATTGAAGGATCTCCCAATCATCTTAAAATCTGGATCAGCAGGGAATTAGGCCTGAGATCCCAAGAAACTCAAAGGGGCAAAAACACAGCGAATTGCTGGAAATTCGTGGAGAAAAACAAGGTTAGAAGCAAAAAAACCTTGAGATCGAACGAAACAGGATTCTTCATAGGGAATTCATCACTGCAAACTTACCTAAACCCGAAATTGGATATCTGAAAAGACTGAATTCCGAAGCCGAAAGGCCATTATTAGCGCTACCGAATTGTGTCGATGTCAAGAAGATTTGAGCGGAAAGTGGCGCAGTGGAGCAGAAGAAACTGATCTTGAAAGAGAAAATAGGACCGCCCAAATCGGGAAGCGAAGGTTCGAGATCTCAAAAAAAGTCGCTGAAATACAAAGGCTTAGCCCCAAGACCTTCTTGAGGCGAGTAAAAAAGTGAACCACCTTCGGCCTGGAAATCGAATCCAAGAAGTCAACCAAAAGTCGATAGAAAAACAAAATCAAGGACTCGAGCAGCAATCCGAAAAACCTAAACCCATGTCGACGGCCAGTCAACTATCCGAGCTAAAAAGCGCAGCTAGAGATCGGAAGCAAATCGAACGAACAAAGCCTACCCTCGAAGAAAACCCTAGAACAATCAAAGCGAAGAACTAGGCCAAAGGGTTTTAGAAAGCTGCTTGCCACCTTCCAAGTCAAGAAAAAATCTGCTCAAGATTGGCTGAAGTAGAGAGAAAAAAGTGCTTGAAAGTCCTTAGAAAACGATCGGGAAAACTGTATGGTCAAAACAAGGATTGACCAGCTATGTACACCTGCCCTTACATGCAGGAGCCCTGTCACTTTGCGGTTCGATGAGAATCCATCTCCCCTGCAAGCCTACATCAGACGAGGGGAACTTCAGTCCTTCAGCACCGAATCGAATCGACCAAAAACCAAATTTGGAGCAGTCCTGAGCCTTAACAGAAGCAGCAGGAGATCGAACTCGAAGAGAGTACCCAAACAGAAATCAAAATCCGAAAAAACACAGGAACTAGCTCAGATCTCAGTCTCAATCGACCTAAACGTTAAATGGAAGCATTTGGATAGCCGCATCAGTTTCTTCACTTTTGAAACGAATTGAGCTCTAGATCAGGCTCGCAAATCAATTCCAAGTCGAAGCAGACACTTCAACAGGTATTCGCCAATTTTGGGGAGTAACCGATCGGCTAGACCTTTGATGGCATTGAAAAAAACGTTCAACCAAAGGCCTCACTCTTTCTTCATCCAAAACAAACCGCGGATCTCTATTAAGAAATGAGGAGATCAAAGACCCAAACTTTTTGTAGACCATTTTTTCAAAAGAGCTGAATTGTCATCAAAGCAAGATTGAAATGCGAAAATGATATTCAAAAGGTATTGAGCTTCTTGATGAAAGCAGAAGCATCTCGCGAAAAACGAGCGAGGCAGAAGCACTAATTCTGGCTGATCTGAAGAAGTTTTTGAAGCTCAGGAAGTACCCTCAGCGGGAACTCGAAGGCTAACAGCAGCTTTTTCAAAACTGAACAATTGCGACTATAATTTCCAGGATGAGCAGGCGCTGATTTTTGCTTTTTTGAGGCATTGCGATTGATGCGAGAAGTGTCTCTGTTGATTCGTCAATTTGATGCAAAAACTTTGCGACAGTTCCTGTAGTTGGATTTAGGAAATTACAGTCGGACCTGGCGTGGCAGATTTATTGATCAAGACAATTCCTTGGCAGTAAAGGAGAATTTCAACTGCTTGAAATACAGCACGGACTCAGTGCGCAAGATGCCGCGTTGGTACAGCAGCCGAATCAAGGAATCAAAAGCAGCTAGTGAAAAAGCACAACTCTAGAGAAAACCGCGGTTGCACACTTTTAGACCATTCCGAGAACTAATCTTAATTAACTGGATCGGCACTTTCCAACAGGAAAGTGGGGCTTACGTTAAATATGTTGAGCACCTATTTACCTTCAGGAAGCTTTGCTAAATACTGCAAATAGTCGATTTATGGAAACTGAGTTAAAAAATAGGCCTCAGGTCTGGAAATTGATTCAGATAATACCTTTGGGTTGATCGATACTTGAAATGGAGGAAAGCGGGAAGGCTCCTCAAAACACTATCCGCAGAGCGGTCAGGGACTTTCAGCTTCGTTGGGTTTAGCTTTAAGCCCTTGCCGAAAAGTAAAATCCCTCAATCAGCCGATCAAAAGCTTTTTCTTCTTGGATGAAGGCTGGTTTGGTGCGTTTAGATCGAAATGCACTTCCGTGTTGTTTTGAGACGTTAAAATCCTGACGTCATGAAACCGAAATAGGTTGGAATCATTCAGTCATGTGGAGAATTGCAGAACAGGAATCGGAGTATATGCTCAAATCGAGCTAGATCCTGAAAAGGTTCTCAGGTAAGCTATTTCTTATGAGAACAGATTCAAGCGTTCGTGGAGACACGAACGGCTGGCAGAGCAGAGCACTAAAGGCGAGATATATCAGACTATGGGTTTCTCAAACCCATTGATTAGATATTTCAAAGTTGTAGACCCGTCACAGTTTTTGCAGGCGCGATGCCAATCGGGAAAATTAGAGGTTCGCCAACGGATAGCGGGTTATATTTTTTACACTGCATTTTGCAAATTCATTACCCGTTCGTGAAGACACGAACGGTGGCGAGGTGGATACTCAACGATTAGCGGTTAAGAGAAGTGGTGAAAACTACGAAGGCAACCAAAGAAGGAGTATTTTTGGACGCAAGTATTTCAACTCCATTTTTCTCTTGCTATCTAAGCAGGCCGCAAGACACAATTGGTGACTCCTTAGCCTATACCTTCTATTTGATTACTTTCCATCTCAGCTAATTGAACTTTTCCAGTACTTTGAGTAAATATTCGCAACACAGCTCATTTGAGTAACTCTTAAAAATACGATTCTTAACAATTGATTTTCAGTAAGTTTACAAAAATATTATTTTAAGCAAAAAAGACAGCTAAAAAGCTATCCTTTGATTAATCGTATAGACTTCCGAACAACGTACCAGCGCAAACTGCTTGCCAAGGAATGCCATCAGTTCAATAACAAGGATTTTTCTCAGGCCGATATTGCCTTGGCAAAGCATTTCAAGGCTGCAAGTCCACCAACTTTGGAAGTACTTAACTCAAGAGCGATTAATTCGTTTTTTAATTACTCCACCACGAAATCACTTCTGCTTACCTTCTCTCCAGTAGGTGATAGTCAGCTTTTTGTTCTTTGAAAGCCTGATTCACCAGATGAGCTCCACTGCTTGACTCTACCCATCGACCCCAGCCCGATGATTCTGCTGTTAAGTTTCGGACGTTTCATTCGATATCTTCCGACATGATTGCAGTATTTGCTGCCACCATGAATTTGGGGACTGGAAGAGCGCTCCGGACTGATGGTTGCGACTGTATTTTTCCAATCCTGCTAATAAGTCCTCGGGGCTCTCAAGGTGTGGGGGCGCTTGCGCAGTGAAATTACGCACCGACGCAGTTCGTAGTGTGTGTGCGGCTCAAGCTCGTGCAGACGGCGCTGTTCGCGCATGACATGTTGTCAGCCTCGCAGAGGCTCTGACAGAGCGCGCTGAGACATGACTGCTACTCGGCGCGAGGTACTCGAGGACTCACGTCGTGTGCAGTGAGATTGACCGGCCTCTCTACCACTGGCGAGTCCTCTGAGTCACCGATAGTTCTTTGAGATAATCGATCAGGTCGGCCCTGGGTGCTGTGACGAGTAGCTAACGCTGGTTTGCTACGCAAACCCACGACTCCTCAGCTCCCGCTCTTTACAGTGTGTGGGTGATTCGGCCACGGGTGACTTCAGACCGCGCACGTATGCTACTCGAGAGTAAGTGCACCGAGGTTAGCTGCGCGCTCTTGTAATTCTTCTCGCAACTCTCGTGTCACAGGTTTTCCGCACCGGTGACGCGTGGCAGGACCGCGCGGAGGCAGCCGATCAAATACGCTATCAATAGTGTCCCGCCAGGGATTTCTGTACGCATTGCATGACCAAGCAAAATAAGCAATGTGGCTGGGATCGCCAGAGCCTCTAGTCTCAGAGTCACTCTCGGGCACTAATCGCTCTCAATCTCGCACGGATCCCGGATCGGCTCGATAGTGCCTCGCGAGAGGAGGTGGTGGCTCTCGTGATGAGACCTCTTTGTCGCGCTATTTGCTTTGTGTTACTATCATCTCGAGGTAAATGCGGAGATGGGGAGCGCTGACTCGTGGGTGCTCTCTGACCAGCATTGTTGGATCTCGGCACGCGACGGGCATTGTTCGGCGGATGTGTGCTTGCGACATTCAGAACTTCGATCCTCTCCTCAGCGGGGAGTGGCGGAATCAGGCTCCGCGCCTCGACTGAGAGTTATTTGCATTTGCGATGGATGAGTGCTGTTAAATTACGTTGGCGCACATTCTAGGCGTAGTTCTTGGCGATCAGCTCTCGCGTCGTGTCTCTCGCGAGTGCTCGTTCGTGATCAGATACTGTCGAGCATCATCTCATGTGGGAGGACCGTGGTTGTGAGGGATGACTGTGCTCTCTCTCTGCATCTTGCTGTAAAGTGCCTGGCGATATGTATGTCTTCTCAATTCGACAGTGTTGTAGATAACACTCCTTTCCTGTTCTGATATGAATGAGGATTCTCTAACTTCGATGCGAGGCGTCGTGTGTAGTGTAATATATCTAGGTCAGTACGCACGTATTTCTCTTTGAACGCGAATTTTGATAGGACAGACTCAGCGTTAGAGACTCTAATCGCTGCATGCGTACAACGACACCTACCCAAACGGTCGGCAGGCTCGCAATAGTGCTGGTATGACGATTCCATGCAACGCTGTAGCTGCTGAAAACTGCGGACAGTGTGGTGTTGACCGCGAGACACTCTGTCGTCCTCTCTGGCAATGTGTATATGGTCATGATGTGAGTAGTCAGGCATAGACGCCGCTCCTGCTCACATACGGCGCTCCCATTCTTAACCAGTAGTTTCCTCAGATATTAGATTTAATTTATATTCTCAAGGGACCTCTGCAAGAAGTCGTGGCGTGTGCTACTCCATACCCTTTAATATTCTCAGAGAATGTCCTGGGTGCCGTCGAAAATGAGCCCGAGTCACTCTCTCGCGCGCGCTCAATGCGTGGTCTCGCTCGGGTGTCACAGACGCACAACTCCCACCTCGTGCGCTCGAAGCGCAGACCTGTACTCGCCTGTCTGTTCCAAGGTTCGTCGCAGAAGCGCGCTCTGCTTGTGAAAAGTGTCAACATGTGAGCACGGCGCAGCTCCTCCTGAGAGTGATATCGCCTGACATCGCTCAATCTGTGTGTGACGAGTCGCCAGCTTTAGCAACGCTCAGGTCCGGCCGCATAGTGCTTCTAGTGGCTCGAGAACTTTCTGAGGCGATGGCGACTTTTCCTATTACGAGAGCTATCTATCCCAGAGTGGCGTTGCTTTCAGTAATGGTCGTTGCCTCCACCAGTACAGTCAATCATGTCTCTGCTTACCCAAGGAATTACCTGGTAGGCTGCTTGAGTGCGAGTGCAGTGCGGACTAGTCATGACTGATGTGAGCAATGAGTCTATATGAGCTCGAGCAAGAAGTCCACGTACGCGCCATTGACCGCATCCCGCCCGGCGATCGTGAACTCGAGTCGCGACTTTATGAAGCCCATACTCCTTCGTGTCCTACCTCTCCTGGCGCTGGAGGATCTTAGAATCAATTTGCTGACCGTCGATTATGCGATGGTTGTTTACACCTTGGTGCTGCGACGGCGCGAGCTGACGTGTCAGATTCTTGGCCTCTGCTGCAGGTTCTGCTGGCAGATCACAGATCTAGCGGGTCACTTTGAAACAATCGTCCTCTCAGACTAGGGCGCTCTCTCTTCTTCTTGCTCGCACTGCGAAGATCTCGAATACGGTGGGTTGCTCATCCGGTTGGATTCATTATTGAACGCGAGACATCCTCGTCGGACTGCGTCTAAAGCATAGATCGACGATTTAGAATCGTATCGTGCGGTTAGTGTGTCGACTCTGTGACTCTTTCGTTACTACGCAGTAGTAATTATTGTGCTCATTAGAGAGTGCGCTCAATATGCGCGAGCTTCGAGCTAGTGCTCTCGCAGACTAGTCTAACGGACTCGCTCGAAGTGCTGCGCTCGAACACTTGGTACTCGCGCTGTCTGCTCTGACCTTCGAACAAATTCGGTCCGTTCGGGGCGGTTGACAAGTGCTAGGTACTACGGATGCTCATTTCATCCGTGTTGTCATTATCTCCGGCCTGTCGGCTCGAGCTGCCAGCTGATTAGCCCTTTCGGAATCACTCGCGTGCCGCCTCGGTTCGTCCTTGTCTCTTCACAGCAATAAACTTGCGGATACACTCCATTACCTTGGTATGGACTATCCTGTATAGCGCAGAACCGGCCGGTCGTTCCGTCGGAGTTCGCTTGCGTTTGATGGCGCGTCCAAGATATCGAGCTGTTGCCCTAAAATCTACGGAAGTGCAAGATATTCCAAACGCGACCTCTTGCTCGTAGGGTCGATCCTTTGCATTCGGTCTCGCATCCTGTCAGTGTAATTAGCGTACTTCAATCTCTCGTGCAGCGTTGCCATCGCCTGATGATGTCTCGCTTTTCCTGGAAGGCACGGTGGCAAACTCGCGAGTAATGTGTGTAGAGCTCGCGCTCATCACGCTGGCGCTCAAGGTATTGACATATGAATCTTACTCTCCGTCAGAATCCGAATAGCAATTCTCTTGATCGCTCTCAATGATTCGCTCGCGACTCGCATTATGCAAGATTGAGCAGGATTGTGGTGGCTCAGAGTGTGCACTCTCAAGTTCCTTCTTGAGTGCGTCTCTCTCATCACCGCTCACCGGCCGGTGGAGCGCGGCGTTAGGCATCGGCAGGCATGGTGCCACCTTGCTCGGGCGCACCAAGATGTGTCTTGAGCCAGCCCATGGCTTCGCCTGATGCAGGGCGTCGTAAATGCGGCAAGGATAGGCGCGCCGGATAGCCAAAAAATGTGCTGAACGGTCGCGTGACGATGCAGGGGCACATCAGGCTTTTCGGCGCCGCTCATGTCACCGGAAGGATGGACCGCTGCTGGACTTCAGGCAGCTGATCAGCTTCCGACTGCGTGACGAAACTTGGCTTGTGTGGAACCGGAGTGAGGTCACGGCAGCCAGGACGCACTCAGCTAGAGACTAACATTAAGGTCTGGGTGGACGTTAGCGCAGCTCTGGGACCAATGCACCCCGCAAGATATCTCCAGGGATCGAGTGAGCGGTTGTTAGCCGCTTAGAGAGGGCAAGGGGCATGCAGAGGGCCTTTGGCCGCGACAGTTCAAGCAGAAAAGCCGAGAGCCAAGCCTCGCCAGCCGCCATTCCAGACCTCGGAGCTGTTGTTCCAAGCCCCAGAACCACTTCTCCTGGGGGTAGAGCTTTGACCTGTGGCGGAGTGGCAGCTTGATCGCAAGGTTGACCTCCGGTGCAGCGAGGGCGAGTTTCGACAGATCGGCCAGCCTTTGATGAAGGTGGGTAGGTATCGAGCCGGGACCCGGCGCGAAAATTCTGATTTTCCAGGCTTCCGTCGCGATTCTCCCGTACTCGATGTCGAATTTCCTCGGGGTTTTCGATGTGCTCCTCAACGAAACTGATCGGGATCACCACCAGTTCCTTGAACGCACCTCGACCACAAGGCGGGCACCAGGCTTCGTCTATAGGGCTTGAGCCACTCCACCGGGACCGACCCGGCTTTGATAACGGAGGGTGTTGTGGGATTGTTGATGCCGAGCTGACGCTCCAGCTCGGCACATCCACCAGGGGGGTCGAGGGCTGTCGAATGTGCTGCTGGTAGGGATTCGCCGCTTCCTCACATAGCTCTTGGGAACGCCATGGGCACTGAAAAAGGACATGGCCGTAGGGGGTCGTTGCAGGCCCTCAGTTCGGTGGCGCCAGTTTTCGGCAGGGCCTGCACATAACGGGTAGGTCGTACCAGAAGTGCGGAATTGCAGGGATCCGGCAGCACCGATTGAATTCCGGGTACTGCCTGCGGAGCGTTGCAACTCCCGGAGCTGGAGGCGCTGGTGCGATCGGAGAAGTGGGGATTGAGGGAACACCACCACCTTCATCAACGGCATTCAGCTTGAGATCGGCAACAGCAAGACTCCGTGAACGGATGCCAGTAGGCGAGGCCACCGTAAGTGGTGGGCTGGACGTGGGCGTTGGCGCAGTTCGCTCTGGGAGTATCGCGCGCTTAGCTATGCTCGATAGAAGCGTCGCAGGAGAGCACCCACACGAATAAGAGCGCAGATAGGCCCCTCCTGATGAACTTAGCCGCATTACGACAGCGGTGTGATCAGCACAAGGCCCAAGCAGCACCATTTAGTAGAGGGCTGTATACGCAGAGGCGGAAGATCTACCGCGCATACCGAAAAACAGGTTGTTCAAGGAACGGGCCGACATACTTCATCGCTCCGGACCCACACGAGAATTCAGCAGCAACACGCCGACCTGGCCAGGGCCGAACGGAAACTCCTTAACAATTAGCAGGGAGCACGATAAACGCGCCCGCCAACACCACTTGGCAACACGCCATGGCCTGGATCGATAGGGTACAGAGACCGTGCCCGGCAACGGCTTTGACCAGGTTGCGCTTGATTCGGACTGAGGCGAGCACAAAAGACTTGCGGCCGCCAGTGGTATTCCTTGCGCTCGACAGCGGAACGTGGCCAGCGTTTGGTGCTGCGGGGGCCCTTGCTGTGTGAGGCGTTGGTGTTGGCAACTTTCCGTCCAGGCGGATCATCTGGCTTACCGCATGCGGCAGCGCCTCACCAGGCCGCCGCGACCTGCGCCGCCTGCAGCAGCAGCTTCAGCAGCAGCGCTTCGGACGTCGGCAGCTGGAGCCATCGAAGCAGCCGCCACGTCGGAAGCCATCCACGGTTTGCAACTGCGGCTTCAAACTGCGGGCAGGTTCGACTCGAGCATATTCGAGGCAGGCTTCTTTTGCTGACCCACGCCGCCCGCCGCCATCGTCGCAGCCGCTTCACTGCAGGGGCCTACCTCCGTACTGAGACGGTTGCTGGCTGGCCAGCCACCCGTCAGCACCGGCAACTCGACCCCGATCTTTCCTTCAGTCTTGGAGAGCTATCGGCGGCAGCCGCAGCGCAGCAATGCGCACCGCCCTGGCCGCCACTTGGCCGCAACTGGGTATCCCTCGCCGGAGGACTGCCGGGGGGAACCTCCGGTTGGCACGGGCTCCATCAAGCCCAGTTCCGCCAGCTGCCCGCGATTGACGACGTCAGGCGAATTTGTGTGGCCCGGATCCCACCCTTGCCTGGCGGCTGGCCTATGGCTTTTATGAGGCGACCTATGGCCTGCGCAACCACGAAGTGTTTTTCTGAACGATTCCTCCCCTGGCCAGGCGGGCGACCGCGTACTGCGGGTTGGTGCCCACCAGCCAGACCGGTGAACATCAGGTCTGGCCCTTCCATCCCGAATGGGTGGAGCTTTTCGAATTGCCGAAGACTGCGTGGACAGCCGCCGGTGCCCTTGCGGCGGTTGGCCGTAGACCGATCTGACCCGCACACCTTCCAGCAGGTGGGGCCGCCGGGTGGGCCGAAGAGTTCCGCCGCTACGACCTGACCGTCACCCTACAGACCTTCGCACGCCTGGGCCGTGCGCACGATCCACATCGGCTGCCTGACAACCGTGGCGGCCGAGATTGATGGGTCACTCCGTGACGTTCACAACCCGCAACCTACACCACTGGATCACCGTCGCGCCAGCACGGCGGTGGATGCGGCCGGCCAGGCGCGAGTGTGCCTGAGGGTCGGCAGAGTGCAACAGCCATCCCCGTTTGATTCCATTGGCTGACCACATTCCCGCGCTTCGCTGGACTCGATCGCCAGCCGCCGAGCTCGGCCCGGGGGTTGGGGCTACTGGCACCGAGCGGAATGCCGAGGCTACCGGCGGCGGATGGAAGCGCCGCAAGAGAGGCTGCAGCAGCAGCGCTGGGGGACGCGCAATCTTGAGCGGGCTTTGTGCTGTTTCACCGGCGATTGGCAAGGGGCAAGGCAACGGCAGCCCTTGGTGGTGTTGCGGCACGCTCGGCCATGCGAGCGAGATGGGCCGTCCGTTCCAGTTCATCAAGGGCGGCTGGCCAGCCGGACGGGCCCCAAGCCCTGGAGGCTTCGGCGATGCCCTGGTTGGCAGTCGTTGGGGAAGGCTTTCACCTGGGAAACCCAGAACGCGGACAGGGACCGGCAATAGTTCCAGGAGCTGGCAGCAGGTCGCTGCTCCAGTCGCCGATGGCCAAACGCAGCTGGTTGGTTGCTCGATGAAAATCAACGTCTGGCCCTGTGAACTGAGGCACCTGGAGCTTGTTCAGGTGGCTTGGAGGCTGCGACGCGGCGCCCTGAAGTCACCCATGTGGCCATTGACCGGTGTGGGGCGCGCCGGCCCTGCTGGACGGCGTGACCGACCCTGGTTCGGGAAGAATGCGGTGGTGCGCCACCATTCCGCGAGAAGGGATCAAAGCGCAAAGGCGGATCGAGGATTGAGCCGGAGCGTTGCTTAATGTTCGTCCGTCTTGAACGAAGCCGGCGCTGAAAACCGAAAATGGCTTTCGGCGAAAGGTCTCCTCACAAGCTCAGCGGCGAAAAGCGTTGGATGTGGCAGAATTCCCGGGGGCTAACGCAATCGATCCGGCATCGTGCCCAAGTCCCGATTGCCCCCAGCCCGATTGTGGCC
>Ga0163217_1103680_pt1 | contig 14587 bp, 7 predicted proteins | sample SynspAceP_FD_185933 | JGI IMG/M metagenome (GOLD analysis project Ga0163217, IMG submission 185933) | Saline lake microbial communities from Ace Lake in Antarctica - Synechococcus sp. Ace-P (PacBio error correction) | ecosystem: Environmental > Aquatic > Non-marine Saline and Alkaline > Saline ... | reverse complement strand
CAAACAGTCTTTAGAGATTCCTATTGTTGTTAAAAGAAGGGGTATTACGAGGCTGATCTAAGAGTATTTATCCTTCGAGAGAATATAATTTCACTGTACTGTAAACTAAGGAAAACTAAGTAAGTTTTGGCAGTTTTTCTATTTTGGACTTTGACCGAAAAACAATTCTCTTCATAATTATCAAAAATCCAGCGACTGGCAAACCAATACAAGGGAAGGTTATATTTTCCTGAGCAAATGGATTTTCTTTGATAAAGGATTTGGAAGGCGACCTTAACTTCATACCTATTCAAAAAAGCAAAACAAATTTTGTACCTCTTGATTGATTTTAAATTTCTTTTGGGTGTAAGTGTGTAATTATTTGCGGCCGCTATCGTTGGAGTGGTTTATCAGAAAGTATAAGATTAACTTAATAAATAATAATATAATAAATGGACAAAATTACCAAAAATTTGCATTTATCAGTTAATATTCGACTGTCATAGTACTAGCCATATGTAATCTCAAAATCGGCCATTACATTGCTCAGTGAGCGGCGTGTTATATAAAACATTTATTCCGGTGGTTGGTACAGGACGAACCACCTTTGGGTTGAAGGGTTCCACATTGTAGCACCTGGGAACAACGGCTTATTTAGTATTATGAGGTCAGGCAACAAGAAGTTTTTAGAAAAAATAATTGAAGGTATTGTCACTCCAACGGTCTTGAAATTAAGTTGGAAGGCTTCAGCTTGGTTTGAGCACTAAAAGAGGAATTTTATCAGGGGAAAACTGCACAAGAAAACAGAGTACGGATATATAACAACGTGTTGTATTATGCCTACCATTAGGTCTGCTGCTAGAAGTGTTGTTGGAAAGATATTACTCCGGAACACTTGTATTGTCCAGTAAGAGGGATGCCATTACAACAAGAAATCTTTTGAAGGAAAACTCAAAAAATTGTTGAATGGCAATTACATTCAGCTCACGAAATTTGGTTGGGATGTAACACTGCCAGCTACCATAAAGGAGGCCATTGAACGTAAAACTTTAAGCAGGGGAACAAGAATCTTTGGAGTATGAATTTTAGATTGGTTCACTGCACAGAAGGAAGCCCAAAAGGTAATTCATAGGAGGCCCAAGCGTAAAGCAGATGCAATTCACTATTTTTAGTGTGCTCCTTGACCGATAAGATATTGCGGATAAAGGAATTGTTGCCACATTAAACTAGCAGAGTCCCCTAATTCTAAGGTTGATAGTTATTGGTAGTTGGGATACGGGCATGCCTATTACTTAAGAGTAATCAAATAATAATTTAACAAATTTTGCGAATAAAATTTGTTCTGTATAAATTTTCCAAAGGTTGAAAAATAGTTTTAATTTTTTGTCATATCAATTGAAAAACACAAGGACAACATCATCATCATTTCTTCATTTGCAGTCAAGCGAAGCTTTAGTGAATGTTATTGTTGTATCTTAAACTTATTATTCTAACCCGTTTGAGCATCAAACGGGTTTTGTATTTAACAACCTGTTAGACTTGTTCAGCCAAAACAAAAAATTAAGAAAATTGAAAAAACTTAGATTTGCTACCAGGAAAAAGTGGCCGTATTAAATGAGGTCACTTCAAATATTAAAAGATTGTGGTATTTCTATTGATAACGGCAAAGACCAGCTAAAGCCTTCCTTCTAAGAAATTTTCCTTTGGAGGGTTTTATCTTAGAATGGGGATATTCCGCAATACTTAAGGGATGGGGTGTTATAGATATTGCCATTATTGGTGAAAAATGTCCAATAATTGAAAAGTGATGATATTTCCATTGCTGAGAAAAACTGGGCTTTTCCAAATGAAAGTGTTCTTTAGTATTCCTAAATCGGTCAAGTACATTCTGTTGAAAGATTTTGAAGGTAAAAAGGAATTTGCTACTTCGTATCCAAAATACCGTTAAAAATTACTATGGCCAGCAAGGAGTAAAAGCAGGATCTTAATTTTATCAGCGTTTCTGTGGAAATTGCCCCCAATATTGGTTATGGCTTGATGCCATTGTTGATATTTGTCTCAAGTTGCGGAAGTACACTGTTAAGAATAATTTGAAGAAGTTGAGTAATTGTGACCAGTGAGGGCCGTACTTGCTGTTTCTCCAAAATTTCCCAGGAAGGAAACCGATTGCTGGAAAATTTAAGATTTAGGAATTCAATCCGTTTTACGCGCCAGACAGTCCAAAAATATGTTCTATTGAACGCTCCAAACAATAAATTGGATGGAAATTATCGGATCTGCTTGCCGGGGTATGAGGAGTCCCACAGTACTGCCCTGGCAGAAGAAGGGATGGAGCTCGTGTTACATACCGTGATCAAACCTAAGGACAAGTTCTGGGAAGTTATCCAGGAGCTTAAAAAAAGCCGGAGCTTGAAGGTTATATTGGTTTGCCCCATTGAAAAAAATGGTGCTATAACACTAAACCATATGGCTACTAAATTTTCATATGCGAAGCTCATTCTAAGAGAGAATATAAATGATTATTTTGCCTTTTTACAACATGCTCAATAAACGATAAGATTCTGTAGAAATTTCTTAAAAAAGGGCATTACAGGTATGCTTCCAGGGGACGGATTCAATGTCTGGGTGCCTATTGATAAAGAAGTACTTATTTGGCATTTGTGGAATATGGGTTCTAAACAAATTATATGTAGGTAAACATGCTTGACCGGGACAATGTCTTGTCAGTGCCAGAATTTCCAGTTCTGGCGGTGGGAAATTAATGATGGATTGGGTTATTTAATTATGCGGTAGAGATCGAGATGCCGATTGCTCTGAGGTAAACTTGCTATATAAAAATTGAAAAAGGGGTTCAGTTTTGGAAACAATCAAGTTATTAAAGCATAGGTTACCACATGCAAAAGATATTATATAATGAATAAAATATACGAACCACCAGCGAGCAGGACTGAAGGAAGTTTTGTTAAAAGACCTACCCAAAACTATTGCCGAATATCGAGGAGTAATGGTGAATGCTGTTTTTTAGGAAATAAAGTACTGGCGGCGATTCCGTGGTAAGCAACCTATACCAAAAAGTTGACATGGAGTGGTATTACCGGACGCCATTTGTATCGCGCTTTAGAAATAGAGGGTCTGAGGAAAATGATTTTTTCCAGCGATTTAAAAAGTCGGCCATTAAACAGGGCTAAAACAATATTGAATATTATCATAAGGACACAAAAAACGGATTAAGTTTTCCGGTAGAAACTGCTAGTTGGTGTCCAATGCTTGGCAAAAAAACGTTTCCATACAGAGAAGTAGGATTGTTTACATTCCAGGGAGGTACGGCTCCATTTGTTTTCTTACTATTTTAATGTTGGCAGTACCGGCGAATATTGCAGGTGCCAAGAATTATATTATGTTACCCCTCCAAACAGGAAGGAAAGGTACATCCGGCTTATATATATACGGCCAACCTAATGTGGGGTTACCAAAAAATCATTTTAAAAGTTTGGAGGCATTCAGGCCATTGCCAGCAATGACCTTTGGAACGGAAACAATTCCTCCCGCTATAAAATATTTTGGACCAGAAATTCCCAATTTGTTGGACCGTGGCCAAACATAGCCACTAAATACGCGTGGCCATGATTATGCCCGCAGGACCAGTTGAGTATGGATGATGGCAGATTGATACAGCCAATGCGGGCATTTTGTTTGTTAGCATCAGACTATTGAGGTCAGGCAGAACATGGCGTGGATAGTCAGGTCATTTTAGGCTATCCACTTCCAAAAATCTGATAGATGCTGTTGAACAGGTGGCGAGCAAATTAAAGTTTTAACCCAGAAAAGAAATACCGAAAAAGCCATCGCCAATAGTAAATTAATCTACGTGGAAAGTCAACCAGACAGCTGTAGATCTATAAATGATACGGTTCCGGACATTTACATTCTATGTGTTAAAAATGAAGAATTTTCCTTAAGACAAACCTATAATGCCGGTTCTGTTTTTATTGGAGATTACAACTCGGAAAGTTGCAGGGGATTTACGCGATCTTGGTACAAATTTCATACCCTTCCTACAAACGGCTACGCAAAACAGTTATAAGCGGTGTTAACCCTAGATAGTTTTATGAAAAGTGATGACTTTTCAAAAAATATCGGAAAAAGGAATTCAGGAAATTGGCAATACCATTTAGAGTTGATGGCGAAGCAGAAGGGCTAACAGGCCCATTAAGAATGCAGTTTACCCTGAGATTTGAACAGTTAAATAATAGAAACTTCCAGAATTGATTTAGCGGAGACAAACACAATTTGGGTCTATGCCGAAAAGTCTACATAGAATGGAAAACAAGAAAATATTCAACATCAATAATATAGTACGGGAGAACGTTAAAAGGATTTGAAGTCCTATATTCCTCTGCAAGGGAATGAATATGGTTTCGGATGCTCCAAAAGTGGATTTTTGGGATGCCAATGAAAACCCATTTGAATTCCGGTGTGAACAGGTAATCCAGGAATTCCACATTTCAAAGACGTTTTAAAGGAAGTCTTGGCAGAAAATAAGGAGTTTCCTCACAACAACTACTTTTAGGCAACGTTGGAAGTGATGAGGTACTTGGACCTAATTTTTCCGGGCTTTTTGTGAACCCAAAAGAGACAACATTATCTCCTACCACAACTATATTGGTATGTACAAGGTACTTTGCAGGCATAAATAATGTAAGAATAGAGAAGTATTATGACAAAGGAATTTGACCCAATTGTACCAGAATACTCAAACGTAGCGGCCCAGAAGAGTAAATACCTTTTGTTTCTATGCTCAACCAAATAATTTCCAACGGAGGAAATAGCTTCTTAGCAGTTAGTATAGGGAATTGTGGAAAATTTCAATGGATTGGTATGTGATCGATGAGGCTATATATCGATTCTCAGTGAAGTTAGCTGGATTTCGAATTAAAAAAACTAATCCCAATTTAGTTGTACCCATAACCTTATCCAAGCCTATGGGATGGCAGGTATTAGATTCTGGGAACCTGCTATTGCTTCGGAAGAAATAATAGTGTATTGAAATAAAAATTTAACCTCCATAACAATGTTAATGATTTAACGCAGCAAGAGCCCTTGAGATGGGTTCTTGGATGTAAATGCTGTTAAATTTGGAGGTAATAGATATTTAACGGAAAGGGAGTCCCTTTTTAATGGTTGCGCAAGTAGATTTTGTAGAACAATTATATTTCCCACAGACGCAAATTTTATTTTGGCAAAGTGGATGATGCCACAAGAGATATAATCAAACTCTTAAAAATGGGTATCGGTTAAGTCGAAACAGAACAACGGCAACCCCTTTGTGAAAATACCCTGAGATTTACGTGGGAACCAAGAAGAAAATAAGAAATAATAAGCGCAATTGCAAAATATACAACATATAATATTATGAGTTACGGATACGAACAAAAAATGGGTCTTAAAAAGTTCTATTTACTTAGATAGGGAGCACCATTATTAAAGAAACTATTAGACGAGCAAATAGACGCTTTTGAAAAAAAATGGTATTTTTACCCCAAGGCATTTACCTTTTTGGGAAAAAAATAGCCAAAAGGAGTTGGATATTGGAATTGGGTAATGATTACAATCTAAGGGGATGGCTTTGGACCAGATATATTTCCTGAGACACCTTTTGGCCGGTACATAATTGTATATGAAAATCCTTCGAAACGGAAGGGGTTGTTTTTGATAAAAGTTATTTCTAGATCGAAACTTTCTCATGAAAATGCCAATTACCAGAAGCCCGGAACAGGTTTGGTAACGGCATAATTTTCGGAAGATTATGATTTGGAAAATTCCTTTGTCATAGGGATCGATTAACGGATTGTTGAATTGGCCAGAATTTAGGGGCCAAAGGAATTTTCATTAATGACAATACCAATTTAGGAACAGGCGGAAATATCCGTCAAAAAGAGATGAATTGGTAATTACAATCGCCTTGGAAAGCAAGTGATTTGGGAAAAGATTTATACGAGTTTTTTAAAATTGAAAGATCGGTGTTCTGAAATAACCACGCAAAACCATGAAACCATATTTTTATAAAATAAATTTAGACGGTACCGGTAAAGGCAATATAAGCACAGGGGCTGGATTTCTTTGACCATATGCTAGATCAATTGGCTCGTCTATGGTCAAAATGGACTAGAATCAAAGGTAAATGGGGATTTTGGAAGTAGACGAGCATACATACCATTGAAGGATACGGCCACTAGCTTAAGGCGAGGTGTTTTCATGAAAGCACGGGACAAAAATTAGTATTAGAAAGATTATGGATTTTGTCTGCTATGGAGACTGGTCTGGCACCAGGTAGCCATTGATTTTGGCGGACGAAACTGCGTTTGGTATGGGAAACAGGGAATTCAAACAGGGAAATGATTGGAAAAAATGCCAACAAATGTTTTTATCATTTCTTTAAATCATTCACCGATGGGGGGGGCCAAGGCCAACCTAAATATTAAAAGCAGAGGCAAATAATTGAACACATTTAAAATAGGGAAGCATTTTTTAAGGCATTTGCCGAAGTCCATTAAAATGCCGATGAAGCGCGATGAGGAAAAAATGGTGCTTCCCAGTACCAAAAGGGGTTTTATAGGAGTAAATAGCTGTATCCAAAGGACAAAGAAAAATGAAGATTAGTAATTATTAGATCTACGGGGCCGGGAATATTCAGAGCATTAACATTTCGCTTTCAACGCTTGGCTTTTGAGGCTATAGTTAAAGCCATGACCCAAACGAATTTATGACAGCGATAAGGTGGATTTTTCCAGGGGTTAGGAAGGCAAAGGCAGTGCCATGAGAAATGCGTGAAGTAAAATTGGGGACCAGATTATTCCTAAGCTAAACAACAGTGTTGGGAATTTGCCTGAGATGCAATTAATGTGTCATTCTCGGAAGAACGGCGATACCAAGGCATTGGCATTTTTCTGATGTAGATGTGGTCAAGTTCTCCAAAAAGGTCAAAGTTCCACAGATAGGATGCGAATGAAATTCACCAATTTAAAATCCGTTCTAATTCAAAAATATAAAAGAGGACACATCTATCTTAGTACTAAGTTTTTATTGCCCCTTATGCAAGGAAACCATTGCTGAAGCTGAATATGGAATTAGGATATTTAGTGCCGCTCTAAAAAAGGATTATTTTATGGATACTCAATTCCATCCAGAAAAGAGTAGCGAAGTGGGGAGAGAATTCTTAAAAAATTTTATTTGATAGTCTCACAGTTAATACAATATAAACAGAGAATAATACGGGCAATAGATATATTTCGAGGAAAATGTGTACGACTGTCAAGGTGCGATTTAACAACACCAAAAAAATCATATAATGAAACAACATACCTTTGGAGGTTGCCAAGAGTTTAGCCCATGTATTGAATACCCATTTGGGTAGATTGATTGGTGCGAAATCCAAACATATCGTAAATCATAAAGTGTTGGAAAAGATAGCTTCCAATAAACCAAGCTTACAAAATTGACTTTTGGCGGCGGACTTTTAAAACCGATATGAGGATTTAGGTTTGCCTTTGAAGCGGAGCAATCAAATCACGGGGCGGGGAGTATTGCTTGTTAAAGGACAGAGGAAACCTTTATATCTGGATTACAAATACAGTCGGAGAAGAAGATCATTACTAGGAGCGGATGCAAAGATTGAAATTGGTGGCAGTATATGGGGGATGGAAGAATCAAGGAGGAGGAGGCTGATTCCCTTTATCCAAACTTATCAAAAGAAGGTATAGAGCTGTTATTTGTACCACCATTAGTAAGGATGCATGCTGGAAGGGTCCTTCATTTGATTATTGTACCGTAAAATTTTAGAGGCTGTTGGGCCCCATATATATTAATTGCAAGTGGAGTATTTCAACTTTTGAGGAATCCCCAAATTGGCCAGAATTGGGTTGCGAAAGGACATAATCGGGAAAGCCATTTACGAAAAATAGAATTAGTTTAAAACATTGGAAAAATTTTATTCTCGACATCAATTAAAAAAAAGCTTGTTGTTGAATTAGTGAGCTCGCTATTTGTACTTTTAAAACCGTAAATTGTGGCTAATAATTTCCAAAAAAAATAGAAATAGAAATGTTAACAAAAAGAATAATCCTTGTTTGGATATTAAAAATGGCAGAACTGTAAAGGGATAAATTTTGTGGATTTGCGGGGATGCTTGGTGGATCCAGTTGAATGGCATTGAAAATCTATGCGAAGACAGGAGCGGATGATTGGGCTTTTTAGACTATCTCTGCCACAGAAAGACGGAGAAGAACTTTTGGCAGATTTAGTACTGCTTTGTTGCCGAAAAAGTAAATATTCCCTTTACCGTAGGTGGGGAATTTTCCATCCGTAAAGGACGTTGATATATTAACTGCATAATGGAGCGGATAAGTATCTATTTAAATTCATCCGCCGTCAAAATTCCCCAATTGATCAACGATCTTGTAGCCAAATTGCGTTCCCAATGTATTGTTGTTAGCCATAGATGCCAAACAAATTAATGGAGAAGTGGATGTGGCATTTAGTAGGAGGGAAGGGTTCCTTACTGATTAAATCTTTTCACTTGGGCGAAGGAGTTGGAGGAAACGTGGGCAGGGGAAATTTTAGATTTACCCTCCATTGGACCATGATGGACAAAGACGGGTTTGCGAATGAAGGCTTTGGCCAGATTTATCCAGCCGAATTGAAAACCATCATAATTGCATCGGCGGCTGCTGGGTAATATGCAACATTTTACGGGATACATTGTGTGAAGGAATGCGATGCGCTTTTAACTGCAGAGCGTTTTTCATTTTTAAGGAATAGAAATTAAAGACTTAAAGGAAGAGTTAAAAAGAAATAATTTTTCCCGTAAGACTTATAATCAAATTTAAGACAATAAGATTCAGCTGAATTAGTGCTAACCGCTTCTTATTACCAAACCTAAAAATCATTATGGAATCCATCATGGACATAGACTTCAACAAAATAAGCGAGGCTTAGTCCCTTGCCAATAGTAACAGGATGCGCTTACCAAATGTACTTATGCTTGGATAATATGAACCAAGAGGTTATAAAAAAACAAAACGGAAAGATGGTAAAGTAACCTTTCTACAGTCGCACTAAAACAAGTTGTGGACAAAAGGAGAGGAAAGCGGTAATTTTTAAATCTAGTGGATATTAAACTGGACTTGCAGAATGATACCTTTTGCTAGTGAGGTCAACCCGTTGGCCCAACCTGTCATAAAGGGGAACCGATATTGTTTTGGGGCGAAGAAAACAAAATCCTCCTTCGGGTTTTTCAGGAATTGGAAAAAATATTATTCAAAATAGAAAAGATCAGGCCGATTGGAAAAATTCCAATTCCGGAAGGAAAGTTAAAGCCCAGCTATGGTTTCCTCTCTGTTCAAAAGCGGGATTAACAAAAGTAGCCAAAAAGAGTGAGGGAAGAAGCGATAGAGGTTGTCATCGAAGCCCAAGGATTGATAATGATCAAAATGTTCAAAGATGAAAGCGCCGGATCTACTGTTCCATTATCTAATATTACTTCAGGCAAGGCGGTTTAAACTTCAGGACATTCGTTAGTGTTTTGCAGCGCGCCTTAATTTTTGATATTTTCAAATTAGCCTAAAAATTGTTTAAATTTAACAACTGGGTATTTTTTTTTAAATAAAATTGAATTATCTTCAAAAATTCCAACAGGTTAAATTAATTAATAACTTACTAAGTATTATGGTTATGAAATTTCAAAGGAAGATTTTCTAAGAAAAACATCATTGCAGGAATGGGTTTGGCTATGGCGCCTGCCATGGTCCCAATTCCATAACGGACCACAATTTAAATAATATTTCGGCAAAGCTAAGCCCGGTGCTACCTATATGGGTGGCTTTTTTCCGCCCGGAAAACTGGATACGGGAGGATGTGCGTTATATTAGGCGTGGGGGTCCCGCGATCTGGACTGCACAGCAGATTGCCGCCATTGAAGGTACCGAAGTGGTTGCGATCAGTGATCTATACGAAGACTTGGCCGAAAAAATCCGCTAAAATATTGCACGGAGCATGTGGCGGGAACCCGGCACAAAAAGATAAGTTGTACCAATGGTGAAAAACGATTTGGAAAAATGCTGAAAGGAAAAGCCGATGCCGTATTTTTGTATGTTACCCCATGGGAATTACATGCCTATGGCCATTTGAGGCTATGAAAAGCGGAGCCCATGTATTTGTATAGGTTGCACTTTGCCCTTACCATGGAGGATAATGTGAGGACATTAGTAGATCTTCCGAGAAAACCCAGAAGCAATTGTATGATGATGGAGATGTCAAACTACGGAAGGGAAGAATTCTCTACCTTAAACATGTGTAGCAGGTGTTATTGCGGGAAATTGCTCCATGGGGAAGCTTCCTACATCCACGATTAAGAGGTCAGATGACGGAGGTGGGAACGTTGGCAAGGTTCATGGCGTACCCCGCATTATGGCCATCGCGATGGCAATCTGTATCCTACACAACGGTTGGACCTGTTGCCCCAATATATGAATTGGTAGGGTGAGAAGATAATTTTAAATTTATTAACTCCTTGTTCGTCCCCGGGCAAAGGTCGTAATCTAATAATGCCGCAAATATTTTCCGCCAAGACCACAAATGGAACAAGCTGGATTTTAAGGGAGGGGATATCAATACATCCATAGTTAAGACCAATTGGGCAGAACATATTAATGGTACAATGGACGAAAACCAGTCCTAGGGCCCTAACCAGACATTATCTGATACAAGGGAACAAAAGGGCACCTTGACCGGATTCCCGACCAGGATTGCTTTGGAGGTGGGTAGGAAGGGAGGTCCTGATAGCCATATGATTACGCCAGAAAGGGGATCATTACAGAAAAATATTGAGAAATACGAACACCCATGTACCTAGTTTGGGCGAACTGGGCCACCAAAATGGCGGGGTCTGGCGGAATGGACTTATATGAGGTGACCGATTATTGAGTGTTTTAAGAAAAGGGGAACCCTATAGATCAAAATGTATATGAAGGCTGTGTATTGCGAGTGCGTAGGGACCTTGAGTGAGCTTCGTGGCCCAAAATGGTGCTCCACAGGCATTTCCAGATTTTTAAGGGGCAATTTGGAAAACAACAAAACCTTTGGGGAATTATCAGCTAGGCTAATAATTAATAATTACATAAAAAGTCATTGCTATAAAGTACAACTTAATTGATAAGTTTACTTATAGCAATGACTTTTTTAATTATATATAAGAAGGATAGGATTACAAAAAAATCTAAGAGTAATTTCAAACACCTGCAACCTCTGACTGACTTGTCTAATTGGAGTTATTAAGTCTTGAGTTGCTATTGAACACCTTTTTAACTTATAGTAAACGCCCTCGTATCCCAATCGCAGGATCAGCGGCTTTTATTTAGCATCCGCAATAATGTCCTGTACCATTTCCGACAATCCTTTTCACATTGGCTTGCTTTTCCCAATAACTTAAAGAGTTTTTAATAAGACTCAAGCCTTACCTGAATAAATTTTTTTGAATGATCATTTAATTATTGGCCTTTAATGCACTTTTTGCATGATTTAAGGCCATAGAAGCTGTCGGATAGATTAATTCACAGGTCATCTTGGCCGAGCCAAAGGAAAATGGATAATGAGAAGAAATAAAAGTAGAATTTTTTTTCATAAGATTGAGGGGTTCAATATTTATCTAAAGAAAAAACGAAACAATTCTACAATATTGCTGCCATTCTTAATACTATTGACTTTTCACAGTGAATTAAACAGCCCTCTTATTCGCGTCTAAATATTATGGATCTACCACCACACTAAAAACAATTTTTTTCAATTTTTTAAATCTTCGCTTTAAACCCATAGTAAAGGGGAATCTTATTTTCAAGATTTAATTGAAATAGGGCCGCAGAACCTTCATTGTGTGTCGCCATGCTACTTCATTATGGGGTTACTTAAAGCCATTCCGGCTTGAGATGTAGATAATTAGTTAAAGTGTGAAATTGGTAGTCATGAATTTTTCGGAAAGTGTATCCACCTACCGGCGATACAATTCAGCATAAATGGGCCAGATTCAATTCATTTACCATATATGGAATAACATTGAGATTTAAAGATTACTTGATTGCTGGCAGTGTGAAATGTCAATATTAAATGCTCGTAAACGGAAATAGCTTCTGGGTATTCACAGTTGGAATTTCGGTTGATTCATTAATCCTTTCCTTCTTGGCACAAAAGGAATCACGTTGATTGGGACCTACTATGTTGCTGCTCAAAATTTGAATTTTCTCGTTATAACGTAAAACTTGTACGGTTAGCTCGATATTGTGTAAACGATTCATACTAGTGTTTTGGAGTAAAGGCAATCCAATTCTCTTAACTAATTTTATTCCTACCCTTATTTGGAATATTGGGGCGATAACTTTTATTCATGCGGAATGTTGGATCAGTTGCAAAGAGGTGTTCTATTTTATGGACCGAGCCTCAAATTGGAAGGGAATAACCTCGAGTTTTAGATTTACAAATCAATTTTTGAATACAAACTTGCTTCAATCCATCCAATTTCCCCTTTCCAGAGTGGACGGGGTATGAAAAAAGCCTTGTTAATATGAGAGGTTTGTTATGGTTCAATCGCTACAAATATATGTAAACCGTTAGTTTTTCTTTTAAAGGAAATGGTCTAGACCAATATAATTATTTTATAGTATGGCAATTAATAAAAGAAAAGGGTTTTTCGATTTTCCAACTTATTGAAGCTCTGAACAAAACATCCGTTCGAAAAACTTTTTGATATTTTCAAGGAACTAAACACATACTCCTGGAGATGTGGATGAGGGGCTTGGATTGGTTAAGGAAACTGGACAATGAGTTACGGGCTTACAGATGAAAAATTACACCATTTTGATGATTTTTATAGAAGACCTCAAGGCAAAGGATTTCTTAAGGAACGAACTAAGGATGGGGATGGTACGGGATCAGGGGACCAAAAAAACAGATCTGTCCATAACCGCCAAAATGGAACGGAATTAGGCAGGCCGCCCTGAATCAAATTTTCGGGGAAAAATCAAACGAATGGTTCTGGCAATCATAAAACTGGATTATCGGGTAGAGGGGATGAAAACATACTGGAAGAAATTTAGGGAATATTCGATTTGGCGACAGTTTAGAGCGGATTTCATGACAGAAAGTTTTAAAAATGCACAGGTAAACCATTGGAAATTGGGATTTCATTTAAGCGAAAGGATTAGTTGGTAGGGATACCCAATTCAAAGCTCAATGAGTACTGTTACTGACTGATCGATATAAGCCATAGTTATGATTACTTTTTATGGCGAAGGACGCGTATTACGCCGCAAAAAAGGTAGCTATGGCTTTGGCAGAGCTCATTTAAACCCGTTATCTCAAAAAGATTACCCTGGAAATCTTGGTCTTGGAAAACGATGCCTGGCCCCCATACCCATTAAAAGGACTTTACGCTTACTTAAAAGTGGGACCATTAACCATACAATAACGGTAGCCGGACTTAACAGTTGGCCATGGACATAGCTTCGCAGAAAACAAATACCAAACAAGCAGATTTTTAGATTAACGGATGGTAAACCCAGTTGCCTACGGTTGCCGGATGGTACCTATTACAAAAAAATAGCGTTGGCTTGGATGATTATATTTGTTGAGAATGTTATAAATATGGCCAGGGACAGGCCGGAAGTTACACATTCCATAACCTACCATTCATTGATTGCCAAGGACCCCCTATTTTAACTCAATTTGTAAGACATTTTTACAGAGGTAATAAAGGAAAGGCTTTCTTACAGGCCTAAAGGGGACCTGGTGAAAAATGATTTTTGAGGACTATGAACCAAAATAGGAGAAAACGATTAAAAAGGTAAAAAACAAAAATTAGTAAAAGGTGTTTGGAACTTTGCCCTACGACTACATTGGAGGGTTACAAAAAAAATATCCACAGAATTGAACTTGAATTACAAGGGAAATTACAAACCATAGGGGGAGGCTTAAAAAAAAAGCAGGATACAAGACTTAAAAAAGATAAAAGTGAAATTAAGGAAAATTCTTATGATAAAATAAAGCGAATGAATTTACTTTTCCCAGGGGGAGTTTGGGGCTTTACGAAAACTCCTGTGGTCCCAGGAATTGGAAAGGAGCTATTTTTATCTAGCATAACATTAACTTACTTTGGGCCTTTAGGGCCAAGCCAAAACAAGGGCTGGCCCAGACTTATGGTTTAATTTTACTGGATGAATAATATCCCCGGTCATTTTCAGGTTCAGAAATCAATGCGACGATCCCCTTAAGTTCCCATTTCCAGGTTTTCGCCATAGACCATTCATAAAGGAACAGGGAGATTTAACTTTCCATTTTTGTTGCACCAGGAAGTGAAAGGTTTCTATGGAAAAAATTAGCTACTTTCCAGACGTTGACGATGGCCGAAATTAAAGGTTGGAACGTTGGGGACCCCATTTAAAGGGCCGCCCAACCTAAAATTTTTAATCCTATTTTTGCCGATTCGATAGGGTTATTCTTTTTTGGGGAAAATGGGATTCCCACGGGGGGCCAACCGTAAATCCCTTCCCTTTTTTCCTTCCAC
>Ga0163217_1035262_pt1 | contig 14587 bp, 10 predicted proteins | sample SynspAceP_FD_185933 | JGI IMG/M metagenome (GOLD analysis project Ga0163217, IMG submission 185933) | Saline lake microbial communities from Ace Lake in Antarctica - Synechococcus sp. Ace-P (PacBio error correction) | ecosystem: Environmental > Aquatic > Non-marine Saline and Alkaline > Saline ... | reverse complement strand
GCGTCTCCAAAAAGCAAATCTTGAATTTAAGCGCCATTCAATTCCCTCCAGTGTCCAGAGTGCAATGAAATCTCCCCATTTTCAACTGCTCCACTTTTAGCAAGAACTACCAAAACCCCATCGAATTCGGATACGTTTCGCCGACCAAAAGCCGGCTGCGCCATGTCGCGGATGCCATCCACTGGATGGGAAAGTCTGCGAATCAAATTCTGTATTCTTTCTTCGCGAGCTTAGGGGAAAGGTTCAGTTTTCCAATCTTCAGGAACCTATTGCCAGATTCTCCCCAAGTGCAACAGGGCAGATCCAATTCCTCTTCCAGCTTATCCTTCATATAAAGGCGTCATTTATAGGAGCCGTGCTGCACGATCCATGGTACATATCTGCAATGATAATGCTCCATCTGGCCCCATTACTCCATGAAACTGCCCGGAATCGGTCGTCTGGTTAGAAAGCCATAAACTCCCTTTTCCTGAATGGGATCATTCGCTTCTAAATGACGCCATTTTGCTCACCACATACGTTTGCGATATTCGCATTTATCCATCACAAAAAATTCCCAAATATTCCAGGCAAGGAAAAAGGGACTTCGATTGACTTGTTGGCGAGGCAAGCAGAGTGAATTCTAGAGTTCTTCCATCTTCAGTCAAAGTGCCTGGATTGTAATCCTCGATGAGCGGGTTAGTTCGTAGGGAAAATTCTTCCGATCGATCGTCAATCCCAATGATCGATTCCTGTTGATGGCTCATGATTTGGATTTTGGAAAGGAATTTGCGCGGCACCAAATCTCCATTGAAGCCTGTGACCAATTATAATTGGTAAATCAGACGACCTTGATCATCTTGGGAAGATCCCCATTGCCCCACGAAAACTCCGTTGCTATCCCGGATTCCATTCGCCTGATCTAATTTGTATCGAAGCCGGGGATTTTGGCACTATAATACCCAATTGTCCACATTTTCCTCACGATCCATTATCTGAATGCTCAGGAACTCCATTGAGGCATAGGTGGAGTCAAGTTAAAAAACTTTGGTGTCAGCTTTTAAATTCCCCATCTAAATCCTGAGTAACGCAAAAGTGAAATTGTTTCTGCGATTAAATGCTCCTCCCTTTTATCAATCCAAGCGCTTCTCGGCATCACCAAATTATCGTGAGATTAAATGGTTCTTATCCATTTCCCCCATCCCCATTTCATCCTTCTAAAATAGGAAATCGACCAATCGGCTGATCCTCTTCACTCCATCATATCATCATTGAGTAGGGCAGCGGGGCATTCAACGACCCAAATTCTGGGCGGCGGTGTGTGGTGGTGCGATTGCAAACTGATCAAAACTGGTATCGATCAAAGGCGGGCGAGAGGGGGGAAGGTGGGCTACCAATTGAAGCGGTTTGGTGGAATCCCAGGGTTGTGGCAATTTGAAAAGGTCAGGGGTTGGCCAGACGGTCTTGCGAGGCGTGCCGAGGCAGGTCGCGTAGGGGCGTGCGAGGAAGTGGTGCGCGGAGGATGTGTGTGGTGCGGTGGTGTGGGGGGAGTGGGGGCGCGTGTGTGTACAGGCAAAAAACTTAACTCAGGAAGAGTTAATGTGGATAGGTGGGAGATGGATGAGAGGGCAGGCAAGGTAGAAATTTGGTTTTGAAGATACGTTGAGGACAGCGGAATGATAGATCAATTCCAAACTTAATCAGCACTTTTCCAATTTGCATTTTTCCATTGATTGGACAAAAAAGTACGGTTTAAAAAGCTGGGATTTGGGATGATGCGATAAAAAAAATAGCGGCTTGGTGGAAAAAAAACAAATACGATATGCTTGCTGATACACTTCGAGAGATAAGGCTTCTTGAAATAGGATTCCCAAGATTAAAACTTCGTGAGAAAGGCTTCGCTGAGCATATGTTTTGCTAGATTAAGCTTCGTGATATAGCTTCGCGTGAAATAGGAAATGTCGTGGGCGATGTGCTTTAAACCATTTTATTATCTGCCAAAGGGCCAATCTTGATCAATTCAAATCAAACTTATTTCCAGCCTATTTCCATTTGCCTACCTTTGTGGAAACGCTGATCCATGAAATTTTCCGTTTAGGTCTTACCAAAGAAGTATCCTTGCCACCGAAAGGGCCAAATTACGCTACCCCTACCCGATTCCAAGTTCAAGCTATTCCCGGCGCTAATAAAAGGAATAAGATCTTCTAGGCATCAGCTCCAACCGGTTCTGGAAAAAACAGCAGCTACATATTGCCTATCCCTTTCAATATTTACAGAGAAAAAAAACGGCTTCAAAAAGTCGGGAATTCCCCGTTTTATTCTTAGTCCCTACTCGTGAGGCTTGCCGCTCAGTGGCGGAAGTTTCGCGAAAAAATTTCGCCAGATTTTTAACAGAAACAGTGAAAAAACACTGGCGGTTTATGGAGGCGTTATCGATAAAAGTCCTCAGATGCAAAAGCTCTTTGGAACAGCATATCCTCATCGCCACTCTGGAAGATATTGGATTTGCTTTCACAAAAATGCCTTGCAACTTAATCAAGTCGAAATTTTGGTGTTTGGATGGAAAAATGGACAAAGTCTGCAGCATTGGGTTTTCGAGGGAGACGATCAGATTTAGCCGAGCTACTTCGAAACGCCCAAAAATAATCCTCTTCTCTACCACGATGGACGAGACGCTTGAAGAGATCATCGCTGCCATTTTGAAAGGATCCCGCAAAAATCGAAGTTGAAGCAGAAGACTGTTGCTTACAGACCTAATCGAGCAATATGCCTATCGATAGAAGCCGAGAAAAAAGGCCCCTTTTTTTTACGGCTATTTGGTGAATTCTGGTGACTGTCAAGATTTGATTTCGTGTTCTTCGATCGAACCGCCGATAATAGGATCGTGACCAAATTGAATAAAAAACGGTGTTTTGATGCGATTGCTTTTCCATGGGGAATAAAGCCAAGGCACGTACCGAGCTTTAGCAAAATTCAAGTCCGGAAAAAACCCGAATCTTAGTAAGCAACCGACCTTGCAGACGAGAATGACAATCAAATTTCTACCCTTGGTGATCAATTACGAATGCCTCGGTCTCCAAAAGATTATGTCCATCGAATCCGGTCGACGGTCGAGCTGGCGCCAAACTGGTTTGAAGCAATTTCCTTGATCACACGAGGACGATGCTTCATCATTCAAAATTCATCAAAAGAAAATGGGCAACATGTACAAAGCTTGAGAAGCACGGATGAGTTTGAGTTCTTAAAGAAGAGCTTATTGGTCCAAAAGGATAATTCTTGAGATATTTCTAAATTGAGGAATGTATCTCTAATTCGTATGTGAATCAAGTTATTCGCATTTTTCCTCTTTATCGCATTTTATTTCTAGGCTTGAAAGCTTGCCCAGCAAAGTGCAAACTCCTCCCAATGTCAATCCTTGTCATACCGAGACCAAGGATTTGGGGGACTAGATTTCACGACAATCCACATATCAATACCGACGGCTTCGATGCATTTGCTGACGAGAGGTCCGAGTTTACCAATTTTTATGTCTTCCGCCGGTTTGCGCTCCGACCCGCTTCCAGCTTGGATGACAGGCGATATTCTTTGCGAACAGGCGTTCGAGGGACACCTTACAACAATGGTGGAGCGATGATGCCACATCTGAAATCACGATTGCTGAACTATTGAGTCCGAAAACTATACTACAGGAATTTTGGAATGCATCTAGGTGATAAGTATCCAATGCAGTCCAGCGATAAGGCTTTGATGAATCGTTAATTCACCTCTCAGGAGGAATGGGACAAGTCGGAGATTTTACGGATTTCTTCCAAAAGAGAGATCGGAGCTATTTTGATCCGCGTTCTATGGCACAATAATGAAACAGCAAAAATTATTCAGGCTTACTGCTCCGATAATCTTTGCAAACGAAAGCCGATCCAAATCATCGAGGAAAAATAAGGACAAGCCCTTTTTCAACCTATTTATCTTTTAACGCACCTCACACCCCACTCAGGTGCCAGACGAGTACTACCAGAAATACAAGAATTATTGATCCAAGCTTAGATTGGCCAAAGACGGAAAAGCCTTTTTACACGATGTCTGAGGCCAACAAGAAGATGCGCGAAAGGTCTATGCGATGCGTCGAAAACATGATGATAATTTGAGCCGGTTCTGCTTCCAAAAACTGGAAGAGTTGGCATCTTCAGACAATACCAATCGTGATCTTTATTGACCGATAAGGTCCACAAAGCGAACGCTATGTAGCGGACTCAAAAGACTCAAGGGGATGCTTGTCGGCAAGGTGGAGTCAGAGCACCCTTTTCAGTAAGATTCCCTGCAGTTTCAAAGGAAATAGAGAAATCAAAACGCTTACTGCACACATTGATGTGATGCCTACTCTCGCAGAGCTTTGCGGATTTTGAAGTACAAAAAGATCGAAAAATAGATGGCCACTTAGCATGCTTCCACTGTAGTCAGGGAAATGAGGATTCAAGACCAGATCGAAGCTTTTTCTCCTATTGGACTCGGAAATATCCTGAGCGATATGAAAATATTTCCATCCAAAGATCAGGATGGAAAACTCATTGGAAGACAAAGTTTCGATTCTGATATGAGGATTTTGAACTTTACAATCTGGAGGAGGGATCCCTATGAGCTTTCGAATCTTTGCTGCTAGTGAAACTCTCAAGCTTTGAAATTAAAATCCGAATTAGATGGGATTTTCATAGAATGTAACTCAGAGCAGAGAAACCTATTAAAACCAGCCTCTTGCATAAAATAGGAAATCCAGCAGAAAAACCCAGTTTATTTAAATCGAAACATGCTCAGGCGAACGAGAATCTGGGCTCAGGAAGATATGTTTAGGTTAGGTGAATGTTAAAATCGAGTCTGGCACTTATGATCTTCGATTTCAAATTGTAAAGCCAGTAGAAACCAAAAGGAAGATTTGACTGGAGATTGGTAATCAATCTATGATCCATAAAGGACCAATCCACAGCGGATATCGATATTCTTGAATTGAAAGGCGTAAAACTAGAAGCAAGGGATTTCACAACTGCTTCCCTTTTTATGAATCCAGGTGGAACGATAGTTTCCCATTTTGGTGGAGCTGGGAAAAAAATTAAACGACTAAACAGGCGCTTTGAAGAATTAGTATCGATGAATCTCATTTCTTCTGCCAAACAGATGCTAAAAATTAGATCCTGAAATATTCATTCAAGGGGCCAAAAACAGCAGAAGCCAAGGCCTAGCGTCGCTAATCTTTCCCATTTCCTTTGCAATTCCTGAAGCCAATCCAGAATTCTGCATCCCCACTTCCAAAGCAATGGTTCGCAAATCTTTTTCATTCATTTGAAGAGTCTAGGCATTACCCAATAAACCAATGGTATATCCGAACAAATGTGAACAAGACAATCACAAAGCAAAAAAACAATTGCTCCAATTCCAACAGGCTATCCCGACCGGCGGCAGGTATGATTACGATGATCATTTGCTATTCCAAACATGGGGATACCAGTTGGCATAGCTACATTCAGCCATTTGGCTTTGCCTTCAATAGATTATTAAAAACCAAACCTGCTCCGATCGGAAAATCACCATTTTGACAGATGACCCACATCATCTTGAGCACGTCGATATCTATAAATTCACCCGCCAATAATTTCAATCAGTATGGAGTAAATAAGGGAGCTAAAAGCGTAGGGAAACAGCATTGAGGGTAATGGAAAAGTGCCAGATTTAGCTTTTGCCAAAATAGCTATCACAATTAGAAGAAGGCTAGGCCGCTTGGAGAGCATCCTACTAAAAATTTAATTCCTGCGGCAATCTCTGCTGAAAAACACTTTACGCTCGCAACAAAAACCCAATAATAGATAATCAATACCTGAGCAGAAAAGCCCTATAATACTCCTTTTGGAGTTTTGACCACTCCGATAAAATCCCCAAAAACTCATCGATGTCCCCATTCCAAACATAATCAGTTGATCAAAAGGAATAATTAGATTGATAGCTATACCCATCCAACTCTTTTCAACAAGTATGCAGGATAGTACATTCGCATTGTCACTGCAGAAAAAATATCATTGAAAAAGAGGAATCCTTGAGCTTTTTTGAACCCTGAAATGAGATGTCAAGCCTGTTAAAAAAAAATAATAAGATAAGGTCCAGCTGTGCTATTCCAGTATTAACCACATTACCATGCTAAAATCAAAAAAAAAACAATATTACTCCTAAAGTAATTTTATAGCCTTGATCTTTCAACTCAGAGCGGATTTATAAGGTTGATTTATAGGTAACCCAAAAAAAAATTGCCCCCTAAAACCAGTTTCCATTGGGTTTATTAAAAAACTAAAAATAGCGATTAGCTATAAGTTCAGTCATGATCAAGTAAACATTAAAAAGGATTTTAACCCTTTCAATGCGGGCTGACGAAACTTAGTATTTGTTCAGGGTAGCCGTTTAGCCAAATTGAAATTCCCCAAATTCTTTTTGAATTATCTTCCCGAAAAATTCTTTTTACTAAAACCATCGCTCGTGCAAGAAAACCCAAACTGAGGAAATTCAGGAAAAACTACCAAGAAATCTAGGCCTTTGGGCGTATGGATGCTAGTCGTGAATGTGTGATTGGTGCAGGATCTTGGGCTCCAATCCGGAGCAGCAAAGCTAGCTGTGAAATACAGTATTGATTTATGCATTTTGTGCCCCTTTTAATTCTGCCGGTTGATTTTAGAGTTTTGCCGAGGTTGGGAAGTATTTCCGAGGACCGGTGGTCCGATTCGTTACGGCAAATTGCCTTTGGGCATTCGTGGGCTTCAAGGGGTTGGCTCTACTATCTGGTCGACTTATTTCTTTTTGCTGCCAATACTGTTTTGCTCACGATTTAGCATCGCCTATTTCAATTATGGTGAGGGCTTTGGAGATTGATTCGTTAGGGACTTACTTGTGGATGCTCAGTCTTATAAATATACTCGGGTTGTCTGAGTCGATAAAACTATGACCCTATTTACGATTATCAAATTTTCAGTTTTTAATCGGTTGATTTTTCGGGGATTTTTACTTAATCGGTCCGGATGTAATTTCCCAAGATTTGATAGTCCTTTGCCTTCGGGATCCGAATTTGGAAAGGCGGCTCATTACTTTTGATTTAATGCCTTTGTAGGATTTGAAGTGCAGTTGTACCAGCGGGAAGAAGCCAAACGACCTGACGTGCATGCCTTTAGGCTTATTGCTTGGAATTAGGAATCGTTAGGCAATATCTACATGTTGATTCAATTAGTCTCTCAAAGCCGCTGTACCGAAACTTTGGCAGAAAGTAGTAGTCCCACTATTGATGCATCCTCTGCACTTTTTGGAAATACAGGAGCAGTAATTCTTAATGATCGAATTGCCACTTCAGTATTAGCTAATTGATCAGTTTCAAGTTTTCTGCCTCAAGAATCACCTATGCCGCTGGCGTTAGAAAAATCCCTCCGCATGGTTTTGGTGAAGTAAGTCCCAAATTCCTTCACGCCCGGCAAATTCAGTTTTATCTTCGGGAATAGCTGCTTCGCATTAGGCAGCGATGGTTCTTTCACTTCTAGCAGCGATGACGGTGCTGTCCGACTATTCCTCTTCATTCATGACTTGCGCAGCGATTTCCGGTTTTGAGACCAAAAATTTAGAAATCAAGGCTATTTCATTCTTAAGGGCGGTAATTTGATCCTGTTTTGGATTTAGCTTGCTTTGGGCTGAGGCTTCAGGTGAGTTGGACTTCGATTTGGGCTGAACTGCAGTATATCGGCGTGCGGAAACGCATTGTATTGGCTGGGGAAAAATCCCAAAGTTAGCCCCTCCCTTTGTTTATTCCCTAATTTCGCGCCATGTCTCGACCCTCTTTAGCGATCGAACAGTAATTTTCAGTATGGTAGCAGTGTGTGTTTGCTGGGATCAAGTTTTTTTGACTGGGATTTTCGGTAATTCTTACGCTTTGATTGCCGATGGTATCGAATCTGTCGTTTAGATGTGTTTCTTCCATTTTGGTTTTGGTCGTTGAAAGTACGCAGAACGTCAGCTGATGAAAAATTCATTCCCTACGGTCATGCGTAAGCCGAGCCGCTAATCACATTTTTGTAGTCGTTTTCTTGGTGATTTCGCCGGGCAAACAATTGCCTGGCAGGGCCTATATAATATTCAACACCTCATGAACTCCCCAAAACCATTCACCCTAATTTGTACTTGGGGCAGATAATTATTTTGGAAGGAAATCTCATTTCAATTGTGAATAAACGAAGCAAAAAAACTGAAAAGCTCAGCCCTGAAAGCTGAAGCTTGCATTTCATCGATCCGGATGCGATCACTTCAATTGCTGCTTTGGTAGGGAGTTCAATTGCCATTATGGGCGGAAAAAGGATATGAAATAAGCTGATGACTATGCCGCTTTAGTTGCCGTGGGCTTTTCATTCTATACAACTGCTAACAAAATCTTCCAGGCCAGCTCTAGGAGAGGTATGAGAAGATATTACAGCGATTCTGACTGAAAAAATTCGCCTGATTTTGCTGTTGATGTCAAAGGAGTCAAAGACACGAAAATTGCTTATCCGGGAAGGCAGGCATGAAATACCATGTCGATTCTTCATGCGATTGTGGATGGAGAGATTTCCGTAAAAAGATGGTCACGATATTTCGCCTCAACTTAAAAGATCGGCTTCGTGATTGAGATTCCTTGAATTAGGCGAGTCTTGATTCATGTGGAGCCTTTTCGTTCCACTTCCCAAAACTGATTAGCCAGCAATTCAAAAACACTGCTTGCGATTTCCAACTCCTCATTGGTTGGATAATTCAAAATTTTCACTTGGCCATTCGATTCTGAATGTTCCCGATCCCCTTTTCGTGAGTTCGTTTTTTGACTCATCCAAAGCTGATTCCAAAATAAATCCCATATTCTCACAGACCAATTTCGGGTCAAATACTCATTCTCCCCCACACCTGCCTGTAAATTACAATTGCATCTAATCCATTGAGAGTTGCAGCAAACGGGACCCCAATTGTATTTTTTGATTCGATTTGGCGTAAAGTTGGATAGGCCAAAATGGCTTTTGGTTCTCCATGAATATATTTCCTTTCGCAATATCGTGCGCCATATCGCTTGAATCCTGTCAGGCCAGCATTCCGCTTTTTTTGTTTCAAGATCGAATTCACCTTCATCCAACTATAACCAAGGCTGCATTAACCAGATGAAAACACAGATTGTCGATGATCCCAGCTCCGCGCCCCGATGACCAGGCCATTTCATCGAGGCCGAAATCCCAGCGTTATCGGATGCTTCCCCACGGAATAGCCGCCATGCTACAGCCATTCCCAGATGATCGTGATGACTTTCGAGTCTGGCTTTTGCACTAGTTTCACGGGCGATTTCTGAGACCAAATTTGTGGACTCGTTCCATGAAAAGCCGTATCCCGAATCCCCTGCTGTTTCATAAATTCATTGGGAATAGCCATACGGTAAGCGATTGGCTCCATGGATTGGTTGAAATGCCGTATCAAAAAACAGCTTACTTGCCTTGCAGCTTTTAAAATCTGGCTCTGCCACTTCTATTCCTAAATAATTAGCAGGATTGGGTGCAAAGGAGCCAAAGGAAAAGTGCTCGGATTCAGCTTTGCTTTCTTGCGGTGATCCAGTTGGGTTTTTGAAAAATCTCCCCGCCATGTACTTACTCGGTTGCCCACAACCTCCACTTCTCGGGATCAAGCCAATACTCGAAATCAGGATGAGTGAGCAAGCTGCTACTGCAGAAGTCCACGTTTATATCGGAAGATCGAGCATTTCGGATTTATTTGATTTTTCAGTACTCAAAAAGGGGAAAAAAGCTCGATAATCTAGCCTATGTACCTTCCAAACCCAATTCGATCGACCATCCCAGAAAAAAACAGATTACTCTGGCTTTGGCATGCTATCAAGTTGATATTTTGATCGGAAGCTACTTCCTGAGTGATGACAAATATTTCATTGCTTAGGATTGTTGGGCGTTGAATGCTGTGATCACTACGGTATTAAATATATCAGCTACTGTACAAACCTCTGCTGAGATCATGACAGGTTTATTGAGCCTTAGAGCATTAGGGCCAATGCCAAGCACCTGTCTCACGTGCACAGCTTTGTTACGTATTGTTTACCGGATTGAGATCAGGAAAAATCAGAAACACTAGCTTGGCCCAGCGTACTTCGGATGTTGGGAAGTTTCTGTTTTCCCGACGCCTGGATCTACGCAGCGTCGTACTGGATTGGCTTCAATTTTCAATCGGCCTTCTAGATTTCACCAAAGTTCTGTTGCTCTGCGGACTTTTCTACATCTTCTCCTGATCCTGATGAACCCGAAGAAATAGAAAGCATTGGCGAATTTTAGGCTTCAATCAAACATTAGTGTTGACTCAGCAAGCCGAAAATAGCGATGTCTCTGGCTAATGTTGCTCAGAACTGGATTGGCACACAGCACAATTCTCAAAAAAACTGAAACACGATGGAAAAGACACATAAAAACACAGAAGAGACCGTCGAAACACCCGGCGTTGGTTTTACAAATTGTTAAAGCAGGTCGGTCGTATGCTGCGTAGTATGAATTGCCCCTGACCACCATCCCATCCAGCCTCCCCCAGAAAAAAACCCATCAATCGTCCCCAAAATAGGATACATCAAGCATCAGATCACGGCGCCATTTCCAAAGTCAATCCTTTGCTTTTCCTAAGCTTCATGAAGTTTCTGAGCATATTCTTCAAAACGGGGGATGCTGGCGGGTGTTGTCAATTTCCACTTTTTTCCCAAATCCAAAGAAGTTAAGCCCGCGTTTACGCTGTCTCAATAGATCCGATTGCCAGAATTGTCAGGCGGGACTTACGGATTGCTGAATCAGCCGATCTGCTGCATCAAAATTCGATCGATCCTCGGCCCTAGGAATACGATGTGTTTTTATGTTCTTTTGGCACGCTTGACCAATTGATGATTGAAAAACATCCTCGGGGGTAAGGTGTTTGAGAATGGAAATGAAACCAACCGCTCCACTCAAACGTCTTCATTCCACTGCATCTTCAAAAGCCGAAATTGCCAAAGTGCTATTTCGCTTATCATCCGAGAAATTCGTGCATGGATTTCATTGACTTCGTGACTACATGAATGTCCCCTCAAATCTTACCTGCCAAAAAACAGGCAAGACAGTTTCCAAGCCTTCGAGGGTTTAATAATGGGGAGCTCCGCAAGATCCCTCCCGTAAGAAAACCATTCCTTGCGTTTTTCCAAAACCAGGGAACATTCCTTGAAAAAGCGTCCAAATCAAATCTGCTCTTCTCCAGGAGTCACCACAACGTATTTGGTTCAAGTCGATCTAGGAAATTTTCGCAGCGCATGGCTCCAACGATGGATCTTGGCTGACTCGATTGAAAGAAGATTCTCTCCAAAGAGCACTTTAGACACCAACGAATCGCGGGATTTCTTCCATGGGTTGGATTACTCAACTCGTCCCTCATGGGAAAATGGATGCACCAAGAGTTTCTCTTTTCGGCATACTGCCACAAGACAATCAGTGATTTCTTTTTCTTGCCCAGGAGTTACTTTGTTTTTATGCTACAAAAACAAGACCTGAACTCCCCTATTCAAAAATCCATTTCGTCGTGCTTGAGCAAGAATCCCACCGATTTCTGACAACCGACCCTTTTAGCTCCATTTAGAATGATAAGCAGAGGAATTCCAGGTTTTGGCAGGACAATTACTATATTCCCGTCAAACTTCCACGTTTGGTATTGAAATCCAAAAAATCTGCTTACCCTCTACTACCGTGAATCTTGCCTTCTCCTGAAGTTTTTTAAAATGATCGATCACAGAGTCTATCAAAAATGATCGTTTCCCTATGTCTCTTTTGATGGCTTTTTTTCTAGAAAAAAAAATACAAACATCTCCTCATTAGGACTGTGCAAGCTTGAAAATGCTCCTTGATGAGTTCAAGCCTTCGAATCTTTGTCTTTTCAATCCCCCAGAAAACCAATTGTTTAAGGAGGCTAGCTTCCTTTGTCTTGCTGGCCAAAAAAGATTCATCAGTCCCAGACATGATAGATTTTCCAGAGTAAGGGTCGTGGTGGTCAGGAAATAGCGTTGGTCATAGGTATAAAAGAGTAGTAGTAAGTTGCGGAAGAAAAGCAGCTTATCCCCGAGTACAAAGTAGAGGAATCCTCTCGAGAATATCCTGACAAAAGATCATTAAGGCATATTATTTTTAACTACTGGGCCTTCGACAAAAATTTCGTCCTCGAGATTCAAAAGGCTTAGAAATGAGTATTTGGGAAATTTCCCAAATCTAGCCAAATGATTTAACCCTGATAAACTCAAAACAGAGGTAGCTTTCAGGAAAAGTTGAAAATTATTTAAAACAACTAAATCATTGTTTTTTTTAGTTATGGTTTTATTTGTGGACGAGAGTAATTTGAAACATTCATGAAAGTTTAAAATAGTATGATTAACTAGCCCTGAAAGGGTGAATAGCGAAGCCAACGGTCGCTTAGCCGTTGTTCAAACACAGGATAATTTAATTTTAAAGCCCTGAAGGCGCAATACGTCATGGGGACAATCGCTCGCATTAAAAAAATTATATTCATTTATCTATAGCACGAAACAAATAGACAGCATTCATCCGACAGGAACACGAGGTAGAAACTCTATTAAATACCTAGGTGGAGTTTGCAAAGCTCATGCATTGTACTCCAATTCAAATCGGAGGCCTTCTTGATCATGTGCATTATTCGCTGGCTCCTTTATCCCAAAAAGAAGGACTAGCAGATTTGTTGGAGGAAAGTTAAAAAACCCAGATTCTTCAAATGGATGAAAAAGCGTGCAAAGGTTGACTGATAAAGAATTCTATGGCAAGATGGAACGGCCGCATTTTTCGGTAAATCCAAGGGAGGTCGATATGGTCACTGAATATAATCCAAAACCAGCGTTTTAAGCAAATCATTCAAACAAAAAAAACTTTCCAAGATGAATACCTGGGCCTTTTTGAAAAAATATTTAAAAGTGGAGTATGACGAGCGATATGTTTGGGATTGAGACAAAATATTGATTTTTGCCCTTTTCAGCTGAGTACCAAAACATGCATGAATTCAAACCATCGATGGGGCTTCACCCACCGCTGTAGCTATTTCAGCTTCTTGCAGGCTAAAATGATTAATAGTCAACTCATCCTGCCCTAGTGTCCTTATTTTTAATAATTTGGAAAACTACTGCTTTCAACAAAAATTTTCGCCTCAGAAATCAAAAAGGCTAGAAATGGATATTTTGGAAATTTCCCCAAAAAATCTACCCAAATGTATTTAACCCGCTGATAACTCAACAGAGGTGGTTTCAGGAAAAGAAATTAAATATTCATTTAAATCAAACTAGAGTATTTTTTTCAGGATTGTTTGTTCACGTGGACACCAGTAATTTTTAAAACTTACTCCTTTTATAAAAATCGTTAATCAATTCCACGGCAGTGAGTCTCCCGTTCTTCAGTCTCACATCTCAAGGTCTTCGGTCGTCCATCCGCAAAAAGCAAAAAAAATAAGGCTATTGTTGCAATTGCGGAATACCCACTATATTATCTTCCGCCTTTGACAGAATTGAATTCATCCAAAAGCCCAGCTCAGCCCGGAAATCTCAGCCTCCTAGAAACTTACTGCCACCGGAATCCTGTCCCATGATCGGAGCATCGACTTCTACGTGTTGCCCTTTTATGGATTCAGCGAAATGTAGCCGGGATCGGTCCATACGTGCTTCCCGGCATTCCTTTTCGCAAGCCAATTCCAGGGGCCTTATTTGCTGCCTTGGCCTATTGCGGATTTTGGCTACTGGCAATGGCCAAGAGCAGGGCGGGATCTACCTCTATGCCAGCCGCTCACTTAAAACCCTTATTAGGTTTTGTTCGCCAGCTTCTCCCAATGGTTTGGACTTATCAATCGTCATTCGGGGTAATCCGGCTTATGTTATCGTCCCCTTCTTTCGAAGACCTTTTTCGACCAGCGTTAAGGTTGGGAAAGACCCTTGCTGCGACAACTTGAAAATTCGGTTGGGTTCGGGTTACTATTTCCCTTGAATTCTTTGGGCCTTTGTATGGATAAATATCCTAGGGTCCAAAAACTCTATGAGAAAAACCTTGATCGTTGATGATTTTGATGTTCGGTTTAGGGAGCGGTGGTGATTATTTCTGGATTAAGTTTTTTGATTCCCAATCTGAATTCGCAAAAGCGCTTCTTAGCCGAAAGAAGGTAAAAAGCAATTCCTATTATTCGGAAAAATTAAAAACTTTTGGACTGGTCTATTTTAGCACGCTTTCAGGCACCCTGCTTATGCTCCAGCTTTGATTAGGATTTGACTCCATGCTCAAGGGCTGGAGGGGAAGAAGCAAAAAAAAATCCAACCAAAAAAAAACCTTACCAAAGCGATTTTGGATTTGGCCATTTTTTTCGGGGAGTAGCCTTTTTTACATTTTTTATTTTTTTCCATTCCGCTGTTTTACCATGCTGTTTTTTCCTTGGAGGGTTTGTTGGCAAAAAACGAAAGCCGATGGAAATTTAAAAAGACCCATTTAACCGGCTTGCGGGGGATTCCTTTCTTTTCTCCTTTTTGTTTATG
>Ga0163217_1056434_pt1 | contig 14588 bp, 19 predicted proteins | sample SynspAceP_FD_185933 | JGI IMG/M metagenome (GOLD analysis project Ga0163217, IMG submission 185933) | Saline lake microbial communities from Ace Lake in Antarctica - Synechococcus sp. Ace-P (PacBio error correction) | ecosystem: Environmental > Aquatic > Non-marine Saline and Alkaline > Saline ... | reverse complement strand
TTTTCCGTTCCGCGGTCTTTACAAACATAGCCGGTCCACGCCCCGGGCTGGCGTGGAGAAGCGTTCAGTCACCGTAAAAAACCGATTTCTCTCCTGCCAGTGCCTTGATTCCCGGGTCATGGTGTTTGACGCGAGGCCAAGGGCAGCGAAATAACTCAAAAAAGTGCCCAGCGAAACTTTATTGGCAGAGCCACGGTTCATGCCGCGCCACCGGGTTATTTCCCAGATAGAATACATCACACGATCGTTTCCCTCGATTTTTCATGTATCATCAGTCGATAAAACACCAGCCAAAGCTGCCTACCGTTGGTGGTCTACGGCCAAGGCCAAACGACAGGCACTCGAAGCAGAAAAGGCCTCTTGTAATTCAAAGGTTCAGGAGACTGTTGAATACTGGGGAGGAAAAAGGGTCTGGGCCGAATAGTACACACGCGCGGAGAACGAAATGAGGGGAAGGAGCCTGCCGGCAGGGCAGGGGGAAGATAACAGCATTACCGCAGTTCTAATTGCAGTTCCCGACATGGGACGTTGAAGCACGGGCTACTGCGCTGCCCTCGGCATTGAGCGACTCGCCTCACGCCGCTCACGCACACAGCGCCTCCATACCCTGCTCTATCAACCTTACCTCAAACTGACAGGCTCTCGCCACTCTCTTGTGACCTTCCTTGTCCTCGCCTTCAGGACGTCACATCCTCTCGCGCCAATCACCTGGCTCCCACGGCTCTCCTAATTTCTATCGGAATACCCGGTGCTGCTGCCTGACCGAGGTGCCAACTCTCAGTGCTACCCTCAAGCTCTACTGTCGGCGCACCAACTTAAAGGACTGTTTCCGGGCCTCACCAATACCAGTGCGCATCAAGTCACGCTTGGCTCTCAGTGGCTACCATCATACGCATGCCTTACGACATATAGTAAGCTCAGTCTTGGTGGCGAAACCGACGCTCATCCTCTCTCCAATCTTGATTCGTCACAACGGGGAAGCAGTCAGAGATCTCCGCCTACGGACCATAAGGTACGTCGGTCCACTTTAGCGTTGGGCGTCTGCCACCTCCGCCTCACACCTCCGTGCCTCTCCCCCATATCCACGCGTTTCACATTATCCCCGCTACTACGCCGTCCACAATTACGACCCACAACCCAGGCAAATAGGCACGACGACCCCGGCTCGCTTCTTCCTGTCCTTCCGGCAGCTCTAACGACTCTGATGCCGAGGTAGCCGTCAGCCACTTTCCCTCTTTTACTCACGTTTGATTGTTGCTCCATCGTCCGTCCGTGTCTGCAGCTTACTTTATTCGCGTGCCGGGGCGGGAGAGCGCTGTTAGGGCTCACGCGCAGCGCGTCTAGTGATCGCCACGGGGTTCCGCCCATTCTTGCTGCGAGGCCTCCGCCATCTGCGCGGTCGCTGGTCACCCTCCAAATCTTTGGTGAACCCCCGGAAATCAACGGCGATACACTTCATGCTCACCCTCGGACCATCTCGCATATACCCTATCATACTCGAGTCTCATAATCAACCCAATCCGCTTAGTCATCCTCATAGCTCTCTAGACGACTCTTTACGGTGACTGAACGCTTCTCCACGCCAGCCGATCTCCGGCGTGACCGGCTCATGTTGTAGAAGCACCGGGCGACGGCGCAAAACCGGAATTCCTCTTTGTCTCGGTGACCTCACCTGTTTCCGGCCGCACTTCTGGAGAGTGGATGGCAACGACTTCTGACCAGGCGAATATTCCGCTCGTTTATATACGAGAGCCGACGTCCACTTGCGTCGGTTGCCGAGGCATCAGCCCTCCCGGGGGAACCCCCCATCTGGTGAGCTGCGAGGGCAGGTGAAAGCATGCGCCCTGAGGTCTACTATCTTCGACAGCCAGATCCCAACTTGGCATTTTTTGCCACCTAATTTCTGCAGCAAAAACCACGGGCGAGAGCTTGGGTTGGGCACGGGAAGTCAGGTCTTGCACATGGTGTCATGACTGTCGGGTCTCTCACAACCGCTCCAGGCCTGGGGCCCTTTCCTGCAGCAATCATTGAACGCAAGGATTCGAGCGCCCGTGCGCTTCGCAGCATGGATGCGTTTCGAGGACAAGACACTGTCGGAAAAAACTAGGTCGCGACAGCGCACGGCCATCGACTGGACTCAATCTTGCTCTGACAGACCCTGCACTTCCGTCCCGATTCCCAGGGACCCGAGCTCCTTCAACAGGCCCACTCGATAACACACGCACGGTCAGATGGAGTGCCGAGGCGCAGGTTTCCAGCGGTCGACGCCAGGGACTAGGCCTGCTTCAAGGACACGACGGCGGACAATGGCTCGGGGCCAGAGTGGTGCCTGTGCCCACGCCAGGACAGTCGCGTCAGCAGGCGGATGCTGGAGCTCATCTGACAGTATCATGGGACTCAAGCTGCCCTCAACTTACTCATTGCCGCGCCAGACTCATGGCTCAGGCGGTTTCGATGCAGGTCTACTGCTGCGCCTACTTGACGCCCTCTGCGTGCTCTGCGCCGCACCGCGATCCCCGCGATCAAGGCTCCGGACCATCCTGCGGGAGGCGGCCGGCCAGAGGCCATCGGGTGCTGCCGCGTTGGTCATTCACCGGGCCGGGACACTCACCTTTTTCCTGACGCTGGGCGATTGACCGGCCATTTTCTTCATGGAGCTGGGCACTTTGTTTACAAGTCCGCCGGTGTTCGTTGGGTATTCCTTGTTGCCTTGCTGGGGCTTCGGGTGCGGTTGGTCACCGTGGGCCTGGATTTGCCCCATTCCGATTCCCGTCGTTCGCCGCCTCGGCCCATGGCCGGCGTTACTCTCGAGCATTTCTTATCTCAAGCGGGTATTTTTGAGTGCGGTTTGGCCTGCACCTTGTGCTGGCCTTTCCTGGGTGGAGTCCTCCAGCCTTTGCCGTTACCCAGCGGCCGCCCGGTAACATGGGATATCTTCGGTCAGTATCGGGCTGCGGGTGTCGCCTGCCCTTACGCGGCCCACTTGATTCCTCAACCCAAGATCGGCTGAGCGGTTGCCAAGGCAGGCTCAGGCCCTGGACTCTGGCCATTTCGAGGAAGTTGCTCGCGCTGATATTGCTGGCCCGCCGCCGTCTTCTTTCAGCGCGAGCCTAGGTGCCCAAAGCGGTATAACCCTCGGCTGTGGCTGGGCCTGGAGCTTGGCGCTGGTGCGGTCTGGGTCTTCCGTTCGTTCGTCAGGGAGCTGTGCCGTCTTCGCGTGGGATCACTGCAACGCGACAGGGCCTTTGCCCTTTGCGGTGACAGTTGTCATCGCATCTCCCGTTTGGCAGCAGGCGAAGACGAACTTGTCTAGGGCAGGCCTACTCCGCAGAACTCCTGGCGGACCACCAACAAGCCCGGGGAAAACCACCGTATTTGCTGGAGTTCACTGCCGCATTGGTGCATCAACTCATGCTAAGGTCCTGGAGGCACCGTGTTAAAGAGGCCGCTGTGGCTGAAGGCGTAGCGCGGGCGGCATGGTGCCCGATTCAGGGTTGATGTTGACAGCAAGCCGGATTCCCGAAAAAGACGCATTGTTTTAACCGCAACGGGAGGCAGCTTTACCTTTGCGGCGATTTTTGACGCTGCGGCACCGTTGTTTCGCCCGTTTCACTGGGCTATTTGATACGACAGGCCTGGTCGTAGGCGATTCAAAACCGCACGAGAACTCACAACGCTAGCTTACTGGAGGGATGAACCATGCAACCGAACCCAAAGTATTGCTGACCGGCGTACGGTTTTCTGATCGCGACCGGCGTTCACGTTGATCGTACCAATTCCGGAAAACGCTTCTGGCTTCGGCCCAGAGCCGAACGCAGCCAATTCCGACCCCAGGCGCCATGTTGCCCCGCACGGGTGGGCAGTTCTTCCGATAAGTCCGCCTCTCAATCTTGCGGGGAAGGCGGCAAGCCCTGATAGGGAGACCGCGTGAAATATTCTGACACTGGACATTTTGATGAATCGGGCTGGCACGTGAACGCCAACCCGGCCTCCATGGAGTTACTGATTCCCACGTCGCCAGTTTCTCTCGGTCAACGGTCAGTCGCTTAATCCCGACCAGTACCCCCGCGGCAGGGTCAGTGACATTCACACTGGGGTGACACCGCCCTGGAGGTGTCACGACGACGGTGCGAGGTATTCCGGCTGCTTGCCAGACGAAAACAGACCGCCGCGCATGAAAGAAGGCAGGCAAAGCTAGACATGACGGTACGGGTACAGGGCCTGCAGTGACAGAGGGCGTTTGCCTGGGCACCAAGCTGACCGCCCGTTTTTGCGCTGAATTCTGGGACGATTTTCAAAGCCACAATAAACCGGGACTTCCCTTCGGGAAACAACTCAAAGGAGAATGACTGTGAACAGGTATTCAGGAATTGCTTGATTCCCATGGTTGCCAGGTCAGCACCAATGCCATGGCCCATTTCCATGGAAGATGTGGAGGGGCCTCGTTGAACGAGAAAGAGCGGTATGCCCAGATTTTGTGATTCAGCCGGCCCCTAATTTGATCTTACAGGCGTTTGATGGCAATACCTTATTGGGCCCCCCCCGCCCCTTGCCGACTTAAAACGCAAAAACCGTTACGGTGTGCTTAACTTTCTCTACACGCGCTGTACCGAGGCCTTGCCCTTGCATATGAACCTGATCCGGCAGTTGCAAACCGGGTTGAAGAAGAAGGGCTGAGTGAAAGTGTGGTGTTTCATCCACCCATTTTGCACGGACGGGAAGATGTTGCAGGCACCCCGGAGAAACATGCGTGCCTACGGCGAGGATTTCGATTGAATCCCGGCAAACTGGCAATTCCTCTTTACAGGCCAGGATGGAAACCACCTGAACTGACACCAAGAACTTGCTAAAGCACGGCGTTCCAGTTCAGGGATACGGAGTGAGGGTTACAGGTCCATGGTGTGGTAACCCAACGTGATTGACCCGGAAAGGGCAGATGCCGGGCCCGGTTCCATGGATTAGAATTCAAGCCTGAACACCTGGTGACTACCTGACGGCCATTGCAAAGGCCCCAACGCGGCAGCGATGATGGGTTCTGGGGCGAACTGCACGGGCGAATTTGAAGAGCTGTTACAGAGTGAAGTAACGCGTTGGGCACCATGCCGGCAACAAACCGACCACTGTATCAGAGCAATGTCCAAATGAAGTCACCAGCGCATTATCTGCCGCCCGGGGTAATTCGCCGTAAGTCCTTTTTGCGCTTGCTATTTCCATAGCCGCTCAATTTTATGGGCTGCAGGAAGGTTCGAAGTCCGGCCCAGGAGTTCCTGATCTGGGAGTCCCCTCGCACCTCTGCCCGAGGCTTGGCTTTTGAAGACGAAAACGCAGGCCGCCTGACCACTGGCTGACTTTAAGGGGGTTTAAGGCGATTTTGCTCTATATCTGGGCGACCTGGTGCGCAACCCTGCCGTGAGGAATGCCGACGCTTGACATCACTCCAGGCTAAACTGGGCGGCGGAGCAATTTGGAACGTGGTCGCGCTGTCCGTTGGACACGTTAGGCATCAGCGTTGGTTGAAAATCCGGGAAACAAGCATTCAGCAGTCTTCGCAGTATATTGATCCGTCCCACACTGGCGACCTCAACGCGCTAGGCATAGAAGGTGTTCCTACAAACGCTGTCCTGCTGATCATGACGGTCGCGAAAATTGGCCGCCTGGTCGGGCGCGAATGGGACAGCCCGGCCCATGGTGGATTTGATGATCCGTGCATTGACGGGATTCGGAACTGACCGAGGGTCACTTCCGACTGAAAGTCTTGTCTTTGCAGAGATGAGGCGATGACCCAAACCAACAGACCTCTTTATTGAACCCATGGTTCGCTCGCCGTAGCGCATAAAGCAGCATGGGCGCCTTCATGGAGAGTCGGCGAGACAATAAGCCCACTAAACATGGCTCATTCAAATCGTGATCGGTTTAGACGCAGCGTTGAAGTCCATGTCCGGTGACTGAAACACGGTGCGAGAGAGAAGGGGGTTGTGGCGATACAGCTTGGAGTACCCATCAATTGAAACTGTCAGCAGGTTATCTGTGTATTTACATCGATCCAAAACCTTGATGTCATGGCAATGGCTTTACTGCCTTATATCACAAAACCCGTCGAAGCGATCCATCCGGGCACTCGAGAGGATTTTCATTACGGAGGTTGTCTCGCTTTACTGAGCACCGAAAAAACCTGTTAATTGACACTTGAGCTTTCGCAGCGACAATTACCGGAGGTTTAGTAAGCCATTGTCAAAAGAGCAGTTGAGCGTCGTTTTAGAAGCATTGAATGGCCGAAGCATCGGGTCCCAGAGGACGATCAGTCTCACGAGCCGCAAGTTGGCGAAAATGGTTTGCCTTTCTCCAAGCCATTTTCCCACTGGTTTACGAATGTTACCGTTTTACCTTTGCGCAAGCTATAGAAAGTGGCTAAGCTACTAACCGGGTTGGAGGTTATCGCGCGAGATGTCACTTACTGCATGCAGCATTGCTTCGGATTTTCTGATCAAGCCCATTTCTGCAGGTTTGTTACGAGGGCATTTGGCGTTTCCCCAACGGTTTTCAAACGGCTTTTATCCAAAATCAGCTCTTTCGTTCAATTTGGCTGCGTGATCCGTGAAGATGCTGAACGCTCTAGTTAGCGAGGGACTGTTGGAATGATTTCGTAACGTAATGTGGTTAGTTAGGCTTTTGTATTTGCCGTTTGTTTTTGCTCGTGGTAATGGTGTTGCTTGTCTTATCTCGTTGCCGAAGGTTTCAACGCCGGTTGGCGGGGTTTTTGATTTCCTGGTGTTTTATAGGGGATTTCTTTCGGCCACTGAAAGACTTATCCCCTATGATCGGGCGTTAATGAGCCTCACAGGATCAGCGGCGGCAATGCTCACATGCACTCCATGAACGAGTCGCTTAATGTTATGCATAGCTGTACTCCCATTAATTGCAGGATGGCTCCGTTTTGGCACGTCTGGCTTTCCGTGGCCACTGGGGTTTTCAATGCTGTGGCAATCCTCATTTCTATATCTGGTATCACCCTGGCGCATTTTTGCGAGTCATTCCGCCTCCGGTTTCTTTTTGCGCCTACATGCTGTTCATCACAGCCGTTTAAACGGTTGGTACGGCTTTAATGGGGCTTATTGAAACATCCACTGCATCAATCTATTAGAAAACAGTTGCCGAAACGACACCATTGCTCAATAGAGGAGAACGCAGAAGATGTCCTGAGTTTGTTTTGGGTTGCAGTTGTGCTCCAGTTGCTACTGCAAACACTCGTAATGTAGCGATATTTTACCGACCGCTGAAAAAAGGTTCTCGCAATCAAACTCGTACAATCTTTCCATCATTTGAATCTGGGCAAAAAGAGGGGGTTGATTGTTGAACTTCGGCTTTTTACACCTGACTTGATCGCTTTTTTAGGGCACGGCTTACTTCGATTCCGACGCGGCGAACGATCGGCACTTAAGGATCTCGGTATTGCTTTCAGCAGGCCGGAATTCCAACGAAACTACTGGCAGCAGTTGATCACCTTTTCAACGAAACAGGAAGATGCATGAGGTGCTTGCTCCATCTGCCGGCTACTCAGGCTCCGTGTGGCCGAAAACTCTGCCCAGGGAGCGGAGAATGTTCAGCACCTACGCAAGTATCTTGATCTTTCCGCCGCTGGCTACCCTATTAACTTGAGCATAAGTGCTTCAGGCTACTGCTGCATGTTTCCTTCGCTGAAGCCTTCGAGAACCCCGCAGCCTCAATTTCCCGATATCGTTACAACTGTGCTCGCAGCGACACAAGTTGTTTTCTCCAGTACCTGCAGATCGGTTATCTGAAGACCGTACACTGAGCCGATGTGATCATCAGCAGGTGTTGAGGCCCTGCAGGCTTGATTGGGCGCGCCCTTGATAACGCTGTAACCGTGGAATTTCAGCGAGTGACAGCTCAAGTATTCTGCAGCGCCGGATTGAAGCCAGTCGCATCAACATTTGCCGTTCAGTGGTAAATACGGTAGCGTTGTCCTGACGATCGGCGGTGTACAAGCCCTCTCGCTCATAGAAACGGATGGTCTTGGGTTGTCAACCCCACGGACCCGCGCCAACCTGACAATTGCGCATTCGGGTGTCTTCCTCAACAAATGGTATCTTTTCTATTGACCTTATTATGGCTATATGGTTTTAAATATAATTCCGACAATACTCAAGTGGGGAGCCGTATCTGAGTAATCCTGTGAAGACGCCTGTGGCGCGACGCAACGTCCGCCGAGGTACACCGGGGTCGAAGCCATCTGAAAGCGTCCGGCAATGGATCAGTGTATACCGTACCGAAGATGGATTGTCCTCCTCGAGGAACGGATGATTCGGGCCTGGCCCTGAACGGTTTGAAGACATTCCGCGGGCTTGTCCTTTTGAGCTGTCTGAATCGGCGGTTTGTGAAGTCGTGCACGATGGCGAGGGCTGAGCCTATCACCGCGAAGCTTGGCGACCCTTCGGTGGGAGCTTCGCTTCAGGAACGCCGCTTTTGCCGACCCTGAGTCAATTAAGGCGCGGGGATACGGCTATCTCTGCCGAGCAGGAGTCCGCACCTGGCGTTGGTTTGCCTCGTATTCAATTGCGTCACTGTTTGTGTGGAAATGACGGCCGGCCTGATCGCGCACTCCACGGCCTTGATTTGCAGAAAATCCTGGACAATTTTGCCGACCGGGCGTGGTATGGGCTCGCGCTTGTATGCGGTTGGGCATAGCGTGAAAATGCAGGTTGCGTGGCCGCCGCACATTGCAGGCGTACTTCACTGATTCTGGCGGTGGCGTACTCGCAAGAGGTAGGTCAGGCGCTTTGTATTCGCAGTGAGCCTTGCATCGCTGTGATGATGGGGGTTGCATTCTCGCAACTGCGATCGCCAATACAGTTGTCGCTTGCTGATATCCAACACTCTGAGAGGCGGTGCGCACCATGAGGCGAGCTGGATTTCTCAGCCAACGGACGTGGTCATCAACCGGGGGTTCATTACCGCCGCGCACTGGTGGCTTGGAACTGGCTCCCAATTTATCCGGAACCTGATCATCGCAGCATCAGCGGGTGGTCATTGTACTCAACGTGCCAGGCGCACCTGGCGCTCAAGGGTTAAAATGTCCATCGGCTGGCAAAAAGTTTTCTTGCCGCTTATTACCCTGCTAGCTATTTCCGGCCGATCGGCAGCGTTCTGACAGGTTGTAAAATGGCTGGTCCAGCCAGTCAATTGGCGTATGGCGAGTCGATTCGGTGGACCCCGTTCTTTAACTGGGTTTCATGTCTGGAACACCGGCGCCGCATTCAGTCTGTTTGCGATGGTGGAGGCTGCAGCGCTACTTCTTATTCGCCATCGCGGTAGTGTCTCGATCGTTACTGATAGGTGGATTCTTTCAGTGCCGCCGCAGGGGAGAGAGAAAAGCCATCCGCGTTTACAGGTCTTATTCTTTGGCGGTGCCCATGGGAACCTGATGAACCGGATATTCCGCGGCTATGTTGTGGATTCCCTTTGATGTCTATTGGCGATCCTGGCACTGGCCCGCCTTTAACCTTGCCGATTATCGCCATTGTGCTGGGCACCGTGTTTTTCCTCTATGTCAGTTTCATACCCGAAAAATTCGGCCACGACGCCGCACCGGATGGATCTGGGCTGAAAAAAAAACCGGTTTGTGACAAACGGCCTTTACCTTAAAGTTGACTTTAACATTATCGTCCTGTGTTGACGAACCGAGACACGAAAGCCAAAAGCAAAGGAGAATTGAAAACGATTGGACATTGCCAACTTGGAGAAAAGCCGCTCCCGAATTTCACGTGGAATCCACTGAGGGAACAATTCAGTTCCATGAGTGCGCTTGGAGGGATGACTGGCCGTGCTGTTTTCACACCCCGCAGACTACACTCCCGTCTGTTACCAGCAGAGCCGGCCTCGCAAAGCGCAAGACGAGTTTCGCCAGTTCGCGGCGTGAAAGCCTGATTCGGGGTGTCTGTCGACCCTGCTCGATTCCCATAACGACTGGCGAAGGATATCGAGAAAACCCCAGGGCAACAGGGGCTTAACTTTCCTCTCTGGCAGACAGGATCAGTGGTTTGCAGACCTTTACGGGAATGATCCATCCAAAGCCGACCCAAGAAGTGGACTGTTCGTACGGTATTTTCATTAATTGATTCCGCGAGAAAATTCCGTCTGATGCTGAACGTATCCACCCAGGCACCGGGCGCAATCTGGACGAGATCCTGCGCGTCATTTGATTCGCTTCCAACTGACCGGACTAACCACAAAGTGGCCACGCCGGTGGACTGAAGAATTGGCGAGGATGTGATCATCGTTCCGTCGCTCTCCAACGAAGAGGCCCAAAGAGCGCTTCCCGACGATGGATGAGCAGACACCGTATCTTGGCGCGTTACCCGCCAACCTAGGTCGGAAGTTAATAGAGAAATTTCGTCAGCTGTGCCCTTGTGGCTGGCTGACGAAGCAATACCTGAGGAAACCTTCACCGATAGGTTCGGTCATCGCCGAACCCGCAACCGAACACGGCCCGAAATGGCTACCCTGACAATCCCTGAAGTTTGGTTCTCTTCGCGTTATTGATTGCACTTGACCTTGTCGCTGCTTCAGGCGACCGTCCCTTGCTGGAGCCGCCACCCGGCCGCCCTGTTGTGGATGGCATTTGCAGATGGCCCATGGCATGGGGGGAATTTGTATTTCTACTGGTTTTCTTATTGCCAGGCCTGACCGCCAGTTTTCTTCTGATGATTTCAGCGTGGATTATGTGGCCCCGGTAATTCCAACTCCGATGCTGCCCTGGTACTACAAAGTCACCGCGTCGGGCTCTTCATGAAGGCTCGGTGCTTGTTTATGGAGTCTATTCTCAGTGGGGGGGGCTGGGGCTTTGCCGGCAGGTCTTTGTTTATTCCGCAGTTGCACGGATTGCTGGCACGGGTTCGGGAGTTCTGGGGTGTCGTCAGCGCAGGGTTCCTGCTTTATCATCGTCGTTTACGTCCCCAGTCCCTTTTGATCGCCTGTTTGCCGGCATGCCAAGGCCGAACGGTGCCCGTCTGAATCCGTTGTTGCATGATGTTGGGCCTGATCATCCATCCGCGATTGCTTTTACATGGGCTTGTGGGTTTTTCAGTGGTCTTTGCTTTTGCCATCGCTGTCGCTAGATCAAGGGGCGTCTCGATGCGGCCTGGACCAGCGCTGGTTCGGCCGTGGACCCAACATTGCTAGGCTTTCTGACCCTCGGCATCGCTCTGGGTAGCTGGGTGGCCTACTATGAGCTGGTTGGGGCGGCTGGTGGTTTTCTGGGATTCCGGTGGAAAATGCATTCGACTCCTGCCCTGGGCTGACGGGACAGCGCTGATACAATCACTGGCGGTCACGAAAAAACGCGGCACGTTCAAGAGCTGGACGGCACTGTGGCGATTTTCACGTTCTCCACTCTCGTTCTGGGGCACCTTCCTGGTGCGCTCAGGGGTACTGACCTCGGTTCATGCCTTTGCCAATTGCAATCCATCTTCGGGGGCTCTTTCATTTTCTGGCGTTGCTGGGAATAACGGTCGGCGTCTCGCTTTTGATCTTTGCGCTACGGGCGCCGCGACATTGAGCGCCATATGCGGGCTTTAGCTGAGCCTTTCCGCGGGATGCTCTGCTTGCTGATCAACAATATTTTGCTGGTCATTCATGACGATCACGGTCCTGATGGGCACCCTGTCCCCTTGATTCCGTGGATGCACTCGGGCTGGGCCAAGGTCAGTTATCGGCGCGCCTTTACTTTAAATAGCCTGTTCGTGCCACTGACCGTTCATGCTGTGTGCCTTTATGGGGCTGGTGGGCCCGGTCTCCGCTGGTGGAAGCAGATTGCCCGTCGGGAGCTGTTCCGGCGACTTACTGGGGGCGGGGCTTGGCCGCACTGGCGATTGCGAATATCGATTACCGGTTCTTTACAACGGCCAGGTGAATTGTCGCCGTGGCGCTGGGGGATGTGCGGCCCTGTGAGGGTAGTACTGGCGTGGTGCGCGACCTGTTTGATTAAAGCCGCAATTGCGTCCTCTGCGCTGTCCCGGATTGAGTAAGTTTGGAACCCCTTCATACTGGGGCATGGTGGTCCGCCACGTGGCCTGGCCGTCACCATCGTGGGCGTGGTGATGGGTGTCGAACACGCCCATGGAGCGTAATGTTGCGGCCTTGATTATCGGTGAGCAGTGAATCCTGGGGCGCGTACGATTTACGCTGACCGAACTGGTGCGAGCGTCGGGGGCCCAAAACTTCCTCGCCGATACGGCGGACCATCGAGGTTGCCCGTGAAGGCCGGATTGTCACCACCCTGTACGGAGAAAGCGCCTGTACATTGCCCGAGGGCAGCCGATTGACGAAGTGCACTCGACCCCGGCTGTTTGCGGGACTTTACGTGGCCATGGGGAGGAACTGGACGACGGCCCAGCTGGGCAATGGCGCCTAACAGGTCAAGCCATTTGTACGCTGGCTTTGGCTGGGTGCGCTGCTGATGGCCTCCGGGGGCGTGCTGGCCGTTTGGCAAGGACCCGTTCGCTACCGTCTTGCGTGCAGTCGGCGCTAATGGGGGAATCGATGAGGCCGACGCGCGAGGTCGCGCATGATTACGCCGACTGTTTGCGCTGCTTTTCCTTTTCTGGTTATTCGTTGGCCTGGCCTTTTTTTGTACGGGGGCTTTCGCTGGATCCCAGTGCTCGCGGAGTCAGCCCTGATTAGGCCAGGCTTTCCCGCGTTCACGCTCCCGACGCTGGCAGGACCCTGATCACCGAGTGGATGAATCCCTGCTTCGCGGGCAGATACTTCTGGTCAATGCTCTGCGGCATCCTGAGGTGCCCGACTGCAAGGAGGAATGCCCCAGCTTACTTGGCGCTCTCCGAGCGCAGGCATTTCAGATGGTGGGCATAAACTATATAGACGCCCGTTGACCTGGGGCGGACAGTTTTCTCGAAGAGTTCGGAAAAAACCTTTCGAGTCAATCATCTTCGATCCTGCCGGTGACCTGGGTTTTGAAATTGGCGTTGTATGGCGTGCCCGAAACTTCCTGGTCGACCGCAGACCGTATCGCTTCGATACAAGCACGTTGGGTACATAACGCCCGCCAGGTTGGATGAAGTTCATGATGGAGTAGAGAAATGGACGCTAACCTGAAAGATCCGTTGCTGTGTGGTCATCGTGCTTTGATGGCCTCGTTTCCAGTCGATGGCCGGAACCGGCAATTGATTTGCGCGTCATTTTCGAGGACCGGTGATGCGGGAGCGTTTATCGCGACCCTTACGGCGTCATTGCGGTGCCCTAAATGTGATGCTCAAAGCCATCGGACAGCTCCGATCGCGGTGGCGGCGGACATGCGGGAGGGGTAGCGCTGTGCTTCATGAGGGCGTTGCGGGATAAGGAATTCTTGATTCATGGCTAATCGTTTGGCGAGTTCGTTCTTTACAATCCGCGCCTTGACGGGCGCACGTGGCTGCTTTGGGCATTGCCGCAGCCGCTGGTAGCAGGAGGGCGCCCTGGGTGATTTGCTTTGTCCGGGCACGCAGGCACCGGCGAGTGCGGCCGCTCTCCGAGGAGGAGCGTGCCCGCCTGTCCTCTTTGATTCATCGTCATCGTGAGAGGTCGGAATGGACTATGCTCTGGGTTAAGTATCGGCACACTGTTGCTTATAGCGCTGTGGTTTCCTGAGGTCTACCGTTACGGCGAGCTAAGGGGCGATTCCATGACTGCGCAGCAAGGTTTGGGAACGGATGCCGCGCGGAGGAGCAAGAATCTGGCCGTGTATGAGCGTCGGCTTGCGCACTGGGAAGCGCTGCTCGAGGACGGCGAGGTTGACGTCGCACGCTTGAAGAAAGCCGTTCAACGAGCTTGAAACGCAATCTTTCTGGAGGAACCGAGGCCGTCGTCGCGTGGCCTCTCAGGAACCCCGCTTGCAGGACGTTTTGTAATCCCTCTGGTGATAACGGCCATTTGATTGCGCCACCGTAACCGGCTATCGATGGTGGGCGCAATGGCGAATCTGGCTCTGCTATGCCGTTGGTGCAGGAGGTTCTTAAACTCTCCGGGTGCCTCACCGGAGAACCTGATTGTCCGGCTCGAAGAGCAGCGAGAGTCAGTCCGGATAAATTCCAAGGTCTGGGCTTTGTTGTTTTCGCTGCTACCAGAAGGTCGGTCAGCCAGATCGGTCGATCGCGCCCTGGAGCGATTGATCGAACTGGAAGGCCGCCGAGCCGATATTCTGCATCGCCCAAGCCTCTGTGCTCCTCCGGCTCCACAACTGCCTAGGTTGATTAGACTCTCTATGTAGCAGCGGAGCAGTCCATGAACTCTGACTGTGCAGGTTGCAGCGCCGCTTGAGTAGATGAATGTGCCGGAATGTATCTCGAATGCCTGGGGCGTCGACCGGACTACAGCATTGCCAGCCAGGGAAAGGCCTCAGTTGCCCCCCCGGCCTCGGACCCCTTCAGCATGGGGGCCCCGCAGCCGAGGCCCAAGCTAGGCGGAAGCGGAGAACAGACGGGCACAAGGTGCTCGATACCCAACTAGGGTGCCTCGATGGTCTCCCTGTCACATCAAATACTCGGCCCCGGCAGCTAAGCGCCCTGGCTCCTATC
>Ga0163217_1050011_pt1 | contig 14588 bp, 19 predicted proteins | sample SynspAceP_FD_185933 | JGI IMG/M metagenome (GOLD analysis project Ga0163217, IMG submission 185933) | Saline lake microbial communities from Ace Lake in Antarctica - Synechococcus sp. Ace-P (PacBio error correction) | ecosystem: Environmental > Aquatic > Non-marine Saline and Alkaline > Saline ... | reverse complement strand
TTTTTGCACAACTGACGCAGGCCAAGACCCCCGCAATCGGCCGGCCCAGTGCATCCAAAACCAGGGAATTGTTCTGGCAACCCATTGTTGTGTGCCCCCTGGCTGCGGCCGCACCTCGTTCGGCCCATCCAGGCAGCATCGGCACCCCCCGGCGAGCAGGCAGGGTGCCAAGAGATGCCTTTCTGGCGGTTGCACGGCCAGGGCGTTGATGGCGTATCTTGGGCAGGGCCTTCCAAACCCCGTAATTCCAAGCTGTTTTGTGGTTGTCGCCGTCGCGGTGTTCCTCCCCATTGGCCCAGTTGTGTTTCCTTTACTGACCAGATCGGCCAGGTGAAGCCGGTCGTGGGCGGTTGATGAAGTATGGCCCGCCCCACGTGCCCGCTGCGGCCGCGTAGAGATCGGGGCTCCGGCTCAGTCCGCTCGCCATCAGCCAGCTGCAAGTTCGTCGTCCCCTTTCCAAGAAAAGCGACCGCAAGATCGTTCGGCGGGGAAGCGGCCGGTCCAGTTTTGCCCTGCGCTTGGCCGGGAAAAACGCTGAAGCCGTAAAAGCCGCCGCAGTCCCAGGTTCAACTACCAGCTTCAGGTCGCTGAAGCTCCGGATCGGCTTCATCTCTCGAAAAACAGGCGCTGATCCAGCGGCAGATGTTCTCGCCGCGGAAGGGGCGATCCCCAGATCGAAGGCGAAAGCCATCGATGGCCCCCCAGGCTCCCATGGCCCAGCAGCGCATCGACTCCGAGATCAGAACGCCGCCCACCAAGCGGCCGGTTGGCCGGATCGTGTTGCCGGGCAAACCCCGGTGGACCGTCCTGGTACTCGCCCGACTCGTTCTGCTGGGTAATAAAGGGGTCGCAAAAAGCCTCGGCCAGCTGAGGTGGACCTTCCTGGTTGCCTTCCCTGTGGGTTGTTAACCACATTCCCAGCAGCACCTTCCCAGCCCGCCTGTGACAGCGGTGACAGGGGCAGCGCACCTGCTGCGAGCTCGAGCGGGCATTCGTTTTTCCCACCAGAAAGCCTGATGGGAGCCAGCCAGCTCAGGGGGCTGTTAGCCCCCAGTCTAGTTTAGGTGCGCCGGTGGTGCATTCCTGGATCGAAGGCCATCACCGCAACAGCTCCAGGGGAACCCCGAGGCTGCGCAGGATAGGCCAGGGTTGTCGATCAGCCAGCAGGCTGCCCTGCGCTCCGGCCGGGGGGGCTTGCCCCGCCCCATGGCTGAAAGCCAACCCCACAATGCAGGCTCCCAATAGAATCCACGCTGCGCTGCCAGCTGTGGCGGGCCGGGGCGGGAATCCGGAAATCGAAAGCGGGTCCCCGTCGCCAAAACCACCCCTTCAGGGCAGCAAGCCTGGTTGAAGCAACCGTCCGCTGGGCCGCCGCCGTCTAACCTCCCCAGCCATCGATCGCCCGGCGCAGGGATCGAGCCACAACCCTGGCCGGATTGAACCCGTGCAGCCCCGCAGTAGCGGAACCAACACCCGTAGCCGTAGCGGCAAGGCCGTCCCCCAGCCTTCAAACTTCGCCATCATAGTCACCGAAGCGTGGCGCCCATCGAGGGCGAACACCCCGGTAAGTCTCCCCGCGCCGCACCATCGCGGGAACAGCAGCAAAAACTCCACCGGGTGCCCGGCGGAACCACCACAAGAGAAATTCAAACCCCCCGGCCCGTCACGCTTGCTCCCAGGGGCCAGGATGTCCGAAGCTTGGATCGCCCCCCAAAGCTTCAGTCTGGGGCGCGCACAAACTAGGAGCTTGCAAACCGCTGCCTGGCCTGGCTCCAAAAACACGTGTTTCAAACGGGGCCCGCTCTGGCCCGCGAATCCGCGCTCGATCAGGGCCAAAATCCGCCCAATTTGGGCCAATTGGGTCCAAAAAACCCGTTCGACCAGGCGATTTTCATCTGACAGCCCTTCCCCATACGATGCCGCCAAAACATCCCGTTGGCTGCTCCCACCGCAGGCGGAGGGATTTTCCCGCTTCCGCCCAGATCCCGCACTCCCTGAAGGTTTTCCTATCGATGAAAACCAAAGCTGAATTCCTCGTCAATCTCGTCGGCAGCCCGGCAACCGAAACTACCAAGGACCGACGTCTCCAAATGTCGTAAGACGCCCATCTCCACGATCATCCCGATTTTCTGGTCGAAGGCAAAAAATGTCGATCCCCTCGGTTTCGCTTCCTTCGGAGCCCGCGAGCCTCGGGCCCGGCAGGCTTAAACCCCAAAGACTGGTTGAGGAAAATCGCATCCCCAAGCGCGTGCCCGCCTCACCCCGAGCCAAGCAGTTCAAAAGAACCAGTTCAGGCTGAATCGGTGCGATTCCTTCCGCCAGCCCCAGCAGGCCCAGGCGCCGGCAGGCCCGTGCCTCCAGAGGAAGGTTTTCAAGACGCGCTGAGCCAGCCATCTCGAGCGCGGCCGATGTTCTTTGCGGCGGCACCACCGCGGGCGCTTTTGCCCCTTCCCCCAGCGCCATCTTCCACCTCGCAATCCGACGGCCCTGCTCAAAGCTGGTTGGCAGACCAGCTTTGAAGCGTTGGCGAGTGGTTGGCTGCGCTTCGGACCGATCTTCGACCACGCCCGCAACGCAGCGGTGCCTGCGAAAAGCCCACGAGGCCGACCTGGCGGTTTGGTGCTCGATTGGGACGGGCCGCCTCTTTTCAAAGTGAGCGCCCGCTCCTCTACGACGCGCCACCTGGCCAGGCTTGCGCTCCTCGCCAGGCTTCTATCCCTGCCATTGCACCGCGGATGCTCCCCGCGATCTTCACCCCCAGGGATGGTTCACGCCCTATCAGTTCTTCTGCGCGCCGTTCCTGCCGAATTGGTACAAAGATGCCGCCCAGCCCCAGGGCTGGCCGCTCGGCTGCGCCGGGGCGGGCTGGCATTGGCCTGAAAACTGGTTGACGCGAGGCTTGCGATGTCCTACGCTGTCGGTGACGTGGTGCTTGCCAAGTCGGATGGCTTTGTGGCTTATCACCGGCCACCGGCAGTCGATTGAGCTGAACCCTGGCATCAGGGCCACGGGCTGCGTGAGCCGACCTTCTGGCAACTCCCACCCGCCCCGCAGCTGGCTTTGCCTGCCTGGAGCGCGTCCTCCCCGACTACTGGGCATGTGCCGCTCTGGTGCCCCCGCGGCGTAAAAACGGGCTGGCCAAAACGATCGGCGGCCGAAGGGCTGGCTGGGTTGCGCGCTCAGACTGATGGACCGGCGTAATCGGTTCAAGTTGGGCGATCTGAAGTGGTCGAGTCGGCAGCGCCTTCAGTTGCCCTGTAGCTCTTCGATCAACTTTCAGAGCCTTGCCCCTGTTGCGGGAGCGCTAACGCCCAGCCCCTGTAAAGGCCGGTTTTTTCTGTGAAAACGAATTCCTCAGCAAAGGAAGGCTCAAGAAACAAAACAACTTAAGAAAAAGGAATTTCTTAAGGAATTGAAGCTGGAATCGCCTCCTGTGAGGAGCAGGAGGCAGACTGCATTCATGCAGAGGTGTTCGTCTACCTCCCTTCCCCCCTCCGGCTCCCAGCCCCAAGTCCTTCCTTGCGTAAATTGTTCGTGCCGCCGTGCCCGCATTGCGGCGTAGTGGGGTGCTGAGGATAGTGAGCAGCGCTTTCCGCACTGCCTCGACTGCCTTGGCCAGGTCATGAGCCGCCGCCTTCGAGCCCCAGCCTTGAGGCTTCAAGGAATGATCCAGGCGGACGTTGATCAGTCCCTGATACCAGAAGATCAAACCTTGGGCCTTCTTGCCCTGTCTCCAGATGAAGAAGTGCGTTTCCCGACCACCACCGCTAAGGGGCGCAGCCGTGAGCAGGCCAGCAGATTGACGCAGTCCAAGTCGGTTTACAAATCTCTATATATTAAAAAAAGCTTCGTCCGCATTTTCAATCCCGTGTTTCGCCGGCAGCACCTATATTATATATCTCTCTATTGACAACCGCCCATCACCAAAGCCCCTGCAACCCGCCATTTTCCATCGCAAACTCGATTGCCGCCTCCAGCGGCAAACTCTATGACTTTCTTTTGGCCTCCTTGGCGCTGCGGCTCCGCTGACGAAGCTGAGCCCCCGTTGCTAATCCGCTCGGACAATGCCGCCGCTGTCCCGCGAAATCACCTTTGATACCCCAAGCCGGAAGCAAACACCTTGGCTCAATGACGAAACGGCCCCGCTACGGACTGTCGATGGGACGCCCAGGCCCAGGATGGAGTGAATTTCGAGCCCGTAACCAGGGCCGATGATCAAATGTTCTGAAATCAGGTTTTGAGTGCCCCAACGGGTCCGGGCTCGTTTTATCTCATCTTCTAAGCCGTCGGTCTTGTGCAATCTCTGTCTTGTACTCCCCTCTACTCCCCGTCCTCTACGTCCTCGGACCCGGTGTTCATCTTGGCCTGTCCATCTTTGCTCCTTGCTGCTTGGCGGCCACGGGCCTCGGGCTCGGCGCTATCTCTCTATCTCTCTATTCTGCTGCGGAATGCTGGCCAACAAAAACGGCGACCTAATTCACCGCCGAATCCATCTCTCATCTCTCTATCTCTATCTCTCCCAAAAACTGGTTGCTCTGCTTGGTGGCGTTGTGCGGCTTCGCAGGCAGAGATGGCCCGAAAGCTGTGAAGGGCTCACCACCTCAGTCCCACCATCCGCTACGTCTACAAGGACGCATCGGATCCCTCCCACAAAAGGGCCCCTGCGGCCCCTTCAGGGGCTGGCAGCTTCTTGTGCTGTTCCCAGTGTCGCTGGCTGCTTCGCCCTTCTTTTCCCTGACGCTCTCTCCCCGGACGGTGGGATGGCTGATCGGGGCTGCGCCTTGATCGACCGGGCTCAGTGTCCTTGCGGCCGTTAGTCCTGGGCTTTTTGTCCGTTCTCTCTCTCTCTCCCTTGGCGCGGCCTACTGCCCATCAGCACCACAAGTGCTTTTCCATCTCTATCTCTGAATTCCTTGCCCCACCCTAAGCGGGCGACCAGCCCGTTCGGCACAATCACAGCCGCAAACAATGGCTTAGTGGCGTCTGGAACCCTCGGCGAGATGCACAAACCCTGCCACACGCCCTTCCAGTCATTCGCGTCTCTTATATCCACCTGCAGGCGGGCCAGTGCTGCTGCCGGATCCCACTTAGCTTCATCGTTCGGAACCGCTGGCGCCTGCGTCCGCCTGATTGTTCCAACCCCAAGGTGAAGCGTTGAATCGGCCCACGTTCCAAAGCAGTTTCTGCCACTGACCATATATCTCTCTATATCGCCGGGGCCGTAATCGCCGCAGCGGGCGCCATGGCGGCAAGCACGCCGTAACCAGGGTGTCTATATATCTATCTCTCTTTGATTGCCCCTGCGTCCCCACCGCGGGAAATTGCGACCATCACCGGTTCGTCTTTCGCGCAGTGATCCGCTCGAATCGCCGTTGTGGAGCCACGGACTAAGTCGAGGAGCACGCAAACAGGATCAGCTGATCGGTCTGGTGGCGATGGCAGAACAGCTCCAGCGTTGTGCGGTGCCCAACTCGGCAATCAGGGTCTGGTCGCTGGATTGGCTTGCGCATTAAGTGTGCGGCCGGTACAAGGCTGCGCTCCAGCTGTACTACCTCGGACGGATGGCAAAGGCCATTGACGGGTGAAGCGCGTTGAATTCGTCCAAATTCTGTTACAAAAACGTTGCGGGGCCCCCCAATTGGACTTGTTTATCCCACCCGAACCGTTTCGGTGTGAAAGCGAACCCTGCGTCTTCTGCTGGCCGCAGGTTTAGCTTGTTCAAACCGGGCCCGTGCTTGACTTGAACCAGCACCGTGCGTTATTATATATCTCTATATCTATACTGAGCTAACGCCCACCCCTCCACCTAAGTATCTTATCGCAAAACCTCTCCAAGTTCCATGGCGGCAAACCGGCTCAGCGACGAGGCCAAAACGGACTTGTGCCGCTACCGGGCGAAGCTCCCAGCCGCTGGCTGCGGCCTTCGTTGCAGCGCCAACACGGTGAGCGGCCTCTATATTCTCTCTATGAGTCTTACGGACAGCTTTTCAAAGCGGGCAACGGGGGCAAGGCCCAAGCTTCTCCTGCACAACAAGCGGCCAGTGCTGTTGCCGGCGGGCTTGACCTATGCTGCGCTGAAGGGACGTGAAAGACTGTTGAAAAGGACGGCGCTGAAGTTAGCAAGAGGAACGACGGACCGAGGACAAACCAGGCCCCGTGGTGCTGGCGATGCATGATCTATGATTTCGGTGAGACTACCGACCAGCGCACGAAGGCGCGATGCCGTCTATCTCGCGGGAACCGAGAGGCAATCTGTTTGGCCGTCCCCCGTGGCGTTGCCTTTGAGGATCCGCCAGCGGCAGCTTGCCGCCAAGTCCTCTGGCGAAGTCGCGTCCACTGCCTAAAGAGCCCTCTACATGCTCGTCGACAAGACGTGAAACTGCAGCCGCCCCCTCAGCGATTTTCCTGAGCTGGGGCCGGACTTGCCCCGTGGAGGCAAAAAACCCAAGGGTCAGCGCTGCTGGTGTTCGCCAAAACCCGCCCAGGCCAAAGTCTCCCACTGCGGGCGCACCCATATTCTATTCGAAAAGCTCTGCACAGCCAGGTTGTTGTCGCGCAACCCGCCCTCCTACCTGCTGGTTCAGGTCATCCAACCCGACTTCCGGCGCCTAAACGCTGGTCTAATTTCGCCTTCGGGATCGGATCACCCCTGCATCAACCAGCGTGCGCTTGCCCCGCCGCTGATCCACGCCCACCACCAGGCGACGCCCACCAAAAAGCCGGTGGCAAGCGGCACGGTGCGGCAAGCCAAAAGCTGCCAGCCACGGCGCCGTTCGTTGAGGTTCTGCGAATGCCCCAGGCAAGATTTTTCTTATGATTTCTAGCTGTAAGCAAGCAAAAACAGGCCTGCCACCGAGGGGTGGAGAGGGCAGGGCCAGGCCAAGACGCAGCAGGCACGGGGAACAAAACAGTTTGCCTTGTGATTCGGACTGTGGTGGCGAGCGAAAACAGTGCCAGGCGAGGACTGGTATATGCGGCTTGCTATGGGAGTGTGCTGTGGAAGCAGGCCGTAATTCCTGCGGCGAGAGGCCGTTTTTCGGCGCGATGGCGGCGGCGTCGCTGCCCACTAGGCCCGGCTGCCAGCCGCCGCGCCCAGTCCCCCGCCTTGGAGCTCGTCTCGGCTCCCACTTGGGAGCTTCGGGGCAGGGGCGCCCGCGAGCCAACCAGGGTGCATTCGCCGCGGGGGGCACCTGCGAAGTGCTCCAGGCCTCCACCTGACCCAAACCTTGCTGTTCGTTGCGTTTGGTTGAGTGTCCCCGCCCACAGCAGCTGGTCGGATTTGCGAAGTTCAGATCGAGCAGGGTTCCCCTCCAGCAAGTTCACCAACTCGTTGCGGCGCTTCGATACAGCACAAGGCGTTGGGCGTGCGTTTCCCGCCATCTCGCTCTATCTCTCTCTATGCCTTGCGGGTAGGAAAGCTTCAAGCAGATGAAAAGAAGTAGAAACGGGCCGCCTCGGGCAGGTCCCCACTGCTCACCAGCCGTGTGATAACGCTGTTCCAGGGCCCGGAATTTTGGCAGATCCCCACCGCACCCGGCGCGCGCACGCCGCCACCAGCAGGCTTCCCGGATCGGAGAGCCCGGCAGCCGAGCGAACGCTTATCAGCGCCAGCTTTTCGGCCGCTGTCAAGCGCCGCGAGGCAGCGTCGGGGGGGCGCCGTGCTGTTTTGTGCTTGGTGAAATAGGCTGATGCCAGTGCGCCAGCGGAATGCGGAAGACCGCCCAATACAAGCTGCCGCGGTGGCGGGGTCTTCGCAGGCGATGCGATCAAACCCCTTCAAAGCACCTTTCTCGCCCGTCTAGAATCCTCTCTAATCTGGTGTTGCCCCACCATATATCTATCTACTCTCTGCGGTTCAGCCGGGGATCCAGCTTCAGCGGGGCCCTGATTTCATCTCAGATCTCTCTACGGGTTCCTGGACAAACACCCCGCAGGTGAGTATACGACCGCGGTGTCGATCTCTATCATCACGTACCCCGCACTCAACGTGCACGACCGTCAGCTCGCGCCCCACCTGTGAGTCACTCTTCCCTGAACTCTCAGAAACCCTTGCTCTCGCGAGAACTGGAGATGTGAAATCATCTCCCTTCCTCACGGTGAGGACTTCCTCCACGAAGGCGCCCCGATTCGGATCACCGGGTTGGACCGTGCCCGCCTGAAAAACTGCTCGGCTTCATGATTCCGCGGTTTCAAAAGCCCCCTCATATTCCGCGCTTCCTCGGCGCGGCCCCTCGTGGCTGGGCGATCGTGACGATGCCCTCTATCTCTCTATTCTATCTGTGTTGGTGCCCGCTCCGGTGATGGCCCTTACGTGCCGCCCACCGGGGGCCATCACCGTTGCCGATCAGCTCGGGATCCGAGCGGAGTCTGAAAGCAGCCCGGCATGCTTGCGAAGAGGGATTCTTACGGGGCTTCTCGATTGCCTTCCCAGCAATCTCTCGAGGATGTGCCAGCGGGCCGGCGGGGCTCTATTTCGGCGATGGTCTTTCAACCCGCCAGACCGGGAACGATGTTGTTCTATGGTCATCTGCAGGCGGTATTTGCCTTCTCGGGTTTGCCGCCAACCTTGAAAGTCCATTGTCGCCGAGGAAATCCTCGATCCTGTATCTTAGGATGCGCACCCCTCATCACCTCCCTATCATCTCTATGGGCGGCGCCCGCTTTACGGGAGCCTTGACGCACACCGCATCCATCAGCGCCAGGGTGCTGCCGCAGACTCTATCTCTATCTTTTGGGAGCCGTTGGAGCTGAGGCACTCCGAACCGACCCCCGCATCACGTAAGGAACCCTCCTTGCCGGGAGCACGAATCAGGGGCCGCTCGGCGATCTCTCTATCTCTCTGCCGGGGTAGCGCATCGGGCCGTTTCGCGACGAATAAGGAAGTTGTAGTGTAATAGGTCTTCTCGCCCACGGTGAGGTCGTCCAATGCTCCTGGCCATCGCTGCGGGTGCCCGTTGAGGTGGCCAGGAGAGCAGAACTGGTGACCCGCCGCTGAAAAAGGCCCGAAAGCCATGCACCCGCTTGGGCCAAAGCATCTGCCCCGACGGGGCCCCCGTGACGCCGCCAACTTCCACGAGGTTGCGCCATCGACGCTTCCCTTCGCTGAGACTGTGCCCGCATTCAGCTTCTGTGATCCCCTTTGTAGTTGTTGCGAGGCCTTGCCGGTGGCGGCCAGGCGGATGATTTCGTCCTCGAGAGACCGGGCCCAATCTTTCTGGGCACGCCCTTGCCCTTGGATTCACCATCGGCTGGGCGTCGCGCCCTCCTTATCTCCTGCTTTATCTATTCTTTCGCCGATGCCGCGCCGCATCCTGCTCCAGGGAAATCGCACAAGGGGCGCGTTCGAGGCCACCTGCGCTTCCCGGGAATTAAACTGCTCCGATGCCCAGGTCGCGAGGAGTTCTGTTGGCTGATCAGCTCCGGCCCACGCTTCGTAGCCGAGTCATCGCCTTCGATTCACTCCTTGTTTCGGCGGGCCTGGTTGGCGCCGGCTTTCAAACCTAACCCAACCCCGGACGGTGTGCCGGCCACCCACCAAAAATCCAAGCTCACTGCGCTCGAATTCTCCGGAGCTGGTGAGCACGAAGTCTCGCCAAGGGCAGGGGCCGGACGCGCCCACGCCGCCCATCGGCCGTTGAAGGGATTTTGCCAGCAGGTGGCGGATCGAAGGCGCCTTCACGGCAACACATCTTATCTCTCCGTCATCCAGCACATCATCTATCTCTATCTCTATCTCCGTAGCCAGGTGAGGAAACAGCGGGCCGCACGGGCGTCGATTCAGGCCGCTGGTGACGGATGGCCCGCGCTCGGGGGGGCGCCTTCCGCGGCGGAAGAAGCTTGCCGGGGATGGGATGCGTCCGGCGGCTAAGAGGACGCTTCTTCTAGTCGCAGTGAGGGAGAAAAATCGAATCCCTTCCGCACCCTTGGCCCCTTGTGGCCGTTGGACGCAGCACCGAGATCCACCACAATTTCAACTACACGGCCCGGCTGCTTGAGGGGGCAAAAACAAAACCCTGGTCAGTCCGTGATCTTCCGTACCCATCGTAAGGAGACCGACTTGAATTTTCCTGCACTTGTCTGATTTATGTCCGTTTTGTGGACGTTGTTGATTTCTCGCATTTGTCTTGCCCCCATGGCTGCGCCCACTAGTAAAAGAGGGCAAAAAAACGGGTGATCAGGGCCCCAAAACCTGCAATCAATATCGGCTTGCGCCTGGCTTGCCTGCCGCAGCGCTGGCCTCAAAAACCGGGGGGCCGAACCAGAGGGTGGCGTCAGGCCCAACCCGTGCTTTGATCTGCCCCACTTTTTCTTCAGAATCTATGGGTCGCCATAAAAAGGGGCATTAGAACATCAAACAGTTTCAAAAAACGTTTCTTACCCATGAAGCGTATCTATCTATGTCAGCATCTGCCAATTACCATCAGGGCCAGATTTTCATCAGGCTGATTTGGTTGCCCAGCCGAATTGCTGCGACCAGCTTGGATTTGTGGGACCCCGGGCAAGCGGGACCCTTGTGGAAAGCTCTATATCTCTCTCCCAACTGGTTGCGGCACCAGAACCGAATCGCGTATAAGCCACGGGCTTTGCCCAGTGGCCCAGCAAGCGGTTACCGCACCCGTTGCGGCGCTGGTTGCGGGGGTCAGCTATCTCTGTTTGCACTTCAAGGCGCTCCTATCGGGCCTGGGCGGCCTCGAACGGCGGATCCATTCAGGGGGCGGTTCCGCGCTTAAAAAACGGCGGAAGGCGAGCCACGATTTTGTGCGCTGAAACATCGCGCCAAAAACAATCGACTTTGCTTTCGCCATCGGGCTTCAAAGCTGGTTCAGGATAGTATTCAGTCTAACCGCGCGGCCGTGCTCGGGATGCTGGCAGAGTCGCGAGGGTCGGCCTCGCCAGGCGGTGGTTTGCGGCTGCCAGACGCCGGCCGTTATATATTCATCCGATCGAAATTCTCCCACCTCCGGCTTGGGGGCAGGGCAGCTCATCCAGTTCCGGTTCGATTTTCGCTGCGCGTCTCGCTTCGCCTTGCTTCAGGCCGACCGGTTTGCTTCAGCCGCGGCACAATTTTGGGGTTGTTCGACCAGTTACCGCTTTGTAATCCCGAAGGGCATGGCCAGGCACCACCATTTCGCGGGTTTTCCGGCCACCACAGGGAGCTCCAGCAGCGTCCATTGTGCCCGGCTCAACCGCCCCGCCGTGGTGCTCGATCAGCAGCGCGACGGGCCCACATGTTTTTGCCTTTGTTGCGAAAGAAGCCTGTAATGCACGTACCCGGCTCCAACCTCTGCGCGTGCTATCGGGGCGGCCTTCCGCATCGGCGAAAAGCCCTCGAACAGGCCGGGTGAACCCGTGGACCCGTTCATCAGTGCAAACGCCGAAGATCTGCCCACCAGGCAAAAGCTTCCCAGGTGCGCCAGTTCAGCGAATCTCTCTGGATAGAGCTTCACCAAGCCGGGGCCAGGGATTCAACGGAGCCCGCTGCGCCCGCGGGGAAAGCGAAGGCCGCCTGAATGTATCTTCGCTCAAACCTTCAGCGCCGATTCACTGCGTTGCCCCACCACCCCGAAGAAAGCTTGGGGCTGGTGTCGCCTTAACGTATTCATACGGGGTCACTTTTTGAGCCCCCACCATAAACAGCAGGGAAGCCCCGGACTGCATTGAAAGGATCCCATTTCTGCATAATCCGCGGGCAGGGGCCGACCGCCGCCCACCCCCTCAAATTCAACAGCAAAGCAGGATAACTTGACCGCCATCGGCAGGGCAGGGCAGGGCAATTGATCACGCCAGTTGATCGTAGATCAGGGCTGTGAACATAGAGACTGCTCCTGCCGCTCTTGGCCAGGTTCTGGCGCCATTTCAACGATCTTGACCGCCCGACTAATCTGCGGAGCCGTTTCACTGAAGCGTGTGTGACCAGGCGACGAACCATCGGATGGTGCGGCCTGTGAGCTGGCGAAGATTCGGTTGGTCTGGTTGACACCTCCATGGCCCAGTGGCGGGCGAAGCCTCGTGCCATTGGTTGCAGTCGGCGCGAATGCGCCGATAACAAATATACTACTATATATACGAGTTATCTATAAGTGTCTTGCCCCGTCACGACATCGGCCACCAAGTCCAGGTTCTGCTAGGGGCGCCTATAGATATCGCCGACAGCCGTACCACCGATCTCACGTTGCCTCCCAGCAGGCTGGGACGCCGCAGGCTGACGATCCATCGCGGCGACCAGCCGAGAGGGCCCCGGCTGGCCAGGCTGTCGCCGCCAGCACCACGCCCGTTGTCTATATCTCTAATGCCCACCACAATTCCCTGGGCGCCTATCACGTCCAGGCACAGGAGCAATGAAACAACAGCCGCCGGCGATCACCAGGCGCCGCTGGTGCAGGGGCGGTTTGCGCAGGCAGATCGGTATCGCGCAGCGATGGCGCTGGTCTCGTCTTCGTCAATCGTTCGGAAGGCGACTATATATCTCTCTATCTCTCTCTATGCGAATGAACGCCGCCGCTGGACGCTTCCAGGCAGCAACCGACCCGAAAGCCGATCGAAACCCTGACGCGATGCTCGCGAGTGCGGCTAAAGAAGTGGCCTAGCCTGCATGCCAAGTCATCCAGGGCGCCAGATCGCCAGAGCTGAAAGAACACCCATGTTCGACCGTGACGCAGTGCCCTTCATTGGGAGGGCAACCCGCCCGCGGCGGCTGAAGCGTTGGGATGTGGGGAGGCTCGTAAGAACTGGTTCAGGTTTCGCAAACGAGCTCTATCAGCCCATGTAGGGACCAGCGCCCTCGCAGCTGGATCGCTCCATCGGCTTTTGCTGTCCCGGTTTCAGCAGTGGCCCCATGCGGTTGCCCCACCGCCAGCCTCCTGCCGTTGAGGTTGGTATATCTCTGCCCATCCTTCTGGCGGATGCGAGCGCGGCCTGGAGTTCACCGCCAATTGCTGCAAGCTGGAGATTTCCCGATAGGCGCCGCGCCGCACACACCTCCAACAAAGAGTGCGGGCCGCCGGAAGAAGCTCTCTATATATCTCTATCCCAACACCGGTAGGCAGTCAGTTCCTGCAGCACCGGGCCTCGTGCGTCGCCTGGTGGCTGGCGTGGGCCTCGGGCCTCCGACAGTTCTGGGCTGCAGGAACCAGTACAGCTCCACCTTGTTGAACTGTGCAGGCGGATCAGCCTGCGGGCTGTCCACGTCCTTATGGGTTAGCCCGCCGTCGTCCGGAAGCATGGGGGTGAAGCGGTCGTATTTTATCGGCAGTGTCGGCCGCGATTCAGCTCGTCCGGTGGAACGATGATCGGCACCTCGCGGTGGGGCCGTTCAGCTCAGAGTTCTCGTCGGCCGCAGCGAAAGCTTTCTTCGCGAAATTTCCGGCAGCTGGCCGGATCCCCATCAGGCTTGGCGCTGTTCCACAGGATCGCGAATCACCCCCTAGCCGCGCGGCTGCAGGTCGAGCATCAGGCTGATCAGGCGCCTCCAGCGACGCCCTGCCCGCAGGGTGACAAAGCGTCTCTGGCATCCGCACCGAAGCGCTCGCTGTCGATCAGCCCAGTCCCTCTCGCGATCGCCAGTGCTCCTGCAGGCCTCCCCTGCGGGCGTCCCCAGCGACGCACCCGATGTTTCGCTCCATCGTCCCTCCGGGCAGGCGACGTAGATTGGGGAACACGAGCAGTCTGTCGCGCAGCGGGTTCGAGCTCTTCTCCTCTTCTTCAACACCCCCACCTGCTGTTGAGCGGTTCCTGTCGCGCAGCGCCTTGCACCTCCGGCTTGGCGCTTCGCCGAGCGAATCAGCTTCCCACCTGACGACCCCCACCAGGTGCCCCTCGCTGGAGACTGCTGCGTTGCGCTCAAGATCCCGTCCTGCGGGCAATCATCGCAGGCGTAGATCGAGCTTCCAGCCCCGCGCCGAGCTGCTCGACGATTCAGCTCCGTCGTATCGCGCACCAAAGCGCAGGTCCAGGCACAGCCAATCAGCAATGTGGAAGCCTACGGCTCAGTTGTGCCAGGGTTTTCTGGGCAACAACCTTAACCACCCTCAGCGAAGGCTGGCCGTACACTCGGCGAGGCCTCAAGGCACCTGGAACCACTTTCGCTCACGTCGGGAATCGCATTCACGCAGCTTTTTTGCCGCTCGATGCCATTCTTTTCAGGGTCATGGCTTGCTTTGCTGGGGCCAGGAACACGCAGGCCACCCTGGAGAACGCCACTGACGAGCGGGACCGTCGATCTCGGACGATTCTTCACAATGCCCCAGCGGCCATTTCAGGTACTGGCGCACTCAGTCGAGCCACACGCGCCACTGGGATGGGCGAGGGCCCGGGGGCGCTGAGCCCGCTTCAACGTGTCAGCGCTGAGTGGGGCGCGGTTGGCAGTTTTCGGACGCATTCACAGACGAGGGGTGGAGGGTAGGAGGCAGCCGGGAGGCCCGATGCCAGGCCAGAGCGGCGGGGTGCAAAAAACCGTCACCGGCGGGCCGAGGCCGCGAAAGCTTGCGATTTCGGACGGACAGCCGCAGCGGTTCGCTCGCCTGGGCCACCAGCAACGAGCAAAGAGCCTGAATCACGGCGGGCCAGTCCCACAGCCAGAGGCGGGTGGC
>Ga0163217_1070816_pt1 | contig 14590 bp, 8 predicted proteins | sample SynspAceP_FD_185933 | JGI IMG/M metagenome (GOLD analysis project Ga0163217, IMG submission 185933) | Saline lake microbial communities from Ace Lake in Antarctica - Synechococcus sp. Ace-P (PacBio error correction) | ecosystem: Environmental > Aquatic > Non-marine Saline and Alkaline > Saline ... | reverse complement strand
TATGATATTCCTTTCCGAACTTCTCTCAATTCATCTGGCCTAATTTGTCGAACCAGATGCAGACATCACTAAAGTCCTCTGTATCTGCGCTTTTGGTTTGTAGTTAATTGTCCTGCCCAAAAAAGCGATAATCCGACCAAAACGAGCATCTTTCGGGGACCTTTAATATTTTACACGCTCCCAGAAATTAACTCACCCGGTACCGACTATCAACAAAGCAATTTCTCGGCATTATAAACACCCATCGACAAATGTCGCTACTGTCTGCCTCTTCTCTGCACGTCTCCTACTGAAGGGGTTGAATTGACCCGCGATCGAAGATTAGCGCGCCACCTTCAGTATCTTCAATAAGAAAAGCCTGACGATTAAATCGAGCAAACATCCTCCAAACTAGATACCTCTGCGCTTCAATATCTTTCCGCACTAAAAGCGGTACCTGCCAAGGAGCCATTTTTGTCGACGAATTTGCTGGCGCAGCCTCGAGACATTGTAACTGTAATTCGATTCACACCCTCAGACTTTCACTCTATTTCGGGTGACTGAGATTCTTGTGCGGTAGAGGGACTGCTTAGTGATAAGCGCCGGCATTTGCGACACTAATAAAAAAATGGCCTTAAACTTGGTTACGGCAGATATGTAAGAGTTTTTGTTTATTGTTATCATTTTTACCTCTATACCTCAAAAGTTGTCATAGGCGATACGTTTTATCAACACAAGTTATAACCGAAGAGCTTAACCCAAACCAATGAGAATTGATTAAAGACGGATAGATTATGTGTATAGTCTCACTTTTACCTTACCTTTTACTTGAAATTTAAAATACAACATATTAAGACTTAAATTACACAACAACAATCAATACACGCACTTATAAAGAATTTGACCTTTATTTCTATTACGATAATTACTCACTTTTTATACTCTCTTTGAACCCTATTAGAAAAACGAAGACTCACTGTCAAGATTTAACGCGGTGCAGGAAAATACCGCAGTAAACTCGAAGAGCCAATGAAACTACTCAGTCACCTAAACATAATTCCAGCTAACATAACTCGTTTAACGACTGCTAGGTACTGAGTGAAATCAAATAACATTAGTACAATAAAATTCCACGTTGCGATGACTAGAACTCGTTTGGCTGGTTTGTATAGGTAAAAATGGCTTTAAAGTAGTCGGTCCCACTCTATTTAACGCAAAGGGTGTTAGTTAATTAAAACAATCTCGATATTGCTGAGATTTCAGCTCGCGAGGAAAGCAAAACATAACTAGATCAGTTAAATCCAAGTTCTAGCGTTGGTTATTACAACAAAATAAGGGATTCATGATTAGACTTTTTGTATGTAAGCCGCTTTGGACTTAATCATATTAGCTTCCATTTTATTTACAGTGACTTTAGGACGACAATTGGTCAATTACTATTAGGTTGCAGTCTCAAATAATTAACCTTTGATTCTTGAGTAGTATGAACCGGCTTCTATATATCTTTTGGCAGGTTTTCTGATCCCATCAAAAAGAGCTTTAAACAGCGGACCTACCGCGTAAATTATTTCGCGATAAGAAGTCCAAATTTTCGAAGTAATTGCAGGGCCTCTCACTTTTCAACTCTACTAGATTATTTAATCTCGGAAAGATTAGCGTAACTGGAGTGCCCCTTGAGCAACATACACTGAATAAAATTCACCTTTTTTGAGCAAATGACAGAATTAAACCTAGTGAATCAGTTTGCGCACAAGACTTGCCGGAGTCACCATGCATATGGGATGCAAAAAACTGTGAAAACATCGCAGCCGCATGCGGCTGAGGAATCACCAAAACCCAACGCGCGGCTCTAAATCTTTGGGGGTCACAGGATTTCTTTTTTGTCGCAAGAGGGTGATCTTTATTTTGATACGAACTACATTAAATCACTTAGCCGGTTTCAACTATCAAACTCTCGCACGTTGACCGATGGCAGGCTTTGAAAACACTACATCAAGCTGGCTTCAACTATTTAGTGAACTAAATCTTCAAAAAAAACCTACCGTGATCCCCATTACTCCATCGAATCATTCGAAAGTCGAAAGCTGCCAAACAATATCATCTTACATGTTGTTGGAGAAATAGCAGCGGCCTACTCCATATTTTAAATTTCCGGCGAGTCCTTTCCGCGCGAGTGGAACATCAGTTTTTATTTTTTTGAACTTCATTTAATGATGAGTTTGATGCTGATAAAACAATTACCAGCGGGCCGGTAGGGATATACCCTCTGGCAGTCTTTCGATAATCGACCTGAATTCACATGCTCAGATTTTGCAGGCTGGGTGTTAGTTGTGGTGAGTAATAATTTACAGTATCTGCAGCAACACTTCAGCGATTCCTTTTTCAATGGCAGCGACTAAATAAGTAATTGACGACATTTTCCATTATACCACCACTAATCTTTTTCGGGTGTTAACATTTTTTATAAGCGATTGTAAGAATTATACACACTCTTACTTGACCTGGAATAGTAATTTTGGCTTCTAGTCAAATATAGATGTGTTTCTATATGCAATGTCGTCTTCAAAAGTCCATTGCAACGATTTAGCACCAGATCCCCTAATAATCTTTGATCTTATCTTTTCTTCACTTTTACACTTTGCTTTAGCACTCTGTCCTTGATCTTCATTTCCTTTTTACTTTTTAAATGTGGGACATACTTCATTTACGCCCTTGCATATTCAGTCTTCTGCCAGTACAGTGGCGGAAGTCTCTTTGGATAGTTCAAGTCAGAATCTTTTATGTCATTCTTTGACCCACAATTACTGGGGAATGACTTCCCATGGCACTTTTCTCCTTCAATCATTTTCGTCAAGCTTACCCCAGCTAATTGACGACATCTGGAGTGGTGCCCAACGAATATCGTACCAAAGCACCTAATATATAGCACGGAACGCCAAGTCAGCCGTCTGAATTACAGAAGAAATATGTAGGCCTTGAGTTGTCAAAGAAGCAGTCGCCGGCCTTCATATCCAGGCTTAAAAATTTAGTCTTACGTCTTTTCGCTTCGATTCACTTCGGAATGGGGGATTCTATTCAGGCTTAATCATTTTCGGGCCGTTTAGGCGAAAAATCAAAAGGTACATTTTCGAGTGAGAACCGGGCTTAACCTTCTAAACATTTTCTTTGCTAAAATCTGTTTCGGAACCACACGAAGGGCACATTTTCAATTTTACTGGCCAGCCTATATGACTCCGTATGCCAAATGGTTTGCGATCTGGATTTGGGCGGGCCACCTTCGCAAAATTTCATCAAGAAAAATCGAATTTCATTTTGATTGCGAGTAATTCCGCCCAAGCTTGCGCAATAGCAGATTCAATACCGTTTACGGAATTCGGCAATACATCGCGCCATATATCGAGCCCCAGGAATTGGGGTAATAATCAAAAATCTTCTCTCTCAATGATTCACACGCTTTCGCAGCCCAGGTAACACGAAAATCTTACCAGTCTTTATTTATTACACCGCGTAAAACATACGATCCGTCGCGATGATTACAGTGTCATGGTCTTCTTGGCTAATAGGATTTTTAATTCGGTATTTACCGCAAAATAGTTGCTCGTTTACTCGTGTAGTTAATTTATTTTTCATATTTAAATCTAATTTATTATGTAAAACGTGGTACCAATGACGACTCGATCGTCGCTTGATTGTCATCAATTTAAGTTAAAGCGCTTCGCGTGTAAAAACGTTTAAGATATAAACAATACAACCAAATTTCCAGTAATGCAGGTCGTTATTTTTGTGGTAATTATTCGCGTAATTAATTCTAGTGGATACTTTTCATAGCTATTTATTTCGCGTTCCCCTCAAAGATACCTTTAATTACTACTTCACGCTTATCTTTCTTATTACGGAACACTATTAAATGGTAATTTTAAGCTTAAGATTCGTGAACATATTTGTAAAGGCATAATTTTGGAGATCACGAATGGGGAAGTTGCATCTGGCCATACTTGACGAATTATTGGTAGAAGATAGAGAATGGCTGTTCATTGGTTTATTCGCAGTCATTTGGTGATTTGCACGCAGTCAAAGATCTGCTCACAAGGCAGAATTATTGGCGTTAAGTAAAGATAGTGTTAATGGCGCTGAGATTAAATCGGGCCTTATATCAACACAATTCCATTGTCAGTTTCAGCTATTACCAGGTGATTGAAATCGAAAAAATCGAGAATATAATCCGCTGGAATGCAATGGCAATGTGTTACAGCGCAGACAAGGAACAGGCGTCGCGGTGGTCTATTAGAACTTAATGCTTTCGCAGCGACCATTTAGAAGTCGGGTTTTACCATTTCTTCAAAGCTCTTCAAATGATACGCAGGTGAAGTGTGGTTATGCCGCAACCATTGAGGCTCGGGAGTATATGCTAGAGCGTTTTCTAGAGGGTCGTGTTGACTGCGCGCAACTGTACTGCGATAAACTACCGCGGAATTAGCGTATAGGTGGGAGGCTTGTCTTCTTTATCCTCACATCGTTTCTCTATCACAGAACATTTTGGGGCAAATGCCAAATGCATCAATGGGTCTATCAACCACTGCAAGTACATTTACCATGCTCGTTCTCTAAAATTCTTGGTTATCGTGCTAAAGGAAAAACATTGGAGGTAAAATATTGGTGTTTTATTTGGTTGATGTGCGAAGGCGTATGCAACCAGAAGTATATAGGGCACGATTACAATAGTTGCATCCGAGAAAATTGAACAACACTTAGTTATTATAATTAAATTGTAATTTACAGCGCTTAGACGGTCCAGTGCGACGGCAATGGCAACAACGGTTATTCAAGAGTTGGGAGCGGGCGCTTGCTGTGCACCAGATTGGATGTTATAAAAGTGATTTGGGGATCTGGTTAGGGAGCGTATTAGCCAAGATGGTAGTGTTTCGCAAGCCATGGGGACGGATTGTTTTGACGGGGGCACTCAACCAGCATACTCAATCATATATCCTGGGAGATGAAGCAGCCGCGACATTGGGTGAACAGGTAATGCCGAACTTAACGAAAATTAGATGGACTCATTAACGACCAAATCCACCTTAATAGACATGTAAACAGTCAAAACCGCGTGCGTCCGCGTCAGACGGAAATTCCCTAGAAATAATATCTTTTGCCCGCTTACAGGCAAAGGTTCCCTCCATTTAGAGGACTGACCAAGGACGACTGTTACCTATATTATTATCTCTTTAAAACTGGTGAAAACCGGTGACGGATATGGCGCAACAGCCTGAAGGCCGAATACTGCCCTCAGAAAAAGATTTCAACACCCGATGAACGTATTCCAGTTATAAGCCAAGTTATGGCATTCCAATTAGACGAAGGCCGCGGCAACTGCAGAAGCTCTACAAGCCTGAAGAAAGCAGAACGGAATGAATTTACGCGGACGCAACAAAGATCTGATGGATACTCTGCAAGCAGAAGTCAACTGCCCGTCGTGTCCTGCGCTCGTTGTATATTTTTTACGGGATATTTTCAAGGCTCTTCCGTTAGAAATTATCAACAACCCATGAGTTTGGCAGTCCGGCTGTTTATCAAACTTGTTAAAGAAAGAATGGCTCAATACATCGTGCCATTGTACCCGACGAAGCGGCGACTTTTGGTATGGCATGGACTTTTTTAAAGCGGAGTGGTATTCTATCCACGATGGGGCCAAATATTACGCCTGTGGCATGCGTATACTTGGTCGCCATACAGAGAAGCAAAAAATGGCCAAATATTGCAAGAAGGTTTTGCAGAGGACCGGGAGCCGATGCGTCATTTATGGCTTGCAGGCGTCTGCTATGCATTGCACAGGTTACAATGATCCTTTTTTACATAATTCTTTTTTGTTTGTATCCAAAACGAGTGAGGCGGACATTGATTTGGGAGATGCGGCGGATATGCATGACATCAGCCGTGGAATTTTTAATGGGCGGAAACGCAGGACGAGCCACAAACAAAATATGAAATTGAGAACGAAAAAGGGCATGCAGCACCAAGAGGTCAGCTCTCAGCATATTTTGGCAAAAACTATACGAACATGGGTCAGTTACGACCCTGCCTCTTGGTGGATGAATTAAGCCATAATAGATTCGCGATGGCATTTCGCGATGTACCACCGAACAAAGAGACATTTTTACTATATCACGATAAATATAACGAAAATAATTTATGAATGCTGCATTATCCTGTAGACAAAGACATAGCGGGATAACATTTTAAAGTGGCTATTTGCTTTAGCGTGCCACAATAAAATGGATGCGCAATAATTTGTTGATCTAGCGGTTCGATTCATGCACAAGGCTATACATGGCAACTAACTTCTCGATGCTCCTTGGATTGGAACAGCAATATTTGGAGCGTTTACCAGCATTCACTGAATTTACAACGCGAAGCAGAGTTCATTAGCGAGATGGAATCGCTTGCTCCATGAAGCAAAAAAATAACCTTTTGTCAAAAACCTATTTAGCAAATCAACCGGCGTACTCTCGTAGCCGCTACTGATTATATGAAAGTTCTGCAAGATAGCATCAATCGTGTGGATTCCAGCAGATACGAGGTGTTGGTACTTGATGTTATTGACTTAAGCGAATCTCGAGAAAATTTGCGGAACTTTTTCGAAGTAATTCGCTTAAATAGCGCCATCAGCTATTATCCACGCGCCATATTGCGCACGAAGGTAAATATTCCAAAGAAACCCATTACCTACTTCAGTTCTAAGTCAATATAGAGTTATAAAGATAAAGACCCTCGGAACCCGCTCTTGGAGAAACTAACTTTGCAAATTCCTTTAAATCCTTGCATCGCTAAAATGAGGTGATGCAATGATATCAAAGGCATTATCCATTGGCATAATTCGGTCAAACGCGGGAAGAACTGTTATTGAAGCGGCGACAACTCCTTTACTAGAAGTAGAACCTAGGACCAAAGGTCACTTCACTTCAAGGTGCCTGCAGCGCATTGCTGGCAACCAAATTTAATCTCTATTTTGGTTACAACATCGACCCCTCAGAAGTAGGAAAAAAGGTTGCCATCAAGGTTGCGATTAACTTGAAAAGCACATTCAAGTTAAACCAAGCGAAACCCATTGTAATGCAAACTCTTACCAGTAGACGGATTACGCCTCAAAGTTAACCCTCAAAGCAACAAGCCCCCTCTAAGCCCGTTTCAGAGAATCATACAAATGTATCAGCACTCAAGTAGTGCATAGAAACTAAATCCCTGACCATCTCAATATATCAGCCCAGTCCCAAAGGCACGCGGCAGAGGCTAGGCTAGAAACAATTAGCATTAACTTACTGGTGCAGTTGAACCCCAAACAGGACAAAAAAAGAGTCGAATATTTTACTAGAAGACTGTTAAAAGCGTCATGACAAAACAAGAATCAGCTAACGCAAAAAATCAGATGTCATCAAGACTTGCTATGCTATAATAGCATCAGCTTAGTCGCTCTCTTCATGTTCTCGGAATGAGTTTTGGCCTACTCTGGAGAACTTAGCAAATGCATTAGCCAAAAGCACAACAATATACTATAGCGCATGGTCGAACTATACCTCAGCTAAGAGTTACAGCAGATATGACATTACTGAACTCGAAAAACTGGCAGCAGAGCGCAAAGCAACAATGGCGGTACGCTCCAATTACGCAGTAATATTCGCCAAAAACTATATGCCAGTAGTTGCATGGACAACATTATCTTTCGACAATTAATTATTCTGATTGGACGAGAAAAATGACTCTAGCGTGTTTAAAGCACTATTCAACGCATGTATGGTCTACCTAGACAACGCCCAATAAGGGTTAATTGGCCTTGGATCTACTTTAAGAGATGTCGACACTAAGGTTTAGAAAAACGCTGTCTACGAATTAGCTGCGAACTTCAAGTAAAGCTCGAATAATAGAAAAGCTTCGCCTAAAAGACCCTAATGTACCAAAGGTGCATGTATCTTACTGCTGGCTCTAACTCTAGGGAAGCTTAGGTCTAAACGTCAAATTTTCCAATAAGTGAATTGGCCTTCAGTATCGCTCATTATTAGGCCGCAGCAGTAGTTGACGAAGTTCCCAGCTATATTATTGCATTGAAGTTTGTATCAACCGACGCGATATAACCCTTACTCTATAGGTTCTCCGATCCGCCTCCTAGCCAGTCAAATATAAGTGGTGCTGATGGTGCAAGTTTTTTAAGTCCCTTAATCCATACAAACGGCAACTAGTTGCAAAGGATATCCGGACCCTACTTCATAGGTCAATCAGAAATACCACAATCTTGCAGTTATACAATAATATAGGAAAGTTAGTATCACACTTAACTTCCAGCTAACAAATATCAACGAGTAGAGGTTAATGTAATGCCACACAACAGAACGGGCCCAGACCCACTCAATTATTACCGAAAACCGTAATTCAAAAGAAAACAACTTCAGCTAGCGAAGGCGTTTTGGTTTTGGCAAAAAAAGCATTATTGAGTTAATGTTGACTCCAAAAGCCCTATACAAATGTCGGAGAATTCACACTGCGTATGAACACGGACCAAACAATAGAATATATTAACCAGATGGCCGAGCTTCAGAAGCTTACTGGCCGGTCCGATTTGGACACACTGCTGGCTATATGGATTGGGGCTGAAGACGCAGGTATTTGGGGCACTCGAACTGATACCGACGATTCTTTGCAAATAATAAATTTAATTCCACGTCGCAGTGAGTTTGAATGACCTTAGAAATTGCGGACGTCAAAAGATGCCGTTTATTTTAAAAAGATGCCATGCACGCATTTTTCGAAAAACCCCTTACACATTCATTGTTAGTTTGGCATCAAATAGCATGTATATCTTAACAGGCAGGTTACATCATGTTGGCATTGTACACGGGCTGTAGAACGCCTTATCGAGAGGTTAATTCGGTACAATCGATACCCGAAGAATGCGTCGCTGATTAAACATGAAGCTAATCTTATTGCCACCTTACGATTGTAATTCTTAAGTATTGCCGATATACTAGAATTGAACGATAATCCACATAAAATGGTATACATAGTCAATTACAAGAAATAGGTGAAATAAAGCCGAGAGTGAATGATGGAAAGTGATCTCTGGTTTTTTGCTATTGGCATATGAAAATTAGGCCTAAAAATTCAATGCCTGATGGTAAAAAACTGGCATTTTGCCGGTCGCACCAATCTTGAATTCTACGGAATTAAATCCGAACCCAAATCCTTCAGAACAAGCGTGGCCTCTAGCCCTCTCAGCCACCCAGGCCAATATTAGTATTCGAGATTCTGGTACTAGGGGTGGGACATTCGGATTTCGCCAAAATGGAACCTGCTTCGAAAATACGGGCTATTCGCGGACTCAATATCCTTATCTACTGCTTATTATGTAAATCCACCACCCCGAATATATTCAGATTGTGCAAAAGACGGAAACCTGGGAGTTTTTTTTAGCACGTATTTATAAACACGGCTTACACTTTATGCTTATGTGGAACAACAGAAAGAGACGCAATTAAAAGATTGCAATGGACAACAATAATACAAAGCAATACTCAGCAGACATGTGCGGGGTATTTTAGCACCTGCAATTTCACACTTTACTTTACCTACATAGTCTTTTACCGAGTAGTGGTGAACTTTTCGGTGAAAGACGGTGAGGGACTTTATTCTTCCTGCGACTTATTTCGATGATGAATAACCTCTCCAATTAACATCGCAGCGAAAACATTTGTTCATACCCTATTCACTTGAAACTGGCAATGGCACAATCGCTTTTGTCGTGAATAACAATAAAGCGCTCGGCGCATATGGTCAAACATTGCTGAAAAAATACTTAGAACCCGTTTGTATTGCGGAAGGCGAAGGAAATCTGCACAGTTATGTGTCTGTTCCGACTCATAAACTACCAAGTATCTTGCCCGCATTTAGAATGAAAGCCTATGAAGAAAGCAACTAGATTACATCACAAGTATGACGTGTATGGTTCAAACTGGCAGCGACAAATAGCGGATATTATATTGAGCATTACATATAGGCGAATGCACTATTAGATATTTCACAAGGGGAAATTGACTGTCAATGGCCTGGTAGACAGAGCATCTTGAATAGTTCTAGCACGCCGCTATGGCATGGTCCACGATCGTTAATGACTGGTCGTATGCTCAAGTCAACGAAAAACCTATCCATGCCGACATAATAAAAAAACTTGCCGTATGGGTGATGTGCTCTGGAATTTTTCCCCCTTGAACCAACAAGGAATTCATTTAAAGTACCCGGCGGACATGCAATGGCCTTATCTTGATTGTACGACACTCTTAGTTTACCAGCAGATTCGGTAATCGTGTTGGTATATTTCGCTTTCTAAAGGCGTCTTGATAAATATGAAGTGACACCCACATTTGCGGCATGAATACAGGAATTGGCGAAACGATAATCCATATCTTTCTTAGACTCATTATTAAAGAAAAGACGGCATGAGAATTCATATGCCATGGGATGGCATATGGATTGCACATTACTATTACGGCGGTCAAGACAAAACAAGTCGGAACGCTGATTGGTGAAACATCATTAGACCAACTAGAGCGCTTAAGCGGACCAAAGCAAATTAAATGTGGTTAAGCCCGCCTCGAAATGAAAGGTAGAAAACACGGCCAGCGAATTAAATTAGCGAGCAACGGCATCCAAAATAATTCTGTTGATTGGTATGTCAAATGATGAACATGCCTTATACATTTTTAGACTCAAAGGACCACTCTTGGGCGATGCATTATCGGGAATGAATTTAGCGATACTATGTCATTGTTCAAATAACCACTAGCGAAGAATCCTTATTGGAGCAGCATTATTGATGCTTGTGAACTATTTAATCAAAGAAGCTTCACATTCAAGGCGGGCGCTAATTAGCACAAACATTCACCCATGGATGGGCTTGGGGCGCCGTACACCGATCGCTGCTTTTAGGAAGAAAGAGTATTGGATTATGTAGATGGCACAGACGTATGGAGGCGCTTTCGGCAGCGTACATACCTGAGCTTATTTGAAGGCTCAGCAAAAATTAAAACCAAACCTTAATTAACTCTCGCTGGGAGGCGTATGCCAGCTTTCGGCAAGCATGAATTAGGTGTGGAAACCGACTATTAAGTTCGTTCGGCAACGGCATTTGGCTATTATTTCTCTTGCAACAATAAACGTTCTAAAATTAACACCTGTATTTTCAAGCCATAATGCATAAGATTAAACACCATCTTCAGTGACAATATTAACCGCTTCGCTCAGTCGCCGACAGGGCAGACCTCCAAAGTCTCTCCCATAGCATGAATCAATAGTGGTGAATTAACCTGTTCAACTTGCCGCAAGTACATTCGCTAAGCCTTGCCCACGAGTTTTATGGCAATGGATACCCGTTAGGTTTTTCTCTTACACTGCTGCCTACCTTCTTGATTAAGCGTATTTTATATTGCGAAGGATTGGCCAGACCCGGTGGGTACCAGATAGGCCCACTCCGTCGATTCGGCCTCCATTAAAGATAAGCTAACGATACGAACTTTATTCTTCACTTCTATACATTACCCTAGATCCGCAAGCCAAAACGCGGTTGCCAACCCCGCCTTCAAACTTTTGGGTGTAATTCTTTAGGAAAAGACTTTATCAAATATCGCGACTGATTTTTGACTTTCTTGTAACATTGATATGATTTCTTTTCAGCATTTTCTCATGCTATGCGTTTCCACTCACAGAAAAAGGAATTACTCATTCTGGTCGGACTAAGATTGCATAGCATTTTGAGCGCCTCTTAAATTGGGTACTAACACGTAGCCGATAAATGGCATAATTTAAGTCCTGGCATAAAAGATAACTAACTCAGCAGGTATCGGCTAATTGAAGGTAATATTTTTTGCAGGGGAAAATGACCAACTTCAATTTCTGGTTATACCTTGCCGCAGCTAGCCATGCGTCAATCCAGGCTCTTTTTGCGCTCCGTGTCATAATTCGAGGTAATACTTTAGTAAAACGTCTCTAGGTCCAATTCACTGATTTCCAATCGAAGGTAGCCAAAATATTAATTCCAATTTAATAATTTTGAGTTTAAGTATGATAATAGATACTATTTGAGAAAGGCATATGGACTAAATATGAAATATACCTAGCTAATACTAATTGGTTACCCGTTCTTTAATGCATATACGTTGTTGATGTTAAAACTCTTCAGCACGCATTCGGTATATAGAGGTGTTACCGGCGTGCAAATAATGTCAAACATTCATTTGCTTTATCGGGACGTAAAGTTTTGAGTTTACGACAAATGGTCATGAGGATCCCGCCGGGGGTGTTGATTTTCTTTGCGATTTAGGGGCTGACGTAATGTAAAGTGAGCCTTTAAAATGGTGATAACACTCGCAACCTGCGAGGATTAGGTTGCGGGTTATTTTTTCAATGTATAAACCGCAATAAAAGAGTGTGTTTATTGATTATTTAAAGTCGGTACAGGAAACGAGTTATAGCAAAAAGAGTTAATTTCAATGCAGGAATTTTAACTTGAAAACTTTCGGCCGCGCAATGGCTAACTAGGTTTAGACTTATGAGTCACTTCGCCAAAGTTATCCGCAACTGATTTAATGTTCTTAAAAGGGCTTCCTTGCTGTCCTTACGAGCATAGAAATGCCTTCTAGACGAAAGTAACCAAATGATGGCGGAGGTTGGCATACATGACCGGCTTTACCGGCAGCCGATGCGTGCGGGCTTCTTCAGTTATTGACATTTACCGGTGGGATGTTGGCTGCAATCGGCTGTGTTAGCTGCGTTAGAGGAACAGACATCGGCATGGCTTGATGCATGTTGTCAGTCCCTTTACGAAAACAACGCTTTATGGCTCGCAGCCAGACATGGCGCAACAAGCTGTGTCACTGTCAAGCTCCTCCACTATGATGTTAGACGTTTGCCTGGGCTTTATGATATTTTTGAATGCGCTAACAAGAAAAATATTCATTGCGTTTGGTAAAGCTGACAACACAATGGCGAATTTTGCGCCGGCTTTTGGGGAAAGGCTTTTTTTTTTCCAACCCCCCCCGCAAAAAGAATTATCTCAAATCAGAGTTCGATACCAATAATGGTCGAGTACACAGCGGGATCTTTTTTACGCAACAACGAAGTATTTGCCACATTGTAAAGCCCAGTTAATGGACAGATTAGATAATCTGGGTTTCTTTTTGGCCCTATCAATAACCCTCGATTCTATTTGATGACTACCTTAATGCAGGTGGTTTCTTGTATTACGTAACCCGATGGCAACTAAACCATATGCAGGCATTGCCGCTTGAAATAATAGGCAGCGATTTAAGTTACGTCAACGAATTCCAAAACGGCCGGAAATTCTATCAACACACTAAAAAAGCTGGATTCAGCCAACGCGGATTGAGGAATTACTTAGCCTTTGGTCATTAAGACTAATTGATATGGGACAGTGATAGACTTAGTTGTCTATTAAAAATACTGGCATATCATTTTGGCAACTTTTCCAAGCTCAGAGTCGTTATAACTCGCTTATTTTATAAGTCTTAAGCGGGTCAGAGTGATTCATCTAACCAAGGTAATTGCAGGCGATAATGTTGTTGAACTGACTAATTTTATACCATTTTTAAGATGTTAATATCTTAACATCTATCCTTTCACAACATGTTTTGGCAAGTTAGGTTCATTATCAAATTGAATGTTTCGCCATGTATATGTTAACAACTGGTCTCGGTTAAGGTTAACGTTAAATATCTGACTTTGTGGGGCCTTGTCTTGATTTTTATCGGCAAATTCAATGTCTCTCCGTTACTAGCTTACCGCAAACGGTAAACATGCGTTGCGAATACAGTTATTGTAAAATGCTGCCAAAGCTCTTACGGCAATATACACCGTAAATCCCATATTCTTTGAGCGCCCCACACGGCATGTTCCCTTGACGAGCCGCAGCCAAAATTAGCCACTCTGACAAAACAGTATACTTGTATGGCATAATTTTCTGATTTTGATTCAAGATGGAATTTCTTGGAGCAAGCTCACGTTCCACCGGGCAATCAGTATAACGCAAAAAGGCCAAAAATAGCCCTTCGCCTAGCCTGCTTAAGAAACACGTTTTCATTTCATCGGGAAGGGAATCTTGGCATCTGTATCGATGTTTAGACTGAAGGGCCATAGGAGCCGGCAAACGCCTATCATGTATATCAAATTATTCCCACTACAAGTAGTCTCTAGGACTTCTGCGATTTATACTTGCCACTAGCAGATGGTGCAACCACAATTGGGACTGCGACCAAGATGCGGAACGCAGTTGCCCCAAAATAACTTTGGTTCTTGCTTTCAAAAGTTGCAGGTTCTGTATAGATAAAAACCAACCAGCGCTTCTCGGTTACCCAAACTTCTCACCACCTGCATTTTGGAAACACATAGAACAAACAGTTTATTCGCATTCAAAAAAACCCAGGCAGCAATAAAAAAAATTCTTGGGGGCTTATCTTCTAATTTTCAGGCTTGTTTTTTTTTTTACCGGGATGAGAAAAAAAAACAAAAACGGAAAAATCTTCCTTTTCCCTTCCTGTCCTGTGGGTTGTGTGCTTTT
>Ga0163217_1096116_pt1 | contig 14592 bp, 9 predicted proteins | sample SynspAceP_FD_185933 | JGI IMG/M metagenome (GOLD analysis project Ga0163217, IMG submission 185933) | Saline lake microbial communities from Ace Lake in Antarctica - Synechococcus sp. Ace-P (PacBio error correction) | ecosystem: Environmental > Aquatic > Non-marine Saline and Alkaline > Saline ... | reverse complement strand
GAATTAGAAGAGCTCACACAGGAATACAAGCTGAAAAATGATTACCTACCATTTCATTCATTTCTTTCAATTAAGCGTGATATCAATTTCATTGAAAATTGACATACCTCATCAATTGCTAGGACTCACGTCTCCAAACATGTCCCACTTTGTCCATTTTTCAAGATCAGTCCTCGATTACCAAAGTTGCTGCTGACTGCTGCTAGATTATGACTGGTACGAATAGACTGTTCGTTCCAGATTGTGGGCAATATTTTGCATTTTTCCCGATTGCCTTTCTTCTGAAACTCGCATCGCCTACAGCTAAGACTTCGTCTACAATTAAAATTTCCGCTTTCTAAATGGGCTGCCACTGCAAAAGCTAATCTCACATACATTTCCGGAAGAATAACGGCATTTACAGGCTGTATCTATTTGTAGCGTCTCGACTCCCGAGAAATATTAATCTCATCCAGTTGCCTTTTTATTTCATGCTTCTGCATTCCTAAAATCGCACCATTTTAAAAAAATATTTTCCTGCCTGTAAATTCAGCGTGAAACCCAGGACCTCCTCAAGTAGACTAGCGATCCTACCTTAATTTTTTATTTTACCGGATCGTTGGGGATTGTTGACCTGACTAAGAACTTTTAGGAGGTGCTTTGCCAGCACCATTTTTACCACTTATACCTACAACATCTCCCTTTTATTAAAACTCAAAGTTCAAATTTCTTTAAACTCCAAAAACTATATTTACCTTCTCTTTTTCGCTTCTATATTCTTCTTCTCCCAGTTTCAAAGAAAGATCTTCTTTACCCGAGTTTTTGCCCACCAACGCTCCAAATCCTGAGAAATTTAGTCCCTCTACTGAATTCGCCATTTGATTGCTTTCTGAAAAAGATTCCTCTACTTTAATCGCAATGACATTACTTACTTTTTAAGAATTAAATGGTGTCTACAAAACTGTTTTTCGGACCCTTATTGAACACCAAAGAGCCCCCAAAAACCCAATATCAATCTGATGATCCTACTGCATAGCCTCCAAAGTATATAAATCAAAATACTCCAGAGCCTAAAAAAAAAAAAAAAAAAAAAAAAAAAAAAAAAAAAAAAAAAAAAAAAAAAAAAAAAAACAATCTGCCCTTCTGATCCTCCAAGCACATAAGTCAGGTAGGATTTAGAGATACCCAAAAGTAACATTTTACCAGATAGGCTTAGACAATGGGTAAATCACCGTAGTGGCATACATGAGCAATTGATCCCGAAAAGTCAGTAAGAAAATCAAATCTCGATATTTCGTCTCATAGCGGGATTACCAGGCATTACCAAAACCAAGTCCTTGCAATTTTGCCATTTAAGATGGACGAACAAAGGAAATAGTAAAATATGAAAGTCTTAGGCTAGATCTGCTCCAGTCAATTGTATAGTATAAGTAACCTACTATAAGTAGTAAAATCTGGAATGCCAACATCTCATTAGGTCTAAATCACAATACTTATAGGCTTACTATCTTGGGAAATAAAACCTTCCCAAAATGTGTGCATTATCTCTAAAAACTGTGGATGTTTTTATTTAAGCATTCTGCGAAATTAATCCCATGCTGTAATTCCTACCAAGTTAGAATAGAGGCGAAGGGAGACATCAGTTCGATATCCCAGCAAGATTCCCGAAAATGGTACACGAAAACTAGGTGGTAAAAATTGGCTGAATGAAGAACCAAAGAGGACCCAAGGATAGTCGTGCTTATTAAAAAAGAACACAATATTCCCTTCCGCACTAGAAAGCATGAGGAAATCTCTATACCTCCAAACTTCTTTTAGCTTAATCGAAAAGATGGTTTTGGCTTAGGACCAAATCCCAATCTTCTTCTTAAATCAGTATTCATTAAAGTTATTTGAGTTAATTCCTTTTCCTTCAAAATGAAAAAACCTGCATCAAAAAGACTCAATTCCTTTCTTAAACATATTATATCCGAATCCATTCATCTCTCAACCCAATGCTGGAAGATCATATTTTTCAGGCTTCCAGGTCAGCTTTAGTTTTTGAATTGGTAGGATCTCCAAAGAAGCTAGATCGACCTCCAGTTGCGTTCTGAAATAATCTTGGGTCCAACTTCACTAAACTTTCTCCAATTAAGCTTGTATTATCTTTGGTGATGGGATATCTCCAACAGAGTCATTAAAATTTTGCTTATAATTGATTCCAAAACTCCCTATTTCCTCAACGCACTTCCTGACCAGCTTATTTCAAATCCGATGTGATCAAAAAAGCCTATGGAGATGAAGTCACGGACTTTTGTAGTCACTCCGGTTAGCAATACATAATCTTTCAGCCACTTCTTGCTGAAAAGAATAAGCCACATCGCCACAACGTAATCTTTGATGTCCCCAGTCTCTCTTAGAATCAAGATTACCATTAAATTAAAACTTGCTGTAATCCAAGGCTATCTTTGAAATTGCCCGTGTTGATTTGTCGTGTTCCACAAAAAGTCTCTCCTCGCAATGCGATTCGGTGATTAAATAGGATTTCCATTGCAAGCAACATTCCATAGGCCTCCTATAATTCACGGTGATCCAATAGGCATATAACTTTGCTACTGCATACGGAGACCTGGGTAAAAATGGAGTAGTTTTTGATTGTGGAACGCTTGGACTAATCCGTTTACAATTCTGAGTCGAAGCTTTTGTAATTTTAGTCTTTTCTCCAAAGCCTAGCAGACGAACGGCTTCCAAGATTCCGCAACGTACGATTCCATCTGCATTAGCTGTGTATTCCTGGAATATTCAAAACTTACTTTGACATTGAGACATTGCTGCGAGATTATAGATCTCGGTCAGGTTGGGTCTCTTGTATTAATTCTGGTCAAAATTCATAGAAATCGGTCATTATCTCCATAATGAAGTACCATTCTAGGATCTTCACTATCATGAGGATTCCTGGTAAAGGGCGATCTATTCTATCTGTTGTGATTTAAAAGCATGAACCTCCTTTTAATTCGTGAAACTTGCATATCCCTTTTGGAGTAACAATTCGCCAGATACTCCCACCTGACCTGGTTATTTCCTGTGATAAAGAGCTACTTTAATTGAATTCATTAAGTTGATTTAATTTTTGCCAATTAAAAAAATGGACTTGACTTTATTAATATTTATGATTTTAATGAAGTCTCTGGATTAGAAAGATCATAATCCAAAAATATTCCTAAGGGGAAAAAAAACCCTCCCACCAAACTAAATAGAAAGAATTTTCAAAGAGTTGTATTTGCAGTTGTGTTGGGGACAATTGGCATCTGAAATGAAACTAAACACTGGCGTTTCGCGCTGAGCTCTATTTTGTAGAATTTTCTAATTTCTTGCTTTAAGGCTACTGGTATAATTGAAAAGACAAATTAAATTCAGCTCCAGCTGTCTTCTTTGGTAAAGGCTCGTTTGAGAAATAATACCGTTGATTACTATCTCTAAAATTAGCAAGGTTTAGTTGAGGCCTTCTTGAAATTCTCTTCTGCCTCCACAGTTACTTTCACCGATGAAGTTTAGTTTATCTTCTGTTTTTCTATTTTATAAAGAATGACATATTCTAAAATTTAGGGCAAAAAACGATCGTGTTAAGCTCGGCAGCGATTAATGCTCAGGCCATTCGAACTGATAGTTTTATCAATCTTTCTTCGATTTCTATTTTGATTTTATTTTTCTTTGATTGATTACATAGCCATCTTTGAAGGGCTAATGTATAAGTATCGATCTTCTTCGGATACATCATTTTTGAGCTTCATCAGTTGGAGGAAAAACAGGTTTTCAAATAAAGCTCCTATCAAGTAGGGAAACTCGAATGAATCGAAAGTTTTGTGAGTATATCTGCTGGACGTTCCTGTAAGTTAATTAATCTCTCAAAGTCATTGTTTGACAACCCAGAAAAATAAAATTCTTGATTGATCAACCCCAACTAAGAAATGCTTGCTAGAAAAAGTTTTGGGTACATTTCAGGCAGAAAAAGTGGCCCCTAGTATTTGCTCCATCATTGAGGAAAGGTTCATCCAGCAAATCCTGGCCAGACTACCCAAATTACCAATCCATTTTCATTCTTTCCGCTTCCAGAAAGCTTTATCGCAATAATTCGTTTCCATCTGGAGAAGTTACAGGACTTGGACTTATCCCTAAAAAAAACAATATAAACCACATAAAGAGATATAGATGCATCTTTCTCGTGATAGAATTAATTGAAAATAGCTCTTCAAGCTTATTTTCCTTCATTTCGCCAATACTTCCCTTATACCTTTTTGCATTTTCTTCCTGAGAAAAGATCGTAGAAAGTCAGATTATAAAATATATTCAATTTCAGAATAAGGTTCAAAGCCTTTTTTTAGGTAAAAGAAAATGATTATTTCAAATTGTAACATAGCGACATCATATTCATCCAACTATTAGCCTCAGAATAGTGTGATAAAAGAATTATCCCTAAAGCTTTGAACCTGAGATCATTGATAAAAGTATTCTGTTGATCCACTTGCTGAGTTTAGGGTTTACTTCAGGGGTAGCTCAATATTGGAAATTGACATCCAATATTTGGATCCTAGATGTTAAATTTATTTATCAGTATCGAGGGACTTATCAAATCATCTAACGCATCCTATTTCGTCCCAATCCCATAATGTTCAAAACCCAAGCTTTTTTTCAAATAGCTCTTATCGTAGATATTATTACTGCCATCAAAAAAACCACCTGTTTTTCAATAGTTTACCTACCACATCCCAGCTTGGAATTCGGGATTTCAGACCATTCAGTTACTAGCCAAAAGTGCATCGCATCTACGAAGGGCTTCATTACGCATCCTTGCAATTAAGTACTTTATCAAAAAAATATAATGTTCCCTAGCTTCTTCCATCGCAAACGGATCGTAGGCTTAAACCTCTGCACCAGCAGCTCTAGTTCAATTCAATAGATTACCCCAGCAGGCAGCTTCTTCTGCATATCATCTGTATTTGGCTTGAAGCTCCAAGGCCCCAAATCGCAAAGGTCATTTCCTGTAAGGTCTTCTCCAAAGTGGCTTTAACTTTTGAGAAAGCACAAATTTTTTGAGCATTCATTTACTTCCTCTACTGCCTGCAATACTTTGAGGTCATAGCCATATTGCTTCGCAGTTTTGATAATCGCTTTCACATCTTTTGGAAAGCATGATCCTCCGGTATTCCTACCCCTGGATATAAACGTTATTGCCGATCCGAGATCAGAAACTTTATTCCTTTTCTCAACCATGTTTGCAATCTGCACCGACTAATTCACAACAGATTTGCGTATCATTCATAAAATGAAATCTTAGTCGCTAACATTGGCATTGGTGTATATTTGTCATTTCTGCCGAAGGATATCCATATAAATGATCCGTTTCCCACTAAGTTGGAATGGCTTGTAAGAGGCGTTTCATAATCTCCTCGCGCGCGCGTTCATCTACTCCGATCACGATTCATCAGGTCTTAAGGAAATCTTCAACAGCGCACCTTCTTTTCCAAGAATTCAGGGTTAAGATGCAACAGCAAATGGCAATCTGAATTTCGTTTTTCTAAACGCTTCTTCAGTGCTGCTCGAACTTTCTCTCCGGTGGTCACCGGAAACAGTACTCTTGCTAGCTACTACAATGTTAATCGGTCATTTTAGTACCAATCTCGTCGCTTACTGCTAGTACATATTTTCAAATCAGCAGATTCCATCTCACCAGGAGGTGTCCCTACAGCAATGGAATGCTACTGAAGCTCCCTGAATAGCCTCCCCCAAATCGCTACTTTAAACTTTAAGTCTACCACTCTTAAAGTTTCTCACCACTATTTCTTCCATCCTGGTTCGGTAGATCGCATTAATGCCTTCTTCAGTTTTTCGATCTTTTTTCTGATCAATATCTACGCAAGTGACCTCGATTTCCTACATCTGCAAAACATGCTCCTGAAACTTAATCCCACGTACCCCTGTTTCCTACAATTGCTATTTTCATCTACTATAAAATTTTTTAATTATGGTGTTTGATTTACTACAGTATTAATAAGATTCGAGCGTCGCCAGGGTAGAAGCTATTTCCTATCCATGCTGCTGCAGAAAGCTTTTCCTTTGAGGTTTTCTCGCACCAAACTATTCAGCTCCTGGCTCCAGATTTGGGATTAAAACTTTAGTTCCCAAAGCAAACTATGAGTTCGCTTGGCCATTCTTCCATGTTGCAAATAGATTACATTTAGGATTTGGTTCTTCTTGCTCCTTCGCGTGAATCCACCTGCTTTGGAAATATAAGACCTGAAACCTTTTGGAATCGATATATCGAAAGGCTGTGGTGGGAAAGTAGTACTTCCATCATATCGCACGGTCTGAAGTTGCTTGGGATTCTGGATAGATGTCTCCTTCAAAAAGAATAAGATCTGCCTCTGAACCCGGATTTTTCAGAATATATTCTTAAATCAATTCCTATTCATATCCTGTCCTTGCTATCTAATTGAAAGAGGTCGGAATCTGTTTTGAACAGGATCTTTATCTGCATCCATCTCAAAAAGACTTTTGCGGACTTTGTCCCTTCCACTTTTTCTCGTTTCCTCTCTATTTCATCTAGTTTTTCATTCAATCTTTGAATTAAGATTGACTCAGCCTCGTTTTGACTCCTGTTTTCTTTGGGGTCTTTAGGTTTGTCTCGGTTTTCCACGCATCATCTCCTCAAGGTCATTTTCTTCTTCACTCATCCCTTCATAATAACTGTCCGTCTGATCAGAGAAAGCTTCCTTTGGATAAGCAAAAATTGTGAAAGCCCTCCTGCTCTATTCACCAATCGGAGATTCTTTCATTGCATTGCCATTTCAAAATCACCTGATAAAACTACTTCACCGGTAATTGAAATTAATTGCTCGCGCTCAAATCCTGGGACTTTCTACGAATAAAACATGATCCAAAGGCTTTCAAAGGCTGTCTCTTCTCTTCTTCGAAAAGTTTGAAGGTTGGAGTCTAATCGTCAGTGTAGAAAATCTCGGCAAGTCTCCCGAATTCGCCAATCTCTTACTTCTTTCTGGCTACTTTTCAATGGATGGTTTGTGGAGATTCTAGTAAACCTCCAGCTCGAAGGGACCAAATCGCCAACAGTCATGGTAAGCGGCAAATGGATAAGGTTCCGGGGGGACCCTATTTCACCGGAAATTTCACATAATATGCCTCTTGGATATCATACTGCTGGGGAGAAAAAGTTAAATCTTCATTTTTTAAGAGGACACATCTGTTTACTGATCCTTTCCAGAATCCCTTTAAGATCTAGAGATCAAGCTGCCAAGGTCAGTATGCTGCACTTGGTTCTGTTACATGTCTCTACTGTGACAAATGCCTCAGGCTTTTAATCCCCATCCCGCTTTTCCGATAAGGCCTGTTGACAGTTAAGATCTCCATCTCCTAATGAATATTCTCCTGGGACGGTTTGACTGCTCCAGTTGATTTTGGACACGGTTAGAAAATCGCTCTAACGCCGTCCCCCGATTAAAATCTCATCCCCATCAATCAATTGAAAATGAAACTTTGAATTGCTCAAGTGAGAAACGCTACACCTTCCGCGATTGTTTCTATTCTCCGAATCTGTTCACCCGGTATCTTTGTATGCCAGACTGGTGAATCCGGGCCTGTATAGATGAAAAAGGTCATCAAAAGATATTTCGGCCCTGCTTTACCTCAAATAAACCCTCTCTTCTGACAGGACCGATTATCTCCACTTGCCTGAACCGCTGCAGTGATCACATCATTGTCCTGTAAGTGTGATATTCGATGATTGGTCTCCTTTCGAGAGGAAATTGCATAAATAATCTACCGTTAGAAATCAGACGCAATTCCCGATATACCTGAATATTTCTGAAGCTCCATTTTCATTTGGTCCTCCGCAGCATACAAGGCCCATTGAAAAACAGTGGCAAATACGGTAGCCATTTATAGCTTCCTGGCTTAGTCAAACTCACCAACCATAGAAACTTTGATCGATTCTTAATATTCCCTAATTCTGATTGTAAAAATGTATTTGGAATTGATCATTCAGGCCAGAAATAGATGCGACTCATGACTAGTTTTTTTAATCTTGCCAAAGCGGCCTCAATGGTGCTCCTCCCTACCTGTAATCGCGAACCTACATTTGGCACGAAAAACACGGCCTTTCAGACTCACTTCCAGTCATAGGACTTGCTGTGACGCACCATAAATAGCAATTCAGCAAGTTGAGCTCACCACCCACCACGTAGGATTGGGGTGGGCATATTCAGGGCTGGGGCTGAAATCAAGCTCTCTGTTAATGAAAAAAGCTTGAAACCAAAAAATCTTCTTCTGAGTGGGAGTCAGTCTCATAATATGGCGTCTGCCCTCGAATAGGAGGTCAAACATGTCCTCTCCCTGCTTATCCTAAATGTTCTCGAGCCACCCCCCGCATCGTTGAGTTTGAATTATTACCCAATGAGCCTGAAAGGGAATTTGATTACGCTTCACGCAATTTCTTGGGCTGCTCGGAGGCAGGCATGACTCGTTCTCTAGCTAAGCGTTTCTAACGATTTGGGGGTTCAGCCCACTCGCTCCGCTTTCTTTGATCAATGCTCTATTTGAGCGTCAGAAAGCATTACTTTATACTTTAAAGATTTGAAATTCTGAAAGGCGTTGCCCTTGCAGGAGAAATTACGATCAGCACAAAAAAAACCTATCAGAATAGATCTAAAGCGATTTTTAAAATGAGTTATTATTTTTCAATTTCTTAATTCGTGTTCAATCAGTGTTCGCTAAAAAAATCGAAGGGCTAATTCTGATTTTTTATTTGAGGGAATCAAATAAGCTTTCCAACAGCTTTCGCCCTCTCAGTCACAGTATGTGCCTAGCCTCATTCAAAAACTTAAGAAATCGACAAAATCAGGTGCCTAATTCTTCTGTCGAATAAAATCAAACTTGGAGAAGGCCATTCGTTCATCCAAGCAAAGTCAACACCACTTTCCGGCTCAAATCATCTGCTCAATTTAGCTGAAGAGATTGATGATATAATTCTTCATTTAAAGTGGTCTCTGTGATTTACCACTTCAATTTTTGCCTGAATCTAGTTCCTTTGGCGATATCCCAATCAAAATCACCTTGACTTGACCTCTCCCATTCGATCAAAAATCTGCTGGAGCAGTTGTCCAACCAAGATATTTCCGATTATTTCTTGAATGTTTGGAAGAAAAGGGATGGGCGATGTGGCTTTGGTACTCAATTTTATCTTTTCAGTGTTTTCTTTGTCAGAAATTTTCCCGCTTTAGGTAAGGTTATTTAATTCTTGCGAAACTGCATTGTGGATTCACCAAATTCTTCTGCCAAACCACGGAGATGACTTTGGTGTTTTCGAATTCACAAAAAAAAACTTAATAAGCAACTCACCTAGTTTTTTGAGGTGATTAAGGATTTCCAACATAAAAAGTCACTTCAGTAATGAGTAACAAAGGTACTCATTCAATGAATTCGTAAACAAAAATGGTTTCTTTCGAACAAAAAAAGAAACCATTTTTAAGATAGGTTTTTAATGATCAGCCTCGGATATAAGGTTATCTGGTTTTCTGCGAATAAGTCTCGGAACAAACTTCCTTGTCCAATCCACTAAAGCCCCCAAGCAGTTAAACCACGATTGCGCCGTCACTCCTACCACAGTTCATTCCCAAGAACCAAGGCCATCAGTTTCCCCTATTTTGTTTGGAAGTGAAACTCCCCGTGCTGGTGCTGATGAAAATAGCCCTGTCAATCCAAGCATTCCCATTCCGAGACACCAGCGAGAAAACCTTTGAAAGCGCCTAAGGCCTTAAAAGTTCCAGATCCAACCAGCTGATCAATATCATAACTGAACCCAATAGGGAAAAGGAACGATTCAAGAAAACCACAATGCCTATGGTTGATTAGAATAAAATAATATAAAAATCTCATGTGTTTACGTTAAAATCGTTTGAAAACAAGGGACTCCCTCGGGACTGCTCTTTGCTTCGAAGGTTGAAATTGAGGATACGCTCCCATTTGCCCAAATAGGGATGGGAAATTATGTAAAATCTACTTCCCGGATTTCCTGATGGCCACCCAGATAAATTCCCAAATGCACTAAATCTCATTCGCCCATTTCACTACCATTCTCCAGCTGCGCCACTTCGTCTCACTCGTTGCATGAGCATCCCTTTCCTTCCATCCGGTATAGATATTTTTACAGAAAATGAAACGGAATTGAGGGACTAAATGTTTGAATACTCGCTTTCTTATAGTTAGCCCAAGAATAGTCTCCTTCATTATTTCCCATTCTTTGGCATTTTTGCTTGAGAAGTTCTTTAAAAGCCCTTTTTTTACATGATCAGACGGCAGATTCTTTTGTGGTGTGGAGGTTCAAACAAAAAAACTTCATCCTGAGGGACTATTGGTCAATAATAAAACAGTTTGAATAAATTGTTTGGACTCACGACAGGTGCTCCAAATTTGACCATTTCTCCCAAACATTAGCGTAGGTTTTGTCCCACCAGATGTAAAAAATGTTGCGTGCTTTTTGATTTGGGTTTCTGCAAAAAGTCCAGCTTTTCAATCATCCAAGCATACTTTTTTGCAACGATTCAGCGTCAAATTCAGTTCCGAGCAAAGCCAATCATTAATCGGCAAGGCTTCCTTGGCGTGAAAGGTTAATTAATCACGTCAAACTGTAAGGCTTTCATATTCCTCTATAGTAAATCCCCTCCTTTTCAGTAAGTTTGTGATTCAACCTTTGCGATAATGTTCATAACTATTACAAATACATAATTAAGGATAAGGAAGGCGTCCACTGGATGCTGATTAGCAGATTGAAACAAAAACCTCTTTCGGGGGTTGAGGCGTCAAAGGCATTTTTGTTTGCATTTTGAATGAATCCTTTTGCCATTCCATTCTTGGATCTGCTCCAATCCATAAAAAAATTTTCCCTGCTCCCTCCATTTCAAAGGGAATTTTCCTTGAATTCGGCATGGCGATATCTCCGGATTGGTCAAGCAAAATCAAAGTTTTGTGCTGCGCAGGCATAAGAGTCCATGCGATGTTATAATCCTCAAAATTCTTAGCCTTATTCATCAAGATGAAGGTTTGTTGTTCATTTCGAACCTTCGTAACAGTCCACTTTAAAGCGAAATTAACATCCTGCCGATCACTTCCTAAAAGTTCGATCAAATACTACCGGCCGTAACTGGGTATAACTTACAGTATCTAAATAGCTCTCCTCACCTTTGCAATCATTAATTCTCCTCAATGTCTGAAATTTGATGGTCTCCATTCATTCTCGTATTTATAGGCCTTTCTGCTGTCATCTTGAAAGTTATTTTATTACCCAATCACGCGCATCTTGTAGTGGCATTTGAGTAACCCCCCAAGCCTATATTTTTTATTAAATCCTGAAATCACTTCGCTAATGCTCCTGGCCAGGGTGCACCCTTCTACAGAGTGATTTTGGGAGTGTCAATTGCATAGAATCCAAAGTGGGGTAGATCCAGACTCAGGTGCGGATCATTTGCCAAAATCGGATTTCCGCTTTTAGTTTTTGAACGGGAACGCGCGCGAGTTTTATTTGAGCCGGTTTCCTTTCGCCGGCTTGGGGCAAATGGATCTATGACCAAAAGGTCGTTTGGATAAGGAATTGCTATCTGCTTAAGCAATAGAAGTGGAGTAAAGTTCCCAATTTTAGTGCCTCGATTAATCGGATCATTTTCTAACAGGAAAAATCAGATAAAGCTATCCAGCATTTCTGCACCAAGAATCTTCCTCAGATTTGAAATATTCCAAATCTCGATCCACTGACAAGCATATGCTGACATTATAACTTAAGCAAAAGCAATGATTTGTAAACCGTCCAAGTTCTGGTCTATAATTGGTAAAATCTTTATACCATCTTACCGGGACTTGTCCAGGAGTCAGCTGGTGATCAATGTATTTATTGACTCCCGCTGCGTAGGGCTTCTGCTAATTCGCAATTTGTTCTAGATCATTATCTTCTAAATATTTTTGGCCTAGTCGGCGCCGTAGCCTAATCCTTTTCTCGGAGTCATTTCGATCCAACTCCAGCGCATAGGGGTCCTACCAATTTCAGAAATCTTCGGCTGCGGCCATCGTTGAAAAACTCATTTGCCAAAGCCGATTGCTTTGCTGTCACATTACCTTGTGCCCTGTAGAGATCTTCCTCATTTTCTGCAAAATATGAGGAACAAATTTTCGTCGTAGGACCACCGTAACAAGGAGCCGAAAGTCCCGTTAATTTCAAGTTCCTCAGCAGCTAAATCATCTTTCACTGAACGAGTTTTGCCAGAAACCATTTTGGATCCAACAGTTTGGTGCCAGCGGAGGAACTGGCCCCAGCGGCTTTGGAAACCACCTATCGCAAGCGCAACAGTATCGCCCAAAGCAATAAAAAACCGCAAATTACTTCATGATTGAGTGGTGTGTGAGATTGAATTTATTTAATTTGTATATCCGCAATTGTACCAAGAAATAGAAAGGCAAAAAAAGCCGACTTATATATGGTAAACACTAACTTTGCCGGTACGTCTTCCTGTGGCCATCGGAACGGTTCACCGGCCTGCCCTCGCCTTGGCGGCCTGTCTCGCCTTTGGCAAAATCTTCCTGCCAGTCCAAGCAAAGAAAAAGAGGGCACTGTCATCATTACTGGATAATCATATTTAATTAATCTTATTTAATACAAACCGAAATAGTCCAAGATTTCAAAAGAAACAAAAAAAAATTTGCCCTCAAATTCATTATTTTGGGGGCACTTTTAAATATTCTATTGTTACTAATCATAGTGATTGGAAGCTTTAAACTTTTCCCCATCTGATTCACTAGGACCTGCGACTTTCAAATTTCCATTGTTAAATCTTTCTTGAGGCATTTTCTTCCCAGCTAGGAGTGAACGTTCAAACTCTCAAGACGTCATTTTTATCACATACTGGAAATGACCGTGCTCTAAATCCCATTCCGAATTGAAAAACACAGTCAAGGACCAGATTCTTTCGGAATAGTGAAATAAGGAATATTTTCCTGCAGCAGGTTTTACCTCTCTACTAATATATCTGAAGCCAAGAATCTACATTGGAAGCTTCATTTAGGCTCCTGTTCTCCAGACATATTTATATGGAACCAAATCTCCCCAAAGAGTCCTACTTTCACAGCGGGCAACCATATGAACTTTGAAGGCTTTTTCCTGAAATTCACCTTCTTTGATTTCGATTGGGCTAGGACGTTACCTCACCTTGTTGCTTCTTCTGGCAGTTCCAGACTCAATAGTCGGCCAACTTTCAGTTGTTTTCGTCGAACATGAAAAACAACGCAAATTAAAAGACCAGCGGTAAATAGGGTGTATTTGGATCTTTCATTTAGTGATTTTAATTAGAATGTGAAAAATAACCACTTATTCGATTAATCATCAAAATTAAGGACCTTTTATTTCCCATCAGGAAAAAAGAAGCTTACTGCATAAAAAAACAAAAATATACATTTTACGCGTTGCTTTGAACATTTATCCTGAATTAAGGTGGGACCAAATTTTTAAATTTCCTTTTAAATTCTGTTATATTGCTGAAATGAACGCATCTCATAATTCTTTACTATTCTCAGCTTAAATGAGATTTATCTAAGCTGGTCAGTTTTTCTTTAGTGTCAATTTTACTATACTCGAGTGTTTTTATATCGCCTGAGTATTTCATTTACGTGGGCTTTCTTCCCATTTTTTCAACCTTTTATTTCTAATTGTGAATTTTTATATTTGGAATATTAGGCCATTGCTTGGCGTAAAATTGCCTTTTTGGCCCCTCTTACACTTCTTTTTAGTTTTTCAAATTTTGCGCTGTATTACTTTTCAGTTTCATGCGATAAAATTGAAGAGGCAAAAAGGACTTAGGTGTGTTGAGCTTATTAATGCCCACCTTTTTTGATTACAAAAAGCAGAACAGGAAGGGGAAAGAAGTTTGACCCCCAAATGTCTTTACACTCGGGCTTACAAGATCATTTCCGCTGATTTGTGAAGGTCTTTTTCAAGGGAATTTTATCAGGATTACACCACCTGCTTCCAGAAATTCCGTCAAAACACTCTTGGTACAGGGATCAGAAAATTCCATATCTTCCTATCAAATCATCGAAGGCCAACCCTTGAAAAAGCGATCTGTACGGTCTAGCAATTTTTTTCTACCGCTATCCCAATTGTCATGAGGGAAAAGGTATTTGGGACACAAATTCGTACTAAATTTGGGGGGCGGTATGTTTTGGCCGACATCAGGGGTCAATGGGGGACGATTTACTAATCCGAATCTATTTAATGGCCCAATTTAGGGAATTCCAATGGGGAAAATTAATTCTGGGGGACGGGTTTAGAAAAAACATGGAAGGAGGGTTTCAAAGGGGGAAAAAAAACTATCCGGCAAAAAAAAAACGCTTGGAAAAAAAACTTTTCCAAACCCGTGGGGGGGAGGGGTTTTCTTAAAGGGGCCCCTCGTAGGGCCCCCAAAAAAAAACCCAGTTTGAAAAAAAGGTTTTTTTTCTAAAAAGTTTTTTGGGGAAACAATAAAAAAAAAAAAAACCCATTTATTAACCAATAAGTCCGGCATCCGATATTCTCTTTCTCTTTTT
>Ga0163217_1010282_pt1 | contig 14595 bp, 19 predicted proteins | sample SynspAceP_FD_185933 | JGI IMG/M metagenome (GOLD analysis project Ga0163217, IMG submission 185933) | Saline lake microbial communities from Ace Lake in Antarctica - Synechococcus sp. Ace-P (PacBio error correction) | ecosystem: Environmental > Aquatic > Non-marine Saline and Alkaline > Saline ... | reverse complement strand
ATGCCCTGACCGTATCCGTCATCGGAAACTGTCCTAGGTCGATCACCCTTGCTGCCGTACGCCCAGCGCTCACCCGCCGTGTGCCGCAGCTGCGCGACACCAAGCGCTCGCGTCTTGTCCAAGCGAAGAGCCACGCCATTTTTGAAAAAACCGACAAATTTTTAGCAAAGACCTGCTGCAAGCGACGAAATCGTTTTGACAGGTCGCCCCAACCAAAGCTTCACTGCCGCCAATTTCAGTTGCTCGTCCCTTTGTCGGCGCAATCAGGTACTGGATCGCATGGTGCCTTTTCTGCAAGGGCAACCAGGCTTGGCCTGTGTCGCAATCGGTGGTCCGTCCGTGATCGTCGCCCTGGTGTCCCTGTGCGCTTGCGCGGATGACCCGCCTGACCGATCTGCGCCGCACCCGCGATCGCTGACCAACCACCGCGCCTTGTTTTCAAGCTGACCCGCGACGGCACCCGCGGCCAAAGCTTTTCCCCCCGCAGCGCCAAGGAACAAACCCGATGTGCGTCTCTGACCAGCCGCCCTCCGTATTTCTTTTATCCGCATAACAAGCCACAATCCCGGCACCGCCACCGCCATCTAGGTTGAATATATGAAGACAGCGACAGATTAAGTGCATTGATGGTAACGCTTACAAAGGTGCAACCCATGACACAATGTGAGATCCCAATGGCGAAATCCGGCCAGATCCGTCTGTTTTGCGTAAACCGCCCGATGACGAAACTGGCCCGCATCTGCGCGATAGGCAGCAAGAAGCGTTGATCGCCATCTGCCTCGGCAGTTCAGTACCCGAAGCTCGGCCGAGCTTTTTCCCGTCTCCGGACCTAACGGGCGGGCTGGCGCCGCTACTGAACACGATGGCTACGCCGTGCCCCCCCTGACCAGATCAGCCCGGCGACCGCGCCCTTTGGTATCGCGGACGGCTATGTTGCTGTTGCTGTTTCCCTCGCCTTTGAGGGGGCAAAAGACGACGCTAAAGCTTGGACCCACCTGCTGACCATAATTGATCGGGCAATACGGCGAGACGCAACCCGAATATGGTCGTTATCCCGCTCGAGGCTGAATCCGCGCAAACCCTTACACGGGTGCTGCGGACAGAACCTGCAAATCCCCGCCCGAGGGCGAGCTGTGATATGTGCTGCTGGCCGTTATCCGTGGCTGATCGGTCTTATTCTGTGTGGCTGCTGTGAAAAACCCAAACCTGATCCCAAAAATGTCTGGCCGTTAATCGCCATGGATCGCCTTGCTTTCGCCTTGGGTGTGGCAGCATGATGGTTGGATCGGGTCCTATCCGACTGCCGCCGCTTCGCGCCTCTGTTTCCTTTAACTACGAAAGCCTCTCCATGACCCTGCATTTTAGTCCAACGCCAGACTGATCGACCCCGAAGCAGGGCACCCGTCCCCACGCGCACGCTCAAGGTCGAGAAATGGCAAATCGCCGGCCAGTACTGGGACGCGAACGCTTCTATTACCGACGATGCGCAATTGGGATTTCGTGGCAAGTACCTTCCCCCGGGATTGTCGATCTTGGGTCAAGGTCTGCACACCCGGCGAAACGGCACAAGGAAAGCTTTCGCGTCCGCCAGGATTGGCGGCGGCAGCAGGCGGGCACGACATACGTCACGCGCCCTGACACCACCCCACCATCGACAGCCCCGAAGTTGCCTGGAGGTTTGTCACCCGTCGCCGCCAACGAGCCGCGCCGGTCAACGTCGTGCCATTGGGCCGCGCCTGACAAGTCGCGAAGGCCGCGAGATGACCGAGATCGGGTATCTTGATGGAAGCGTGCCGTGCTTTACCGATTGCGACCCTTGTCGACGGACACAAGTTTTCCCGTGCGCTGACCTGATCCCGCAGCCTTGGTGCGCTGGTATCGCCCACCCGCAAGAAAAAACCGATCCTGAGCAAGGCGCCTGCCTCGGCAAATTCGCCGCGTTGCGCGGGCTGCCCGCCCGTGTCGCCCATGCGAGCGCATGGGCTGGGACGTGACATCGCGCGGTCGAAATGGACAGGTCGCGTACCACGCGGACCAGATCACCACCGCCCGCGCCCTGCCCGACTGGCAGCGCGCCAAGAACAACGGGCTGGATATCCACCGCAGGTGTTGCATATCACCACCGACGCTGAACGCTTGGATGTGGCCGACTACCGCACTTCTCAAGCTCAAGCCACCGTGCGCGACGAGGAGACCGCATCGCCGTGTTAGAGGCCGTTCCTCGGGGTTGATCGACATCATCTGCTCCATGCACACGCCGCGGATGAGAAATCCAAACGCCTGCCGTTCGAAGAAGCCGCGTCGGGTGGCCGTAGCACTGAAAAACGCTGCTGCCTGCGGCCCTGCGCGGTCCACTCAGAGATGATCGGACATCGCCAACGCTTGGCGGCGCTGTCGTTCATCCGGCGAAACGTCTGGGCCTGCCGGTGACGCATGTCAAGGGGTGCCCCGCCGATCTGGGCTGTCGACGACGGTGCGCCCCTTTTCATTGAAACCGCGAGACATTGCAGTCGAAATCGCGCAACACCACCCTTGATGGATGCGCATGGCAAGGTAAGTCTTGAAACTTACGTTTCTGGGCACCGCATCTATTAAGCCTCCTGATATGCCCGCTATCATTCACCCTATTCGTGCTCTTGTTCTGGGCTATTTGCGGCCTATCTGGTCGGTCTTCCCCTTTGAGCATGGTGCCTGACCGCGCGCATGAACCTAGGGATCTGCGCCAGATTATCGGGTCGCAATATCGGGCACGAAAAGCGTGCGGCCGGCACGGCCCAAGGAAAGCGCCGCGCTGACCCTGATACTGGATGCGGCAAAGGGCCGTCCTGTGTTCTCGCGCGACTCTTTGCAAGCGAACGCCGCACATCGCACGACTGCCGCGATGCGTGGGCATTGCTACCGTATGGGCTGGCGTTCAAAGGCCGCAAAGGCTAGCGACCCTTCCTTGGCGTGCTGGCTGCGACTGCATGCCCGTCGGCATCGCGAGCTTCTAGGCATGGCTATCCCCATGGCCGTGAACACTACGTCCTCCCATCGGGCGGGCTTGCCTCGGCGCGCATCGACCTTCTTTATTGAATTCCTGGGTACGGCAGGCCCTGCTGTTGGCATCTGCTTCACCCTGCTGGTTTCTGGCGGCACCGTGAAAACATTCAAAACGCATCCGTGCGGCACAGAAGCCCAAGATCGCTGCCAAAAGAAAAGGACTGACCCTGTGCGGGCACCGTAGAATGCGCGCTTTTTGGCCCTTCCACGCCCTGCCCGACGGCACCCACACCGGCAGATATCAAAACCCCGCCGCTATGTCTGCCGTCAAAAAAGCCAGCTTCAATACAGGTAAAAGCTGAAATTGATTTGCGAGAAATTGGGCGGTTCGGACTAAATAAAATATTCAGCCCCCCCCCCCTGAACCTCTATGCCCTTCGGCCAGCGGTACACGCTTTACCCGTGCGAGGATGCCCGCGGCCAAGGTCACTGCCTTATCCGCCGGCTATCATCGAAGATTAGTAAGAATAGTCGGCGTAGATCCGGTGAGATCCCATTCCATTTGCGTTATAGTCATCCAAAAAGCTCGTCGGCAGAACTTGCCCTTCTCGATGCTTTCCTTAGTGCGTTCAGGAAATGGTTCGTCCGGAAACCATGCACTGCGGCCGCTGCGTGCGCTGCTTCAGGCCGTGCTCTGACAAGGCCCACGCCTCGCGCGCGATATCGTGCAGTTCACGCCCCAACCTTGCCTGCCAACGTCAACACAGACGCCCCACGCGTAAGGCTCGCGTAGTTTCAGCATCCCAGCCTTGACCAATCAAGCACCGCCCGTCCAGCGCTGCTCTTGCTGTTCAATAGGTCAGACCCACCCAAAACCGGCAGCGCGCCAAAGCCGGCGCCACGGCACCATCGGCACCGCGCATTTCGATAAAACCTTCTGATTGATCCGCCGCCTCGGGGAAGCCGTGGTCAAGTGTTGTCCGCCAATCGCTCAAGCTCGTATCTCAACCAGGCAGTGCGGGCAGGCTTGCCCTTCATGAAATTCACGGAATTGAATGCCCATAGCATCAAGTATTTGCCGTCGCGGTAGACCAAAATACATCGGCACATCGAGCGCATATTCCACCCAAACGCTCGAATCCCATTTGCCGTCTTCGAATACCCATGCAAACTGCCAACGCGCCGCATCCAGGTCGTCCGCCACACACGTCTACGCCAAGATTTATGACCATTGGGCTTCCTCGAAAAGGGGAGTTCGCAAACAAGGCCGTCGCTACGGCTGCAACGCCAATGCCACACTAGTTCTTGACCATGTCGGCCTCTGACCGAAGTTAATCGAGGTTCACCTGCACGGTCAGGTCCGACGCATCATGACCGCCCCATCGATGCCGACTTTGTCATGTATTCGTTCATCAGTTTATAACGCCCCTTGGCATCAAATCCCATCTGGTTCATGTGACCATTCCGGCGCAGCGCCCAGACCAATGAAACCGGCCCCGATGCCGTTGCTACATCGCGCACTTCGCGCAGGTCGCATCACTCGTCGCAAGTCTCGTGGATGTTTGACAGGGCACCCGGACAGTCCAGCTGGCCGCCCGCTCAGCGAAGACATTGCCCCGTCTTGACCAACCCAATCAGTTGCCGCCTTCTTGACAGGGTCCAGCCGTGACCGTCGCGCAGCCTTCGAGCATGGCGCGGATGAAACAGTCGCCCTCATAGGGCAACCGGCAACAGCGTCTCTTTGTTATAGCCGAATTTCTCGTGCTCGGTTACCGATGCGCCAATCTTCTTTCGCTTGCACCCGTCTGCGAGTAATTGAACCAGTTGTCGTAACTTTCGAATCGCGGCCGCCGCCGGATGAGGATGGAATGGGTGGCTTCCCGAATTCAATTTCTGTGGTCTTAGGTATGTGCGATTTCTCGCAGGTGTCAATGCAGCAGGCGAAACCGGGCGGCACGAAGCCGACGTTCCCAAATCACCACCGACAGTGTCTTTGTTCGTCTCCAATTCCCGCCAACATGCGTCGTGCCGAGTCCCGGCCAGCGCGGCAAAAGCGTCAAAACAAGCGCGTCTGCGCCGCGCCGCATCCACGGGATCATTCACGGATTTTCGCGGTTGTTCCGTTCCAATGGCGATAGCACCGCGCTCAAGCTCAGCCGATTCCATCTCGCGCACGATGACCCGCCTGTCAACGGTCCGAAATAGGCGATCTGCCCTCTCCACCGTACTGCCCCGCCAAGCCCAGTTTTGCGAAAAAACCTTACCCCGCTGGCCGCCATCCCAGACAAAGACCACCCCGGCCAGGATCAACGCATTACCCCGTATCCAGCAGCAGCCCCTGCCCCATCACCAGCCAAAGCCCGACCAGCGCAACCGTGATGCGCCCAGAACCCTCACGCCAGCGCCAAAGTTTCTGCCTTTGCCTTCAGTCGCAAAAAACTCATCGTTCTCTTCCCGATTTTACCAGCTTCATTTTGCCCGCTAAACTCCACGGGACGTGGGTGGAAACCCCCAACTGGACACCCGCGACCACATTACACGCACTCCACGTCCAATCCCCCAAGGGTTTCTGCCACAAAGTCATCGCCGCCACCGCAGCGTACGCCCGCCAAAACCCGAGGTCCCAACGCCCACGGGACGGACCATCTTACCCCGCGCAAGCGTTTGCGTCAGTGTCTGAAAATCCGCCCTCCGCCCGACAGAATGGCCCGAGGGACCATGGCTGCGCGGATGCCAGATCGCCCTCTTCGCCGGCCAGTGCTTCGTCACCAGAACATCAAGTACGCTCAGGCTCCCAGCTGTCGAGTCAAACCTATCCAAGAACAACCATTTCAAGCAACCTCGGGCACGAAAGTACCCGCCGCATGCTCTGCTGCTTCTACCCATGGGGCCTCAACAAACGGGTCGCGCTGCCACACGCGCCTGCATTGGTAACGCGCTTTGTTACCGGCACGATACGACTGCCGCCATTTCAGCGCTTCTCGACGCATGAAGATCAGTGCGCGCCTTTTATGGCTCAAAGATCAAGCCACAGGTCATGTGCAATTGCAAGCGGTTTGGTTGCTCGCCACAGACCAGCACGCCACCGCGCTTGCCTGCCTCGCGACCTCCGGCACCCATTCGCCACGGCCCGTTTAAACAGCAAGATAGACGCACCGACCGCCTGCGCATCACGCCAAAGAGTTAATTCGCCCTGCGCCTGTATCCAAAGGAACGCGATTTGCCCCCTGCCCCATGGATTGATCTACATAAGTCTGATTTTTAGCGTTCATGGGCCTTAGATATATCACGACACCCGCCACACCAGATGCAATGATGCGGCACGCGTCGTCGATGCCCCTGCGACAAATTGGGTCGACCGCTCTGCCCGCGTTCACCCGACCTTTCTTGCGGTCAGCGCGCGATCGCCCCCACGGACGTGGCCTTTTGCTGTGCCGTGCTTGGGGGACTAAACGCTTGCGATGTGTTTGACCAAACAGCCGCGCTGGTTCGATCTGTGGATTTTGTATCGGCTGCGTGGCTGGTGCCATGGTTACGCGGCGCGGTGCACTTGACGACATTCACCGACGCCATAATCGATGCGAAGGTTCACGGCACCAAAAACGTTTCGCGGCCATTCCCATCGGGCAGTCCAGCGTCAAAGGGGCGCGCTGCCTGGATGATCGGCAAATGCTGATCTCGCTGTGTATCTGCTGTCATTTCAAACGGGCTGCGATTGCACCTGGGTGCTGGCCCTGCTGCGGTCGCAATCTATCCCTTTGCAAAGCGCTTACGGTGTGTGGCCCCCAGGTCTTTTTGGGCCATTCGCCTTACTGGGGGCCTTGCTGCTTGGGACCGCCATCCGGTAGGGCCTCGGCGCACCCTTGCGGTTGTCTTAGAAATGTCCTGTAGCGCGTGGGACGCTTTTCTATGACACATCCTGATGCCCATCAAGACAAGAAGACGACGCGCTGATCTCTGTGAAATCCACCGCCCGCCTGTTCGTGACAACACTCCCAATGGCTGCCCGTTTTGATGGGCACCGTGGGCCTGATGGGTTCTGGCGGTCCTCTTTTGCCGCGGCGGGATTCTGCATCTTTCTGCGCTGATCATCGCGCTTTGCGGTCGTGCAATGGGCTGGCACATGCATGCAGCTGCGCAGCATCCGACATCAACGATAACGACAACTGCTGCGGTTGTTTCGCGTTAACCGCGATACGGCATACCCGCTGGTATTTTCCCGCCGCCCTTTGCCTGATTGCACCTCTTGCCTCGCAGGCGTATCAAGCCTTCAATATCAAACTCTCAGAACGAGGTTTATGCGCCTTATCTGTACTCCTGATCATTGCATTGACCTTTACCCGCTGCCGCATCCGTCCTCTGTGCGGAAGCTTTCATTCACATTGATCGAGGAAACTCCAGTCGGGTTTCGCGATGCCCTTGAGTTAAAAAGCGAATGACAGGCGGAGGTGAGGCAGACGGCCTTCAGGTCACCGCTGTTCGGCACTGCACCCGAACGAAGTCGCCCGCTTTAATGCGCTAAGCCACGGCTCACGATTGTTGACGCCGGCGCTTCCGTGTCATTGACCAGATGACGTGACGGCTCAGGCCGCCCATCGCCGCGCCGAGAATTCTCCGGTCGAGATTTCTGCCAAACGATTCCGCGTGTCATCATTCGGGTTGATTCCCACCACCCACGACCGCGACGCTGCCATTGACCGTTTCAAATCTATCGCTGTTCAGGACCATGTGCTGACCTGCTGCGAATCAGCGAACTACCCCGCCCCCGACGGCTGGAGGACCGCCTTATGATTTTGCCCATCTCCGCGATGGAGAAGCGGCCCTCCAAGTTTCTGCCGCGCAGGTCGGTGGCGATCACCCCATCTCCGACAGCGCGAGGCCAAGGCGCCGTCTTTGAAAACCCAGTTAAACCGCGCGCCCCTTCGGGGGTCTGGTCCGCTGACATTCGCTGCCCCCGCCCTGATCACACCCTTTACCCTGCGCTTCCAGATGACGAAGACAGCGCCGGGTTGACCCTGCAGCCGCGACACCGAACAGGCCAGCGCCGCATCCTCAAAGCAGCCGTCCGCAGCCGGGGCCCCCGTTCTGCCCTTGCAACCGTGGGCTGTTCCGAGCCCCCGCGTTGGCCGAAGCGTAGAGAAAGCGATTTGGCAGCCTTGCCAAGGATACGGCGGACGGATCGGTCACTTTGCCGATGCCGACATTAGCCTGCATTTTGCCGCGAGGCACGAAACGCGCCGTTATTCGACCGCATTCGTCGGAATCTGGAAGAACCCTGCCAGACGTCTTCCGCTGAATGCACGCCTGCCCATGGCCGTAGCCCGATGCGTCCGCCTGAATTCTGTCGCCACCTTGTCGCCGAAGCAGGTGCAGCTGCCGGCCCGCCTCAGCGACGACGCGCTGCGCAACTTGGCGACAGCACCCAAGGCCAAGCTTTGCTCGACAAGTTCTATACCGCCGCCCGCATCGTGATGATTCTGCCCGCCATGGGCCGACCCGCGTTCCGTCCTCGCTGGATGCCTGGTCCAACCTGGCGAAACGGCACCGTGATCCCACCCCCGACAGTTTTCAGCGTCCACCGGGCAAACACCGGCAACCCTGATCCAGCACACAAATTGCAAACGCTGCTGGCTGGGCAAACTGGGCGAAGCAAGACTACGACGTCAAAGTCGTCTATCAGGAAAAGCGAACCCCTGTTCTGGCGCCTCCAAACGCCGCAGAATGCGAGGCCGAGATCGCCAAGGTCGTTCGGCCCAAGGCAAATTAACTTTTAACCCGCAGTGCCACGATTGATTCGTCGGCCTTGGACGATGGATAAGATGCTGGAAAATCCTGAAAGATTCCGCCGACATCGCACTGAGGTGCATGCTATACCGGACAGTCAGCGGCGCGAGGAAATGAACCCTGCGCTCAGCCAGTCGCGCGCGCAATCGTGTTGAACGAACTGCGTGCCCGTCGCGTTTGATTACCGGCTCATTTCGTGGCCAAGGCTTATGGCGAAGACGCCCCTTCGCCTCTAATGACAGCGAAGAGGCCGCGAAGCGAACCGCCGCATCGAATTAAATTGATCAGTGAACAAAAACGACTGAGGATTCTATGAAACCAGCGCTTGGGAAAAACGGCCGATACAGGCGGATACAGGCACACCATCGACCAGACCCCAAGAAGGGCAACTAACATGAGCAGAACCGAATTTTGTCATCGCAACAGGCGATTTATCCTATTCGTCGCCTTCTCCTGGATGGATTCGCCATTTGGCTGCTGCACCATTCACCCGAGTTTGCCGCAGACGATGTTCGCGCAGCTTGACCGATGAGCAGGAATTGCACGAGGCAGAAGAGACACGCGGATTAGGCGATCAACCTATCCAACAGCGCGAGGCCGAGCTGACCAACCCAACTTAACCAGACCGAAAGCAGAATTGCTGCCCGATGGACGGGTTACGCCGATTGCCACGCCACAGGCGAAGAAATGCGCGCCTATTATTGATCGCCAAAACAGGCCAGCTAAGCACTCGGCGGGCCAGCTACCAGCGGGCCAGGCGCATCCTTCGTCCTCTGATTTTGGACGCCACCCAATCCGCCACCCTTTCGGTATCTCCGCTTCCGAACGGCGCGCGCATTTCAGGTAGTTCCATCAGAAAAACTCTCTGCCTCAAACGGCATCCTTGCGGCGCGCAGGCAGTGGCACCATCATGAGTCATCTCGCCGGGCAGGCAACCGATCCGAAACCGATGAATACCAGTGCATCCCTAGTGAAAAACGCGCCATCGCGGTTCTCCATCTCCGTCAGGGCCGCTTCCGGTCTGCCAGGAAGTTTCAATTCGTCCATCGCCTCTACGATTCATTCGGGCAGATCCGGCCACGATTCCCGAAACTCACAATCGCGCCCATATCACGGGACCGGCACGAACGCCGCACGATTCTTTGTCCCAGATCGAAACGGGCGTCCTAACCGAGATTTTTCATCCTAGCCCCCTGTCATCGGCGGAAAAGGCCACTTCGCGGAACACCTTCAACGACGCGTCAAAATCGGTCAGCTGTGATCCACCGGCCACCGAAAGGCCAGCGAGATCGGAAAACCGACATTCATAGCGTTCTCCGGCGGCGCGCAATTCGTCGACCAACTCTGCGACAGTTGCGGCAGTGTCGTCTACCTTCTCCGGGAAGACCGAGCGTTCGCGCACCCACCAAATACAAATATTTCATCACGGGGCCTCCACCAGATGGGGCAGGGATTTGCGAAAGGTAATTCATAGCCGCGTGATCGCCGTCAGGAGCAACCGCCGCAATCCACAACAGGACAAAGCCAACACGCCCGCCAGATCATTCCGTGAAACTTCCACGCAGCCCCCAGACGTCTTTCTTCCTCGCCCGAAAGAATACGCTGACCATCGCGTTATCCATGCGAAGATCACATGCCAAATAGTGTTCAAACAAGTCCCTGTCCAAACAAACCGGCAATCGCAAACATCGTGCGGTGTCTTCCATTTGGCCAAAGCCCTCAACTTTCAATTCGCCGACACCATCACTAAGAAACTCGCGCAGCGGAAACGAACACTTCGCGGAACAGGTCACGTGGCGGGCAAAACCAACCACGGCGACCAGCTTGAGGAAGGCGACGTCACCCATCAGCGCGATCACCACCACGCTTGTCTGCAATCGGGTCCAGCATCGTGCAGTTGTCTCGCCCCCAAGCGCTGCGCCAGATAGCCGTCAAAACCATCGGTCACCGCTGCGCGATGAACGAGGAACATCGCCAAAGCGTCCGCATAGGGTCGCGGTAAAAATACAGAAACATCACAGCCCCACGCTCGGGGCTGCGACAAGACGCATCAGCGTCAGATATTTGGGATATTCCACTTCATTCTGTCACCCTACAGCGGCCAAGACGACAGGGAAAGTCCAGACATCGCCTTCAGTTTTCAAAAATTAAACTCCCGCGGAGGCGTCCCGCCCTTACCGCCACCCGAAACGCCGAAACCCCAAAACTACCCCGTTCATGAAAAAGCATAAATTCGTCAGCCAAAGCCACTGGACACGCCATCGACAGCCTTCAAGTACGTCAGGTTGGGCGCGCCCCCACCGCCTTGGCAGAACCCGAAATTGCCGCAAGGCCCGCTTGCGCGCGCACGACCACCAGCACATTCGCCAGTTGCAGTTGCGCCAACGGCTTTCCGCGCGTTCGCGCGTGTGTGCGATGGCGAACCGGGTGGCCTCATCGCGCAACCGTTGATGAAATACAAGCAACCGGATCGTTGTTGCCGCAGCGCCCAGGCCGTTGTCCCACACGTTAGAAATCCTCTTGCCCGCGTCGCGCGTCCACGCCTTGGCGGACACCACCCATCGGAATATCCTCGACCCCTATTCGCGGCATGATCGATGCGACGCGCGTCACCTGCCCGCCCGCCGTCGAACAGCCAAGCAGGTCTGGACAGTGCCAAGGCTGCGGTCTGGATCCTCCTTCAACAGCGTTTGAAACCGGCGGGTCGCACTCTTTCATCTGCAAAGTCGTCCCCCGGCGTCAGTCACGCCCGATATGAAAACTTGCGTACTGTTTTCATTCATCCCTTCGGGCCAGCGGACCGATCATGCCCCTCGGGTTTGTCCCTGAATTGCGATTATCGTAGACTTCGATCCGCGGGGCGTCCCGGCAGAGTAAAGGCGTCGGCAATGCCTTTTAGAAGGTTCGTCGGGTCGCCTCTCTGCCAATCGGCGCAAGCGGATTCGGCGGGCATTGCGCAGTGCCCCGTCCACCAGTTCCCCTTCTCAACCGCGTTGGGGCACCCACGATATCAACCTGTGCGCCCCATCAGCTGCCCGACAGCGCCTCGACCATCAGTTCAGGTTCATCTCATTCGACAAGATCAGCTGCCGCGGCGGCCTCGGTTCGTAGAACTGGCGATAAAAGGCCTTCCAGCACTTCGGCGGCATCCGTTCGGGCCCGACGCGGGTAGTAGTCGCGATTCCCCCAGTTCTGGTTGGCACGGATAAAGAAGACCTGAACGCACGCCTGCCCCTGACCATGCAGCCGATTATGTCGGCTTCGGCCACCCCTTGCGGTTGATACCTTGGCTTGTCTGTAACTTGCGTCAAGCTTGATGCCGGTCGCCGCAAATGCCGCGCGTTCAAACTCCATCGCCCATCAGAGGCCTCGACATTCAGAAGCAAAGCCGCCCCTGAAATCATCCGATTTGCCGTTAAATTTCTCGCTCCTGCACGTTTGGCGAATTCTCGGGCGAAAATCTTACCCACGCAAGGGGCAGCAACAGCGTTTGATCTGGTGCTGCCAGACAAGGGCGCAATGCTTTCGAAACATCTGCGTCGGAACAATCGCGCAGCAGAGAACACCGTTGCAGCTGATTAAGCGTCCGGTTGACTTGCACCGGCGCTGCAAAGGCCCATATAGTAATTGCCTTTTCACTTCTGGCCCGCTGCTTTTTGATCTGCGGATAAATCGTGGGTCGCCGGTTCACCAAGAATATGGGAAAGGCTTTTTCGTCGCGCAGGCAGCACGTGAACTTCGCTTGAGCTGCTTGATCCAATCTGTTCAAGCAGCAGCGCTTCAGTTTCTGTTTGCGTGGTTAGAAACATCATCGAAACGTGTTCGAGATCATGCCGCCGCGATCCGCCCCGAATGCCCGAAGGACGCGCGTAATTGCTCACCCGTGCGCTGCAGTTCGCGCCTGCCCACATAAGCACACGGCTTTCCGAATCTGAGCATCGTACACGCCCGGGCGATCCCATCAATCGTTTGACGGTACGAGTGAATTCACCTATGCGGTCTTCGTTTTCGTAGCTCTGACATTGATTCGAGTGTCCGGAACTTGCTGCAACAGTTAACGCGAAACAGGTAAAACATACCCACCATCTTGTGGATAACCTTGCATATAACTTTCTTAGAAATCCGAAATCCCCATGTAATCATTTGGCTTCCGGTTTTGCTAAAATTTAGGCACACCGCAAGCATTGAAATTAGGATATTATAATTAACACTTGTGCAACCCACTGATAACGCGTTCCTTTTAAACAGTTTCGCTTCGGCTGTCCGCGACAGTGCCAAAAAAACTTTACCGGAAAACCTATTCGAGCCCTTGCACGTCGGGTGTTTTCCAGCCTAGTTGCTGCCCTCCTTCGGTGCAAATTAAACTGCCCGTTACCGAAGGTTGCATCAAGGAAATAGCCTAAGCAGCGTGATATCCGCGGGATTCCCGCCCCCGCGTTCAAGTATCACCTTCGCGCGCTGACCGGCGAAATGAGCCGTCAGTCTGCTTGCCCTTCAGGGTTGGCCCCGGACCTAATGGCTTCACCCGTATTTCACTGTGCAAGTGCTTGCCAGATGTCTGCGTCAACGCCCACAGCCCCATTTGCCGATGTATAGGTCATGAACTTCTGGGCTTGAGCTTGGCGCACCCGTTGTCCAAACATGAACGATCATACCCGCGGAAAGGTTCACCTTGCGCATCGCGTTCTCCCTCTAGTGTTGCGCGGCAGGCTTGGTCAGGGACAAGGGCCACGCAGATTTGCTCCCGATATGGCCGTGCCACTTTCCGCCGCCGCGGTCGAGGGTATTTCATACTCAAAGATTCGACGCGTTGTTCTACAAGTCAGGTTAATCGGTCCGCCAAGCACCTCTGCCGCCACGGGGAAGCAGCGCCTGCGTGCTGCTTCATCAGCAGATCAGCCTTGCAAGGCCACGGCGCGTTGGGCCTTTGGCTTTCAGCTCAGCTACGACCTCATCACAGCTACGGATGAACTGTTGTTAGTCACCGCACCATCATATCGCGAATCGCCCGATTACGAGGCCATTCGCAACGTCCAAGGCGCGGCACCTGCCCGCGTACCAACGCATTATTTCATTTATCGCACCTCTTAGAGCAGAAATCGCCCATATATCCCTGCATAAATCGCACAAAGCAGGATGGCCCCCAAGAGGCGGGTTGATATCACGCCCCAGATAAAAAACCAAAGGGGATCAACATAAGGACGCACCCAAACATTCACCACAGATCAAATCCGCCAGGAATTCCGGATTCAACATGATCGGCCCCACCAGGCTGGGCGGACCCCGTGATCCGAGAAGAATGAAAAAGTTCGGACCCGATTCACGTTCGCCAAAGCCGATATTTTCAGCCTACGCCGACGCGCCCATTCACGGTCGTCGCCAAGCTTTCTGCATAGAGGTACCGATGGCCCACGAGAAGTCAGGAACCGATGACCGTATCGCTCCCACACCAAGCGCCCGTTCGATGATCACGCATTGTCGACAGCAGCCCTTCACCAAGCGGCAGCCCCCACAAAAGGCCGGCACCAGAAAACCACAGCGGATTACCGCCAGCCGGGGCATGCAGGGTCTGCCCCCTCGGGGCTTCTTCCCAGGAATTCAACCGCGTTCAGCGCCCTTGGCAAGCGTGGCCGTTTGCTTTCTGCTGTCACGGTTACCATATCGAACAGGAACAAAGAACCAAACGCCCCCAGCAGGACGAAACGGCCCACAGATCCAAAAAAACACCACCCGCGCCATTTGGCAACAGTGCGATTAAACAAACAGGCGAGCGGAGGGAAAATCATTTTCATGTTGAAGGGGATTTCCCTTTCTCTTTTTCTTTTTTTG
>Ga0163217_1030141_pt1 | contig 14597 bp, 16 predicted proteins | sample SynspAceP_FD_185933 | JGI IMG/M metagenome (GOLD analysis project Ga0163217, IMG submission 185933) | Saline lake microbial communities from Ace Lake in Antarctica - Synechococcus sp. Ace-P (PacBio error correction) | ecosystem: Environmental > Aquatic > Non-marine Saline and Alkaline > Saline ... | reverse complement strand
ATTCATTGCGTAGAAAACCCCATAGCCGTTTGGGCGTTAGCCCCGGTTCAAGTAGCCGCTAGACCTGAATCAAGCGAACGCCCCCAGTTGAAAAAGGGCTAGAGAACTCGAAAACCCCCGGCGTTTTCCCGTATGATTCGGAGGCTCAAAACAATTCCTTCCATACGCGCTTAACGAGGGTTTCGAGTGAACACGAAATTACGCAACTAGCTACGAAAACGCAACCAGGAAATTCGGAGCGACGAATCGACAAACCGAAGGTATCTTTCTAGTGCCCAGCCATTCGCCCCAACGTCGACCAAGTTTGAGCTCAGCGAGAAAAACGCCGCAAGGCCATTTCCTGTGCCGGAATCGGATCTGATCATGTAGAATGGTCAAACAACTCGACTTGAGAAAGCACATCAAAACGAAGCCGCTCCCTTGTTTAAATGCACCTGCCCCTATTGACGAAGCGGACCATGTGGCTTCAATATCGCCATGGAATTGCTCGCCTGAGGCACCGCTTTGATCACATCGAGCATCGCCAACCGACGAGGGGCTTATCTCGATGCGATGGGAAGCTCAGAGAATTTCAGATCCACACCACGCAGGTGACTTCTGTCGACTTTTGACCAATTAAAAATCATGGAAAACTGAATGCCAAGGGCTCATCAAGCTCGCCTGAAAGTGTGAAGGCAACAGCCCGACGACTTCCTCGACCAAGCCACCATCGAAAGCGATTGGAAACCATGGTCGAGGAACCTACGGCGAAAAGAAAGGAAGGCATTCGGATCAATTACAAAGGTCAGTGGGGGGTAATCACCCGCCTGGTCGTACACCGCCCAGACACAGAGATTCTTACATAGCCAATCGCAGCGGTAAAACCGTCCCTCTCACGAGAAAAACTCCGCGATGTACTTCACTCGCGATGCGAACTGGCAAGGAAGCGGGCCTTCCGCAAAATCGATTGCGAGAGTGACCAACCATTTCTTTTCATCCGACAGAGCACCTGGAATCGCTGGGGATGATTGCGGGCGTCACGTTTGTGCTGGATTACGAAATGGCCCGGAAAACCAAAAAAAAACATTGGTCGGAATCGCTGACTGATCCCGGAATCGACGTTTGAAAACGCTTTCTCGTCAAAAAGCCCAAGGCAGCGAAAGAGCGAGCCAACGCCCCAACTACAAAGAACAGATTGGGTTGCCAACAATACAAAACCAGATGCTTCAAGCGAGAGCTATGCCGAGTTTGACTATCAGCCCGTCGCATGAAGCGCAGTTAGTCGCTATATGGTGTCTACGCAAAACATCAAGGTTGATGCGTGGTCAGCAGCACCTTTTCGACACGCAGAAATACTTTTATACATTTCCAATTGAAATCAGGAGGAGGTTCCCGCGCGTGGAGTATTCCCACGGTAACCAGCGCTCGACCAAAGAACACATCAGACCAGGGAAGGCGTGCGGCGTTGGACAGCGCCGCTCGATACGCTGGAAACAACTGGCTTACATGGTGATGGCTTCGTTGCCTGGACGCTGAAGTTATTGGAGGCGTGGAGTGGTTCGGTCTGTCAAAGCAACGCGAATCAACGTCGTTGTTCCGCGAAGCGACGACACCCAAATGATCCGGATGGAGTTCTCGACTTATCCTCAACACACTGGATGTGATCCCCGCTCAGGTGATCGCAGTTCGCGTCAGTTGAGCTTCGGCTGCTAGCTTATCGGCAAGTGTCGATTGTTGCTAAGCACTCTCCGACCACATCGCATGCGCTCTGCTAACGCGTACCCTTCACGAAGCCGAGAGTTGGAGCTCTTGGTACCGCCGTATGGCAACCTTACCCGAAAGAAACCCTCCTCCATGCTCGACCCGACAATTCACGAAGATCATCGCCAGGCAAAGCTGCCGTCGCCGCTTGCGCGCACCGAAAACGGAAAATTCCTGCGCATATTGAACATGCGTCGCTTATTCAGGGCATACGTTGATTTCAAGTTCGCCCGCCGGCAGACGCCGCGTGCATTTTGTGTTAATTCAGCTATGTGTGGCCGTATGTCGCGAGTTTAGTCAATCACAGGGACATTGCGGTTAATGTGCTTCTTACTTTATTGTTAATTTCAAGCTTGGAGTTTTTAACGGTGACAATGCATCAAACGTACGGCGAGCAGGCTGCCGATGCAGACATCGTTGCTTCTTGCGTCGTCCCGTTTCTACCTCGCATCAAAGAACCGGCATACTGGCGTACAGCATCACCTGCACGGACGAAGTGTTGCCAATATACGATGTGTGGCGTCGATGCCGGACTGAACGAAAGCCGGATGAATTTGCAAAGGTTTTTCATGCATGCGTCGCGAACAAACTTGCGCATCTCAAGCGTTGGAACAGGGGTTTATGGTGAGAAAGTTCGCTTTGTTGGCTTTTTTGCCAAAAATTGTAAAAATGTAAAGTTAGTAGTTCCCAGTAACGTAAAACCAGGTATTCAGCACGTCTTGATCGACGTTTTCGCCAGTCCGATTCAAGCGTGCACCATTGCGGGTTCAGCAATAGGCGATCAAAAAAATGGCGAAAGTTTACGAAGAGTCAGCGTCTGCCGAGTAAAGGGCGCAAACACAGAATGTCCATTTACTAGTTGCACGCCCCTTGGCAGCTATTTCGCCTCAAAGAATTAGCGGGAAAACGGATGGCGACAGAACGACGGGGTAAACGGCAAAGAATGCACAATTTGCAAACACATCTGGTTGACGCCAATCTCGAATAAAGTTGGAGTCGGAACACGCCTGGAATTCCGCTCTTCATCCACCTCGTCAGACTGCTCTTGCGTCGCGGCAGGCGGCAGCGATCCTCCTGCAACGATCCAGCCAAGACGGCGCCTTCATCTAAAACGATCACGATGATGTTGCGTAACCGCCGTAGCACGCGACTTGTAAAAACCTTTCGGCAAGTATGTGCAATCGACCACAGACGGAGCAATCTTCCACGCGCGCTGACAGTTGTACGGTTCCTGCGAACCGTCTCCGCCCGCCACCCTCCGTACCAAACACGCGCCCAGAAAATTGACCTTTCCGTCTTCGTGCGAGAATCAGACGACTTCATCACAATGTCGGCGATACCGCTCGCGAAGCTCTTCGCGTCAACCCAATACGGAGCCAACGAAGGTTTTCCGCTTCGCTTGCGACTCGCGACCCAACCCGGACGCGACGATCAAGCAGGGTCCACCGCGGGACCAATGCGTGAAGATAGGTGCGCCCCGAGCTTTTGATCCAGATGCAGCACCATCGTCGCGGTGGCTTCAAAGGGCCTTGCTCGTTTCGATCTGCTTGCCGAAAGGGCTTCCCACGCAGACTGAAACAGCAGATTGTAAGCTTCCCGGCGATTACCCAGCGCCAATCCCGACAGCTCCTCGGGAAGCGTAAGCACCACTTGAAATACGTCACGCCAGCACAGTATTCTCGCGTCGGCAGTCCAACCAGTTCGCGCGTTTCGCACCGCTGCATTATGGGCAATGACGGTCCACCCAAGAATTGAGAATCGGCGTCTCTGGATGACCACGCCCCCGCAGCGAAAGACATGCCCACCCAACGCACGTGTGCACACAGAGCCAGCTTGGCCAGCCGTGCTCTGACTGGCGGCACCGCTTGGCTGTATGCTGTTTCACAAACTGGGGAGCATAGCGATTGAGTAGACTGGCGACCGTCAAACCCGCCGCTTGTGAAGCAGCTTTCTGTCGGCGACCCGCCCTTGCTGTTCACCCTTCCTTTTGGCTTCCGATTGAGCTCGATTTGCTCCGCATCCGATTGCCATCGCTGGCTGCAAAGTCTCTTCACCGCAGCGACGACGGGACTGGCAATCGCAGCAACTAAGCGGATTGGCAAAGAACATCTCATGCGATTCACTTTCAAAGAGCAGGGCGCGGGCGGACCGTCTCTGATGTTCATCGCTCCACTCGGGCAAAGCCGCAGGCTATTCGCGTGCGTGAAGGATCCAGCCATTACTTTTTGTTAACCGGGCATCGATTTGTTATCCGTACCTGCCGCCAACCAAAGCCCAAACCGTGCCAAAGTACGATCACACTCCGAAACCCGCGCCGCCTGAAGGAGCCAACGCGAGCCGAGGGTCCCCGACGCCCATCCACACCGCAACGTCATCGCCCAGCCTTGCAACGCCCCGCATCCAGACTCAAGCCGACGCAGCAGGCGAGCCGCCAACCTCACTCCACACACATTCACTCGTTGTCAGCGTCACCTTACCCACAATCGAAGCACCGATCACGATCGATTAAAGTTCAACGTCGGCCATCACGGGGCGGCGAGAGAGAGTTCCAACTATAAAAAACGTGACTCGCCGCTCTCGTGCATCGGATTGTTACGCCATCGTTGCTGGTCTTTACAATTATTCGTCACCTTGTCGTTTCAAGGACAAAAGCAGTCGAACGTACCGAGGCAGCGTCCCGCAATCGCGAAACTTCCTGGCGGGATTTGGGTGGATTCCATCCTGCGGTGACGACCACAACAAATCGAATGTGCATCGTCAATCGTAGATCCGCGCGTGCGACAACGCGACTCTTCTACGTATTCAAGCAACTTTCGGATTCGATTGAATCGAGTCGATATTTCCATGGCGATTCCTCAGGGGAGTTGGATCATTTCCGTGTCAGTAAATGTGATTTTGTAGCCGCCATCCCTCAAAATATGCCTGCTATCGGTAGTTGCGGTATGTCCACTTTGATCGAGTTCGATGACGACCAAAGTACCGACCAATCGACCGCTTCGACTTGTAAGTCGCGAATCACGGCTTCCGTGTAAGTCATGTAGAGCAATACAATCGCAAGCAAACTGCCGCAAGCGACAAGGGCAGGCGTTTGATATTTCAAGTTTTTTTCCCAAATAGTGAGTCGCGATAGAAAAATACGCGTACAGTTAGACTTTCTTCAGGCGTTAAACCGCCTGAATCACCAGGCGATTAGCGATGTTCCATTCCCAAGTCGTCACCCAATCCGCTCCGGTGCATCTACGTTTTGTTATTTCGCTTACGATGGGTAAGATATATTTACGGTTTTCACGAGGAGGCAAAAGTATCTCCCGGACAACCATCGCAGTTGAGCAATATATCCGTCAATGCAGCGAAAAATCTACGAAGACGACGGGCAAGCCACCGCGATTCCCAGCCGATCTTTGACCGAGAGGCAGGTTCGCCCACCCTGCGGTGATTGCCTGCAAAAGCTAGGAAGCCGGAACAATCGGTCTCAGGACGCCAGTTCGGCCAATCGCGAAGGACATTGCATGTATTGTGTAGATCGCAATACAGCAACGAGCCGACGTTAAGTTGCGCAACCCACCCCGAAGGCCACCCAGCGGCCAAATACTCGCGAAAGAGGTAGCGTCAGTCGGGATAGGAGCCTCGTAGATTTGCCAGTCATGGCTCTGGAGGCGACTTTTAGTCGGAAAAACGTTAGAATTCGCGGGGCCGGGCCAAAAAAACGTTGATTTCCAGAAGCCGTGGACGCCCGGCTCCCGTGCAATTCCCGTTTTCAAGTAAGCCGCTAGGCGCGGGGAGGACATCGTGGAGGACCGGGACTACATCCGGGGATTTTTTGGATCAACCTGATCAGGAGAGCTGACTCGACTGGAACAGCATCACAAACTCCTCCTGATGACAGGGAAAACAGAATGCTTAGTCTAAACCCAGCGGGCGACCAAAAAACAACGCGCGTACTCTTTCCAGCATATTCGGCTTTGAAAATGACGAACGACCTCCAAACTTCACCGGCAAAGCGAGCGAACACGCTAAGGATACCTCCGGGCCGTCGACAGCTCTCGATTTCGCTCAAAAAATCACCAGCCGACTGAGCGACGGGATGTGGAGAGATTTTCCTCCCCTCAAAGAAGAACGGGCAGTTCGCCTACGGCTCACTCGTGTCCCTCTCGCGCGTCAAGTTTCTTTTTTACCCATACCTGCAACGAGACTGGATATCTTCCATGCTCAAATTGCAGAAAACGTCAACGCATCCCCGAAGTACTCTCGATCGGAAACAGTCCACGAGTCATCGAGCGATAACAAAACTACGAATGTTCGTGTTTCTTCTGGACCGTGTTAATTCGATGGATTGCGGCCTCAAACGAGCATTTAACCTGGACCGTCACTGACCGGACACCCAAACGCGGCTCGTTCCTATCCATCCGCGGCAAAGGACCAAGATCGATACATTTCCATTGCCTCGTTTCCACACTCCGAACTCCTGCGCCCGGTACTGGCGTATAACCCATCGCCACCTCGCCTCTCTTTGCCGCCGAATGGACGCAAACCACTCCACTCGCCAAGGACGCGTCAGCCACGAAGAATTCGATTGAGGCGAATCGGCGGTCCAAGGGCGATGAAGCTATTGTCGAATAAACGAAATCGGCAAGAAGGTATCAGTTCACACGCTACGGCAACTCCTAGCCACCGCACCCTCTCGAAGCGGTCGTGAGTTTTGGATAGTGATTCCAGAAAATACTCGGTCACTTCATCAATGCAAACCTAACGATGATCTACTTGCACTTGACTGGACCTTGCCGAAAGAAGATGCACGAACTGCGATTGAAAACATCTTCGCAAAACTACCGGTAGGAAGACGACAAGAACAAGAAACGCGGTAAGACGACCAACGACGAAGACGACGAAGCTGAAGTAACATCGCGGCGTCACATGCCTTCGTTGCGGAGCTCTCGACAGTTCGCACCGCGTATCTAAAAACAGCATGAGACTCGATTTCGGTCGCTCAAGACAAAGTGGCTCGGCGCGATCACGCGTTGCCCGCACCGGGGCACTCGGTGTGTTTCCACTACGAGTGTACCGTTGCGGTTCTGAGCCAACGGGGTCGGTTCGCTCGTGCGGCACGGCATTGCCCGAATTGCGGTCACGGAGAAGCCCAAAGCCTGGATCGAAAAACAGTCTGCCAAGCTAATGCCGCGATGCATCACTTCCTGGTTACTTCACCAAGCTGCCAAGGAGATTGGTTCGGCAGACCTCACGTAGGCGAGTTCTCTCTGACACTCGCAATCTTCCCAGGCGTCTCAAGAGAAGACGCTGCTACGTGGTTCCACCGAAACACTTCCCGAAAACCTGCATATCATCCCCACATCACTACGTCGTTTCCGGCGGCGGAGTGAAATTGGGATAAAACGACCGGGCGTAATGTGGCAGGCGACGCCGAAGGAATTTCTTATTTCATCACGGCACGCTGATCAAAACCTACAAAGCGAAAACTAGCGACGAACTCCGTGAAGTCGGTTATACACCAAGTCGACAGTCGTTGGAAAAGAAAGTTCGTGGTCGGATATCAAACCCGTCGTTGCATGGAGTCCGACGCGAAGTACTCGCCCCTACGTCCACCGCGTGCGATCGCGACAGTCGAATCGCGATGTCACTTAAGAACTGTCAAGTATCGGTTCCGCCGCGAAGGGAATCTATGCAAACCAAAGCGGTCCGGGGACGCCCTTCGTCGAGGGTTTCCTACAACACGTGTTGCCGACCAACATGATGAAGATCCGTCATACGGATGTGAGCGCTAACAGCAAGATCTCAACGACGCACGTGAAGTGGTTGGTCTGGATGCATGCTTGGCGGACGTTCGGTTGCGCCAGTGCCACCGCGCAGCTGAGAGTGAACGGCACCAATGAAACGCGAATGCGGCGCGTGATGCGAGTGATCGAAGTACGTATCAATCGCTCGGTTCGCTCGGCATCCGGCCCCGAAACACGGACTGGCGTACTTCGACAGTGGTAGAGCCAATGAGTCACCGAGTCCGACCACGACGCAGAACGAAACGTCTTCCAGGAGGGCGTTGCGATGAGTTTAGACGCAAACGCAATTCATCGCAAACAATAAACATCACCATCTCGCATCACAAGCAGTCGTTGCCGTTCTCAAAACTCACCATTTCTAAGCAAGTCACGAACAAGGATGCGAACAAGCCACGACAAAGGCAATTATCGTCTCACGGATGGCTAGAACTGAAGCAAAAGCTCAAAATGGATGGTCAAAACCGGCTTCCTGAAAATAGATCTTGAAAAAAGCTTCGGCTAGGGCGATCACCAAAACGTGCGAGAGACGAAAAAATGCCAGATGCAAGATGCAAGAACACTCAATCGTCGCGTCGACGCGAATCAAATCCTCATGTTCGGAAGTTCCCACAGGGCTGTTTTCCATGGTCGCCGGAGTCGCATCGTGACTGCCACTCGTGATGGCCCTGGAAACGGAAACCGGCACTCGTCGGGTGGCTGCTGCATTCCGGCCACCCACGTTTCCAAAACCACGGCATGATGAAGACGAAGGCAAAACATTGTTCCAAATCGACGATAACCACCAACCACCGTCAGGATCAATACAGCACCACTCCAAGATCTTTCGCGCGGTAGCAATTCGATGTAATCGAACGATTCAATGATTCCGTTGAACTCGAAAGATCATCGGCGGATGTTGGTTTCCCCCCGATGAAATGACGGAGGCGGTAAGGATTCGTCGACGGCGTGCATTCATTCGCTTTCGCTTCTTTCGCCCAACCAACACACCATTACATGCGCGCGACTTGGCGGGAGGGAATCCGAATCTTCCGATTGCTCGTCGAGATGTCCCACTTTTCGACGTAGGCTATGGTGCAGGGTATCCGCCAGCATCGTTCACTGAGGACCATGTTCTCGCCAATTCACTCGGGTCCAATTCGCATCCAAAACTCCGTTTGTTCGTCCGCCGGGCGAATCTCGGCGCAGGCCTCAAGCTGTTTGTGACCATTTTGCCGCGTCTGACGTTGAATGTTCGCAGACTCGCCGTGTCACCATTGACCGTCTCGATAAACCGCGGTCTTTGCCGTTTGCCGCTGAGCCCACGAACATACCTCATCGAGGAAAACTTGACATCCGGAACCGTAGGTCCTCATCGAAACAATCGGGTTCATCGCGAGCACAAGATTGCAGCACCCGACCTGGAAACCGTTGCCTTCAATCGCATCTTCTCCCCGCCGATTCCGGATAATCAGTGGGCATCAAATTGGAGTTCTCGAGTTTCGCGTCTGTTGCTAAAACTTCGCCCCGACCGGTTCCATGCTAGTGCAAACATTCAGAGGAGAATCGAGATAACGAATGTGTCGTAATCGCTTCGAGAAGAAATCATTCGACTCCAGCGCCGCCGGACTGGACTCGGTCATCGATTTTTGATTTAATCATCCGATGTGTTTTGCTGTCCCTCTTCGATTTTTTTCAGCGAGTTTTTTCAACGGCGAGAAGTTAGCCCGCCAACGCATCCCACCGAGTCCCTGCGTCACGATTCGCTCGGATTATCTCAAGTACGTTTCCGATCATCGCAGCCGCGCCCCACGACACCCGAAAAACCCGGCCGAGTGCCATGCCCAATCACCGGCCGGGGATCCGGAGCCTGGCCCAATGTCACGACAGATAAAAACCCACCAACGATCGCCGCCGCAACCTGTTGAAAAGGAGTTATTCAACCACTTAGGCTTCCCACCCCGCCCGCTGCGAAGAATCCCAACCGGGCCAACCCCAGGATCGCTCCGATGGCGACAACAACGCCCAACCAACCCTAGCGAACGCACTTTGCCGCATAAAACCAAACCGATCGCGCCGCGACAGCACCGCCGAAGTACCCCAAACGATGCCTACTCGGCGGCGTCGCAATTCTGGCTGACCGGTGCCAGTAAGTATGTTCGGAATACTGCCGGCCTGTTCATTCTCGGGCATCGCCACTGAAGTAATCCGCCGCCTTGGCAAACCAGTCTCGCCGTCGGGTCTTCGCTGACATTTGAACCGTTCAACGATCCGGTTTCTTTCGATCTCCCGAGTTGCCGCCTCGCTGCTTTCGCGCCCTGGACTCAATCCCAACGTTGAGGGGCCGTCACACCGGATCACTCCTTCGTGCAAAACTCGCCACGGACGAGACGATCGACCATCGCGGGTGGCGACGAGGGTCGGCCAACTACGCCCGACATCTGTGAGCATCGCGCAAGTGGTTGCCATCGGATCCGATCATAAGTTCTCCCGCGGATGCACCTGAGCGTCCCGCAATGTCACCATCGAGGTGTTCTCAGCCGGAACCCCGTCACGCATAATTCAATGCAGGTCAACGAAACCGAGCGTCCGGTTAACGCCATCATCGATGCAGCTTCGCATCCCGACAACACGCCCGCAGCATCCCGCTTCCGATAAGAAGCGTTCCGAAAGTAAGCGAGACGAAAGCCGCCGCGAGTCGATATTGAAACGAAACAGCCCCATGAGCGTGTTCCCGCCAGATGTGTGAGTGGCGAAAGGATGAGATCTTCAACTCGAAAAAGTAGGTCATATTTGAAACACGCAGCATTGCAGTATCAGCAGAAACGGGTATTTTGTTTCCGTCCCACTCCGGGCTCGGGCCCTCCCCGTTTCGATCCAGGACTGCGGATTGACGCGAACTAAATCACCGATGAATTCGGGTTCGACAAGCTCGCGAGTATTCCCAGTCTTCTTTACAAAGTCGTCGATGCACGCAGCGTCGAGGTCGACGTGCGTTCCTCACGAACGTCGACTTCGGACTTACGGAGGTATTGAGGAGATCCACCGTCTGGATGCGCTACTTGACCGCGCGGTCGACCGCCGCGAACCGTGATCCGCCTTCGATGGAAAGTCCTGATCATCAAACCACCAAGCGAGCAAAGCAAAAATTCACCTGCATCACACGGCATCCACCCGATCAGAGTATCTTTCATGAGCAATTGAACTACCGTGCACTCCGATCCCGCTTTCGATCGAGGACGTGCTGAGTTGGATGTCGTGGCGACGCGAGTCATCAAAATAGGCGATCTAGGAAGCGTCCCAAGAAGTTCCAGATCCGACTCAACGCAAAACGATCAAACCGCAACAGACGCCAAAACCGGCCACCGATCAAAGCAGTTCGCACTCTCAGCCTACTGCGTGAAAGTCTAAATTCCAAAACCGCATCGACACTCCCCCAGAAAACGTGTTCTGCATAAAGAACAAAAAGCCGAAACAAGTCCAATCGCTCAAAAGCGCAGTTTCTGAACAGTCCCAGCCCCACTTGCGCTTCCAAAAAATACCGGACAGCGCGCACGAAAAAACCCAGCTTGGCAGGCGACACGCCAAGCTGAGTCTTCGTAGACCGTAAGTGATTAGAGTCTCATCCGAAGATATGTTTTCTGTTGGAGTTGATGCGAGTATCGTTTCCACGGATTCAACCGGTGTCTGTTACCAGCACCGACCTATTTCTAAAGAATCCTTTTAGACAAGAGGTGATCCAGGCCGCAGGTTTCCCCTACGGCTACCCTTGTTACGACCTTAGTCCCAATTGTCGCAGCTGACCTCGCACTTGGCCTCCCTTACGGTTTAGCCTGAGTGACTTTCGGCCCTCCCAACTTCTGGCTTGGTCCGGGGCGTGTGACAAGCTCAGGAACACATTCACCGTAGTATGCTGACCTACCATTTACTAGCGATTCCAAGCTTCATGCAGCGAGTTGCAGCTCAATCCGAAACGAGGCCACGGTTTCTAGGATTTGCTTCCCACCTCGCGCCTTAGCGTCCCGTTGTCCGTGCCATTGTAGGACGTGTGCAGCCTGGTCATAAAGCCATGAGGACTTGACGTCATCCCCACCTTCCTCCGTTGACACCGCAGTCTCTTAGAGTCCCCGCATTACCGCTTGGCAAACTAAATATAAGGGGTTTCGCTCGTTAAGGACTAACCCGAACATCTCACGACACTAGCTGACGACAAGGCCATGCAGCCCACTGTAAAAAGGCTCCCCGAAGGCACTACTTACTGTTCGAAAGCATTCCTAACTATGTCCAAGACCAGGATAAGTTCTTCGCGTATCCTCGAATTAAGCCACATCCTCCACCGCTTGTTGAGCCCCCGTCCAATTCCTTTGAGTATTCAGCCTGCGACCAATACTCCCAGGCGGAGCACTTAATGGTTTCCCTGCGCCGAGCAAGAATTGGAAGTCCCTCAGGCCTAGTGCATCATCGTTACGTTAGGACTACCGGTAATTCGAATCCCCGTTCGCTACCCTAGCTTTCGTTCCTCAGCGCAGAAAAAGACCCAGTGCAAGCGCTTTCGCCACCGTGTTCCCTATGCATATCAACGCATTTCACCGCTCCACCATAATTCCCTTCACCCCGGTCTCCTCAAGCTTGTTGTGTTTGAAAACGCAATTTCCACGGTTGAGCCGTGGGCTTTTCACAATCTCACCCTTCCAAGCCCGCCTACGAACGCTTTAAGCATTGATACCGAATAAACGTTGGACAGTACTATACCGCGGCTGCTGCACGTACTAAGCCCGTCCTTCCTCTGAAATCGGTCAAGCCACAGGATAACCCATGATCATTTCTTCCAAACTGACAGCGGTTTACAACCCGAGGCTCATCCCGCAGCGCATCGCTTGGTCAAGACTTCGTCCATTGCCAAAGATTCTCGACTGCAGCCACCCGTAGGTGTCTGGCAGGTCTCAGTCCCAGTGAGCCGGCCATGCTCTCACACCGTAACCATCGCAGCCTTGTTGAGCCTTAACCCCACCAACAAGCTAATAGTATGCAAGCCAATCTTCAGGCGAATCACACCATTTGACCTTAATGTTATCCAGTATACTCAGTTTCCACGCATCCTATCCTGAAGGGTATGTAACCACACGTTACTCTCCTTTCGCCAACTTTCCGCTTCGTAGCAAGCTACTCCCACTTCTCGTGCTACTGCATGCCTAATCCATTGCCGGCCAACGTTCATTCTGAGCCAGGGAATCAAACCTTTCAATTTTTATATGGTTTCACCAGTGAACCGAAGCCTCACCGGAGAAGTCAAAAAGTTAAACCGAAAGTGTCCCTGTCTCGAGTCTCGGTAAAGACCCTCAGCGAATTCGCCATTTTTTTCTTTCTGCCTTCACCGAAGTGAAGCGGATCGAAGAAACGAACACTCGCAAAAATTCTAAACTCAAACAGAAGTTCTATCACCCAAATTTTCAAAATATTCATTTGGCCTTCAGCTCTGCCAGAAAGGCCTTCCTGCGGCGATTCGAGGAGTGTCGGCAGAAAGTCTTTTCGAGTCAACCGGCTTTCGCTGGTTTTTCTTCAAAAAAGTCTTTCTAGGTCGAAAAAACGTTGAAGCTTCCAACCCGACACTTCTTCCCCCCTTGGTCTCGGCTGCCTGTCCCGGCGCGTTGCTCACGAGGAGCGAAACATAGAGTCTTCGTGCTCGCCAAGTGCCTTGATGAGTTTCTTAGAATCTTTGGGAAGTCGTTTCCGGGTGCCGCGTTGTCCATCTTCCCCGTTTTTTACGGTTGTTCTCGCTTCTCGGATTCTCTGATTGATTCGGGTTCCCACCTGGCTTTGCCGCTCGATGTCTTTTCCTGTCATCCGTGGGGCGGTGTGCCGATAACAATCGCCTAAAGGCCAGGCCGCTTTCCGCTGGTGTCGTCCGTTTGTCTCTCGATCCATTCACCCATGTCGCCAAAATCCCCCCTCTGCAAGCCAGTCCCACCGCGTAGCGAAGTCGGATGAAGTGGACAACCAAACTCGGACCGTATTCGCCGAATCAATCGCTGCAGCGCAATCCGGACTCATCGCCTCCGCTGCCGAGCCGAAAGACCGAGAAGAGTTCGGCGTCAGGGAATTCCATCGCGGAGGACATTATCTCCCCCAGTTTCCATGCCTCAGCTTCTCACACCCAGCGTTCCGGTCCCAGGACCCTCCAACCGGTCGTGGCCCACGAGGACGCTCGCTCGCCAGATACCGCAAACCGGGACACCGGGTCCGTTCTCCAAAACCGAACCCGTCGCCACCATCCCACCGGCCCACCCTACCAAACTCGGCATCCCGCGAACTCGGCTCCCGAAACCCGCTGCCTGCCGATTCAGTCCCCGACTGTTGCCACCGAGAGCCTACCAGCCCCACCCGCGACGAAACCTTGGCGACCGGCCGAAACCGACGTCTGTTACACCAATCGAATCAGCGAAACGGCTGCTCGAAATCTCATCTTTTCGCTATTCTGCTCAACGCGGGGAGGCCGAGGCCGACGCCATTGCCGAGCAAGTGCAACTGGCCCTTCCGATGATCGAGCCGATTCTTCGAAAAAACCTTAATAAACCAGCAAGTCGCCTACAAAAAGCTCGGATGGCACGAAATACTACGTCCTTTACGATTGAACCGAGCGGGACGATCATTCGCACGGAACCCACTGAACGACTCCACTATTACGCAGTTGCCCGTGCGATTGCCGGGAAAAATACGTCGAAAGGTGGAAAGAACAAAAGCATGAGGGGCAATTTCCCAAAAAACGCCAGGGACCTGCCACAAAAACGGCGTTAGGCGACCTGTTGATCCGAATCCGAAAACTGCTCGAACTGTCTCGGCCCGGGCAACGCCAAGTGCCGGGGATGTTTCCTGTTCGGGTCCCCGGCAAACGCAAAACAACGGAATCCGCCGAAACGCGTGAACCGGGGGCGTTCGGGCAATAGTTTTACATTCTTGGATCCCCCGTAAGCGTGGATGTCGCATGGGCGATTATTTTGCCCGTTGTTTTCGACCCCCATGGAAAAATCCCACCCGTTTTCGCGGAAAATTTTTATGCCCGGGGAATCCTCTTCTTCCCTTTGGTTGTTG
>Ga0163217_1081057_pt1 | contig 14598 bp, 17 predicted proteins | sample SynspAceP_FD_185933 | JGI IMG/M metagenome (GOLD analysis project Ga0163217, IMG submission 185933) | Saline lake microbial communities from Ace Lake in Antarctica - Synechococcus sp. Ace-P (PacBio error correction) | ecosystem: Environmental > Aquatic > Non-marine Saline and Alkaline > Saline ... | reverse complement strand
TGGTCGCCGCGCGGATCGGAACCAGCCAGCTCGGCCGTCGATCCACCGGCCTCCACCCCCCGACGTCCGCTGCCACTGGGGGTTCCACGTCTGCAGGCGGGTGACCTTGGGCCCCGGTGCGCAAGGCTGGCGGGTGGCGGGTGCTTCAGGGCGGCGGCCACACGACAACTCGGCATCGCCGCTGGGTCCTCTGGATCTTCTGACCAGGTGAGTGGCAGGTCGTAGGGACGGCACCTGCCCGCTTCCAGGGGACCGAGCGCAGCGGCTCGAGATAGGGGGGCTTCATCGCCCAGGGGCCGGTGGGGAAAGTCGGTTTTGGCCGTGCTGGGCTCGGTGGGATCGATGCCAGCCTGCCCGTGGACCCTGTACAGGGCTTCGGCCGTCATTACAGGGGGGCCAGCTCGGCGTAGCTGAGGACCCCAGCGCGGGGCCTGACCTATCCTGCACGCCAGGCCGTCGAACTCGGGCCTCGCGCATGCGTTAAGACGGCCCGCCCCGATCTTGGTTGTTGCCGCCCAGGGCATAGATCGCTGGGGTTGAAGGGGTCACCGGCCGGTGCCGAACCACTGTTCACTGGGGTGATAGCGGATCCTTTCTGAAGAGATCGGACATCGAGAGACGTCTGGTCTTCAGGGCAGGGAGCGCCCCGCTTCCAGGATCAGGACCCTAGCGGCCTTTGGCGGCCGGGAGACGCCCCACGGTGCCTCCAGGCGGCGCCCCGCTGCCGATCACGAGCATGTTCGTAGTGGGCGTCCGTCAATGATTCATGCCGGCCAGGCGTTAAAAGGCCAGAAGGAACAGCAGCACCCAGATCACATCGACAAATGGCCAGAACAGCGAGGCGGCCACCACCCCCTGCTCGCCGCCTTCATAATTGCCGGCGCGGAATGGAACGAATCGCAATCAGGCCCCATCAGCAGGACGCGCTGGCCACATGCGCCGTGGAAAGTCCCGCGTGAGCAGGTAGAATTAAGCAGCTGCCGAAGCTGCCGCTGGTTTGATGCCAAAGGACAGCCCAGGCCCACTCCCACCGGCCTGGCCGTGAAGAAGACGCGTGCCCATGGCATTGCTCAGCAACCAGAAGCACGAATCCCCAGAGGTTGCGCGATTCAGGAACCATTCGCCAGGCGCATCGTGCCGCGTGCTGGACACCAGCACCGCCGTGTAAGCAGGGCGGCGCCACTCCAGGCCCTCACCGCCCAGGGGGGAGCCAGTTGAGCGAGGAGAGCTTTAAACACCGGTAGCCGTGAAGAAGGCGAAGGAAAATAATGCTCTCGGAGCCACAGAAAAATGAATGAATCCCGTCAGGCTTGTGGTTGGCTGGCTTGCTGTGACCGGACCGCGTGGCCGTCAGTCGGGCGCCCGTGCGTTCTGATCAAGGCCGAGAGGGGATCTTGGGCTGGCGGGGGTGAGGTCAGTCGCTTCAGGCCTGCCCCAGATCGAAGCGAGGAAATCTCAGTGGCGCGGGGATAGCGCTCCTGCGTGTTCCACCAGGGGAAGGCCGCTGGCCGTAGCCGTAGGGGCCGCTGATCAACGGTGGTACGTTCTCCTCGAGTTCTCGGCGGAGGTGGCGAGGGGCAGCAGCCACTCCAGGCCGATTCCGCGTTCCAGGGGTTTGGCGTCGCCTTGCTTGCCGCGCACCAGTTTAGCTGACCAGATTGAGCAGGAAAGGAATGATCGAGACCCCCAGCAGAAAAGGCACCGAGGCTGGCAAGCACATTCCAGAAGGCGAATTCCGGGTCGTTAGGACGACACCCGGGGGGCATGCCCATCAGCCCGAGCGGGTGCATCGGGAAGAAGATGAGGTGGTGCCGATGAAGGTGGCAGGAAATGGAGCTGCCCCAGGCCCTCGTAATACAATTCTTGCCGGTGAATTTACGGAAAACCAGTGATAGATTCACGGCATTACACGCCATGGTTGGCAAGCGCCGATAAATCACGTAGTGGAAAGTGCCCCACCACTAAATAGGTGTTGTTCACATGGATGTCCACCGGCACCGTGGCCAGCATGATGCCGGTGACGCCGGCAACCACGAAGTTGAACAGGCCGCCGAGGGCAAACAGCATCGCCGATTCAGCCGTTTAACTTGCCGCCCCAGATTTGTGCGAGCCAGGCGAACACCTGTGATGGCCGGCTGGGCAGGCGATTCAGCATGGTTGGGACCATGAACAGATCCACGCATCCACTGGGGCACGCCGCTGGTGGACATGTGGTGCACCCAGACCACCCAAGGCTCGAGCGCCCCCAAATCACCAACGAGGCCATCCGCCACAAAGCGATAGCCGAGAGAGGGCTTGCGGGCAATAGACCGGAAACAGACCGGAGAACACCCCGAACACCGGCAGGTGATCACATAGACGGCGGGGTGGAATAAAACAAGAAGAAGTGTGATAGAGCACCGGATCACCGCCGCCCCTCCGCCTGTAAAACGAGGTGCCCACCACCAGGTCCAAACAAACAACATCAGGGCGGCCACCGGTGAGGGCGGCCAGCCGATCAATTGAAATGATCTGGGCGGAGAAGCGCCGTTCCAGCAGAGATCGGCATCCGGAACAGGTCTCCCCGGCGCCCGCATGCGCAGGGATCTAGTCACAAAGTGATCGCCCCCATGATCGGGACACACCCGAGAGCCACGGCCCACAATCCAGAGCGCCTCGCCGTTGATCAGGGAAAGCCCAGCGGGTTCTGCTGGCTCACCGGCGGATGAGGAACCAACCAGCCGGAGCGGGCCGGACACCGGCACAGGAAGGCTGGCCATCAGGATCACACGCAAGACGGCCACAAGCAGAAGCCGCCGGCATTCAGCCGCGAGAAGGCCATGCGGCGCCGATCATGCAGGGATCAGGAGGTTGTGGGGAGCCCCATTGAGTACCGCGCGGAGACAGAACAGGAACAGGCAATGATACGTGCATGCATGGTGTAGAGGCCGTTGGACACCGTCGCATCAACAAGGATCAGCCTCAGGGTGAATCAAATTCGGCCGCGCATGATTCATGGCCAGCACCCTGCGACCAACAGAAGATTCAGGGCGGTGCGATTGTATTGAATCCCACCGATCACCTATGGGCATCGGTTTGTTTGAGCTGAAGTAACGCTTCCAGCTGTTCGGAGCCATTGGGGCTGGCGGCAGTGGGGGACGGCGCTGAGGCCCGGATCGAAAGGGGTGAGAATGTCATGGCGCGATCAACCGTCGTCGGGGGGAAGGGGGTGTTGGAAGCCGGGCGGGGCGTTTCACCATTCGGCGCGGGCGCAGGACCACAGTGCGTTATCCCGACGGCCGCGTGCGGGCTCTGCGACAGGGCGTACTCCCTGGAGCATCCGAGTCCGGGCTGCAGCGGGGGCAGGCGGGCTGGCCCGCGCAGCCAGCTGGTAGTCGGTTTCCTCTGGACCACCACATCCAACCTGGTTGGGCGGCGAACCAGTGTGCCGCTGTATTCCGAACCCGCAAAGCCGGTTAGCGGCCCTCCCGGGTGGGTGTGAGAGAAAAAAGGCGATCGAGCGGCCCGCGGATCACCTGCGCTGGAGCCGGAACGCGTCCGCACGTAGGGAGAAGCCCATGGATCACGTCCTCGCTGCGCAGCTGCAATCCCACCCGGCGATCAACGGCAGGTTGCAGGCTCGTGGCGCTGACTGGCCCGCACCGCGGGGTAGCGGGGAACTCCCACGGACCCACTGGCGGGCGATCACCTCGATCTCGCGCCTGCGGGGGCCACGGCAGCGCACCGCTGGCGGCTGCTTGATCACTGGCCAGCCCGATCGCCGTGCAAACATGGGCCATCGGTCCGATCTAGGACGATTCTGGCGGTTCACATGCGAATCGTGTATAGGCGATCCCATGACAGCAGCAGTGGAATCACCGTCCAGATTCATCCGAGCTTGGGTGTTGCCCTCGATCCGCTCTGCGTTCACTGATTGGTCGTACCATTCGCCGCCGGTTGAACAGCATCACCCAGCCATCACCGACACCACCCCGGCCAAGACGAAGTGGCAACGGCTGTCTCGAAGCTGAACAGCGCCATCCCCAGGGGTGCGGCGGCTGAGGGCCTGCACCGGCAGCCAGCCGAAGGACTGCTGGCCCATCAGAAGCTGCCAGACCAGCAGCCCGATCCAGAAGGACCAGCCCAGCGTATGGGCTGCAGGTTGGGCGCGACGGCGTGCTGGTCACGGCAGGGGCCTCCGTTGAGATCGGCACCGGCCGCCGCAGCTGGTTGCCGTCACATGCACCCGAACTCAACAGCCAGCTGGGCGACCGAGGGCTGCCATGCCAGCCATGGCGCCCACAGCAGCAGCACGCGGTGAGCAGGTAGCTTCCCACTGCACCCTGACGGCCCATTTTCGCTGCGCCAGTCGAAAGCGCGGAAAACCGCGCCAGAGCGTCATCGCCACATCGCGAAACAGCTAGGGGCCACGCCCGCCGGCTCCATGCCAGAGCATGTGGCGTTGCTGCCCATGCCGTAGCTGCTGAACGACGCCCGCAACGGCACCGCCAGCTGGCATCTCCACGAAGCCCACGGCACGGTGGAAGGAAGCTGATCAGGCAAGCAGGCGCCAACAGGTTGTACCAGCCCACATTCGTGAAAGCCGGCTGCGGGGTCACCGGCAAGGCCAGGAAACGGAACAGCCGTTTCTCCGGGAAACCACCGCCCCCGGCGATGTCGAAGCAATCGCGGATCACGAACAGGCCGATGCTGAGATGCACCAGGTTCGGAGGAGCCAACCGGGAGGCAGGTTGTGGCAACCCAGGCTCAGCAGGTTGCAGGTTGGCTGGATCCATCACAAACCTGTCTGCCCGGCATCGCTTTCCACACCCTGACGGTGTGCAGCCCGTAGACCCAGATCAGCATGGTTGCCCAGTATCACTGGAACCAACCACCATGGGGCACTGAGCAGCGCGCCGGCCCAGGAAGCCAGGGCAGCTTGAGCGGGTCACGGCTGCGGATCACATAAACGCCAAACCGGTGAGCACCGAGAGCACGCCGGCTAGCACCCAGCCCAGGGTGCTGTGCAGGTTGAGGATGTCGCGCGAGGGCGCCGTAGGGGTTGGCCAGTTCCGGCCTCCAACTGGCCGAGATGATCGCGATGAAGATCGCCGCAGTGGCGAACAGCAAGATTCCAGAAGCTGACCTCGAACAGGGCCGGGGCCGCTTGGCCCAGACCCCGATCCAGATCAAAGACGAAGGCGATCAGGGGCCATTGCGATACAAGTGCACCACGCATCGGATGGATCGTGTCCATCCCAGGCAGGTTGCGATCGTTTGAGCTGGGCAACAGCCTCGAAACATGGGCGGGATGAAGCTGTCCCCCCATTCAGCTTGCGGGGGGCCTTCGGCGAACCCTTGCTCGCTTATCCAAAACGCTCCTTGAGCTTGTGATTCAGGGGACCCCCCTTAGCCTGAACGCACTTCGTTTTTTTCGCTTGACGGCTTCCCGCCTCCCGCCCGCTGCGCTGGCTCACCGCGGTTTGCTGTTTCGCCGCCGCCGGCCTTTCAATCGCCCTTCCCTCTCTCGGCACCCTGCTGACCATCGCATCGGTGGGTGGCGGATCGCCGCCGGGGGTGCCCAGACTGATCCGACTGACCGGTAGCGGCAGCCTCAGCGGACAGGGTGTTTCGCGCTTCTCTGCCCTGTCTACATCGGGACCGGCGTTGGATCTTGCTCAAATCCGGTGGGCAGCGAGGTGAGCCTCACGCTCTTCGTTGGCCTGCTGGTGCCTTCGGGGGGTGATGGAACTGGCCGCCCCGGCCGCTGCCAGCGCCCGGTTCCGCTCGCGGGTCTGGTCTTATTGATGGGCTGATCACCACCTTGCCGGGGCACTGCTGGTTGACCAGTGCCCAGCACAAGCCTTCTGGGCCCTCGGCACGCATGGGTCGGTTGGCCCTTGGCGCTCTCGGCCGTGGAATCTGTTAAACGGCGCAGCTTTCGGCTGCAGAGGCCGCCTTCACCCAGCTGAAGGTTCGTTCTGTCAGCAGCTCAGTTTTTTTATCTTCCTTGCGGCGTCCACCAGCAGAAAGGCAACCGAGCACGGCGCCAAGGAGCAGGGCAATCTGGATCAGCCCGCCGTCCACATCCATTCCTGGAGTCAATCTCGGCGACAGGCCAGAGGGCGAGGGAAGCAAGCAAAGGATCCAGCTTGCAAGGGCGCTAACCCACAGTCTAGCGGAGTGGGCTTCTTCGCCGATGCCAGCTCCGGAAGCGGCGGGGGTCCGGCCACCCCCAGGCTGCCGCCTTCCGCAGGGCCTCAACCGGAATGGGCAGAGCCATCGCCCGTGATGGCTTGCAACTGGTGGCCCAGGTTTTGCAGCAACCGCAGGGCTGTCGGGGCTGAGGCCCTTGCTCGTGGCTGAGCTGATCGGGCCCAGAGCTGGCTGTGGGATCCGGCTGGTGCCACGGCTGAGCCAGGTTGAGGCCGTGCTCGAGGCGATTAAGCAGCACCTGCAGCACGATGGTGATGATGCGGGCTGCCACCCGGGCTTGCCGGTGGCCAGGAGTGGCCCGCCGCGTCGGTTCGGCACAGCGTGGGCGCCATCGAGGAGAGCGGCTTGTTTGCCCGGCGCGATCGCAGTTGCCTCCCCTGCCCACCAGCCGAAGCGTTGGGCACGCACCGGTTTTGGCGTGAAAGTTCCGTCCATCTCGTTGTTTGAGCAGGGAACCGGCTCCGGGCACCACTTCACCCCATTGCCGAAGGGCGAAGTTGAGTGTGGTGTGGTGGCCACCCCAGGCTGCCGTCACGCGTCGATCACCGAGAGGTGGGTGAGTGTTTGGCCGCCTTTCCTGGAGGCCAGGTGCCTGTGGCGAGGAGCTTGCAGGGCAGGGCGTATGGGCGGTGAGCTGGATTTGCGGGCCCCGTTGGCGGGAGGCGTAGGCGGAGCTGAGCAGCTTCTCCAGGGGCATCGCCCACGAAAGCGGGGGTCACCGAGCAGGCGTTGGCCGATCCAGGTAGGCAGGTTTCATTCGCCTCCACCATCAAGTGCAGGTGGCGGCGCGGTTGAGGGCCCCAGGCCGCCAGACGAAGCCCTCGAGCAGGCGCAGCAGCGGATCAAGGTGACGCCCCCAGAGCTGGGTGGCGGCATGGCGATGACGGCATGGGCGCGCCAATCACCGATCAGCGCAGCCATCCGTCATCGCCATGCCGCACCCAAGCCTTCTGGGGGCGTCACCTTGATCCAGCTGCTGCGCATGCTCGAGGGTTCGATTCTGCGGCCATGGGGCTCAACAGCGCCGCCCAGCCTGCACCTTTGATGATGCGAGGCCGATGAAACCTGCCTTACCTGGATTTCGCAACGCCCTGCTCGGTGACCCCCGCTTCGTTGGCATGCCTGGAGAAGCTGCTCAGCCTCCGCCTACGCCTCCGCCAAACGGCCCGCATTCCCAGCTCAACCGCCATACGCCCTCCCTTGCAGCTCTCGCCACAGGCCACCCTGGGCCTCCGGAGGCCCCCAAACACCACCCACCTCTCGGTGATCGACCGTGACGGCAGCCTGAGTGGCCACCCACCACCACCACTCAACTTCGCCTTCGGCAATGGGTGAGTTGCCGGAGCCGGTTTCCCTGCCTCAACAACGAATGGCACGACTTACAGGCCAAACCCGGGCGTGCCCAACGCCTTCGCCGTGCCAAGGGGAGGCCAACGCGGATCGCGCCGGGCAAAACAGCCGCTCTCCTCGATGGCGGGCCCACGGCTGGTGCTTCGACCGACTCCGCGGCGGGGCCACTCCTGGCCACCGGGCAGCCCCGGGTGGCAGCCGGCATCATCACCATTCGTCTGCAGGTGCTGCTTAATCGCCTCGAGCACGGCCTCCAAACCTGGCCTCCAGGCCGTGGCCACCAGCGCGGATCCACAGCCAGCTCTGGCCCGATCAGCCAGCCACGAGCAGGGCCCTCAGCCCGACAGCTGCGGATTGCTGCAAAACCTGGCCACCCCAGTTTGCGGCCATCCGGGCGATGGGCTCTGCCCAATTCGGTTGAGGCCCTGCCGGAAGGCGGCAGCCTGGGGGGGCGACCCCGCCCTCCGGAGCCCTGGCATCGGCGAATGAAAAGCCCACTCCCGAGACTGTGGGTAGCGCCCTGCCAGCTGGATCCTGGCTTGCTTCCCTCGCCCCTCTGGGCCCTGTCCGCCGAGATGACCTCCCAGGGAATTGGATTGTGGAGCAGGCGGGACTGGATCCAGATGCCCTGCTTCCTTGGCGCCGTGCTCGGTGCCTTCTGGGCTGTGGGACGCCGCAAGAGAATAAAAAAAATGATAGCTGCTGACAGGAACGAAACCTTCAGCTGGGTGAAGCGCCTCTGCAGCCGAAGCTGGCCCGTTTAACAATTCACGGCCCGAAAGGAGGGGCCCCCCCCCGGCCCCCCCAGGGGGGCCACACCGAACGCGTGCCGAGGCCCAGAGGCTGCGCTGGGGCCACTGGGCAACCAGCAGTCCCCCGAGCAATGTGTGATCAGCCCATCAATAAAGAACCAGACCCCGAGCCGGAACGGCGCTGGCAGCGCGGCGGCCAGTTCCATCACCCCCTCGAAGGCCACCAGCAGGCCAACGAGAGCGTGAGGCTTCACCTCGCTTGCCCACCGGATTGAGCAAGATCCAAACCGCCAGGTCCCGAGTAAGAAGCAGGGCAGAGAGAAGCGCGAAACAACCCTGTCGCTGAGGCTTGCCGCTACCGGTCCAGTCGGATCAGCTGAGGCCACCCCGGCAGGCGATCGGCCACCCCACCGATGCCGATGGTCAGCAGGGTGCCGAGACGAAGGGAAGGGCGATTGAAGGCCGGCGGCGGGCAACCAGCAAACCGCGGTGCAGCCAGCGCAGCGGGCGGGAGGCGGGACGCGTCAAAGCGAAAAACGAGTGCGTTCAGGCTAGGGGGGTCTGATCAACCAAGCTCAAGAGCGCTTGGATAAGGAGCAGGTTCGCAAGAAGGCCCCTCCGCAAGCTTGGAATGGGGGACAGCTTTCATTCCCCGCCCATGTTTCGAGCTGTTGCCCCAGCCTCAACGATCGCACCTGCCCTGGATGGGACACGATCCCATCCGATCGTGGTGCACTTTGTGATCGCAATGGCCCTGATCCGCCTTCGTCTTGATCTGATCGGGGTCTGGGCCAAGCGCCGGCCTGTTCGAGGCAGCTTTCTGGGAATCTGCTGATTCGCCCACTGCGGCGATCTTCATCGCGATCATCTTCGCCAGGTGGAGGCCGGAACTGGCCAACCCCTACGGCGCCTCGCGCGACTCCTCAACTGCACAGCACCCTGGCTGGAGGTGCTAGCCGGCGTGCTCTCGAGTGTCTCACCGGTCTGCTTTATGTGATCCGCAGCCGTGACCCGCTTCAAGTGCCCCGCCTTCCTGGGGCCGGCGCGCTGCCCAGTGCCCTGGTGGGTGGTCCAGTTGATACTTGGGCAACCAGCTTATCTGTCTACGGGCTGGGCACCACCGTCAGGGTGGGGAAGCGATTGCGGGCAGGACAGGTGTGATGGATCCAGGCCAAACCTGCCCTGGCTGAGCCTGGGTGCCAACAACCTGTCCCTACCGGTTGGCCGATCCATTCCGAAACCTGCGTGCAATCTCAGCATCGGCCTGTCGTTTGATCGCGATGCCTTCGGACATCGCCCGGGGCGGTGTTTCCCCTGGAGAAACGGCTGTTACCGTTCCTGGCCATTGCCGTGTGACCCGCGCCGGCTTCACGATGTGGGCTGGTTTACAAAACCTGTATGGCTGCTGCGCTGATCAGCTTCTCTCACCGTGCCGCTGCTTCGTGGAGATGGCAGGCTGGCGTTGCGTTGCGGGCGTCGTCAGCAGCTTTCGGCATGCAGCACCGCCACCATGCTCTGGCATGGAGCCGGCGGCGTGGCCATGCATGTTCGCGATCGTGGCGATGACGCTCTGCGCGGTTTCCAGCGCTTCGGACTGGCGCCAGCGAAATGCGGCCGTCAGGTGCAGTGGCAGAGCTACCTGCTCACCGGCGTGCATTGCTGCTGGGCGCCCCATGGCCTGGCCATGGCACCCTCGGCGCCCAGCTGGCTGTTGAGTTCGGGGTGCATGTGGACGGCCAACCAAGCTGCTGGCAGCCGGTGCCGATCTCAACGAGCCCTGCCATGACCAGCACGCCGTTTCGCGGCCCCAACCTGCCAGCCATCGGCTTGGGCTGGTCTTTCTGGATCGGGGGCTGCTGGTCTGGTCAGCTTTGGATGGGCCACAGTCCTTCGGCTGGCTGCCGGTGCAGGCCTCCAGCGCCGCACCCCTGGTGGAGGCCTGTTCAGCTTCAGAGACACCGATTGCCACCTGCGTCTCGGCCCGGGGGTGTCGGTGATGGCCTGGGTGATGGCTGTTCAACCGGGCGGCGAAGTTACGAATCAGTGACGCAAAGCCGATCGAGGGCAAACCACCAAGCTCGAGATCAGTCTGGACGTGATTTCCACTGCTGCTGGTCATGGGGGGATCGGCCATTACACGATCGATGTGAACCGCCAGATCGGTCTGATCGGACCGATGGACCATGTGCACGGCGATCGGCTGGCCAGTGATCAGCAGCCGCAGCGTGCCGCGCGTGGCCCCCGAGCCGAGATCGAGGTGAGCGCCCGCCATGTGTTCGTGGGAGTTCCGCTACCCCCGGTGCGGCAGTCGCGCCACGAGCTGCACTGCCGTTGGATCGCCGGGTGGGATTGCAGCTGCGCAGCCGAGGGAACGTGACCATGTTCTACGTGCCGGCGTTCCGGCTCAAGCAGCAGGTGATTCCCGGGCCGCTCGATCCCTTTTTCCCACACCCACCCGGGAGGGCCCGCTACCGGCTGCGGGATACGAATACACATCGCACCTGCGTTCGCCGCCAAACCAGGTGAGATGTGGTGCTCCAGAGCGAAACCGACTACCAGGACTTGGCTGCGCCGGCAGCGCCTGCCGCTGCAGCCCGGACTCAGCGAGCCTCCAGGAATACGCCCTGCGCCAGAGCCGCACGCGGCCGGGTCGGGACTTACGCCACTGTGGTTCCTGCGGTCCGCCGCCGATGGTGAACGTCTCCCCGGCTCCAACACCCTTCCCCACGAACGGTTGATCGCGCATGACCATCACCCCTTTCGATCCGGGCCTCAGCGCCGCCCCACGCCGCACCCCAAGCTCCGAAACAGCTGGAAGCGGTTACTTCAGCTTCAACACCCCGATGCCAAGTGATCGGGATTCAATACAGTCGCCACCGCCCTGATCTTTCTGTTTGTCGGCGGCTGCTGGCCATGATCATGCGCGGCGAATTGATCACCCCTGAGCTGATCTTGTTGATCGGAACGGTGTACAACGGCCTCGTACACCATGCATGGCACGATCATTGCTGTTCCTGTTCATGTTCCCGGTACTCAATGGCTCAACAAACCTCTGATCCCCGCATTTGATCGCGCCCCGGACCATGCCTTTCGCGGCTGAATGCGGCGGCCTCTGGCTTGTGGCCCGTTCTTCGTGTGATCCTGATGGCCAGCTTCCTGGTGCCGGTGGTCGCCGCCTCCGGCTGGTGGTCCGTAATCCGCCGGTGAGCCGCAAGAACCCGCTGGGCTCCTGACAACGGCCGAGGCGCTCGGTTGTGGCCGGGCCCTCTCGGGTTTCCTCGATCATGGGGGCGATCAACTTTGTGAACCACCGATCCTGCGCATGCGGGCGCCGGGATGGACCCTGTTCCGGATGCCGATCTTCTGCCTTGGACGCGCCTCCGCCCCAAGATCATTCAATTGACGGGCCTGCCGCGCCCTCACCAGTTGGCGCCCTGATGTTGTTTTTGACCTGCGTGGTGGGCACCTTCGTTTTACAGGCCGGAGGGCGGCGGTGATCCGGTGCATCTATCAACACTTCTTCTGTTCTTCCCACCCGCCGTCTATGGATTCATCCTGGCGGTCTGTTCGGTGTTCTCCGAACTGTTTCCGGTCTATGCCCGAAGCCTCTCTTCGGCATCGCCTTTGTGGCGATGGCCTCGTTGGTGATTGTGGCGCTGAGCCTGGTGGTCTGGTTGCACCACATGTTCCCATCGGCGTTTGCCCCAGTGGAGCGTGATCTGTTCATGGTCACCCACCATGCTGATCGCCGTGCCCACCGGCATCAAAGGTGTTCGCCTGGCTCGCCACACTCTGGCGGCAAGTTTACGCTGAATACGCGATGCTGTTTTGCCCTCGGCCGGCCTGTTCAACTTCGTGTTTGCCGGCGTCACGCATCATGACTGGCCACGGTGCCGGTGGACATCCATTGACACACCTATTTTGGGGGGGGCAACTTTCACTACGTGATTTTATGGCGCTGCCACCGAGGGGCGTGTTAGCCCATCATTATCACTGGGTTCCCCCTAAATTCACCGGCAAGATGTATTACGAGGGGCCTGGGGCAGCTCCATTTCCTGCTCACCTTCATCGGCACCAAACCTGAATTTCTTCCGATGCACCCGCTCGGGCTGATGGCATTGCCCCGCCGGGTTTCGTTCCTACGACCCGGAATTCGCCTTCAGGAATGTGCTTTGCCAGCCTCGCGTGCCTTTCTGCTGAGGGGTTCGATCATTCCCTTTTTTCCTGCCTCAATCTGGTCAGCTTCACTGGTGCGCGCGCAAGCGGTAGGCGCCGGCCAAACCCCATGGAACGCCGATCGGCCTGAGTGGGCTGCTGAGCCCTCGCCACCTCCGGCCAACTTTCGAGGAGAAACGTACCCACCGTGATCAGCGGCCACCTACGGCTACGGCAGCGGCTTCCCCTGGTGAACACCAGGAGCGCTATTCCCCGCGCCACTGATTCTCGCCACTGGGCAGGCCTTAAGGCGATGAACCCTCACCCCGCCAGCCCAGGTCCCCTTCTCAGGCCTGGATCAGAACGCCGCCCACTGACGGCCACGCGTCCGGTCCAACAGCAGCCATGCCAACCACAGCCTGACGGGATTCATCATTTTTTCTGTTGCTCCGAGAGCATGTATTTTCTTCTCGCCTTCTTCACGGCTACGCGGTGTTAAAAGCTCTCCTCCGCCTCAAACGCCTCCCCCCCTTGGCGTGGAGGCCTGGAGTGCGCACGCCCCTGCTTACAACGGGCTGTGCTGTCCAGCAGGGGCCGGCACGATCGCCCTGGCCGAATGGTTCCTGAATCGCGGCAAACCTCTGGATTCCTGCCTTCGGTTGCTGAGCATGGCCATGGCCACGTCTTTCTCTATGCCAGGCGTGGCAGTGGGCTGGGCTGTTCCTTTGCATCACCAGCGGCAGCTTCCGGCAGCTGCTTCTACCTGCTCACGGGCTTCCACCGGCCTGATGTGGCCACGCTCCTGCTGATGGGGCTGATTGCTGATCGTCCTTCCGCGCCGGCAATATGAGCGCGGCGAGCAGGGGGTGGTGGCCGCCTCGCTGTTCTGGCATTTCGTCGATTGATCTGGGGCTGCTGCTGTTCCTTCTTGCTTTACGGCCCTGGCCGGCATGATCATTGACGACGCCCACTACGACATGATCGTGATCGCAGCGGCGCCGCTGGAGGCACCAGTGGCGGCCTCCCTGGCCGCCAAAGCCGCAGGGTATCCTGATCCTGGAGCGGAGCGGCTCCCTTCCCCTGGAAGACCAGAAACGTCTCCGATGTCGATTCTCTTTCAGAAAGGATCGCTATCACCCCAGTGGAACATGTGGGTTGCGGCACGACGGGACCCCTTCAACCCCCCAGGCGATCTATGCCCTGGGCGCAACACCAAGATCTAGGGGCGCCGTGCCTTAACGCATGCGCGAGGCCGAGTCGACGCCTGCGATGCCAGGAAGGTAGGCCCCCGCGCGGGGGCCTCAGCTACGCGAAGCTGGCCCCCCTGGTATGACCGGCCGAAGCCCTGTTACAGGTCCACGGGCAGGCTGCATCGATCCCACCGAGCCAAGCACGGCCACCGACCTTTCCCCACCCGCCCGGGCGATCGAGGCCCTTTCTCGAAGGGCCGCTTTGCGCTCGCCCTGGGAGCGGCAGGGTGCCGTCCCTACGACCTGCCACTCACCTGCGTCAGGAAGATCCCAGAGGATCCCAGCGGGCGATGGCCGAGTTGTTCGGTGTTGGCCGCCGCCCTGAAGCAACCGGCCACCCCAGCTGCGCACCCGGGGACCAAGGTCACCCGCCGGGCACCGTGAAAACCCAAGTGGCAGCGAACGTTGCGGGGGGTGGAGGCGGTGATCGACGGCCAAAGAGCTGGCTGTTCGCGGCGACCAGTTTGGTGGCTCGCCCGGGCCGGGAGCGATTTCAACACCCCCGCCATTTCCGTTTTGCTGGGCCGTCGGTCCAGTGATCGCCATCCCGAAGGGGGGCTGGCCAAAACGCTCAGGCCAGGTGAGGCCGACAAAAATCTGATTTGAAAGTGCAAGCTCAGCGCGATTCTGCAGCTGGCCACATCAGCCAAATTTTCGCTCGCTTATCCCCCGCCAGCCTCGGCGTCAAACGAACTTTACTACCTGGGGGCGAATTTTCAAGAAAACGTCAGGGTTTTTCCCCCGCTCGGGGGGGGCCATATCGAGAACGGGGCCGGGCCGGGGGGGGGCGTTTTTTCTCCAGGGAAAATTTTTGGGGTTTTCCCGCCCTCTTCCGGGGGCCCGGGAATCCGGGGGCCGGGGCCGGGTTGCTGTTCCGAATTCCTCTTTCTTTTTTT
>Ga0163217_1093876_pt1 | contig 14601 bp, 7 predicted proteins | sample SynspAceP_FD_185933 | JGI IMG/M metagenome (GOLD analysis project Ga0163217, IMG submission 185933) | Saline lake microbial communities from Ace Lake in Antarctica - Synechococcus sp. Ace-P (PacBio error correction) | ecosystem: Environmental > Aquatic > Non-marine Saline and Alkaline > Saline ... | reverse complement strand
CTGATTATACTTATTAAAAAGTTTGAAACTAGAAAGGGACACCCCATTCTAGAGAAAGTTCAGCCGACCTACAATTTCGCCCGCACACTAAGGACCCCAATTGGTACTTTCAGGACTGGAATCACACTATCATAAACTGGTTTTCTTCCAAAAACCCCAGATCAATGTTAGAATAAAATTTAAAACAAAATATTCATTCTCTTTCTCGCATACAATTAGTGCTTTATAAATAATATTTAAGTACTTGTAAATCAATAAACCCAAATTATATCTAGTCTACGGCTATGATAAAATTTATAAAAAACAATAAAAATACACTTGAAAAAAATGTGTTAAAAAGTTGCTTTAATGGAGCAAGGAAAAATGGATTACCATCTTCAATTTTAGGCGCATACGAATGTTTAGAAATGTAGGAGTTTGCGATACCTCAAAAACATGGTTGTGGAGGTTCTTGAAAAGGTATAGTGGTAAAATGTTCTTCCATTATCTGAAAATGGTAGAGGAATTCCCATCCTTGATGCGGATTGTAGCAGACCTACCAAAATTACCATATCCATTGGTCAAGGAGCTTATTAAAAAAAGAAGTCATGTATTACTTGAAAAACCATTTTGTCTCAAACCCTGAGGAAAGTAATGAACTGACCATAAATCTAAGCTAAAAAAGCAGGTGTTGCGAATTCAACGTCGGATGACCACAATAAATTTGTAGGACTTTAAAGAGAGGTTAAAAAGCTTGTTAAAAGGCGGGACACATTGTGAAAATCACGCAATTTAGAGCGAAGCTATGGCCTGTGTAATAAAGAAAAAGATGGTGAAAACATGGAGACTATCCCAAGTAAGGAGCGGCTTCATGGACTATCTTCTCATGTCATAGATCATGTTAACGATATATATTCTCCAATTGATCTTGCAAGGCTCAATCCTTAACATCTATATAACTACCAAGAATAGATTGATCTGTCTTACGCCTAGTAGAACTAAATCAGCCCGGTCATTCCGTTATGGGTGATGAACTATCGTAAACATGTCAACTTCGTCACCAATTAAGAACTGAAGGGAAAATAGATCTGATGCGAACGAGTTGAAGGTAATTTAAAGGTGATTAAATTACCCAAGGATATTCCAAAAGCTGAAACAACGTCAAATATGTCACGGATCTCCGAGTAGGTAAACTACCTAGAGGAAGAGAAATTTTCAGCCAGAATAGATTATTTCATCATCTGTGAGCGTGAGAATCAAAGTATATTACACCTTGACAGTGCCTTGGAAAAACAGACAAACACTTTCTTAATCAAGAACCAACAAGCCTTAAATAGTACTGAAAATTAATTTTGGAAATCCAGTTTTTTCCTAAATCATATTTTCAGACGAAAAATCCTTCCGTGCCAGTCAATAAAATTCAAAAGATTGATTCTGCGATTCATCAAAAATTGAATTGCCAATCGCTTGCAGGCATAAAGACTTTCATGTTACGGACTCATGATAGAATTCAAACATTTTGTGAAATTTATCAGAAGAATCCTGACGAAATACAAAGAAATTTAAAAGCTATCCTTGCCAGCCATATGCGCATTTAAGAGCAAGCTGGGGAACTGAGCGAGTAGGCGGGAACTTAAGCAAGACATTGCCCGGGAAGTCCTTAACCATGTTTAAAAAGGAGCCGCAGCATATGTCAAAAGAGTACATTTGCCATTAAAGGAATGGTGATGATGCGAGATGAGAGGGGAAAGGAATGCAAGTACCCCAGGATGCGCTCCAAAATGTAAGCACCAGAGTCGACGTACGAGGAACGATGGACAAGCTGTCGTGGGCTGCGCCAAAATAGGGAAAGAAAATTAGAACGCAGAACCGGGAAGCACCAGGAAGCCAAAGGGAGTAGAGGGGGTAGAAAAGAAGGGATGCCAAAACCCAATGAGGGCGCACATAAATAAAGTTGAACGGAGGATGGCGGGGGAAAATGAGACGAAAAAGTGGTGAGCAGAAAGTAGATGGTGCAGTGCCGCAAGGCAAGGCTGGGGGCGCTACCGCAGGGGGAGGCATGGGAAGTGAGAAGGACCTGAAGGGGAACCGACTGGCGGGGCAGCCTCAAAACAAAAGATGCGAAAACACGTGAGAAAGAGAAAGGAGCACGAGTCAAAAAAAGAATTAAGAATGGAGGTGAGCCCCACCCATGAAGCTGAGGTAGATGACATAGACCATTACTAGAAAAAAAAAAGAAGTGAGGAACAATGAGAGGAAAGGCAGTCAAGGAAGAATGAAAAGAAGAGGGACGTATCGAGCATGCAAGAATGAGTCGGAAAACTGGAGCATGGACATGCCCAAAAACCGATAACGAAAAAAGCCGTCAACGCAAAGGCGGCGATTGAGGAGGCGGGCAGAAAGAAACCCGGGAAGTCAGAAATAGGGTGTCGGCCCTGGAAATCAGCATGGCGGAAAGAAGAGTGAGGAAGCAGAACGCGGCCAAAAGGCAAAATGAAAAGAACAAGACCGGAGCGAAGGTCAGGCGTGTGTAGAGGCAGCCAGGGTGTAAAAAAAAAAGGAGCGCGCAATCAAAAAGATGAAAAAGGCAACACTGGATGTACAGATAAAGCGCAAACAATAAAACCCCTTAAAGGGCAGTCGCGCAAAACAATGCTCAATGCGAAAATAGGGAGGTACAAAAACATTCGAGTAGGTGTAAAGGGGGAAAAAAGGACCAAAGGAAGCGCTTAAAAAAAGCCCAAAAGATAGACGGAGCCCGTAGAATCGATGGATGAGGGTGGGTGAAGACCAAAGGTGAAAAAAGGCGGGGAAAAATAAAATAGGGGCGGGGAAAGGTAATGATCCGGTAGGTACCGGGTCAGAGGTGAGGGGGAAAGAAGAAGGTGAAAGAACCTCCTCACAAAGTATGGAAGCGTAGCCCGACGCGAAGAAAGTACGTTCCGCTAATACCAGTGAGGGAAAAAAAAGGCGCCCTGGCAATGCAGCGTGCGCAGGCGGGGCCTGGTGCAAAGCAAATGCGTAGGAGTGCGCAGGGCCCGTGAAAGGAGTGCCAAACCAGTGACCACACTGCAGAGCCAAGAAGACAAAAGACGACCGCTGCAGCAGCACCGTGTCACAAGTGTCCAAGCCGGAGCAAAGGCAGGCAAGCAGGGAGGTATGCCTCCCAAGGAAACAGTTCAACACGGGGGGCGCGGTCGCCAGTAAGGAAACGTATTCGCGGAGACAAGGACGGGCATATGGACATAGTCGGAAAGAAATGCGGCGACGGACGGACGTAAACAAGAAGCTGATGGGAAAGTCACGAGGGTGCAAGAGGAAAAGAGCCCGCATAAATTCAGGGTCAGGAACGTCAAAGACGGGAAGAGAAGGACAGCAGCCCGACCGAGCAGCCCCACGTCGGAAAAAACAAGAAAACCCCAGCCGGACACCAGGACGAGCAGGCAGAGGACAGCAGAGGTGACAAGGGTAGCAAGAGCCGGGTACAAACGAGTGACTGGCTACTTCTGTCCTCGAAAGTCTGTATCAGACAGACCCAACAGTGAATGAACACTACAAAACTGAGTAGACGTGCCCATGACACACCTGCAATGCTCTGAAATATGAACTGGTAGAAACGCATACCCAAATATAACCCCAGAGAACACATAGAACACTTATCTCGATAGTCTAATTATCATAACGATAACCTCCCAATTACGGCAACAAACACGCAAAACCACTGACGAACCAAGATCATAATACGAGGGATAATTGTGCCAAAAAAAGACAATACCATGTTTTTCGTCCCATTCTAGTAAATAGTTGAGTTCCATGGGAATGAAATTTGAATTACTTTTATAAATCTATAAGCACTAAGACCCTAACAAATATGATGTGTAGTGGCCTTGTATAATAAGATAAGCTATTAAAACTGATAAAGAGATATTATAAAAAGAATATGAAATTAATAATCAGGTTTGGTAATAGAAAAGAAAGTATAACGCGTATAAAAATTGACTCTCAAAAATTTCAGAATAAATCAGTAAAGTTTCTTGACCACATTTGAGAAGCTATTCTTTTATTTCAAAAAGTTCTATCCTTGATGTCAAATTTCCAACACTCTTCCTAATTGTACATCGCACAGTCCTCCTTCCATTCCACTTGGTGTGCCTCCCAGGCGTTAGTTTCATTAAAATTTGGGATTTTATAATCCTCGCATAATATTACTGGTAAATTTAGACTTATATTTTGAGTAACCTCGATTTTTTTTTACCATTTTGGGTCCCACGAGTTTTTTTAAAACAATATTATTTTAATCATACATAAAACTTCAGCATTTCTCACCCTATATCTAACCTTTTAATTAACTATAGAATGATGGAAAAGCAAGTAATTTTAGCTGGATGGCTTTATGGGCACGGCAGGCATTAGTGAGATAAGTGGGCAAACGTAACCAAGCAGGGATGTCGAAATTGGGAGGTAAACCAGATTCATTTAGAGAATAATAAATGAAAATCTTACTGCCACTCATGGCATCAATACTTTTGGTACCATCTGCCTAAGACCGGCCCTTACAAAGGGTCAGCAATGATCAAGGAATATTTTTCGAAACTATTTTTTATTACATGTTCTGATTGTGACTTTTGATCTTGGGAAAAATGAAATGGAAATTCACCGTAAAATTAGGGTAGACCATGGAAAGTGACATCCTCTGTGCTCCGAAATACGTGCAGGGAAGACAACTGATGGACCGGAGTTAGCAATTAGATAACCCATAGGCAGATTATGTGACAGTGCGGTACATTTGCCTCCACATATGGTGAATAGGATTAAGCCAAGATTGTCGATATTAACCGCTTCAATGCTTTTCATTAAAGAACAAAAAGGCGTTAGTTACTTTGACTGCAGTGCAGCAATCAGGTCGTTTGGAGATTATCACTTTAGGAGAGGAGAGTTCAAAAGATGTGATTACTTTCAAAAGAACAAACCTAAGGACGATGGTTGTTTGAAATGCATGGATTCAATGCGCGGAGTTTGTGTATGACCAGAGTCGCCTACAGCCGTGGAAACCAAACTCAAACCATACCACTCCCACAAAAAAAAAGCACAAACCACAAACACCACCGAAAAAATGGATCATTCCGCCCGAACAACACAATTGGGAAAAAGAAGCCTTTGGAGCAAATGAACTGAAAATATGTACACTTTCGCTTTAAGTCACTCTTAGGTTTTTGGCCCACAGCCGATGGATACACTATAGTAGATTAAGCAAGTCTTTGAGAAGAGTTTATGCACCACAGTGATAGGAAAGGCCCATGATGAAAATCTTTCAGGTAACATGTTCATTTTATTAAATAAAAAACACAACATTCTACTCCATAATAAATCAAATAATTTTGATAATTAAAGGTTCATATACACAAAAAGTTGTAGTAAAATTCTTATCACTTGGAATATGGGGAACGTGCCCAGCGATCCCCCAAAAGACGGAATTAATAAGTAGACTCCGTCAGTCTAAATATACCAACGCTGAGGCTTCTAGTATATGATCCGGGCATATTTCACATTGGCATATGACCCAAGTTCGTAATATCTCCCAGATAATCAATTAATAGACAAGTTATTCGAGGTGATAGTTAGCGCAACTCAGGTGAGAGCTGTTCGATGAGTAGATGCTGTAAGTTTATTGGCTGCGATTTCGATGATTTCCATGGGAAACAAGTTTGAAAAAAGTGACTGATAGGAATAGTTAAATTAGACAATCATCTGCCATCACACAATATGCTAGGAATTCAGCTATGAACAAACATGGTCCAAACAATTTCAGATTCGCGTCTAGCTGTAGTATTTTATTGGAGAGGCAGGAATGATATCCAAGGTGCGAAAAACTGATCGGCTTAATCCATTAACAAGCCATGCAAAATCTAAAGTTGAGGCAGAAAAATGGGTTGAGTGCACTCGCCAGCGAAAAATGTTAATTGTCCACTTGGCTTTTCCGCGTTAATGCCCGACCGACAATGCTGGTCAAACTCGGTAGCCGGCTTAGATTGGATTTGGTTTATTGTAGTGACTTTATAGTAGACATGGAAACGGCAGGTCACTATCAAGAAATATCCATATTTTAAGTGACGGCTTACTCCTTGAGAGGCCAACACTGTAATCAACGTTTTAGATTATGGGTAAGGCTAATTTGATCTTTGGTATATCAGTAGTAATAAATAAAGTAAAGGAAGGTAAGTTTTTTTCGTCGTATTAATACAGGCTCCAAGGGATAACCTGGAATTTATCCAAAGATTATAAAAGAGAAAAGACTGGAGCACAAATGACAAGTTGTCGCAGAAGTATACCCGGAATGTGAAAGTATCCGTTTAATCCGGAATCAATGTCCGCAACAGGCTGATAAAAGATCCTATAAGTAAAATTTTGAATTTGATTCGCGGAAGTTAGAACTTGGGTAACCGGAATTATCTCCCTTTACATGACCTCAACGCAACATTAAGGATTTTGTATTAAAAAGGTCTTCACCCTGAACATTTGAAAATTTAATGATCATCAGTACCGGAAATCCCAATATATGAGGCTTGAAGTATTTAGGATAATCTTCAAAATAAAAAATTTCCTAAATTCCGGGCACTCTTAGCTGAATTGGAAAATCACTCCATAAATATTGAATATTTACAGAAACGAACTAAAAACGGGGCTTATGTTCATTTGAAACAGAGAAACTTGAGGATGAAAGAGGCATTCTTTGGCACCCGGTACATGACCGTCGTCGCAAAATGAATTTGGCTTGCGCATTGCGTTGAAACTGTGAAACATTAAACAAGTTAATACTTAACTTAGCCTTAAAAAAGGAACCGAGATAAGAAAGAGGCATTGCATTATCAGAATGACCCTTTTCAGGGAAAACAAAATTTAATAAGATGTACAAAGAGGATCAATTTACGATGTCATCATCGATCTCAGGAAGAATTCTCCAACCTATAAACAATGGGTGGGAGTTTGAGTTCGACTTCAAGCCGATAATTAATGAAATTGCTTTATGTTGCTCGGAAGAAGCTTTGCCCACGGCTTCTATCACTCTGGAAGATTAATTGTGAAGTTTAAATAACCTTAGTCACTCATTATTATATCTACCCCAGGGATGCTGAGGGCAGGCATAGATGGGGATGATCCTGGCATTAAATATCCAGTGGCCAGATAATATTCCTGCGGTCAATCATCGTGGAAAAAATAAAAACGATTACAACAAAATTCCAAACCTATTTTATTTAAAATAATTTCCTTTATGGTAATCCGTAGATAGCGCCTTAAATAAAAGACATTCGAAAATGAATGCCCTCGCAACAACATGTGCAGCATGATTGCGGCGGGTTTAGGCTCGACCGGATTGCACAAATCAAGATGGTCACTCTCAGCCTGGTGTTTTGCGCTGAATGAGGCTTCGTCTGACAATTTTTAATAGAATGTGAGATCGAGCAAGAAGGGCTTATCTTGAGGCAGGGAAATCTCAGATTCCATTATTACTGGCAAAAAAAGGAAGACAATAGAGCCGCATAATGATCAAGGGAAAATGGGAAATTTTAGTATACAGTATATGCCAGACCGATGATCTCTTCTGCGAAGCTGAAAGGATAGATGCCAACTCATCTGAATGTACAGGCAATTACCGGAATTCTTCAGCCAAGTCCATCGCAAAGCCTTTTGAGCATAAGAAAACACATTGACATTCTGATGAATGCTGAATTTTGATTGGACGATTTGGACCACCGTAATTCTAAATAATATATGCAGATGAAGCGGGAGTCAATTCCAGCTGAACCAATGCAGAGAATGGTGATCAGCCAGGAGTTTGAAAATGAAATCTATTTTACGATTTGATTCGAATCTATTCGCGCGTCCAAAACCAGTTCTTGTGCAAATAACCCCGGTAAATATATTCATAAGGGTAATTCTAGCAAAATAGACCCCTTACTAGAACATGCCACACCACGCAGGAGGGGTTTGTTCTAAGCAATGTGGGACAAAAACCCTAAAGATGGTAACTCTTTTCAAAGATGCACCAAAGGATTATCATTTCGAACAGGCAATTCGAAAAAAAACTGCAATGGTACGAGGAATAGAAGAGTGGTAACCAAAACGAGGAAATGTTATGGTCTACAGTGCAAGCGGGACTCCTTGAAAGATGTTTTCAGGATTTATATCCTTAGAAGCCTTTTGGAAAGGAAATGGGATAGTTGATATATATGATCCAAGGTAGAACATGATCAGGACCGGAAACAAGCGGTATTTCGTCTATTATGAAGGGACACCATAGATGACCTCCAAAACAGGCCAAAAAGGCATTATTCTCAATGCTGTACTTAATAGGAAAAAAGGACCTAGTATACCTTTTTATAACACCCTATCCCCTTTTTGACCTCTTTTGAAGTTCCCAAATTTTGACAAGTGGCCAGGGACTGTTCTCTTTCATTGATGCATAGCTTTAGCTTTACACCATTGGAAAAACCTATGGTGGATGTAGTGGCTACTGGCAAAAATCGATCTCAAAAGAGCGAAAAATACCTTGAATGACACTTGTGCAGAGGTACAACATGACACTTACGGTAATTTATGCAAATAACTATTGAGGTTTGCGCTATTAAGAAATCATATTTAACCCAATAGAGCGTTGCGAGGGATGTTTTTCTAAGAGAAAATGGATAGTATTAACAAGGATCAACTGTCCTAAACTACAGACGACCCGTCCGATATATCCCCAATCCAGATAAGGCTTTGTGATAAATGCTGAAGAGACAGAACAAGATTTAACATATTTTCAATAAATACTTTTGTGATTGATAAATCCATATTGTTGATCTAGATTTTGAGCCTTTATTATTTTCACAGACTAATTACAGTAATATGCTTAATTCTTGAATAGACGATTAAAAAGTTTAATTCCAGTAGAAAATTATAAAACAATTAGATTGTTAAATAAGTAAGATAAAATTTACAATTAGATATTTTAATTCAGTTAATAATGAATTTATTACCTCTCTCAGTTGTAATGCCAGTCTATACATGGCGAGAAATACTTGGAAGAAACATTAATAGCGTATTGTGCCAGGACTTTTTACCGATTTATGAATTATTGATACATACCGATCGCAGGAGTCAACAGATTCACATCTATTGAAAGTTATCCGCGAAATCAAAAAGGTTCTAGAATAAGGTGCTACCAAAAATGAAAAATAATCAGGGAGTCGGCAAAATACCAAGAAACGTCGGACCTGAACCCAAGAAGACAAAAAAGGAGGAAAAGAAATCAGTATTAGCTTTGGGTGGTTGTGATGACCTGATAGAACCAAAAATAGACTCGAAAATTCAGATAAGTATTTACGGGATAACTTAGAAAATAGGGATTTGTGCGGACGGCATTAGAAAGATTTTGGTGATGGTAAGCGCTCATGCTATCAAAATTGTTTCTATGATTCTAAGTGATAAAGCTGCATTATTTATTTTACACTTCTATCGACCTGGCAACTGCTATGTATCGAATGAACATGGTAAGAGAGGCAAACTTGAGCTAGGATACAAAGCCCCTAGCCGAGGTGGCCGAAGATATGATTTCTCTTTGATGGTAAGTATCATCCCTTGAAAGAATATTATCAGACCGGTGCTTATATTATTTATAGAGCCTCTGAAAACAGTATAAGAAAATTTCATTCTGAACGCCATCAACAACTGTTTGATAAATTACACAAAATAAATATTATTCAAACGCATTCAAAGTTCGAAATCACCCGGACGCACAAAATTTTGAAATATAGCTAATATAATTGATAAGTCCGACTCAGATTACCCGTGTCCAACTATTCCTTAACAGAGTAAAGAGGGATTTTGAATGATTGGCTCTCTTTATTTGAATAATAAGAAAAATTAACCAAAGTCAGACTTTACCCGAAGGAAAAATCATGTCAAGCGATGTTGGCATCCGTGTTTTTCTCTCAGTTTGTAAAAAACAAAATCAATTCAAATTTAGGGCCTACCCTCATAATATTTTTATTATTAAAAAAATAGAAAAAAATTTTTCCACACACGGAATCTTTTTCGACAGTGAAAACTCCTTGCACGTTGTTTAATAGTTTTTCATAGAAGTTTTCTGAAAAATAATATTATGTACAATTCCTTTAGATTTGCTAAATATGGTTAGCAATGGTATCATATTAGACACTTTATAAAGGATATTCCTGTATTTATTAGGAAAAGGTTCAATATCACTAATTTTTGTATGGGAAGGAGAATAGTGTAACATAATTCCGCTTACTGACGCGAGTTAGATGTTTTTAATTTATAAATAAAAATAATACACTTCAAATCGACTCTTTTAATGCATAATTATAAGAGTTAGGAAAAAAAATAAAACAATAAAATTATATTAATATTTTTTATTGTTATTTTTTTCGATAAAGGTGGTTATTTTTTTTAAGATTACTTAATTTTAATTATGTGTTTTAATTCTACCGCAATATTAGTGCTTTTTGTTAAAAGTTGGACAAGTTAAGTTGCGATTTTTAAAGTTATAAATTCATTTTGTGTTTATCCTTTCTAAGGAAGAATGTGGTGCATTAGGTGTTGTATTGCTCTACCATTTCTGTATATTTTGGTTAAGTACGTGTAATGGTAGCATTGTTGAAGATAAACTCTCATATACATAGTCTCTTTTAAATGTGCATTTTAAAGCCTTCACACATTGCGTTTGATTCTGCGCGGCGAGGAATACGTTGGCTTATTACAAACGACAATATCCAGATTTCTGACTCACTTTAAGCATTCTTTTCAAATAACTCTGGTCATTATCATGCAAGAAACTGAAAGATTGAACTCTAGTTAGCAGGGCACACCCAGTAGCTCCCCACAACAAGACTGTGCACCGTTCCTTTTCATTGAACCATTCAAATTTCCGATGTCAAGGTACGGCCTACATACTTTTGTAGTGACTCATCCAAGCAATGATTGAATCTGTCACAACAGGCATTCCATCGAAAAAAAGCAACCTGGAGCTTTTCTCCATCCAAAATTTAAGACCGAGAGTAATTATCAACCCGTAGCTCCATCGAATGTGGAACCTCTACCGGCTATATTGACCAGTATGTAGGCCCTCAGGCTTCTGCCTCTCCTGGTTTCGGCCAGCTTAGAATGGTAAAATCAATAAATCCCTTTCTATTTTTTACCGAAAGTATCATAGTATCCTCATGCTAAATTTAGATCCATATAATACATATGCTTTTAATAAGGCCATCTACTCTTGAAACTCATACGTGAGAACTTTTTTGCAGCTCGTTCCAGAACATAAGCAGTTTTCAACTGCTTTAAAGGCATTCAGGAAGCTGTTCTTCACGACATCAGAGAATAGGCCTATTGATTATATACTAAACGGAATAGATTTAGCTTACTTCAACGTACATAATGGACTTTATTAATGTCTCACGTTGACTGCTTAAGATAACACGATTCAATTCTTGGTTTCTTCCAGTTGCGGCAATTGCAACCTTAAAAAATTAAGGGAAATTGATTCTAGGCTTTTAAGACGCTCTCTAGGCTTCTTTTAGATATCATTTCTTCCTTTCTAAGGCATTTATAATTCCCTTTTGAAAGTAGATCTCCTTGGATTTTGGCCCTGCATATAAGTGATTTTGTGATCTAAGGCGTCTGATCACCAATTATATTATTTTATATCGGTCAGCCACAATTACTGTTCAAAATATGCAGTCGAAATATAAGCTATATGACTCCCAATCTTAAAATAATAAAGCCCTTTTTTTGTAGAGCTGACCAACTATACAACCCATTGTCAGCCTGTAGTGCATTTTTAACCAGTGCCTCAATCATTTCTGTTGCCTAGTTAAGGTTAACAAAACACAGTCCGGTTATTAAGTGAGTATTTAAGATGATTTTGTATTTAGTTGTAAGCGTATCTATTTCGCGCCATAGTTATTGTACTCCTAGTATAATTCGGGTGACCAACACTAAGATACTTCCTTAATTCCTATCATTTATTTCCTTCAAAATTTCTGGTAATCTACCGAACTTGTGTAATAATCAAATTTTCAAATTCTGGCGATGTAGGAAAAATTTATTGAGAACAGCCTTTGTCAATACCTCGCCTCTTATTTATTCGATTACCAAACAGTTACACTGTTTCATTTCTTTTATTGGTGTAAAATCTCACTAAAGGGTTACTTAGAAATGAGGGTCGGGCGGAATGGATATTTTTTATAAGCCATTATCGCTTGTAGAAGGGGCAATCTCAGTTACGGTTAAATTTTAAGGCCCATAAAAATGTTTACTAGGTCAAAAGACATTTTTTCCTATTAAAGCAATTAGCAATTTTAAATAGTAAGTGAGGAATTTTTTTGCTAAAAGTTTTTAAAAATGGCACAATTCAAGAAAAAAAGGATCCATCCATCCAGGTGAAATCTGGCAGATGGCGGTCACCCTATACTTGCCAAATCCAAATGAGATTCTTCGGATCTTGAGTCTATAGTTTCAATGTACCTACTTACTGATTTCAGATATTCATTTTCAGCACTGGATTCAGGAGTTAATTGTCTGATATATGTGATAGAAAAAACAAGACTTTCCATCTATAAAAAGACTTAATGTATTTCGTAGGTGTGTTCTTGCGTGACCTAGTTCTATAAGAGAATTAAAGAAGAAATTCTCATTGTTTAAGTGAATTCACTATTTGCTAAATACTCGATAGGCTTAAACCCACCCCAGGGCCAATTGATCTTTTCAGGAGCGAAGTGTAGACATTTCCCAAGATATAGTAACACCGGAATCTGCAATGACTTACGACACATTTAATAATAGAGCCTCATTTGATATCGGTCATGTTTTAGACACGCCAAGGCTGAAAGTGAATCAAACAGGGCATTTAACTTATTTAGCAGATTTCAATTGAGTTACAAATATTCATCCGCTGTAAACTGGACTCTGATCATACTTATAGGAATATGTGGCTTTCAATAATTGACTTGGGAAAAGGAGATACGGAAATTAATAAAAATGGCTGATTAGAACAACCCTCGCGATGAAATTCTGCCAGCACCCTATTAACAGAAGAATTGTTTAGCCAAAATAACATTAGGACGACAATAATGGCGGAATTCTTCAATTGTACCCTAGAGTATCGTCAGTTGGTATAAATCAGTTTTTTTTGAATTTTAAGTGTCATTTCAAGAAATAAATAGATTAAATTAATGGATCTTTTTATAACACACATGATATTAAAAATAGTCATCAATCGACAAAAAAATCAAGAAATTAATTTTAAAAAACCCAATACCTCCTTTAATTTAAAATTTTTATTTTGTCCAGTGACGGGACCTATTTTAGCGTAATTCACACATTACAATATTTTGAATTTTGTTTTTGGTTAATATGTTTGTTTCAGAGCAGCACTTTCACATAGGCGAAATGCATTTACTGATCATATATACATGAAGTATACTTCAAATTTGAAATATTTAATTTTAATATATACTAGGCAAAAATCTGAGGTATAAAAATATAATATGAAAAAAATTGTTACAAACTTCCCTTGGTTCTACTCCCTAAGCTGCTTTTGGAATCATGCTTGAGCTCTAATAATTTGGTGCCAGCTTAGGAGTTCAATGTGAATCCCCCAGTTTTGTAGGGGGAAAAAAAAGATGTTACTTACGACGAATAAAGAACGTGGTTAAACCAAATTGACTTAGAAAGATGGAGGATAAACCACAAGTCAAAAGATTGGTAGTCAAGTGAGAGCTCAAAACATTATCATTGAAATTCAAACTGATAACAACAAAGAATTAATATACTACAGAAGTGCTCATGCCATTAAGGTCTCCATTAAAATATTTCGTTTCTAATTGGATAATGCAGAGCCTTATTTGGGATATAATATAGCACATTGAGGTTTCCAGATGAGCTGTAATTGCTAGTACAAAGAAATAACTTCGTATTATGAAATACATTAATGCCTGAAATAAAAGAAAAATATTATATAAGGTTTTCTGCTATTTATATTCAAATATAATGCGCCTATTTGTCAAAAATCACTTCTTCCTATTGAAAAATTCAAGGTTTATATTGTTACTTCTGATGTTAATTTGGACGCTTAAATAATTGACAGACCAAAGTAGATGCCTTAGGCAAAAATTGAGAAAGATTTCCAAAACTTATAGATTATAAAATGACACTTTTTGGATTCTACTTATACGAGTTGCCTTACAAATATTGAAGTGGCAAATATTGACTGTTACTATACCCTTAAAGGCTGCTAGCAAACCGATTAAATGCAGGTCAATCCTTCAACTTCAAAAATAACTACCATAAGCAAACCTAGTAAGTAAAGCAAATGTTTGCTCACAACGGCGCCGTAAATATTCAGCAGGTCAACCAGGCGAACAAATGCCCCCAAGTTTCATCCTTGGTAGGACAAACATCAGGCGCATCACTTGCAAACGCAAGCGATTTACGGACGGAAACAATTACACAAAGTGGAGTTCTTCCCAACGGACAGAACTCCTGTTGGGAACATGACACTTCGACTCGATTACAAGCTATCTGCTTGGACAAAATGCGTCCGCCTGGAGATATATACACTCACTG